>Ga0164313_10000929_pt1 | contig 24999 bp, 30 predicted proteins | sample GuaBasSedimGuay4_FD_113735 | JGI IMG/M metagenome (GOLD analysis project Ga0164313, IMG submission 113735) | Subseafloor sediment microbial communities from Guaymas Basin, Gulf of California, Mexico - Guay4, Core 4569-4, 0-3 cm | ecosystem: Environmental > Aquatic > Marine > Hydrothermal vents... | reverse complement strand
TATGCTCTGGTTGATGATCGTTACGAAGATTTTAAGCGATGGATTGATCTGTTTGGGTTTGTTCCCGAATACGTAATGACGAAAGCAGGATCAGAAGGGCAAGACATGATCGGGTATTCACAAGAATATAAGGTAGTCGGCACAGACTACCATAAGGGGGAGTAAGATGGGTGGTTTAATAGATATGGTTAAAGGAGTATTTGGTGGAACGACTAAAGCGGAAAAGGCTGCAGAAGCTCAAGCAAAAGCTAATGCAGCTATTGAAGCGCAGAATACTGCAGAAGAAAAACGGCGTTTAGAGAAAGACTTGGACTACAGGCAGTCTTTGGCCAGAGCCAAAGCGGCTTCTACTGGAGTAGGTGGGAGCACTTCGGAGTTGTATCTCGAATCTCTCGAACAGTCAGGCGCAGATGAGTTAGACTGGCTTGATAAAGTAGGTGCATCTAAATACAACGCCGCTATATTAGCAGGTGAGGTAGCATCCGCTCAAGCAGCATCAGCAAATTTTGGTAATGCTATGAGTCTCGCATCCATGGGTTTAGGACTTTTCGGATAAGGAGGGTACTATGAAGTTACCAAAAATAGATGAAGTTGGTGGAATGAGTCGTATGGTTCATAGTCAGACTCCTACAGCCGCAGCCATAGTAGCTGAAGGCGGGCGAGGAGCTATGATTGTTGGAGCAGCCAGGCTTGCCAATCAAGCGTATGGACAGTATCAGGATAAGCAAGCAGCCGCAGCACGAGAAGAAGAGAAGAATCAAGCTGATCGGGATCGGCTGGCTAAGAGGTTGGGTGATCTAAAGAAAGCGGATCGTATTGCTAAAACTAAAGCTCTGGCAGAACAGAATAAGGTATACAATGAGAACGTAGCTACGGATCAAGCTTCTGCGGCTACTTCTGGCTCTATCCTATCTAAAATCGCAGAAGATAGGAACCAGAGTACTTCTCTTAAAATGTCGAGTAGTGACGTACCTCCAGAAGTATTAGCTCAGGTAGGCATTGACCCTGATCAAACTCCCATAGTAGATCGGCATCAAGTTCAGCCAGAGATAGATTTTTACAATGATAAAAAGCGTATTGAAACATACGGTAATGCTATTTCTGATGAAAGAACGCGTATTGAATGGAAAGCTGCGGAGATGAAAGTTGCCGTTGAGCGATATCAGAAAAATGTTGCTAAGGCTCAGATAGCTCAAGGAGTTCAATCTAAAGCTACGTTGATTGCAACTACAAACCATTTCGTGAATACAAAAGAATGGGATGCAGCTCTCACGTATGTAGCTACTTCGTCAGCTACACCGGAAGTAAAAATGACAATGAGAGATGATATACTAAAAAATCGCCAAGTGGTGCAAGCTAAAGATATAGCTGCAAGTAAAGATCGAGGGAGAATAGAGAAGCGTTTAAAGGATATCAAAGATAACGACCCTTATGTTATGTCTCATTTAGGGGGAAGTAAAAACACAGTTGTTATAGAACTGGAAACCGCCCTAAATAAAGTTAAAGCCGCAGATGCAGCAACTCTTATAGCGAACGATAAAGTTATGAATGAGAATATTGATCTTGCGATTGACCAGGCAATAGACGGCACTACTATACAAAATTTTGATATTAAGCTGGCTTATACAAAAGCGAGAGGGGACAAAAAGCGAGAAAGGGATTTGGAGATGTCTCAAGCAACCTCAACCGTAATCCCTCTAATTCAAATGACTCATCCTACTTATAAGCAGGGTGTCATAGATAAGTTTATGGATGGGATGGACTATGCTCCTGAAAAGAAAGAGCAGTACAGGAGCTACCTTGAAAATGCTGCGGCTAAATCAGTCAACGATATGGCGAACGATCCGAATGGGTTCGCTCAGAGCCTGGAAGTGGGAGGGTACGTTGCCCCACCAGAGGACTACTTTGGGAATGATTTGGGAAGATACTTGAAACAGTCCATGCCAGCCTACCAGTATGCCCTGACCAATACAGGACAAAGAGGGTGGAATATGCCTATTAAAATGATGGGAGAGTATATCCAAACGGTATCTGAGGCTACTCCAGAAAAGCAGTTACAATCCGCCCAGACAGTAGTGGAAACCCTGGGAAAAGAAGGAGCCAGAGATTTTTATAATCGCTTAGGTAATAAAGGATTGTCAGGCTCTCTCGTAATAGCAGGTCAGATTATGGCAGAGGGAACTCCAGACGCAAAAACAGCAGCAGAGAGCATAATGATAGGTCGATCTAAAAGAGGCTCTTCTTTCGATTTTACCAAAGGTCTTCAGCTGCGAAGTCGTAAAGCTCAGATTGAACGACAAATGGGCAAGCAGTTTGCGTTGGGCGATGTGCAAAATGACTGGATGGAAGCTATGACAGATTCTTATATCTGGCACAAAATGCAAGCTCACGATACCAGTGAGACAGCCAGATCGGTTTATGCCAAAAGGGCGTACAAGACGGTATTCGGCGGGAAGCCAGTAATATATAATAATATGGTAGTATTGCCTACTGAACGGGGAGAGACTACCGAAACTTTTAAAGCTAAAGTAGACAACATTCATCACGCTACCTATCGTAACGCTAAACCGTTAGCAGGGGGCTTGACATATGAGAAAATGCTAACGGATATCCGTGAAGGTGAACTGACTTTAATAAGTATTGGTTTTAACAGATACCGTCTTGTGGGTGTGTCAACTGATGGTAGTAAGCTGGCTCCTGTAAAGTATGGGAACGGAGCAGAATTTATATTCTCAGTACCTGATGCGGGTAGCTACGTATCACGAAAAGGGGGAGGAGTATTCGGAAAGTATGGAGACTTATCTGATCAGGAATACAATGCGAAAGTTAAGGCTGCAAATTTGAAGAAACGCAAAGAGGATGTATCGAGTTCCCTCGGATTTAAGATGGGTAGAAAACAGACAATAGATAAACTTCAACCTGGTTACCGCCCAGATAGTCGGCACCAACTACTGTAAGGAGATAGCATGGCAGATGAAATAACATTCGATAGTCCTGCTTATACAGGACGTCAAGACAAGCCAGGGATGATTGACAATTTTTTAATGTCGGCATCTCAGGCACGTAGAGAGGGTAACATCCCTCTTCTACAGACTAAGCCTGAAACAGATGAAGCTATCGACAACCAACTGTATAAAGATGTCGAGTCTGGGAACATATCAGAAGACGATTATGAGTTCATAATGAAGTTAGATACGGATGAAAAACTGGAGTTCATGAATACTCAGACAGAGATATACGGATACCCTAAAGTCGAGGACTATTGGGCTGCAGTTAAGTCTGAAAATGACAGGAAGATGGACGAGGATAACGATATGCGAGAGCAGTCTGGGATACTTGGAGACGTAGGCTATTGGGCAGCTCAGATAGTGACTCCTCTACTTAGTCCCGTTAACTGGCCTGGCATGATCTCAGGAACGTTAGGTGCATCATCTTTTGCTCAAGCATTTCTACGAGTAGGGATAGCAGAGACCGCTACTCAGTTTGTAGCTCAGCCCATAATTGCTAACCAGAAGGAACGGGCAGGAATTAAATACGGTAAGGGTGATATGTTTATAAACGGAATCTTGACTGTCGGCTTAGCCAGTGTCATTGGTGGGGCTACATCGCTTAAGTTAAGAGACATAGAACTCCCCTGGCTTGATAAGTTTTCTAAAAAAGCAAAAGACGAAGGCTTCGAGAGTGTCGTAGAACCTGATGTAAAATTAGTACGAGATGGAAAAGAGATGGTTCCAGAAGATTCTGCTACAGAGTTCATAGATGAAGTTGCTAACGTTAACCGAACCAGAGATGGTCGCCCGCCAGGGAGTGCTACAATAGATGACTTCGTAGACCCCGAAGATGCTAAACAAGCTCTATCCATAGACGACTTTGAGGACATGGAGAATTTGCAGCAACGTCAAGATACCACAAGACTTGACGAACTTGATGCTAAAGAGAATCTGACTCCTGACGAACTCGATGAGTTCGAGATGTTAGGTAGTCGGCAACGAGCACCTGACGCACCCGAACCAGAAATCGATCCTGTGGTAGCAAGGCACTTAAAAGAAGCGGAACCAGAAATGCAAGATGCAGCAAATGCGGCTGAGCATCTTAAAAAATTCATAGATTGTACTATTTAAGGAGGCAACATGGCAGATTGCGAAAGTTTAATAAATAGCTCAAACCTCCCTAAGGAGATACGAGAAGAATTAATGGATGCAGTCGAGCAGGGGGATAAGGAACTGTTCGATGATATCGTTAAACGAACAGCTAAGAATCAGGTGGTTCGACAAGCTGAATTAAAGAATAGGGCTGAAGTTCGAGCCAGGTTAGAGAAATACCATGAGGGTAGACCAGATACTAAAGCAGCCCTACAAGATGAGTTGTCAGGGAGAGGGTACAAGACTCAAGGTAAAGGCACCTCAATGGACACGGATATAATGGCAGCTCGAAGCCGATTGGAGACGGTAGGAGGGGACTTCTTAAAAGCAGTCAATCCTAAATTCTTTCGAGGTCAGGCAGCAGGCAGGTTAGTCCGAGCTACCATGAAAGCCTATTATGAAGGCAGAAGAGGTCTGAGTAAAGGAGCGGAGGGGGTACAGAAACAAGCAGAGTTAGCAGCTAAAGCTCTTCAAGATGCTGATGATCTTATGTACAATATGTTAGAAGAAGTGGGGTTAGATGTGTCTTACATACCCGATTACGGCGTACCTATCAAGCATGATGCGGGTAAGATAAAGAAAATGGGAGAGCTTGCATGGGTCGAGTTAATCAAGGACACAGGCATGGCAGGAAAGATCATACCTACCCCAACACAGGTGTCCAAGGGCATAACTCAAGACAAGATTCTGAGCACGATGTATAAGAACATTGTATCTCAGGACGCCCTTCCAGATGATGAAATGTTACGCAAGGTGCTCGGTCCCGACTACCGAAAAGGTTTCCTGAAAGAACGAATCTTACAGCCGACAGATGGAGACGGGGTTATAGAGTATATGAAAGCTGCAGGAGCCTCTGATACCGTGTATGACGGAATGACTCGAAAGTTTGATATGGTAGCACGGGAGTACGCAGCTGTCAAAAGGTTCGGATTAGACTATGAAGACAATTTCAGATGGTTAGCAAACAGGACGGACGCTAAACTGGATTCGAAGAATGTTTCCCTAACAGCTCGACATATGTTTGATCGTTTAATCAACAAGCCGTTAGCAGGAGAACCAATGCTGGTATCTAAGTTATTAGGTGATGTGCGATCTCTTATGGTCATTAGCAAGCTACCATTCACAGCTATAACCGCTACGTCAGATGTTAGTTTTACAAATGTAACTAAATTCTTTAGTGGCTACAAACCCTTTGTTAGGACACAACGTATACTGAGTAGAATCGACCCAACTAAGCCTGGAGCAAAAGAGACTGCTCGAAAATTAGGCTTGATCATAGACGACAGTATGAGGTATTTATCCACTGAGACAGAATGGAAAAATATGTCAGCTCATAAGTTTTTTAAGAATGCGGCTAACCTGTCTACTCGAATTTCTATGTTGACTCCCTGGACAAACATGATGAAGCGTAATGCGGGACTCGATACCCTCGGCTCTATGGCTACCAATAAATTGAGTGGAGCTTGGGGCAGAACTATGGCAAGGTACGGAATCACGAAAGAAGAGTACGCCATAATGCAGCAAGCCATCACTACCATAGAGGGAGTTAAGTTTGTAGACGTTAATATGGATATAGTGCCAGACGATTTAAAAATGAAGGTTATGTCTACCGTGTTTTCTGAAATGGGTCTTATGGTTCCTGAAATGAGTACGAGAGCCGCCTCATGGATGTCAGGTAGGTCGGAAAGAGGGAGTGGAAAAGAAGCACTTATAGCTACCATTACCCAATTTCAAGGGTTCAGCGCGTCTCAGTTGACAACTCACTGGGTAAGGATGATAGACTCTGTAGCTCAAGGTGGGTCGCAAGCGATGTACGGCCCGATGCTATTTTTCAGTGGTGTTTCCATGGGTCACGCAAGTATCTCTATGGCTCAAATAGCTATGGGCAACGATCCTAAGAAACTCGTAGATCAAGATGGATCTGTGAATTGGTCATACGTTATGGAGTGTGTAAATAAGACCGGGTTAGCTCCTGTAATAGGAGATTTCTTTATGACCGACCCGACTCTCTATGGTGGGGTAAGCGGCAAACTTCTCGGTCCGGGAATAGGGATGGGAGCAGAGGCATTTACGTTAGCTTTCGCCCCCTTATGGCAGTTGAAGGATGAGCCAGGTACGGCAGCTGAAAAGTTTTGGGGCACCTTAGAAAAGTACCACGCTTCCAGAGGAAGAGTGTTGTCTTTTGTAGAGCGGAATACTTTCTTTAACAGACTGCCTTATACGAGGGCAGCGTGGGATCATACAGTGGGTAAGACACTACATCAGTTAACTGATCCTCGGTACTTTGATAAACAGTCGCAGTTAAATCAGCGAATGGCTGATGAAGGTCGTGGAAGATTCATAGAAGAACAGAGATTACCAGATATAAATCCATTTAAGTAAGTAGTCATTACCGACTACTAAGGAGGAGCAACAATGACTATCATCCCTACTACAGTAACAACTGAAAGTAATAGGATAGACCACGACCCTGACGGAATCGAGGTCTCGTTTCCGTATGATTTCCAAGTCGACAGCATAGACCTTATGGTAGTATTTGCTGATGGAGTCCAGTATCTTGAACCTTTCACCATGACAGGACTTGGTGACCCATTAGGCGGAGAAGTAATCTTCGATACTCCCCCGTTAGAGCAGATAGAGGTTCTGACTCTTATGAGGATTATGCCCCTTACACAGGAGAAAGTCTATCCAGTGTATGGTCCGTTCCCTGCTAAGTCACATGAGAATGCGCTGGACAAGCTGACCTGGATAGCACAGCAATTACAGGAGACTCTTAACAGGGCGTGGAAGAATCCAGTGAATAATCCTGGGGCGCAGGAAGACTTTTATATGCCTCCTCCAGATGCGGGTAAAGTCTTAGCCTGGACAGCGGATGAAAAAGGACTGGAGAACCAGCCTGGGATAGGCACATTTACGGCTCTTGCAGATCAGTCTGAACAAGGTGCGGTTGATTCTTCTAATGCCGCAAATCTGTCAGCATATTATACTGGTATGGCTGAAAAGTGGGCGCAGGAAGATGTAGATGTCCCCGTAGATGATGGAATCCATCCAACAGGATTCTCTGCTTATCACTGGGCGGTTAAAGCAGGTGATGGAGGACTGGTAGAAATACAATCAGGCGATCCTTTGATGTTAGGTATAACTACACCGCAAGAAAGGTATCGGTCTATTAACCCGATAGTCGGAGTTCCAGGGGGTATGGTAAAGATAGACCCTGCAGGTAAGATTGAAGAGGGGTTGATGCCTGTTACTGCTGCTACCAGTATCGTAACAGACGACACGGACATATTGAACATAACCCGACCCGCTGATAATGAGTGGACTATCGATCCTATTACTAACGTGGCTAACGGTATGCCTAAGCTTGACAGTAATGGAAAGATTCTTCTTACTCAGTTACCTACTATTGATGTTATTAAAAGTGTTGTTTCCGCTGATGTTCAGATGCTTGTAGTTGACGAACCGACTGACAACAACTTGTCTCTCCGACCCTTAGTGAATATACCTAATGGTATGGTTAAGCTTGATGCTGAGGCGTTAGTGCCGCTTGACCAGATGCCAGTGAGTGGAGCCTTGACCTACATAGCCGCCTTTGAAGGGCATAACCGTTGTCCAAAACAAAACTATGGAGTACCAGAGTCCGCTTGTGTTGAGCCTGATACACGAAATCCATCAGAAAGATTCACCTCTTATGTACCTGAATCTGGACATATTATGGTAGTGGTAGCCTGTGATGATGAACCCGCCTTGAATCAGATAAACCTCTTGAATCCTGATACGGGATTGTATGAGCTAATGGATGTAACCAATGGGGATGCTACCATATACGCTGATGGTACGGGTGGACTACCAATAGGGTGGTACTTGTACACAGGTTTTGCCAGCCAGACAGTCCTTGCTTCTGATGTAGTGTTTGATGACACTGGAACTGCTGTAAAGGGTGACGAACTCCAGACCTTCAACCAGAATATGGATACTTTGGTAGCAAGCAAGTTTGACAAGTCTGGTGGAGAAGTATCGGGTAATATAGTTTTGCGGAATAATGTGAGATTGTCCGGTGAAAATTTCGTTGGAGATGCATTAGCGTCTTTAATAGTTCTCGGAGCTGATGACATTATAAGGTTTGGAGAATCTGATATACCAAGTGCACGAATGCGTTTTTACTCAAGCCGTGTACTGGTAATGGAGATTTTAAGCGACTCTACAACTTTTAGTCTACCTCCACGGTATGCTCCTGCTCCTGTTAACGTAGCTGATCTTACCAACAAGGCATATGTCGATGGGTTGTTAGCTTCCACCAAGCCCGCCACACAAGTCAGCTTTGACGACTCCAATACTACCATTAAAGGAGTTAATGTCCAGGTCTGGAATCAGGCAGCAGATGCAGCTATTGCAGGTAAACTGGATAGGTCAGGTGGACAGATGAACGGGGCTATTACCCTGGCTAATGGCATAGCGTTACGAGGTAGAAATGTGGCAGGAGACGGTGATATTACTCTGGCTTATATCGATGGAGCGGATAGAGCCGTATTCGGTCAGAGTGATTTTGCTGACCCAGAGACTCGGATACACCTTGGAGCTGTATTAGCTTTACAATTCACAAATGGTGTGGCACTCTTTCAGATAGTTCCACGGTATGCTCCTGCTCCTGTTAATGACGCTGATCTCGCTAACAAAGCTTATGTTGATGCTCAGTCAAGTGGTGGGGGTGCTGGTGAAACGCCTGTTGGCGGCATCATTATGTACTCTGGGTTATTTGCTGACATACCCGCCAACTGGTCTATATGTGATGGGGGGAATGGCACTCCTAATTTAGGAGATAGATTTATAAAAGGCACTATTACAGAGGAGGGACTCGGAGTTACTGGCGGGTCAGAAATTATAACAGAGGCTATGCTACCCGCTCATGCCCATGATGGCAGTGGTATGGCAGCAGGTGACCAAGCTCATGATCATGGTAACGGTGACCTTGAAGCAGATAATGATAACAGCGACCATGAGCATAACCTCCTCGTATCCGAATCTGATATGAGCGGGGATAAGTTTATGTACGGACCGGGAGAGGGGGGTACGCAGTATAGACCAACTGAGACTGACGGAGCACACTCTCATAATATCACAGGTCGAACTGCTTCAGAGACTCACACCCATCCGATCACTGGAACTACTGGTGAAGTAGGAAGTGGCGAGGCGTTTAGACCCCTGTATTATAACTTAGCTTATATAATGAGAACATCCTAAGGAGAATAACAGAGGTGGTCGGTGACGACCACCTCACTATAATAGGAGAATAGGAGAATGTTATGCAGATAAATGATTGTATAAGAACGGCACTTGGAGGGGTAGGTCAGATCAATGATCTATTGCTGGTGTACTACCAAACAAACGGAGCGACTGCGGGTCAGATAAATGATGCCGAACATGAGTTCCTGATTGCTCAGGGGGTGGTCGGCACCGAGCAGGTGAATGATATGTGGCTGGAGTTCTTAACAGCACAAGGCTACACTGGAGCATTGAACGATATGCTCTATCAGTTCTGGTGCGTAGCTGGAGGAGTGATTACGGGAGGAGGTATTAATGCCTACGAAGACTTGGATAATGACGGGCTACCAGATACGGTGATTTCCGACAACGGCACTACGGTAGTTACCGAGGATGCGGACAGCATTAACATTGATCAGGATGGGGATGGAGTCATGGACGTCCATGTCCCTAAACCCTAAATCCACAATTAAGGAGAAACGTATGAAATTTATTATGGTAGTATGGATAGCTCTGTTCTTATCAGGATGTTGTATGACAGGAGAGCAGAGTGTGAGGTATGTCAAGAGTGATAAGAGGATAAGCCTTGAGGTGTGTGGGGAATGTAGAGATTTGCCGAAGGTACTGGAAGCCACTAAGTGAAAGATTGGGAACCAGTAGATATTATAGTGGCAGGATTAGCCATAGGAATTATGGTAGTTCTAATCCTGCCACTGATTAACGTGCTCTTAGGGGGAAGCGAATTGAGTGATATGAAAACTAAAATGTTAATAGGTTTAGTATCCTCAATCGCTTCTATCATTAGTCTTTACGTGGGGTCAAGGATTGGGAAGTAGACTTATCCTCCTTTATATTCTCTAAAATAGACGCCATCATTTCTCTCATCATGTCCCCTGCTGACCTTTCTTCAAACATCTTGTTGGTTGCTGTTCTTATGATAGTCTCCATCCGTTCAAGCAATTCCACGGATGCCACATTATCGGGAGCCCCTGTTTTAGTTATCGATCTTAATACTTTTCCTGACTCAGAGGATAAGTAAGATGCTACTGATGCTACTTGTAGCGTTGTTACTTTATACGGTAATTTTTCATCGCTCATTTTCTGTCTCCTCCGCTGTAAAACATTTAGAATCTTTGCCTGATACAGGCTGTACTGTCATAAACTCGAATCCCAGTTCTTTTCCCAATGCTTTCCATGCTCGGTTAGCGTTTTCTTGTGGGCTGGCTGGTTCATGCCCTGCTACTATAATATACCTGACTGGCTTACAGGCTTCTATTAAAGCATCCCATTGAGCATCAGTCATCTTGAATTCTTTTCTTGCCATAATTTCCTCCTTTAGTTGGTTCGGCTCCTCGAGGTGGTCGGTGCCGACCACCTCAGGTTAGTTAGTTCATCTTTCGTGGCATTCCTCCAGTAGGCATACCACCTGGTGCAGACATAATGATAGGCGACCTCTTGGGCAACCCCTCCTCAATGTACTTAGCTGCTTTAGTTTTGATATACAAGTCTACCAGGTCTTCCATACTTTTGGTAGCATCTGTTACGAATACTATCGCACTTTCTTTCTTGTATTTAGGCAGCAAATACAAGTCCTGTATCATGCGTTTAAGGATACCCGCCAGCTTAGTCGCAGCCTCTGGCTCTGTAGCCAATAACGGCATCAGTCGTATCCCAACAGTATTGTCAATCATCCATCTTGCCATGTCGTCCTGTAATTTATTCTTCTTCTTTGTCATTTACGGTTCTCCTTATTCCCTCCATTAAGACCCTCATCAATGGGTCAAGTTCCATATCCTTTACCAATTCGACACATGAGAATCTCTCACATACGTCAGGTCTATCCTCTGTATTAAACAAAGTGCACCCCTTCTCACATAGGTGAATACAATCACCGTTCTCCTCCGCTCTAATCAACGGATGGTCAGGGATCAGCCGTATTGACTTACCCCATTGACAGCATTTATGACAACTGCCACAATCCACACTAATCACTTAGTACCTCCTTTAATCTTTTAAGTTTTCTCTTAAGTTCAATATTCTCCTCCATAGTCTCCTCTCCTACTTCACAGTCTTTGCACATCTTATGATCGTAGAGAGCTTGACCTTCATCACAGTCGCAGGGGTGTATCTTAACACTCACATCATCTCCGAACTGTTGAACGTCACATCTCATATCAGTCTTACAAAGAGCGCACAATATTCGTATCATTCTCCTACCTCCTTTACTTAGTTAATATTGCATTAAATAAACCTTCTTGAGAAGCGTTCTTCCTTCTCAAATATACGCTTACTTTATCATCAATAGTATTTCTGAATCCTATGGTGGTTATGATAACCCTATCTGCCTTCTGCCCTATACGTGGTAGCCTGCCATTCAACTGTAGGAACAAGTCGAGTTCCCAAGGTAGAGCAGCCCATATTAAATGGTTGCCACCAAACTGGAGATTTAGGCTGTATGCTACTGACTTGGGGTGTACTACCATAAGGGATAAGACCCCTTTATTCCACTGTTGGATCAGCCGCTTACCATCTGAGCCGCTCGTACGCCCAGTGATTGCAGCTACCTTCCGCTTTAATACTCGCTCGATTATCTGCAATTCAAACTTGAACTGAACTGCTACAAGCAGGGGCTGACCTACCGATGTCTCCAGTAGCTGCTTTATTACTTGAGCCTTGAGATCGTGGATGTGTTGTGTCACTGTAGGTAGTCGGCGCTGAGCACCTGCCTGCTCATTAGAGGTAGCGTAAACTGCACCCTGCAAGAACTGCCGCAGCTTGTGATCTCGTACTGCTGCACTGTTCGCCATCATCGTAGAAGTGGGGAACTCTAACATGAACTCCTCTTCTATCGTATTATACTGCCGCTGTAATCCTGGAGGCAGGGTGATCTTGATTGGGTTATACACCACTGGAGGCAGGTCAAGGTAGTCCTTAGCCTTGAGTCGCATGGTTATGGGGTTGACTAACTCATGTATCTTTGTATCAGCAAAAGGCTTTATGGTAGTTTGGTAGGGCGGTTCACCATTTGGTCCAGAATAGTCAAAGAATCTATTACGAAATCCATAGTAGTCAGCACCGAGCACCCTTCCGTTATCCAGTAGATTATACTGGCTCCACAAATCCTGCAAGGACTGCGGGGTCGGCGTACCTGACAGGGCTACTCGATACTGAGACATGATTGGTTTCATGCTGTTGAGAACCAACCACCTGATAGACTCCCAGTTCTTCACCATCGAAGCCTCGTCAAATACAAACATATATTTCTGGAGTTTACGCAGCCTCTTCTCTACTACTTTACTGAACCACTTGAGTCCATCATAGTTCATGATGATGTTGGTGTACTTATCGCTGTTCGCCCACTTGCGTTCCTTATCATCACCGTGGAGTACTACCCATTTCTCATGTGGATTCCATTTTCTAAATTCATCAGGCCACGTCTCCAAGGCAGCAAACTTAGGAGCCAGTATAAACAGTGGCTCGTCTATAGTTTTACCCACCTCTATACATATCCGAGTCTTGCCCATGCCCATGTCCAACATGAGGTAGCACGCCCCATGGTAGTGTATGAACTGGAACCCTTTCTTTTGAAAGTTATATAATGGTAGTCCGTGCTGACTACTTATAGGTTGAGGCATCAAATTGAAACTCCTTTTTTATGTATTCTGAGTTAAGAGGTGGCATCCAGAACTTAGTTCTTCCATCGTACTTGACTTCCCCTCTGGTTATCGTTATGTTAGGCTTGGTGAACTGGTGTACTCTGCGTATAGTGTCAGTCCATTCTCCACATGATCTGTGGAGTACATTAAGTAAATGCTTTCTATTAAAATTTTTCATCCCTGGATTTGTAGACCTGACTCTGTTTGATATGTCAGATATAGTCCATAGGTATTTATCAGTTCTAAAATTAAAGTCTTCTATATGAGTAGCTCCACGTGGACACGGAAACTTAGTATTAAAGTTAAACATATCTTCAATGATAAGATCGAGACTTGACTTCGATCTGATCTTGGCATGGAGAGAGGCTTGGTATTCGAGTTCATCATCATTGAGCAACCAAGGCGGATTGTTAGGATCAGAGTTCTCGATCTCATAGCGTAGATCATTGATGATCTTATGCCAGTCCACCCCCTCCATCTTGTCTGTCGCTACCCATTTGACAGGTATGTGGAACAGTCTCCTGTTCCCGTTGTCTGACAGGTTGAACTCTCTGCTGTTAGACGTAGCACCGTACACAGCTATAGGTCTGATGTACGACTCAATAACTTCATACTTATCTATAACTTTGATGGGGTTGTTGTCTATTAACTTCTTGAAGTTACTCTCGGTTTCACTGGTTAGGTACTGTTCTATTTCATCCCAGACTATCAGGTTATTAACAGACGATAGCTTAGTCACATCCCTGACGGCTGACTCTGTACTAAAGCCATGACCTGAAAAGGCTACCCTTTCATCTCTCATAAACTTAGGCAGTATGAATTTAAAATGAGAGGTCTTGCGTATCTGCTCTGCTCCTGTCAATAGGAGTACGCAGTTATTCATATGCATGGAGTGGGGGAAGAATATGTTACGAGCCATACCCATCAGCCATGATTTGTAGTACCTGTAATAGAGGGCATCTTCCCTGGCTATATCATCGGTTTGATAGTCTATGTCCAGACAGCTATACAAAAACCTGGGGTCGCTGCCTAAAGACTCAGAGACTTCTGTCCTGTACTCTGGCGGTAACTTGTTCATGGGTGTGTCAAAGAATAGCCTGACCATATCCACCGTTCTGTTTATGTCACCTGTCCATATGGCAAGGTTCTGCTGAATATGGCTATGGCTTATATTGATGAAGCCTTCTTGCTGACACAACTGATGGAACTTTGGTATCAGATTCTTAGCAGACCACGGACCGAAATACTTATCAAAGTATAATTTGGTATCTAAGTGACCAAAGCTCCGAGCCATTACATCTTCGTCTCCTGTCAAGTACATCTTATGAGGAGTATTCACATCTCTATACAAGACCATGTTATAGAACTGAGTCATAGCTTGGAAGTTAGAATACTGAGCCACCAATGGAACTGGGTCAATCATACCTGCTTCAACCTGTGCCTTTGATGGAGCTTTACACTGAGGCCATCTAAGAGTATTGTAATACTGGAGAGACAACATAGTGTGGAAGCTCACCTTACCTGTAGTTTTCATAAAGGATTTCCACTTAGTGATGATGTCCTTCTCACTGTCGAACCCTTCACCATCAGTCATCGACCACTTGATTACATTCTCCAAGCAAGACATCTGGTCGTTAGGGTTGATCAGCTTGGATGCATAGTCAGACATAGCCATGAGTACTTTGAGCCAGTATTCATACGGCGAGTACTCTTCTCCTGCGAACGTTACCTTGAAGGCTCGCTTGATGCGGGGGTTGCCATCCCAAGGCAAGGAGTGTAGGGCAGCAATCATCACGGTTAAAGGAGGTAGGGTATCGGAGTCAATGTCAGGAGGAGGCATGTAGTCGGTGCCGACTGCGTCCCCAATATATGCAATCCTAAATATCTCATCGAGCTGCTTGATGTCAACTTCACTTATAACGCTGCTTGAGTACGGAGTCCTGTTACCCGTGATAGTATTCCATGGTGGTCCGATATGGAACTGTGCCTCACGAGGTATGCCTTCCATGTCTATACCCATGCTCACTTTATTCTTGAAGTATCGCCCATCCATTGTCTCCTTAACTCCAGGAGCGAGCTTGGCTATAAAGCGTATACCTTTACCACTCGGACTCACTTCACTATAGACTTTGTGATTAAACAGAATGTCGGCTAAGCTTATTGGTAGTATGCCTCCGATATATTCTCTGTCCAATGGTCTGTCTACATGGTCAACGTCTCCAAGAATATAGTCATCGTCCTCTGTGACATAGAATCCTGTAAGCAGGTGACTGCCAGCGTGTTCCTTAGCTTTGGCATAAAACAAACTACCATTAGGGGTGTAATGGCTATGCTTTGGACGCTTGAGAGCACTGGCACTATGACTGTACGACCATTGCCTCACGGTTAGGAGTTCTGCTGGTATCTTATTCATAAGTATCGGTCTCCTAAATCCCATCTAACATTTTTGAATACGGGATGTCGTAGGCTACCTGCTTTAGTCTTCTCCATTGCAGTAATAGTACCGAGCTTACCGAGAAAAGAATGGTCAGCCCACATATCTACACGTTGCTTTAATGAGAATCCTCCACCTACTCTAATCTTGTTACCGTCCTCAGTGATCACGATGACACCGCCCAACATACCCCTGATATCGTCATTGCCTTCATAGAAATCTATGATCTCGAACTCACCTTCAAAGTTTTTCTTGAGCTTCATCCAGTTGAAGTTTCGTACAGATTCATAGTAGGAGAACAGTCCTTTGATCATGATACCTTCAAAGCCAGCCTGTAGGCATTGGTTGTAAAACTGCATTACTTCATTCTCATTATGCAGTATCCTGTGATAGAGATAGGATGCAGGGTTAGGACACTTATTAGTGTAATACAATTCCAGTTTAGAAGCAAGTAGTTGGTACCGACTATTAAGACTAACCTGTCTAAGTGAAGGCATATCAAAGATAGCATAGTGTACCATGCTCTTGTCCTTGCCTGAACGTATGATGCCAGATGCAGTATCAAAATCTACAGCAGGAATTACTAACTCCCCGTCATACTGAGCGAAGTGACCGCTATTCTGGAGATACTGAGCTATGTGATCCAGCCCAGGTATGGTGTGACCAGATCGTGCAGTAAAGATACCCTCTTTATACGTGGCTCTGATGCCATCCAGTTTCACACTACCCAAACACGGGTATGTTATACGTTTTGGATCCCATTCCTCTGCCTTCTGTACTGGGTTCTCCATTATGAGATTCGCCCACACACTGTTCACTGTCTTGGTTGACACTCCTATACCAAGCCTGTGTTTTATTATCTTCTTCATTAAGATACACTCTGACTTAGTCATAGCTTTCATGTGGGCAAACAGCATAGTCTTAGCATCCTTACCTGTAATGAGTCTGCTACTTAACCTATCCAGTAGCTTCCAAGTGTCTGCTCTTATAACTCTGTCGCCTTCACCCTTGACATGATTCGGTATGATTTTGATATAGTATTTTTTGAATGGGTCAAGCGTGTATTTAAAAATATTTTTTAATTTTACACTCCCTCTATACCTTATCAAAGCCTTCTTCTTTTCAGATGTCCTCGGCTCGCTACCTATCAGTAACAACAGCCGATGCTCTGGTTCTATGTGTATAGTTTCTCTACGTGGTCTTTCCATGATGTTGCTATCCTTTCGTTGCATTCCATGTTATTGCACACCTGCTCGGTGCTGACTACCTGCCGCTCGCTCATTTGTCGCTGCATCCATCTGATTAGCCCATCAATCATGCCATAAGTATTAGCATAGACAGCGAAGTGACCCATCTTGTTAAATCTTTTGATTCGTATACGCTGATTAGGTCGGGGCTTAAGTCCAGGTCGTTTGACCTCGATGAAAACAATCAAGCCTTTTGGTAGTATAGCAATACGATCTGGCATACCTCTGGAATTATGAGCATTGCCCTTGATGCACTCGCCCCCTATATTCTTTATACTCTTAACTAAGTAGTTCTCAATCTTTGATTCCGGAATCTTCTGCCATATCTTTTTCATATTTTTTCAACTCCTTTGCTTTAGTAGTCTGGTTTCCAAAGCCCTTTATAACAGAGAAGGGAGAGTCAATCTCCAATGGTACCTCAACGTACCTACCACCCTTGTATTTAGCCTTTCCTGCTTTACGTCCTTCCTGTACCTTAGCCCATATACCAGTTGCAGGGGGTTTAGGTAGCCCGCTACGAAATGACTTATCAGAAGAAGGGAACAATCTATTTAACTTTTGTGCTGCCTTATCCGCAGCTCGGACGTCTGCCATACTCATGTTACCTCCTCTAATTTATCAACCTGATCTATTAGTCCTTCTAATTTATTAACTATCGCTATTACCTGTTTGCATTGAGCCACGTCAAACAAACCAATGTGGCACATACACACTTGCATCTCTGCTGCCAGCCAGCCGTACACTCCTGATCGAGTCATGCGACCGCTCTTCCACAAGGGATCGATAGCACTATGTGCCCGAACCCTTGCTATCCTAAGCTCCTTGTTAGCAAGAGTTCCGAGTGGTACAACACTACCTATGTGAGTACCGACATAAGCCTCGCATGGTTCACATAGATAGTATAGCCTGTTCCACAATCCCTTGACGTTGGGATAAATTTTGCTACCCGCTACCATCTCTGCTCTCTTACCGCAGTAGGGGCACTTAACTGAATCACGTTTCGCCATATCAATACTCCTCGTTTCTTAGGTCGTCTATAGCTTGCTGGTCTTTGGTATCTTGTTCCTCCATTGACAGGGCTACTTTTCCCGTTCCGTTACAGTTGGTGCACGTATCATTAAACCCGTCAGGGGCTTGTGTAAATCCCTTTCCTCCGCACCCTCCACACTCTTCAATAGCCACTTTTAACTCCTTCTCTTGTCGCACCCATACTGGCTCATTGTCTGACTCATAAGGACAGTATGTTGGAGCAGCATACCCCGACATATCTTCTACTGTGTCCAGTATGCAAGCACTCCTGTCATGGGGTTTACATTGATTGCATTTATATATTGTCATATTGTTGCTCCTTTCTTAGTTTGTACTTAGCACACAGTACGAGCTTAGTACATGGCTCGCATATATCATAGCCAGGAGTAACTATATGCAGAGACTGCTTATTCGAATACTTATCCTCTGGATCAGCACTAAACTCCTTTTTCATATGCTCACTGTTATCATAGTATCGGTTACATCTGTCGCATTTCTTAGCATCTGCCATTTCGTTTCTCCTTATGCTTTTTTATATCGTTTACTTATATAGCCGTCAGCTCTTAATGGTAGCTGAGGCATCCAGCTTGGCGGGATACACATTATCTTTTCCATCTCACGTAGTCGTTGCTGACTACCTTCGACTGGGGATACACACCCTACTTCATCATACACTGTCAACACTATGTTGAATTTCGCTTGTCTTAATCGAGGCGTACACTCCTGTAATATATCACGACCTAAACCTTGTATAATATTTTCTATTATACGCTGAGGTTTAAGGTACACTACACCCCATTGCTTAGTATCAGGATTGACTCCCTTGTGTTTTATAACTTCGCCATACTTACCCATAGCTATCCAAGGTTCACAATAGTACAGCTGCCTACCTGATGGTAGTGTCAGTATTAACCACGACCTACCTGTTCTGTCCTTAGCACACAAGAAAGATGTGTTAAGAGAGTGTGCCCCATCTTCTATGGACACAGAAACGGGGATACCTGGGTACTTAATAGCTCTAATAGCAGCGTTCTTTAATGCATACCATGACGCCTTGACTCTCGGATGCTCGTTCCGATACGTGTTGGTTGCGAACTCTGCTTGATTGTCAGTCATTACCACACCATAACCAAGAGCGTAACCGATAAGACCACCAGGAGGATCACGGCGGGGAACACCAGAACCCAACATATAGCCCGACCCAAGGACGGGGGGCTTCGCCTCCTGTCGCATCTGATCAGTGACATCAGCATAAGCCACATGAAACAACTCAGTAGCAAAATCAATATAAGGATCATTACCATTTCTAAATTTCTCCACTTTCTCCCACTCCCCTGCATAGTACATGAGTAGGATGTATTCGATTGATCCCCAGTCAGCTACCAAAAGAGTTTGCTTCTTTGGTGCTTTAATCATGGGGCGTACCAGTTTCTTTGACTCTCCTAATGGGTCAGAATGTTTCAGTATCTTGAGGTTAAAGAACTGAGCAATGAGTGCTATCACCGCCTCATTATACGACTGACCTTCTTTCAATGTAACCTTGGCTCTCGGTAAGTTCAGTAACTGAAAGCCTCCTCCAGTTGTTCTACCCGTACCTGCTCCATGATAGCGTAGATTGTCATAGATAATATTGTCAACTGTCATATCAAACAGACGCTTGAACTTCTTATGAGCAGCACCCCCCAACAGTTGCCTCAGTTTCAATAACTCCAGAACTGCTGAGTAGTCGGTGCTGAGCACTTCCTCTCCTTCAAGATCATCAACTACTTTAGCTACTGTCTGCACTTGCAGGTTAGGCAGCTCAACTCCCTTCTCTGCACACCAGATTTTTATTTTATCAGTCTGACCGACAGTCTGGATTTGCTGCTTGGTCACCCACCCCACATAGGGTTCCTGTTTCTTAGTGTAATGTTCGATGATCTTCTGTATCTGACTAACAGACCACGCATCTATCGGTACACCACGAGCATTTATGTACGCTGTCTCTTCCCATATCTTCTGCTCGTTATCTGATAGAGTAGAAGCAGGGAGCTTGCGTATAATTTCATCCATCGAGTCGGTATCTCTTATACAATATTCTCTGAACTCTTGGAACTCTTCCTTAGTGTACTCGAACACACCCTTTTTATTTGGTGAACAAATTTTATTTTTTAGAACTGTACCTCTTGCTATCTTCATCAGCTTCACGTCAAGTGCCTTACCTAACTTACCCAAGGACTGAGGTAGTCCGTACCGAGCAGCTATCGCCATGACATCGACCATCTGATCCGTTCGCAGCTTGCCAAAGCCATACTTCTTACTGAACACATTGATTACAAGCTGATCAAATGCTGCATTAAACGCAGCAAAGCGGAAGCTTCGAGTGTTCTGAAAGTACATTGGAACAGGCATCCCAGGCTCCCATAACTGGGTGGGTGCTGCACCAATCTTATAACTGAACATCAAAACATCCGCTTTGGGATGCGAGAGATACCTGTGCTTACCTACATCAGGCAGACTGTAGCCACTCCGTGTCTCTGTATCAAATTTTACTATGGGTCTATCGTCCACTTTTGCCGCCTTCCTCCACTATCTCCAGCCACTCGGTAGAATAAAATTTTATTTTTTCTATGTCTCGTGTACACTCTCCTTTAAAATTAGCTCGACACGCGTACTTAATCATGTTACCTAAGAGCCAGTCTTTATATCCCTTATAGGTTAACTTAGCCTTGAGTATATCAAGAGTCTCGATGCCGCCCGCATCATAGTAAGTTGCCTTCTTATCTTTAGCCATGTGTTCTCTCTCCCTCCCTTAAGAATCGACATACGTCAGCTACCCAGTCCCCCATATAGTATTCTTCAGGTATCCAATTAGACTCCTTAGCAGCGAGTTTAATTTGTGACCACGATTCTTGATCTAAGTCTATTACTGGAGTCCTTCCATGTTGAGGACAACAAGAATTAATCTCAGTATCGCAGTATAGCACATCAGAGTCGGGCTCCGCGTCTAAAGGCGGGTCTATATTTTCACAATGAGTTACTGATGTGTATCCGTCTCCTATTAAATCTCCTCCACAATTAGGACATACGTTTTCCATGTATTACCTCCTGTTACACTACCATAAGGGTAGTCGTTGCCGAGCACCCTTATGGTAGTATGGTTAGTTATTTATGGTTACCTTCTGCTACGTCTGCCGCCATCTTATCCTTGAGGTAGTCACGAGTGGTGTCGATAGTCAGAGGTACGGTATCTTCTGGGCTATCAAGCTCGACTTCTACCTCATAATCCATTCGGATACTCTCGAAATTGCCAATGTTAATTGTTCTGCCGTATCGTACTCTTACTTTCTTTGGGGTCATATTTCATCATCCTCTGTTAAAGGTTCGGCATCCTGTCTAGTTACATGATCCTCGACACCATTTTTGATAGCCTCGGCATACTTAGTAGCTATCTCTTCTTTGATACCGCCCAGTCCAGGCAGTCCAGCTATGGCAGCTTCAATAGCATCCTGAATAAAAGTAATGGAGTTACTTAACTCCACCGCACCTGCTACATTAGCAGCCTTGACTGCCTTGAGTACAAGCGGGCTGCCTGTTAATACAGGTGCTGCGGTGTGCAGTACCAAGCCCACGATCATGTCACCATAAGGCGTTTCAAGCAGAGCTTTGAACCCTTCGGGACACTGAGGAAGTTTCTTCAAAGAACCCTTGACCGCAGCAACCACTGCCTTACCCTGTTGTAATGTTATAATTGTATTCTTTGCAGTATCTAATGCTGTAACTGCATTTCCCTTAACCTGTCCCGCCTTGTTTTCAAAGTCAAATCTTTTATCGTTCATGCTGTTCTCCTGTTTTAGTTTTAGTGGACACCACTTTGGTGATGTGTTATTTCTATGGGGCTTATCAATGTATTCGTGATTTGGTGAGTCTGAATGGTCACATGTATATTCGTAGTCGTAATCATCACTCTCACAATATACATGAACACAGTCGCCACATTTGATTACTGATAATTCAAGTATTTCATTTGCTATCTCACACTTTCCATCCTGATATACAGGGCACTCGACCCCACATTTACCAGACTGACCAGCATCATAACATGCTCCGTGAGTACTCATACTAACCTCCTTGTTAGGTAGTCGGGGCAGACTACCATAAAGACAGTCCGCCCCTTATGGTAGTATGGCTATCCTCCGAACGGATCAGCGTTTGGCTTCTCCAATTCCATTGAAGCCTTGTCACCTTCCAGATTCTCGGACTCTGCTGCAAACTCAGAGAACGCAGACTCAGCGGACTCACGCCCATCCAGTCTATCGCCATCACCAGTTTTAAATAGAGCGTTCAGCCCTACCGCAATACCCCTTGATTCCGGAGTCTTGAAGGGATAGAATGACAGAGCAGCACGACACTCACAACCAGAGTAAAACTCTGACTGATCTGTGATAGCTACGACCTTGCCATTCAAGGGCTTGGTTATTTCAGGCGGAGAGAAGTGTTCACTATCAGGATCGCCATCTGAATTAGCATTGAGGAACATGCATCCCTCATACCCGATGCCAGGTTTCTTGATGCCAGTCTTAACTTCGCTATCTCCATCTCTCAATGGTTTCTTGACAACATCCCACATGGCAGCAGGGAACATACCCTTAGCAACACCTTCGTCAAACGCTGCCTTGATGGCATCATTGTACATCTTGATGTCGGCTGCATTAGTCTTGGGAAACAAACAGCATACAGAAAATTTTAATTTTCCCTGTTTGTTCTTACGAGCTTTCCATACATACGCATAACTTGCTTTCATTTGTCCTGTTTTCACGTTAATACCCATTGTTCGTTACTCCTTTTTTCCGTGTAGTCGTTGCTGACTACTACAATTAAGAGGTTAAACTACTAACCTCAGTTCAGCCCCTAAAGATGAGGGGCGTATATACTTCAATCGTTCTTGCCTATCCGCCATCTTCCTGCGGATACGCTCCTGCTCGGGAGCCTGCTTAGCTAAAGCTATTGCCATGATGTCGTCAAGAGATGCTTTCTCTAAGAAAATCTTCTTGGCATCATGTTCTAATGGCTTAAAATAAGTAGCCTTATACCCTTCACATTCAGCATAGTGGTGTGCCGCTCTCATGTCACAGTCAACGGAAATAAAATCCATAGGACTCTGTTCCATCGTTCTATATATTATGTTATGAGCCAGTCTACAAGGTATTACCATACCTCGCATCCTCTGTTGCATGTCGTACAGGTAGTGTTCGTGAGTTCTATACTTACCTGGATGATAGTTCCAGGTATTAGACTCGCCCACTACCTGTCCTTCCACGTGGCGAAAGCGTATGTGGTGGCGTCTGCTGTGATCGTACTCGCTATCAAACACAGACTCCGCTACCTCCCAGCCGCTACGCTGTAACTCATAGGTATCAGATCGCCAGCCCATCCATTCTAAACGTACTGGCTCACGCCCTATCATTACTCAAGCTCTTGTGCAACTTTGATCTTCAGCTCAAGAACTTCCCTGTCTATGTTAGCCAGGACTTTGGCAGCTACTGCCCGCCTGTCCATCAGGTTCTTTACTTGTACCTTTAACTCTTTCCGAATCTCTTTAACTCGGCACTCTTTTGCTTCATTAAACAGATCCTCTACCGCTTGATTAACATAACTTACATTGTCTTTCTGGTCACTCATTTTTACTTCCTCCGTGTTAATTGTTATACTACCATTAATTACTTAGCCGCAAATGGGTCTCTAAGGTGCTTGACATCCAGCATTATTTCTGCATCAGCAGCAAACTCATTCTCCATCGTAAACTCTAACGCTTTCCTCTTGTCACTATCCTTCACCAACACTGGCTTACCTGTTGGTTTCTTAATCATATCCTTCCAAACCTGTGACTTCTTGAGTCCAGGCAGAACCTTCTCTGCTTGTGCAAGGGATATAACTTCTTCTGGCTTGTAAGCCTTGTCACCTAAGTGCGTCTTTATGTAGTCGGTGCCAACTACCTTGTCTTTAAATACCCTCGTGCTTCGACCTGCTACTAATTTATATCCTTCAAATCCACGGGTGGACTTGATCTCACGAGTAGCATACGCTCTGCAATCCTTAATAGCCTGTTGAATATCATCGGCTGCATCCAACAGCCTGATCCAGTCCTCTTTAGTTTTAACAGCAGGATTCTTTGCTGCCTGGACTAACTGTTTAGACTGCTTAGTAAGCTCAGCGAGTCTCCATTCGCAACCATCCTTAGCATTACACCATCGGCACGCTTCCATTGAAGGGTTATACCGTAGAATCTCATTCCTGGATTCAGCTATAGCTCCTGCTATTGTATCCAGTATCATGTAACAGAGGGTAGCATAAGGCACATGCCATGGATCGAAATGACCCAGTGTTGGCTGCACTATATGAACATGCAACTCCTGTTCAGGTATGACTCCTTGAATAAAAGGAACAGCCCCACCAAGATAACTGATACACTGAGGATTATCCTGAGCAAAAACCTGGATACCGTATCCAAATTTATAGTCAAGAACATCTATCCTGGTTTCCGATTTAACTTCGACATCCATCGTGCCTAACACTTCGGGCAGTCCCCACGTACTGAGGTTGCCTTCAACTTCTAATCCCACTGACACTTTGCCAGTGTGTAATGCTATGATACCCAGGACATAGTTAAGGGCATCGATTACGAGGACTTTGTCCTCTGGCTCCCATGAGGTTTCATTCACATAAGACACTGGATTGTCTGGTCTCTCAGTAAATGCCTTCTCGCAGTAATTGTGGAGTAATGTTCCCTTAGCCGCATACACTGAGGTTGGCGGTATCGGGGAGTTAAGTTCTGATAAAACCGAGCCAGGGCAGAGGATAATTTTTTTTAAGCTGCTTCCTCCGTAAATACTATGACCCGTAGTCTCCAGCCAATGAAACAATACTTGATCTGTAATCTTTGTTATTCTTGCCATGTAATCTCCTTAATAATTAAAGATGAACTACCATAAGAGTGGCTGCACCCTTATGGTAGTTTGTGCCGATCACCTCATAAGTAATCAGCCCTCTTTTATTGCATCCAGGATATCAGTGAACAGACCATGGAGAGCAGTAGGATTACCTGCTTTCCCGAAAACGATACTCAGTTTCGTGATGGCTGATGTGACAGCTTTGGCAAGAGTCGGATCAACTTCAAAATCCACCTCTTCAAAACGTTCCAGCATTGCGTCAAGCCCGATACCCGCAGCAGCTAAGGTCTGGATTGTATC
>Ga0164313_10000928_pt1 | contig 25015 bp, 18 predicted proteins | sample GuaBasSedimGuay4_FD_113735 | JGI IMG/M metagenome (GOLD analysis project Ga0164313, IMG submission 113735) | Subseafloor sediment microbial communities from Guaymas Basin, Gulf of California, Mexico - Guay4, Core 4569-4, 0-3 cm | ecosystem: Environmental > Aquatic > Marine > Hydrothermal vents... | reverse complement strand
CATTCTGTTATCGGCCATTATGATGATGATGTTCATCACCGGCATCCATGCTGATGAGGTCAGGCTAACGGCGTCAGCACGGAGTGTTGTATCGGTTGGTGACAGGTTCCAGCTCACCTATACAGTTAATACTAAGGGAGGACAATTTTCCGGGCCTGAGATCAGTGATTTCAGGGTACTGTCAGGACCAAACATTTCTACAAGTCAGAACTACCAGGTAATAAATGGGAAAATGTCGGCATCAACAACCGTCAGCTATATTTATTACCTCCAGGCTTTTAAAAATGGTTCTTTTGAAATTCCTCCCGCCTCCATAGAAGTAAATGGAGCGAAAATAAAATCCAAGGCAGTTAGCATTGAAGTAGTGCAGAGTAATACCGTTCCTAAAACAAAGCAGGGCGCTCAAACAAACAACAACGGGCAGGCGGAAGCAGTAAACACAGGTGATGATGTCTTTCTGAAGGCCTACGTCAGCAACCGCAATCCTTACCAGGGTGAGCAGGTCGTTGTAAGTTATAAGATCTTCACTGCCAACGTACCCATTTCCGATATCGACATCGAAAACCTGGCTTCATTCCCAGGGTTTTGGGCCACAAACCTGATCACCGACAGGCAGCAGATCGAACCCAAACAAGAAGTCATTGATGGGACAGAATATCTTACCGGCGAGCTTTATAAGGCTGCCCTCTTCCCACAAAAATCCGGAGAGATCAACATCGCAGCAAAAAAACTGAATTGCACAGCCCAGGTTCGTACACAGGGCAACAGAAAGGCACGTGATCCCTTTTTCGATAGTTTTTTTGATGATCCATTTTTCAACAACCAGTACCAGAATGTGCGGATAGAGATGGAATCCAATCCCATCAAGCTAAATGTAAAACCTCTGCCCATTGACAAAAAGCCGGCCGGTTTCAGTGGCGCTGTCGGGCGATTCAGCATACGGGCCTCCATCGATAATGCAAACCTTCTCACCAATGATGCAGTCACCATCAAACTGATTATCAGCGGCAGCGGCAACCTCGAACTCATCAATACACCGGAAATTAACTGGCCTCCTGATTTTGAGACCTACGAACCAAAGATCACCAAGAATATTAAAACTACGGCATCAGGTGTTTCCGGAAGCCGAACCTTTGAATTCCTGGCCATACCCAGGAGTGCAGGCGATTTTAGTGTAGGGCCTATAGAGTTAAGCTATTTCGATCCGGCTACCGGCAAGTATAAAACCGTTTCCTCCGAGAAATTCGAGATTCATGTCGAAAAAGGCGAACAATCATCTAACTCTGTCACATACAGCGGGGTAGCACAAGAAGACATCATGTACCTGGGACAGGATATACGTTATATTAAAACAGGCACTTTTGTGCTCTCCAACAAAGGACAATACTTATTCGCCACCCCCTTGTATTATATGTTGCTCACAGCACCGGTGGTGATGCTGGCATTGTTATCACTGTTGATCATCAACAGCAGAAAGAAAAAAAGCAATGTTGCCCTTGTCAGGAACAGGAAAGCAACGAAGGTGGCACGGAAGAACCTGAAGATCGCAAACCAATTCCTGAAGTCTCAGCAAAGAGAAGAGTTTTATACAGAGGTTTCCAGGGCGCTCTGGGGATACCTCAGCGATAAATTCAACATTCCCTTATCCGACCTTTCGATGGATACCATCCGCGAGCGCCTGTCGGAAAAGAATGTCAGCGAAGAAAGCATCGATACCTTCATAGAGGGGCTGAACAAATGCGAATTTGCCAGGTTTGCACCCGGTGAAAGCACCAACTTGATGAATGAGATATACCAGGGAGCCATTATGTTTATCAGCCGCATAGAAAGTGAACTTAAATCCTGAGGTGAAATGAAAAAGATAATCAGTATCATTTGTGCAGCAATACTTTCTATTTCCCTCATGGGACAACAGGAATTGATCAGCAGTGGAGACTCGGCGTACAAGCAGGAACTTTATACTGAGGCCATCACTCAATACGAAACAGTGCTTGAGCAGGGTTACGAGTCAGCTGAACTCTATTATAACCTTGGAAACGCATACTTCAATATCAATAACCTGCCGGCAGCCATCCTCAACTATGAAAGGGCCAGGGTACTGGCACCGGGCGACGCCGATATCCAGTTCAACCTTAAGATCGCCAACAGCATGATCACTGATAAGATAGAAGCTGTGCCCGAGATCTTTTATGTCAGGTGGTGGAAATCGCTTAGAAACAGTATTAACCTTCATAGCTGGACGATCACCAGCATAACAGTCTTTGCATTGCTGCTACTGTGTGCGGGCCTCTTTTTCCTTGCAAGGAATATGTTCTTGCGCAAGATAGCCTTCTGGACAGGTATAGTATTTGTGTTGCTGAGCCTTGCTGTATTTTCCATGACTTACACCAAATACGATATGCAAAGCAAGCATTTGGAGGCCATTGTCTTTGATCCGACCATAACCATAAAGTCATCACCAAACCAATTGGGAAAAGACCTTTTCGTGATCCATGAGGGCACCAAGGTCTATATTATCGAAGAGATCAACGATTGGTGTAATATCGTTATTGCCAATGGGAGCGATGGCTGGTTGCCCTCCTCCAGCATAAAAAGAATCTAACTCATCACCCGGCACCCGGCACTCTACAGCCCAAGTTTTTCTGCAATCTTCTCAGGGACTGCATCCTTGTGTATCATAACAGCAACGGTATTTAGTTTCACGTAAGATGCTGACATGTATAGATATCCGCCTTTATCATTGCTATCATCATCCCAGCTGTTCTTGGTCACATAATAGCGTGTGCCATGCTGGTCTTCCATGATGCCTGTAAGATGCATAAGGTGGTCGTCGGTTGAAGTATAATTATCGAAGTGTTCCTGGCGCATGGCCTCGTCCACATCCTTTTCTTCACCCGGCTTTTCAAAGACATACAGCTCTTTGCCCTTTTCAGTTGAGGTTAGTTTTTCCCAGCGTTCCCTTTCAGTGCCGCTCAGGCTTTCCACCTTTTTCTCCGGAAGGATGGCGATGCCATTCCTGTGTGAGAATCCACGGTCGCTCACGTCTCCATCCCAGCAAATAGTATATCCCTCCTCCAGAGCATAATTGATCACTTCCATCATATATCCCAGGGGGAGATTATAGTATACGTCATCGGACCAGTTATCCGGTATTTCCAGGTTCACAGCCTCAAAATATGGATAGCAGGAATATGAGGTGATCTCAATATAGTCATCGAGCTTAATTTCCAATGATTCCGCGTAAGTGATCGGGTTAACAACGTTGCCATCATCTTCGAATGACGCTGGTATAGGCCCCAGGTAAATGTCGAGGATGGCATTATATGCCTCAAACCATTTAGGGCTCAGCTTACCGGCACGTTTTTTAATAACAGCATCGAGGAACCCCTGGAGGACTGCATCCAGCTCTCCATGGTTATGCTTGTCTTCACCGATCTCAAGGCCGGCATAAACAGATTCAGGGGCAATACCATATTCTGCCATCACATTGATTACATCATGACCTTGTCCGCCCGGACCAAAATTTGAACTGCCATGCATTCTAACATACTTCAATCCTTTAACAGAATATGCATTCCTGACAATGAACATTTCCGAAAGGTCAGTCACTTTGCCTGTGACCCTCAATACTTCAGCTTCGACGAAGGAAATCCCCGCAAAGGACCAGCATGTACCTGAACGATGCTGATCTTTTACAGTGGTAACGGGGATCTCTACCACTGTCTCAAATATATAGGCTGTATCTGCATCATCCTGGGCTAAAATCTGTCCGGGAGTGAAGTTAAAAAATGCTGTAGTAAGTGCTAGAAGCAGAAGTTTTGTTAAGGCTTTCATTATTAGGGTTTTTTTAACGATTTTGAATAGTTTACGACACGAAATTACAATAAAATTTAAAAAACAGTCCATTTGCCGTTATCTGATTCAGGGCTGCCGATAACTTTATTGGACTTGCTTTTTTACAAGAATCTTTTAATTTTGTTATTAAATAATTAAGATTTTTTGTCCTATATTTGTTAATACTTTTAGACATTCCAGGTTTGCCTGTTTTCAAAAAAGGTGTAACTTGTGCCACATAAGTTAAGATTGCACTAACATAAAGTTCATATTCCGTTAAAACCAAAAATCAAATTTGACTAACATGAAAAATAAAGTTTTACCATTAAGTCTTGTTACGTTAGTTATTTTCCTGGGCGCCTTTCTCATCTCTTCAACGGTTTCATTTCAGGAATCATTTTTAAGTGATCCCGACAATGATGTTACTTTGAAGAACACGAATGCCTCTCAGGATTATATTGCACAAATACGCAATAACAAACTTACAAACTCCATTGCTTTTGAGGACGAGTTGGGTGCTTTCATCCAGACTGAAGAGCTTGTTGCAAACTCCTACAAGGAAGATTTTGATTGGCAATTCCTGGGGCCTGACAATGTCAGTGGCTTCACCAGCGCCATACTTTACGACAACTCGGATACCTCACTAACAACAATCATTGCAGGTGCATTTACCGGCGGTTTGTATAAATCCACAAACAGCGGTTTGACCTGGAACAAGATCAATGGCATTGAAAGCAGTTTGCGTATTTCGTGTATCGCCCAGGCATCTGACGGGACGATATATGCAGGAACCGGAGGCTATTTTATTGGCTCAGGTATCTACAAGTCGACTGATGGTGAAACCTTCACTGTTTTAGCTTCCACCGACCCTACCAACGGTGGTTTGGCAGCTTTCGCCTATGTGAACGCTCTTGAGATCAACCCAACTAACGGGTCTCTCTATGCATCAACCGATGAAGGGATATTTTACTCCAATGACCAGGGTGAAACATGGAACTTTGCCCGGGCTACCGGCGATACCCCCCTCCTTGGCGTTTCCACTGATGTGAATATTGGTTCTAACGGAATTACCGCAGCATCATTAGATGGGCTTTGTTATATTTCAGAAGATGGAAACCCGAATAACTTTGTGCTGCATTCAAGCGACACATTCAATCTCCCATACGAAAATATCGGCGCACTGGAACTGGCAATCGCTCCTTCCAACCCGGATATTTTATATGCAACAGTACTTGACGTAGAAGATGTGTTAGTCAACATTTACACATCTGAAGATAAAGGAGTACACTGGAGGGTCGTTGCTCCCGGTGGAAGCACAACGCTGAACCTCCTTTTTAATGACATGAACAATGTGATCGCTGTTTTTCCGGATGATCCGGGCAGGATCCTTGTTGGTGGAAATGATATGTGGGAAGGAAAGAAGTATGATGAAACCGGATACTACCAGTGGACTCAGCGTTCTTTCGGCCAAATTCCACCACAGGTTTTCCCTTCATACATTCATACCTTCCATTACAGTTATTTGTTCAGGCCAGGCAAGAACAATGAGCTCCTTATTGGCCACAATGGCGGAATCTCCAGGGGTATGATCAATAGTGATTACTTCGAATTTGCAGAACTCACAAAAACATATACAACTTCACAAGCCATGACAATGGGAATCAGCGGAACTGAAAAATTTGTCATCGGTGGATTTAACCAGGCCGGCGTCCAGTATATCAATGGACATCAAAACCCTGCAAATGCTAAAAATGCTTATCAGATCTGGGCGTTTTTGCCACCATGGGGTGGAAATGGCGGAGAAGTATTCCTTTCTATCATGGACCAGGAAGTCGTGATCTACTCAGATGCTAGCGGAGAGTTCAGAAGGTCAGAAGACCTTGGGTTCAGTACTTCAAACTCTTTCCTTGGCGAGGGCATGCCCCTTCCCGAAGAAATTGTTCCTTCTCTCTATTGGGAAAATTTTGATAACGATAACAGCCGCGACTCGGTTGCTGTATATGTAAGCAATCCAATAGAAACCGGTACAACACTTTACCTGCCCAGTAACAACCGCGGGTATCCATTCCTGTACACTACCGAAATTACATACCAGGTTGGAGATACCCTCCGGACCAGGGACCCCATCAGTACTAAATTCTTTATCGGTTCAGAAAATGCCGTGTGGATGACTACTGATATCCTGGACTTTACAGGTACTCCCGAGTGGTTCCAGATCTCTGAGCAGTCAAAACTTGGTGTTGAAGGAATTGTAAGCGCCATGGCCTTCTCTGCCGATGCAAACTACGTTTATGTAGGAACACAGGATGGACGTGTATTCAGGATCGCAAATATTGCACTGGCATACAACTATGAGCGTGCTGATGTGAGGAGTCCATATTGCGTTATTTCAACTGCCGAGATCCCGCTGATCGATCCCGTCACTATGGTGCAGAATACAAATACCATTACGTCGATCTGTGTTGATCCACAGGATGAGAACAGCGTTGTCCTGGGTCTTGGAAACTACGGACTGGTTCACTATCTGTTCAAATCAGACAATGCCACTGCTGGTGATGCATCATTCCAATCAGCGCAAGGAAACCTTCCCAGCATGCCTGTTTATGCTTCTATCATCGAAATGAGCAACTCAAGTATGTGTATCGTGGGAACTGACTTTGGAGTTTTCGAAACACAGGATATCAATGCTTCCTCTCCAGAGTGGAATGCTTCACAGGGACTTGCAGGAAAAACTCCTGTATTTGCTCTTAAACAACAAGTTGTTGCTCAGCCGATGGTTGAGTTTATGTACTGGAACGGGGAAGATACTGTTACAGCTTCATTCCCGGGCACCGACAACTACGGAATTATTTATGCTGCAGCAAACGGCCGCGGATTATTCTATTCCAACAAATACCAGAAACCTGTTGGCATCATTAGCAACGACCTCACTGTTGAGGAAGCGGGCATTTCTGTTTATCCGAATCCTGCAAGCAGCAATACAACGATTGAATATGAGCTTAATAAAGCCGGAAGCGTTATCATTCGTTTATTTGACATTAACGGAAAGATGATGACCAGCGAACAATTTACCCAGGCAGAAGGCTCACATAAATATCAATTCAATTGCAGTCAATTCCCAACAGGAATGTATATCATCAGCCTTCAAACCGGGAATTCTGTAAAAACCAGCAAATTTATCATTGCACATTAAGCCATTTTAACTGAAAAAATTAACACCTAATAAAAAGAACGGACATGAAAAAATTATTATCCACGCTGCTTTTTCTCTTCGTCGTAGCCATCCTGAGTGCGCAGACTGACGTCTATCCTCCTTCATTGATGGAGCCGGAAGATGCCAGGGAAGGCCTGATGCCCGATGTAATCCTTAACTGGGCAGCTGTTGGCGGATCCGGCGGCACCGTTGAATATGAAGTACAACTCGACGTTACCGATGCATTCACCAGTGCGCATACTTTTGATAAAAGCCAGCTCAGTGGCTTGCAGATGCAAGACCTGCTCTTCGGGCAAACCTATTACTGGAGAGTCAGGGCATATGAAGGCACTGATGTATCCGATTGGTCAGCAGTCTGGTCTTTTACCATCTTTGAAACTATCGTCCTTCTGAAGCCTAACAATCCCTCAGCAGGTGCAGATGTCAATGTAGAGCTCAAAGCAAAAAGTTCTATCGGTGCAGGAAGTTCATCCATCCCGATATCAGGTATCATTGTGTATGAGTTTGAAGCAGACACCTCCATGAACTTTGACAGTGATCTCCTCTTCGAGGGACACAGCGATACAAGCTTCGTCAACACCACTTTTCTCCACTTTGGTGAAACGTATTACTGGCATGCCAGGGTAAGACATGCTGCTGACACTTGTATATGGTCTGAAGTATGGAGCTTTGAGACAGAATTTGCTCCGAAACTTCAGAAACCGCTGGATGGTTCAACAGACCAGGGCCTCGAGAATGAATTAAAATGGAAACCGATTGAAGGTGTTGTTGATTATGAAGTGCAGATCGCAGATAATGATGCCTTCACAGGTGCACACTCAGCAATCGTTGAACACGGATTTGAATATGTCACCGATGGCTATCTAACCTTTGGAACGGAATATTTCTGGAGGGTACGTGCGAATCATGCTACTGATACTTCAGACTGGGCTGCACCATTTACATTTACAACCATCAGCACAGTACTCCTTGATAAACCGGATGATGAAGAAATGGATGTCAGCATCCTTCCTTTACTTGAATGGGAAGAGGTCTCCGGTGTTGATTTTTATCAGGTACAGTATAACAATACAAACAATTTCGATGATCCATGTTGTGATGAAACAGTTGAAGGAACTGATAACTTTTTCCAGGTAGTCTTTATCCTTGACTATAATACCACCTTCTACTGGCGTGCCCGTACAATGCAAGGCATCGACACTACTGTATGGAGTGATGTCTGGAGTTTTACCACCAGGCCCATCGACTTTGGTATTGATGAAGCATTTGATGCAAATAACATTAAGATCTATCCGAACCCAAGTAATGGCAAACTCTATATCAACATCGACGGAGACAGAAATGAGGAAGTCAGTGTACGTATTATGGACATGCTTGGACAGGTACATATCGAAGAAAATGTAATCTTCGGACAGGGCAACACCAGCAAGATGTTTGACCTGAACAACTTTGCCAATGGATTATACATTGTGAAACTGACACAAGGTGATCATAGCTATTCACATAAGATTACAGTACACAAATAGCATCCATTACCAAACCAAAAACTAAGAAGCCCTGCATTTGCGGGGCTTTTTTTTATTTAGTCGTAACGCTTACCGAAGGTGATTCCGATATAAAATGTAATAAAGAATGATTGGTCCGGGTTAAATGCCATGATCTCAACCGGAATGGGATAGTAGTCGATATTGGCACCCACCTCCACTGCCTTGATGGATGAGTTATAATTTCCGTACTCAAAGTTTAATCCCACCTTAGCATACACGCCTGGATGAAGCTGTGTATTTTCTATGCCATTGGTGAAAGGGGCCCGTCCATAGATATTGTCCAGACCATGGATCTCGGGATTATACCTTTCAATGTCGACAGTATAATCGTCATTATCGGGCGTAAAATTCAAGATATACAGGTATACCGGTTTAGCAAAAGCCAGCGAAAACCCTGCGGTGTATACCAGGCGTAGCTCTATCCCTCCCCAATAAGGCTTTCGGTTCAGCAGGCGTTTGATCCCGATTCCTGCACGCAGTATATACATGTGGTTGAGCTTCCCGTATACATAGCTCTTGGCATTGTTGAAATAAGGGTTGAGTGTTTTTATCTGCTTGGGAGACTTCAGGCTAACAATCTCAATTTCCCAGTTCAGCGATTTGAAATAACTCAGGTTATGTCCCTTCCTGAAATGAAGACCCCATCCTCTGGAGTGCAATATGATCCCTCCGGCAAATTCATTTCTGAGCAATACACGATCAGAGATTGAATCGTACACCGGCTCGTGTTCTTTTTTCTTACTTTCCTCTGCCTGCTCCTGTTCCTGAGCACATACAAAAAGACCCGCCATGAGCAGGAGGGTCAACAATATTATATGTTTAATAAAGGCCATCGGTCAAGAAATCCGGGAGATATTCTGGATCTGTTTGCTGCACCCCGGAAACAGCTAATCTATAGCCTAATAATTCGATTGCTTCTGGTACTTATAATTTTCTCCATAAGCCGCACAGCGTTCATTCGACTGGCATGCGGTAGCAAATAATACAAAAAGGACCACTGCAGAGGTGACTATTAGGACTTTTTTAATAATTTTAGTCATGATATATGATTCAGGTATTTGCACACAAATATAAACTCATTTTCATAATATTAACAAATAAAATGAGATATTGTTGTTCACGGCCTATGTTAAACATTCATTATGAGCACATCAAAGCTTAACCCTGAGATAGAAAACAGCTGGAAGGAAATCCTGATGCCGGAGTTCAATGCTGATTACTTTGCCAGTCTTAAGACATTTTTGCTGGAAGAAAAGGCGAAATATGTGGTCTATCCACCCGGAAAGCTAATCTTTTCAGCATTCGACCATACCCCTTACGATGAAGTCAGGGTGGTGATCATCGGTCAGGACCCATACCACGGAGAAGGCCAGGCCCATGGCCTCTGCTTTTCTGTCCCTCCGGGGATTCGTAAGCCACCCTCTCTCGTAAATATTTTCAAGGAAATACATGATGACCTTGGGATCCCCATCCCGCAAGGCGGAAATCTCTCCAAATGGGCAACACAGGGGGTACTGCTCCTCAATGCAACCCTCACGGTAAGGGCAAACACTGCCGGCTCACATCAGAACAAGGGCTGGGAAGAGTTTACCGATGCCGTGATCATGAAACTTTCGGAAGAAAAAAGTGGACTGATTTTCATGTTGTGGGGTAATTATGCCATTGCCAAGAAGGTACTGATCGATCCCGGGAAGCACCATATCCTGACCTCTGTCCACCCCTCCCCTTTTTCTGCCCGGAATGGATTTTTTGGTTGCAAACATTTCTCGATGACGAACGAGATACTGCGGGGGCAGGGAAAAGCTGAAATCAACTGGCGAACAGAATAAGTCTACTTTGGCATCGTTCTTTCACTGATAAGCGCACAACTTGAGACGTATCATATCCATATTAATCCTTTTCCTTCTCTTTATTGCTGTTTCCGGGCAGGAACTAAGTCTTGAGATCCTTCCGGCCGACAGCAGTACCTCCAGAAGTATCAAGCGGCTCAATTATAACTCCGGCCCGGCGGGCAAACTGGCTGCCAGGCAGGAAATGAACAGAGTACTTGAATATTATTTCGAAAAGGGGTATATCACAGCCAGCATCGACTCTATATATGAAGATTCTGTGAGCATGACCGGATGGTTGAGAATAGGTGAAATATACAATATGTCCGTTATACGCCCCGGAAATATTCCGGAAGAAGTTCTGAGGCAGAGTAACTATAAGGAGAGGTTATATTCCGACAGGCCCTTTACCATCAATGAGGTGAATACCCTGACTGAAAATATTCTTACATATTGTGAAGACCATGGATATCCTTTTGCATCGGTAAAGCTCGACAGCATCAGCATATCAGCAGACAAGAATATCAGTGCCAGTCTGAACATAAGCATGAATCAGCAGGTCACCATCGATACTGTGATCGTAAAAGGGAATTCGAAATTACACCGAAAGTTTATCCGTAATTATTTCAATATCAAGCAGGGCGATCTTTATAATGAGTCCCGGATTGCAAGGGTTGGTGATAAACTGCAAAGTCTGCCTTTTGTAAGTGTGATCAGATCGCATGAAGTGGTGTTCATCGATAATAAAGCAAAGCTGATCCTGTACATCGATAAGAAGAGGGCCAGTCAGTTTGATGGGATACTGGGGATTGCACCCAATGATGATGTGGACGGGAAGCTCCTCCTCACCGGCGACATCAAACTAAAGCTGCTAAATGCCTTTAACCGAGGTGAGTTGATCGACTTCAACTGGCGGAAGTTGGAAGCGCAGAGCCAGGACCTTCAATTTCACTTTAACTTCCCATTCCTTTTCAATACGCCCTTCGGAGTGGATTATAAATTGTATCTGTATAAAAAGGACACCTCCTATCTCACCCTCACGAATAATATCGGAGTACAGCTACTCTTCAATGGCTACAATCATGTGAAGGCATTTTATGAAAATCAACGTTCAAATCTACTGAGTACCAGCGGCCTGGAATTTGCCACTACCCTGCCTGAGTATGCTGATGTGACAACAAGCCTTTATGGGCTGGGGATGGATTTCAGCAGGCTTGATTACCGCTATAATCCTCAGCGAGGTTTCCGTTTTGATATGGGTGGTGCTATCGGATCGAAAAAGATAAGGGAAAATGCCAATGTGAACCCTGCCTTGTACGATAGCATCCCCCTGAACAGCACGCTTTACAGGTTGCAGCTTAATGCTGCAGGTTTTATTCCACTATTCCGTCGCAGCACTTTGATGATAGGTAACCAGACAGGATTCCTGGAGAATGAAAACCTATTCGATAATGAGCTGTTTCGCATCGGTGGACTGAAAACCTTACGAGGCTTCGATGAGCAATCGATCACCGCTTCGATCTACTCCATCTTTACACTTGAATTCCGTTACCTTTTCGATGTGAACTCATACTTTCAGCTCTTTGTGGATGGCGCCTACTATGAGCGCAATGCCAATTCAGGCTATTTCAAAGACACCCCCTATGGGCTCGGTGTAGGGGTGAATTTTGAGACCCGGGCAGGGATTTTTGCACTCAGCTACGCCCTTGGTAGTCGCGACGGGCAGCCCCTTCAGTTCAAATCGGCCAAGATACACTTCGGCCTCACGGCTCGTTTCTAATACCTTATAAAAAAGATCTGCCAAAATGAAGAGGTCACATATGTATAATAATTATTATGTAGGTTCTTTTTTTACTATCTTGCGCCTGATTTATTAACCAAATTGTGCACAATGAAGAAACTTACACTATTTATTTTTCTAGTAGCGATCTTCGGCTGGGCTGCCTTCGCCGGTGGCTATCAGGTAAGATTGCAAGGTCAGAAGCAGACGGGGATGGGATTAATTGGTTCCCCCTTTGCACTGGGCGCCAGCAGTATTTTTTATAACCCGGGAGGCCTATCCATGATGGATACCAAATTCAGCTTCTCAGTTGGTGCCAGCGCCATTATGGCCAATGCGACATTCCAGAAGAATGCCACAAATTACCAGGCCGCAACTGACAATCCAATGGGTACACCCTTCTATTTTTATGGGGCCGGAATGATCACCGATAAACTGTCGGTTGGTCTCGGGATTTACACTCCCTTTGGTAGTTCAGCCAAATGGGATGACGCCTGGGCAGGAAGGTATCTTATCCAGAATATTTCCCTTCAGGCAATTTATATTCAACCTACTATTGGCTATAAAATTAATGATATCATATCATTGGGAGCCGGTTTTGTATATGCATATGGAAAAGTTGAGCTTGCCAAAGCCCTTGCATATAACGATAACTCAACAGCTGAGTTGAGCGGAACAACAGGAAGCATCGGATACAACGTAGGTGTGATGGTCAGGCCAACCGAAAAACTGAGTATCGGCCTCGACTATCGTTCAGAGATCATTATGAAAGTTGAAGGTGGAGATGCCACATTTAAGGTGCCACAATCGCTTTCTACAACCGTACCTGCAAGCAACAAATTCAATGCAGAGCTTCCTATGCCTGCTAACTTCGATCTTGGTATTTCATATGCCTTCAATGAAAAGTTCATGCTTGCCCTTGAAATGAACTATGTGTTCTGGAGCGTATACGAAGACCTTACTTTTACATTTGAAGAGAAAAATGATCTTCTGGGTTCTGTGAATCCAAGAAATTATAAGAATACCATTATTGGCCGTATCGGAGCACAATACACCCTGAATGAAATGTTTGCTTTCAGGGCAGGGCTTTATTATGACCCCTCACCAACGGATGATGACTATTTCACACCGGAAACAGTCAGCCTGAATACAGTTGGATGGACACTCGGTGTGAGCATCGTACCAGTGAAGGGCCTGAGCATCGACCTTTCCTACATACAACTGCACGGACTGGAAACAGAGAAACAGTACAAGCCGGATAACTTCGGCGGAAAGTACAAGGTTATCACTGCTATTCCTGGCCTGGGGGTAAGTTATAATTTTTAATCCTTAAACGAAAAAAGCCATGAAACTGAAATATTATATATTCATATTTATGCTCGCATCGATTGCTTCCTGTAAGCCTGAGATAGACGAGTTTACACCCGCCAAGGGAGGAGCTGACTTTACAGCTTACCTCGCTGTAGGTAATTCACTAAGTGCAGGATATGCAGATGGTGCCCTTTATAAATCAGGGCAAGAGGCTTCTTTTACTAATATCCTGGCCACACAATTTAAAACTGTAGGCGGTGGTGACTTCAAACAACCACTTATGGTTGATGATTTTGGTGTAGGATTTTCAGGTGCTACGCCAGTGCCTAAGTTTGTTCTCGGACCTTCCACCGACTGTAACGACGTAACCAGTTTGGCACCGATACGGGCCCCGGTAGCGGTTGATCCTGCAAATTTTCTACCTATAGCAGCAGCAGGTCCATATAACAACATAGCAGTACCCGGAGTAAAATCATTTCACTTCTTCTTCGATCAGCTGGCTATGGTTAATCCTTATTACAGCCGCTTTGCACCGGATGCAAACACTCCCCTTATTAACCTGACCGCTGGAATAGATGCAAGTTTCTTTACTCTCTGGGTAGGAGGAAATGACGCACTTTCTTATGCCACTGCAGGAGGAGCGTCGGATTCATTAACGAATCCAGCAATGTTTGATCAACTCTATAACGGCATTGTCCAGGCATGTATCGTAAACCAACCCGGCGTTTATGATGAAGCTAAGGGAGCCGTAGCCAATATTCCTGATATCATGTCAGCACCATTTTTTACATTGATGAGCGGCAAGATACCCTATAATGCATTGGTGTTAACAGCTGATCAGGCAGCAGGACTTACTTTCCTCTACACTGCCTATGGATATCCTGATTTTGTTTTTGAGGAAGGCCCTAACCCATGGGTTGTAGAAAACTCTGACGGCACATGGGGAAGAATGACAGCAGATGATCGCTTTATCATGACAGTCCCTTCTGATTCAATACAATGTCACGGTATGGGTGTTGCAAGTCCCACGACTCAGACTCCGTTCCCCATTCCTCATAAATATATCCTGGATAAAGCAGAGATCGCTGATATCAGGTATCACGTCGACCAGTACAATGCTACTATCTTAAATGCGGCAACTACCTTTAATCTGGCGCATGTTGATATGAACCAGGTTATGAAGGATGTGCAAACAGGGATTACTATGGATGGTGTTACTTTCACAGCAACATTTGTTCAGGGAAATACCTTCTCTCTTGACGGAATTCATCTTACCCCGGCAGGAAATGCCCTGGCAGCATACTATTTTATTGAGGCTATCAACAAAACTTATGGAGCTACTATCCCACAGGTGATAGTAACAGATTACGGTGCTGTTCAGTACCCATAAGGAAAAATAATATTACATCAGCCCATCAGGGCGCTGATTTATTATAAAGGGAGAGATCGTCAGAAGATGGTCTCTCCTTTTTTATAACTTTGGCTCATGTCAGAGATCATTGTATTTGCCACCAATAATTCCCATAAACTTCTGGAGATCAAGAGCATTATGCCTGAAGGCTTTGATGTATTGGGATTAAAAGATATCGGATGCACTACCGATATTCCGGAAACAGCCCTGAGCCTGGAGGGGAATGCCGATATCAAGTCGCTATATGTTTACGAAAACTTTGGACGGGACTGCTTTGCAGATGATACGGGATTAGAAGTAAATGCTCTCAATGGCGATCCGGGGGTATTCTCTGCCAGGTACGCCGGTGAAGATGGCAATGCTGAAAGAAACATCGATAAGCTGCTGAGTGAGCTGGCGGATATTCAGGATCGGAAGGCTCGCTTCAGGACCGTCATCTCCCTGGTCATCAAAGGGGAGATCAAGCATTTTGAAGGTATTGTTGAAGGACAGATACTAACGGAAAGAAGAGGAAAGGATGGATTTGGTTATGATCCTGTTTTCCTGCCGGATGGACATGAGTTTAGCTTTGCAGAAATGGATCTGGAACTAAAAAACAGTATCAGCCACCGCGGGAGGGCTGTCAGAAAACTTATTGAATACCTGGGGAGCCTCTGAATCAGACCTTGCGCGCAAAAGCCTGTTCCAGGCTGAGGCTGAAGAGTTCCTTCAAACTGATACCATCAGTCAGTGCTTGCTGGGGAACGATGCTATTGGCCGTTAATCCCGGCACGGTATTCACCTCCAGGAAGTACATTCCACTCTCATTAAAGATGTAGTCGAACCTCACAAATCCGTAGCAATTCAACCTTTCATACAGCATCTCCGAAGTAGCACGGCATAGCTGTTCAACATCAGAAGGGATATCAGCAGGGGTTACCTCCTCAGCAAGGCCATCGGTATATTTAGCTTCATAATCGAAAAAGTCATTCTTTGTGATAACCTCGGTAATTGGCAGGGCACGGGAGCGGCCATCATAGGTGATCACTCCACAGGTGATCTCCCGCCCGGGGATAAACCCTTCGATAAGAACCTGGTCATCCTCAGTAAATGCCTGCTCTATAGCTGCTGGCAAAGCAGCCTCTTCCATCACCTTTGACATACCCACACTGGACCCACCTGCATTTGGTTTAACAAAACAAGGGAGGCCGGTGGTGCGGATGATACTACCGGGGTGATAATCAGCGCCTTTGAATAAAACGCGAGATGGGGCTACCTTTACTTCCAGAGATGATACAATCTTGTTGCAGAAGTATTTATTAGATGTTATTGCAGATGTAGCATGGTCGCATGCAGTATATGGGATGCCCAGGATATCCAGGTAGCCCTGCAGTTTCCCGTCCTCCCCCGGGCTCCCGTGAATAGCAATAAAAACAGCATCAAAAGTGATGGCCGCATCTCCTGTGTGCAAACTGAAGTCGTCCTTATTCACTTTATGCTTTTGCCCTTCGGGTGATGTCCATATCCACTCCTGCCCGCGAAACACGATCACGTATGGATTATACAATTCCGGATCGAGGTGTTGCTCAACAACTGCTGCGCTCCTGATGGAGATCTCATACTCACCGGAATCACCTCCGGCTGCAATGGCTATATTTCTTTTCATATATGATCATAACGTAATGACTGGATAAATGTATATAATTAATTTTTATCTTTGCTACCGACAGGCAATATCACCGGTATTTTATAGTTAAAGAAATATCATTCCGGCGGTTTTTGCCGGCAGGCGGGCACTAATTGAATAAAAAAATCTTTGAAATTGATCATCCTCGGGGCAAGCCCACGAGGTATTAACCCAATTTCATTCCGCAATAGGGAAACCAGATTTTTATAATACCCCTCTGTCCCGCAAAAGCGGTACAGCTCCCCTGAAAGACAGGGGAGCTTAATAGGAAACCTCGCGGCAAGCCACGAGGAATAATTTAATTTAAACATGTCGTTTTTCGGCTTCCTCATTAAAAAGAGATTTTATATTAGCCTGGGTTTGAGCATCCTCCTTACCGTGGCGCTCTTCTTCATTGTATTGCAGTTTATCAAGATATACTCCAATCATGGCGACACCTATGTTTTACCCGATTTTTCAGGAAAAACCCTGGCAGAGATCGAGAATGATAAATTCGACCGCCTGTATGAATTCATTGTGATCGATTCCATCTACGATATGAACAATCCGAAAGGTTCCGTGGTCATCCAGAACCCGCCTGCCGGATCAGTCGTGAAGGAGAACAGAAAAGTATACGTCACCCTGGTGGCGTTCTCAACGGAGAAAGTAGTGATGCCTGACCTGATCGACCTCAGCCTGCGACAGGCAGTCAACAGCTTACGATCCAAAGGGCTGATCATCAGTGAATTGCAATACGTAGAAGATTTTGCCGGCAATGCTGTGCTGGAGCAGCTTTTCGAAGGAGAGGTGATAGAAGCAGGCACCATTATAGAAAAAGGTTCAGGAATCGACCTGGTGGTAGGCCTGGGGCAGGACAATTTAGCTCCCGTACCATTCCTTATCGGCCTGCATCTTACCGAAGCCATCGATGCCATCAATAAAGCCTCCTTTAATGTGGGTAATATTTATTTCCTCGACGGTGAAAACCAGGAGCATGCAAGGGTTTACAGGCATAGTCCATCCTGGGCAAAAGACAGGCAGATGTTCAGGGGCAGAAACATTGATATTTCACTGCGTTCAGACCTTGGCTTCGACTTTAAAGCCCTTATACAGGAATTAAGGCCGGATTCACTATATGTGCCTGACACAACAAAAGTTGTGGTGCCTGAGTTTTAATAAGAATAAAAGAATCAGATAAAGAATGAAACGATATATACTTTTACTTATCGGGGCCCTTTTAATACAGTTCAATACCTTTGGACAGGAGCAACTTTCCGGGCTGAACACCAACCCGGTGATCAAGTATGAGATCAAGAACAATGAGGTATTGAACCAGCCACAGGGGAAGGAAGTAATTTTCCCCGTCCCCATACATCTCCCTATATTTGATGATTTTCATACGGACATTATCTTCCCCGACACGGCCCTTTTCAGCGACCGCGATGCCTTCATTAATGATGATTTTCCATACAGGTCGGTAAACATCGGCGCCGCCACCCTTGATGCCATCGATGATCATGGCAACATCTACCCCGATGCAAGCATGTTCCCTTTTATAGCGGACCATTTGACCTCCAGGCCGATACGCCTCGACACCCTTTATCTTACCAATGAAACACGTGCCATTACCGTCGCCGATTCACTGTATTTCAGTTTCTTTTATCAGCCACAGGGACGTGGTAACCCACCGGAGTCTTATGATTCGCTGGTATTGGAATTCGGGTATTTCGATGGAGACTCAGTATTTGCCTATATGGATTCCATCAGCATCCCTGCGAGCGATTACCTGCTGGATCCCAACGACACCATATGGCCTTTCGATACTATTTATGCGCCTCCACAATGCACACCGGGCGTATATATGATCAATTATGATACGATCACGTGGGATGACATGATCACCCTTCCTTGCGATTCCATCTTTGAACCCGGCATTGAATGGGAATATATCTGGTCTTCTGAAGGAATGCGTATCGACACTTTTTTTCAGCGTTATAATACCTATTCCCGCCAGGTAATGATCCCTATTACAGACAGCCTTAAATATCTGAAAAAATATTTTTATTACCGCTTTTACAATTATGCAAGCCTTGCCAGCGACATCAACCCCAGTTGGAAAAGCAATTGCGATCAATGGAATATTGATTACATCTATCTGAATGTAGATCGCTCGAATGCCGACACAAGCTACCGGCATATCACCTTTGCAGAGCGTGCTCCTTCTTTCCTTACTAATTTTACGGCCATGCCTTTGCGGCAATACCGTAACGACCCAACCAATCAGCTCAAGGACTCGGTGAAGTTATACATCACCAACCTGAGTGCAGATACCTTTAACGTGTATTACGAATACCTGATCGATCAACGCGGTGCCAGCTATTCACACACCTACAATGGAGGTTTTGCCAATCTATACCCATTCTTCAAGACAGGCTACCAGAGTTGTTCGAATGTACCCCAGCATGCCTGCCCGCCAAGGGATTTCCTCTTCCCATTGAATGCCGATGCCGACAGTTCGAGCTATATGGTCAGGCACGTCATCCACGACCAGAGCAACCCCAACTTAGGAGATACAATACATTTCATTCAGAAGTTTTATAACTACTACGCATATGACGACGGCACCCCGGAAGCGGGTTACGGACTGAGTATTGCCGGAGGACAGGTTGGATACAGGTTCACACTGAACATTGCAGACACATTAAGGGGTGTTGCGATGTTCTTCAACCGGGTACAAAACGACCAGAACGACAATTTCTTCACCATGAAAGTGTGGGATAACAATAACGGTAAACCGGGCAATGTGATCTGGGAGCAGGAAGACCTGAAGCCCAAGTTCAGCGAAGCCCTCAACCGCATGCAAATCTATGAGATTAACCCTCCTTTGGCCTTGATCGGAACCTTCTTCATTGGCTTTGAGCAAACCACTGCCGACATTTTAAACGTAGGTTTCGATACTCATAATGATGCGTCAGAGTTTCTGTATTACAATACATCGAATAATTGGGAACAATCACTGATGCAAGGCTCCCTGATGATGCGGCCGCTATTGTTCTATTATTATGATCCATTCAGTGTGGAAGAACTTCTTCCCGAAGAAAGCTGGAACATATATCCCAACCCGGTGAATAATGGAACATTGCATATCGACAACAGCGTGGTTTCAGGCTTCGACCTGGAACGCTCAGGTACTACCATCAATATTTATGATATGCTGGGACGTAAAATGATCAAGGTTCCCTTTACAAATAGCATTAGCACAGCTGCACTGCCACAGGGGTTCTATATCGTGCATATTCACGACGGAACAGGCAGCATCAACCATATGCATAAGATCATCATTAATAAATAGGCACATGCCTCTCGAAGAAATTAACGACCAGGAACAAGACCTTTTTGAACATCATCGTTTCGTAGCAGATCCCGGGCAGGGAGCGCTAAGGATCGACAAGTTCCTGATGGCTAAGATCCAGAATGCATCCAGAAATAAGATCCAGCAAGCCGCCGCTGCGGGCAGCATACTTGTCAACGACAAGGCTGTCAAGCAGAATTATAAGGTCAGGCCCGGCGATGTGATCACCATTGTTCTCACTGAACCTCCAAGGGATACCGTGATCATTCCCGAAGATATTCCTGTCGATATTGTTTTTGAGGATGATCATATTATGCTGGTGAACAAGAAAGCCGGCATGGTGGTGCATCCCGCTTACGGCAATTTCACAGGTACCCTCGTCAACGCGCTGACCTATTACCTCCGCCAGCAGAGTGGAAATGAAGAGGCTCAGTCTTACCTGGTACACAGGATCGATAAGGACACTTCGGGCATCATGCTGGTGGCCAAGAACGAGTTGGCTCAGACCAGACTGGCCAAGGAGTTTTTCGACCATACCATCGACCGAAAATACACCGCACTGGTATGGGGTGACATGGAAGAAGATGAAGGTACCATCGCAGGAAACCTGGCACGCCATAAGAACAACCGTAAGATCATGACCGTATACCCGGATGGAGAAACCGGAAAACATGCAGTTACACATTGGAAGGTGTTGGAAAGGTTCGGTTATGTTACCATGATAGAATGTACCCTCGAGACCGGAAGAACGCACCAGATCAGGGCCCACCTGAAATATATCAAACACCCGCTCTTCAATGATGCCTCCTATGGTGGCGATCAGATACTCAAGGGCACAACCTTTACGAAATACCGGCAGTTTATCAAAAACTGCTTCTCTGCCTTGCCCCGCCAGGCTCTGCATGCACGTTCGCTGGGACTGAAACATCCCATCAGCGGTGAATATATGTTCTTCGATTCCGATGTGCCCGCCGATATGACAGAAGTCATCGAAAAGTGGGAGCATTATGTGGTTCATCAGAAAGAATAAGGTGCTGGGTGCTGGGGAACTTCTTCTATCTTCTATCGCGCAACCGGAGTGAAGCGGAGCTCGGCGAAGCCAATCTTCTATCTTATCTCCCCTTCCCCTTCCCCTTCCCCTTCCGCTTCTTAAATCTCATTTTACCTTAATTTGTTGAACCAGTGTTTCATTTTCCATTCTACATTTTATCGCCATCCTAAGCCCTTCGGGCGTGGGAGGAGCATATTTCGCATGTACTTTGGGATTACAGAAATTATTTGAAAATATTTGCATGTTAGTGAATATTAACTATCTTCGTGTCATACTTAATTTAAAATGCAGACAGAAAGACAAATACAAATAATTGAAAGTTCAATGGAACTTATCGCTAGTAAAGGGATCCAGGGATTTACCATAAAAAATCTATCCAAAGCAATTGGAATTTCTGAACCAGGAATTTACAGGCATTTTGAAAGTAAAACAGAAATTCTTCTTAGTATTTTGAATAACTTTAAAGAGATGGCAGAGATGCTATCAGAATTGATGAAGACTTTCGAAGGAACTGCACATGAGAAGATTGATTTTATGTTTTCACGTATGTTAGATCTATTTTCAGAAACACCTTCCATGGTGTCAGTAATTTTTTCAGAAGAAATATTTAAAAACGAAGAATTACTCAAACTGAAGATAAGTGAGATAATGAATATGCATGCCCAAACAATCGAGTATATTATTGCAAGAGGTCAGGAGGAGAAAAATGTACGAAAGGACATTGAAGTAAAAACCCTGGCACTGATCATTATGGGCTCATTGAGATTACTTGTTAAACGCTGGTACATTATCAAGCATAATTTTGATCTCAATAATGAAGGTAGAAAATTAATAATAGGTCTGGATAAAATTCTTGCTTGTCCGGAGATTAATCTAAACTAAAAAAACGAAAAAATGAATATTACAGCTGTTTCAGAAACACCAATTAAAGAGAATGTACACCAGGTTGATGCACGTATGATTTATAATAAGGAATCGGCACAGGCAGTGCATATGCAACTCAATCCAGGACAAAGTCTCAAACCTCACATCACACCCGTTGATGTCTTTTTCTTTGTTATTGAAGGAACACCCGATGTGCTTGTTGGAGAAGAAAAGAAAAGAGTTGAAACCAACAGCCTGGTTGAAAGCCCCAGGGATATTGTTCATTGTATTTATAACAATACGGATTCAATCGTGCGTATTTTGGTTGTGAAAGCCCCACGTCCAACCACAGCTACAAAAGTTTTATAAAAAAGATAGTTACCAAATAAAAAAGGCTTGATCAAGCCTTTTTTTATAAATCAAAATATAGTTAATACTAACTAACAATAAAATGGAAACATTATTAAAAAAATCACTAAACCTGCCGTGGCTCTCAATAGCACTGACAATAGTGTTGAGTGCTGTATTCTTCTATTTCATGAGTCAAAACTCTAAAATGGAAACCAACCTGGATAAATATATGCCACAAGATCATCCGGCATTTGTTTATAGTGATCAGGCCGAAGAATGGTTTGGGATCAACGACGGAATTATTGTTGCCATCGAAAACAAAAACGGCATTTACAATACAGCAACACTCGACAGCTTAAAACAGCTGACAAAGGTGCTGCAAAAAATGGATGAAATCGAAAAAGCAGATGTCACCTCTCTTTATACCGCCGACAATATTGTTGGTGATGAAGAAGGAATGGATGTGAAACGATTTTTTAAAATGGTGCCAAAAACCGAAGAAACACTGAAGGTACTCCAGCAAAACGTGCGTAACAATGAAATGGTTTATGGACGTCTTGTTTCTTCTGATGAAACGGTTACTGTCATCATTGCCGAAATAAGAGACGATGTTTTCACCCAGGAATTTTACCACGAAATTCTGGAACTGGTAGCAGCTTTTCAAACCGACGACATTAAAATTCATGTTGCAGGCCGTCCTATTGTGGAAGGCACTATGGCATTACTCGGCCCTGCCGATATGAAACGGATGGTTCCCATTGTATTATTGGTGATCACCATCGTTTTATACTTTATGTTGAGGAGTGTCAGGAGTACTTTGCTGACAATGGCAGTGGTATTTTTCAGTACCCTTTGGAGTTTTGGATTAATGGCTATGGTAAATATTCCTATTTATGCTGTTTCCACTATGATTCCTGTAATGCTCATTGCAATCGGGGTTGCTGATGGTATTCATTTATACAGCCATTTGCATCTTTTTCAACGCAAGAATCCCGATGCCACAAAGAAAGAAGCAGTTACGGATATGATTAAGAACATGTGGAGCCCGGTGGCAATGACTTCCATAACAACGGCAGTTGGTTTTATCTCACTGCTTACTTCACAGGTTTATCCGATCAAGTATTTTGGAATTTTTACTGCCTTTGGTGTATTGGTTGCCATGGTATTATCATTAGTAATAATACCGGCAGGAATTATGATTTTTGGTCTTCCGAAACTAAAGAACGCTAAGAAGAAAAAGAAAAACAACAACTCGACATTTTACCAGAACTTTGCTTTAAAAGTTATCAGGTATAAACGTGTTTCCATTATTACCACTGCGGTAATTATCATCTTGTCAGTTTTCGGTATGCAGAAAATCTGGATCAACTCCAGCTTCCTGGATAAGTTTGAAAAGGATAGCGAGATTGTGCTTACCGATAAATTTATCAACGAGCATTTTGGAGGGACAACTTCCCTCAACCTGATATTAGATGCAGACGGGGAAAAAGATGCTTTCAAAAATCCGGAAGCCCTGAAACTGGTTGATAAAATGCAAAACCAATTGGAGAACGATCTCGAAGTTGTGGGAACGTCTTTTTCTCTTGCAGATTACATAAACCGGATGAACAAAGTGATGAATGCCAATGATGAGGCCTATAATACTATCCCTGACGACAGGAATATGATAGCCCAGTATTTGCTGCTTTACGAAATGTCGGGCGATCCGGAAAACCTTAACAAGGTAGTTGACTACGATTATGAAAAACTGAATGTAATGTTTCAGTTAAAAAGTGATAATTCAAGAGCCATCAATTCGGCCATTGCCATTATGGATTCTTATGAGGACGACTTCTCAGAAATGGGAATCAGCATGAAATATGCCGGAAGTGGTTACAAAGGGCTCATTTTTACTGATTTAATATTGGAAGGGCAAATCATGAGTTTAATACTGTCCATAATTATCGTAATCATACTCTTGTCGTTTATGTTCAAAAACATCAAAGCGGGAATTATCGGGGCAGTCCCAATTCTTATTACCGCTTTGATCAGTTTTGGGATAATGGGGTTTCTGGATATTCCGCTCAGCACAACAACAGCTTTATTATCAAGTATTGCGATTGGAATCGGAATTGATTATGCTGTTCACTTTATCGAACAATATCGTGTGAATGCTAAAAAAACTGGTGACAAAGAACTTACTGCACAAAAAACCATGGCGCACTCGGGCAGGGCAATTTTGTTCAATGCCATTGTAGTAATCGCTGGCTTTTTGGTATTGCTATTTTCGGTATTTCCTCCCAACCGGGAACTTGGTGCATTGGTATCGCTTAACATGTTCACCAGTTTTGTAGGTACACTAACTATAATGTTGGTTTTACTCAATGTTTCAAAATTATATTTTAAGAAAAGTAAATAATTGCATCATTAAATAAAAGAACAATGAAAGCACTAAAAATTACATCAATACTCACTGCAGTTATCATTGCAAGTGGGATTAACAGCCAACTCCACGCGCAGGAACTAACAGGAAGAGATATCGTCGAGAAAGTTTACAATCTCCCAACTGGAGGAGACCAAACCTCAGATCTTACGATGACCCTTATCAATAAAAGTGGGAAGGAAAGGATCAGAAAAATAAAACAATTCACAAAAGATATGGGCGACATGGAAAAGAGCATAATGTTTTTCCAGTCACCTGCAGACGTTAAAAACACATCATTTATGAACTGGACTTATGATGATGAAAGCAAAAGCGATGACCAGTGGATTTATCTTCCAGCATTAAAAAAGGTAAAAAGAATTTCCAGCGACAGCAAAAGCGATTATTTCATGGGCTCCGACTTT
>Ga0164313_10000927_pt1 | contig 25024 bp, 18 predicted proteins | sample GuaBasSedimGuay4_FD_113735 | JGI IMG/M metagenome (GOLD analysis project Ga0164313, IMG submission 113735) | Subseafloor sediment microbial communities from Guaymas Basin, Gulf of California, Mexico - Guay4, Core 4569-4, 0-3 cm | ecosystem: Environmental > Aquatic > Marine > Hydrothermal vents... | reverse complement strand
CGGCTCGCTGCTGCTGCTCGCCGCCGCGCTGGCGTTGACGTCGCCGGCCGCCCGGGCCGATGAGGTGCAGGGCGTGATCCTGGCGCGGCAGGCGCGCGCGGCCCTTGATCAGGGCGACTCCGAGCGCGCCCTGGAGCTGCTGGAGCAGGCGCGTCTGGAGTGGCCCGACTCCGACCTGGTGCGTCACGGCATGGCCGACGCCTTCACCGCGCGGGGCGAGATCAACGCCGCGCTGATCGAGTACCGCAAGGCGCTGAGCGGCGCCCACGCCGACCGGGCGCGCTTCAACTCGGGCGCGCTCATGAGCGCCGCCGCCGAGGTCGCCCTGAGCGCGGCGGGCGTGCCGCTGGACGTCGCCGGCCTGGGCCCCGACGTCGATCCGGCCGCGCTGATCGAGGCCATCGACGCAGCCCTGCCCCAGCTCGAGCTCGCGCGCGATCAGTTCCTGGAGTCGCTGGCCCTGCGTCCCGACGCCGCGGCGCGCGAATCGGTGGCCGCCCTGACCGCGCGCATGGACGCCCTGGCCGCCATGAAGGAGGAGCTCGAGCAGCGCCAGGACGAGAGCGAGGACGACGGCGAGGACGAGAACCAGGACGAGAACGACGAGAGCGACGACCAGGACCAGGACCAGGACCAGGACCAGGACCAGGACGACGACCAGCAGCAGGACGGCGATCAAGAGCAGGACGGCGAGCCGTCGCCCCCCGACCAGGATCAGGACGCTCAGGACGAGCCGCCCGAGCAGGATCCGCAGCAGCCGCCCCAGCCCCAGCCGGTGCCGCCGCTCACCGCCGCCGAGCGCGCCGAGCTGCTCGACAAGCTGGAGCAGCTCGAGCAGCGGGCCCTGGCCCTGGAGCGCGCGCGCCGCGCCCGGGAGCGCGTGGGCGTGGAGCGCGACTGGTGAGCCTGGCCCTGCTGCTGAGCGCGCTGATGCTGGCGGCCGCGCCCGAGGTCTCGCTCAACATCGGGCCTGAGGGGCCGGAGGTGGGCCTGGTCATGACGGCCACGCTCAAGATCACGGGCGCCGAGGGCGCCGACTGCTCCCTGATCGGGCTGCCCTCCATCGACGGCGCGCGCCTGGGCACGCCCCTGGGCCCCAGCCACCAGAGCTACGTCGAGATCGTCAACGGCCGCACGCGCCGGTCGGTCTCCACCATCTGGCAGTTCGAGCTGATCCCCGAGCGCGAGGGGCTGCTGCAGGTACCAGCCTTCGGCCTGATGTGCCGCGGCGCGCGGATCGAGACCGAGCCCCAGGCCTTCATGGTCGGCCCCTCCGCGCTGATCAAGGACATCGTGCGGGTCTCGGTGGAGCCGTCCACGTTCGAGGCCTGGGTGGGGCAGGTGATCAACATGCGGGTCGAGCTCTCCATCCTGGAGACGGCCCACGACAGCCTGGCCCCCAACGGCCTGCGGGTGGTGCTGCCCTGGCTCGAGGACGTGCCGGGCCTGCACATGCTGGAGCCGCCCGTGCCCTCCTGCAGCGACGGCGTCATGACCGTGCTGCCCAGCGAGCGCCAGATCCCCACCTGCATCGAGCGCGTGCGCGACGGCGGGCGCTACCGCATCGTCTTCTCGCAGACCATCCCGCTGCTGGCGACGGAGGCCGGCTCGACGAGCCTGCCCGAGAGCCGCTTCAGCGCGCGCGTGGTGGTGGACCGCGGCAGCAACTCGCGCAACGAGTTTGGCTTCTTCGGCAGCCGGCGCACCACGGCCTCGCGCACGGTGGTGAGCGATGCCTACGCGCTCGGCCCCCGGCTGCTCATCCGCGAGCCGCCCAGTCTGGGCCGCCCCGCCAGCTACACCAACGCCGTGGGCAGCTATCGTTTCACGGGCGAGGCGCGGCCCCGGACCCTGCGCGTGGGCGAGAGCTGCACCCTGACCCTGGCGCTGGCGTCCGACCACGGCCCGGCGCCGCAGCTCGCCCGGGTGGAGTGGCCCGGGTTCGAGGCGCGCCTGGGCGACTTCCGCGTTTTCGGCAAGGAGGACAACAGCTCCAGCCGCGGGCGCGTGCTGCAGCTCGAGGTGTCCCCGGTGAGCGAGCTGGTGGACACCATCCCGGCCCTGGAGTTCAGCTGGTTCGACCCGGCCCTGGGGCGCTACGAGACGGGCACGGTGGGGCCCTTTGCCCTGGACGTGTCGCCCGGCGGGCGCGACGGCCTGGCCCAGCTGGCCACGCCCGAGGAGATCCTGAACGACCTGGAGACCATCCGCGAGCGCCTGCCGCCCGCGGTGGGGGCGCTGCCACCGGTCTGGATCGGCCCGGCCGCCGCGCTCGCGCTGCTGCTGCTGCTTGAGCTGCGACAGCGCTCGCGTCGTTGGCGCGCGGCCCATCCGGCCGCCGTGGCGCGGCGAGGTGCCCGCGCCGGCCTCTCGCGTGGGTTGGCCCAGGCCGACGACGTGCGCTCGGTGGCGGCGGTCTTCGCGCGCTTCCTGTCGGCGCGGCTCGACGGGCCGCCCGCCGGCATGACCGCCGAGGAGGCCGGCGCGCGGTTGCAAGACCCCGAGCTGGCGGCGCAGCTCAGCGTGGTCGTGTCCGGTTGGGAGGCGGCCTACCTGGGCGGCGCCACGCTGGCGCTGAACGACGCGCGCGACCAGGCCCGTGCGCTGGCCCGCGCGCTGGAGAGCCATTCATGACGGCGCGCGCGTGGGCGTCGCTGCGGCTGGCCCGGGTGCTGGGCTGCGTGCTGGGCTGCGTGCTGGGCTTGCCCGGCGCGTCGTCGCAGGCGCAGGCAGACCCAGGGACGGAGCCCGGGGCGGCCGCCCTGGCCGAGGGCCCCGCGCTCGCGTCGCCTGAGCCGAGCGCAGCGCCTTCACCCTTCATGCGCGCGGCCGTGGAGGCCTACCGCGAGCGGCGCTACGCCGCGGCCTGGCGAGGTTTCGCGGTCCTGGCGTCCGCTGAGCCCGACCAGGGCCGCCGGGCCGTGCTGCACGCCAACGCCGGCACCGCCGCCGCCCGGGCCGAGGCCTTCGGCGAGGCGGTCTGGCACCTGAACGAGGCCTTGCGGGGGGCGCCCCGTGACGTCGTGGCCCGTCGCAACCTGCACCAGCTCAACCTGCGTCTGGGCGCCGGACGCGCCAGCTCAGAAGACCTGACCGAGACCCTGGTGCGCCTGCCGCTGGTACTCACGCGGCGCGAGGCGCATCTGGCGGGCACCAGCATGGCGGTCCTGGCGCTGCTGCTGGTGGCCCTGCGTCGGGCGGGCCTGGGCGGACGCCGGCTGGGGTTCAGCGCCGGGCTGATGCTGAGCCTGGCGTTGGTGTGGTGGGGGCTCGACACCGCCGCCCGGGAGCTGGACGACCAGCGCGCGGTGGTGCTGGTGCCCACCAGCGTTCACGGCGAGCCCAGCGCCGACGGCAAGCTGCTGTTCCGCCTCGACCCCGGGACCCTGGTGCGCCATGAGGAGCGGCGCTCAGGCTGGGTGTTGGTGGAGACCCTGGCCGGCGGCCGCGGCTGGATGCCGTCCGAACAGGTGCGTCGCGCCGGGGGCTGAGCGGCGCACAGCGCGCGCTTCAGCTCGCGTCGTCCTCGTCTTCGTCCAGGAAGGCGTTGAAGTGGCTGGCCTCGGCGCCGTGCAGCACGTCGTAGGCGTGGGCCGCCGTGCGTGCGGCGAACAGCTGGCGGCGTACGTTGGGGTCGACGCCGATGGCGCGCGCCAGGGCCGCGAGCACCTGCAGGTGGCGGTCGCGCTCGTTGGCGGGCGTGGCCAGCACCACCATGCAGTGCACCGGACGCCCATCGGGCGTGTCGAAGTCCAGGCCTTGCCGGCTGATGCCCATGGCGCCGGCCATGACCTGGCCCGATTCGTGCACGCCGTGGGGCACGGCCAGCCCCTCGCCAAAGCAGGTGGAGACCTCACGCTCGCGTTGCAGCACGGAGGCCAGCAGCGCGTCGCGGTCGGCGTCCAGGTGGTTGGTGCGCACCAGCACGTCCACCAGCTGTTCGATGGCGGCCTCCATCGTGTCGGCCTTCAGGTCGACCACGATGTTCTCTTCGTGCAGGAAGTCGAGCAGCCGCGCGCGGTCGTGATTGGCCTCGCCCGAGCGCACCAGGGCCATGCGCACCAGCGACGGGCCCACCAGCTCGTTCAGCGCCACGATGGCCAGGCCCGCGTTGAGCAGCTCGGGGCCGATGTCCGCCAGGGCGGGCGACTCGTAGGCCAGCAGGATCAGGCCCACGGCCACGCCGGCCTGGGGCGTGAGCGCCAGGCCGATCCAACGGCGCATGGCGCGCGTGCCACCCGCTATGCGCAAGGCGAGGTGCGCGGCCAGCACCTTGCCCACCAGCCGCGTTGCGAACACGGCCAGCACCAGCCAGCCCGCGCCTCCCAGCTGGTCGAGGTGCAGCTGCGCGCCGGCCAGAGTGAAGAAGACCGCGAAGATGGCCTGACGCACGTCGACGAAGGCCGACTCCACGATCTCGTCTTTGTCAGGCGTGAGGTTGGCCAGGGTCATGCCCAGGAACAGGCAGCTCAGCAGAGCCGACACACCCAGGGCGCCGGCCAGGCCGGACACGAGCAGCACGGCGATGACGGACGCCGTGGCCAGGCGATCGCTCTGCACCATCTTGCGCGTGGCGTACACCAGCCCGAGCCCCACGCCGCCGCCCAGCATGATGGTGACGCCCAGTTCGCGCAGCGGCTCCAGCACGAGCTGCCAGGCGGGGATGTCGACACCCTCGCCCAGGGTCACCGCGGCCAGGTGGGCCAGCTCAAACAGGAAGATGGCCGCGATGTTGTTGAGCGCCACCGCTCCCATGAGCGTCTTGGTGAACACGCCGCGGGAGCGGCTCTCCGCCACCAGCGCTACGATGGTGGCGGGCGCGGTGGAGACCGCCAGGGCCGCCAGCAGCACCGCCAGGGTCCAGGGTCTGTCCAGCGGACCGGCCACCACCACGTACACCAGCAGCGGGATCAGCGTGGCCTCGGCCAGCACCAGCAGCAGCAGGCGTGTGCCCGCGTTGCGCAGGCGGCGCAGGCTCAGGTGTCCGCCCACCACGAGCGTGATCAGGCCCAGGGCAAAGGCCGTCACCGGCGAGAGCGAGGCCACCTGCTGGCCGCCCAGCAGCCCCAGGCCCGCCTCTCCCAGGGCGACGCCCGCCAGGATCTGGCCCGTGACGCCCGCCAGCCCGACGCGTCGCGCCAGGGCGCCGCCGGCCAGTCCGGCGGCCACGACCACGGCCAGCACGAGCAGGGGGTCGTTGGGCATGGCGGGCATCACGCGGGATGGGTGTCGCCGCTGAGCGGGCGGCGCCGGCGGAACCAGAGCCAGATGAAGAGCATGTGGACCAGGGCCGCGGCGCGTGCCAGGCCGGCGGCCAGCGCGGCGCCCTGGGCGCCGAAGTTGGCGGTGGCCCAGTACACGCAACTGGCGATGAGCAGCGCCAGCACGACGTTGCGGGCCACGTGCTTGCGCAGTTGGTGGGCGTAGATGGCCCAGGGCTCAACGATCACGCAGAAGCCCAGCACCAGGTTGCCGCTGGCCAGGCGCCAGAAGAGCGGGAAGGCGCCGTCGAACTCCTCGCCGTAGAAGACCTTGAGCACCACGTAGGCCGCCGGCAGCGAGACCAGCGTGGCGCCGGCGGTGAACGCGCCCGCGGCCAGTGAGACCTTGCGCAGGGTGGCGCCGAGTTGCTCCATGGGCACGTCGGCCTGGCCCATCTTGAAGCCCAGCGTCGGCAGCAGGTTGGTGCCGATGGCTCCCACCACGCCGGCCAGCACCATGTTGAGCACCATGGCCACCTGGAAGGCGCCGTTGTCCGCAAAGCCCTCGCTGGTGCTCACGGCCAGGGCCGGGATCAGGATCAGCGGCAGCCGCGGCACGATGTTGTTCATGGCCTTGCCCGCCGCCAGCAGCGACGAGGTGCCGAGCATCTGGCGCAGCGGCGCGCGGGGGACCTGGGTCAGCACCTCGCGGAAGGGGGGGGGCGCGGTGGTCTCGTGCAGCCTGCCGGCGCGCTGGTAGGCCACCAGGCCCAGGGCTCCGGAGAGCAGGGCGTGGCTCAGCAGCGCCACGGCCACGGCCTCGGGTGTGCGCTCGATCAGCAGGGCGCCGCCCACCAGCCCCAGCCGCAGGAGATTGGTGAGCGCGTCGAAGGCCACGTAGCGCTTCATCTGGCGCGCGCCACTGAGCACGGCCAGGGTCAGGCTGCGCAGCACCTCGCCCAAGCAGCCGAAGCAGAGGATGGCGGTGATGACGCCGACCTCCCGGTCGCCGTCGTACAGCGCCTCGGCCAGACGCGGCGCAAGCAGCACACCGAAGACCGCCGCGAGCAGCGACACGATCAGACCCAGCTTGAGCAGGGCCGCCAGGGCCAGGGTGGCGGCCTCGCGGTCGTCCTGCCCGCGCGCCTTGCTGTAGCTGGAGACCGCGGCGTTGGTGAGTCCCATGCTCACCATGAAGAAGATGAACATGTACAGCTCGCGCGCTGTGGCCCAGCGGCCGAGCTGCTCGTCACCCAGGCTGCGCGCCGTGAGCACCGAGGTCACGAAGTAGGTGCCGCTCTGGACCACGCTGCCCAGCTGCAGCACCAGCGTGTCGCGCACGAACTTGATCTTGGTGAGCCCGGCCAGGCGTGTCGTCAGCGACGGCTTGTGCTTGGGCTGGCGACTCACCGTGTGCCTGTTCTGGCCCTGCGTCTCGGCGCTGCGGCGGTCATGCTGAGCTTGGCCGTTCGCTGCGCCTGCGAGCGGGCGATCAGAACCGCCCGGCGCGCAACGACAGCAGGAACTCGGGGTTGCTGCCGGTCTTCTTGAGCCGGTTCAGCAGCTCCTCGATGGCGCCCACCACGGGCAGGTCCGCCAGGGCGCCGCGCAGCTGCTTGATCAGCTGCGCCTCCTCCGGGTCGTACAGCAGATCCTCCATGCGCGTGCCGGACTTGTGCACGTCGATGGCCGGGAAGATGCGCTGCTCGGAGACCGCACGTGACAGCACGATCTCCATGTTGCCGGTGCCCTTGAACTCCTCGAAGATGACCTCGTCCATGCGCGAGTTGGTGTCCACCAGGGCCGTGGCCAGGATGGTCAGGGAGCCGCCGCCGTCGATGTTGCGCGCCGAGCCGAACAGGCGCCGCGGCTTCTGCAGGGCCTTGGCCTCCAGGCCGCCCGACAGGATGCGGCCGCTGCTGCTGGCGGCGGCGTTGAAGGCCCGCCCCAGGCGCGTGATCGAGTCGATCAGCAGCACCACGTCGTAGCCCGACTCCACCAGGCTGCGGGCGCGCTCCTCCACGCGCTCGGCCACGGCCACGTGACGCTGGGGCGGCTCGTCGAAGGTCGAGGCGATGACCTCGCCTTGCACCGAGCGCTGCATGTCGGTGACCTCCTCGGGGCGCTCGTCCACCAGGAACACCAGCAGCTTGACCTCGCGGTAGTTCTCGGTGACCGCGTTGGCGATGGCCTTGAGCATCATGGTCTTGCCGGAGCGCGGCGGCGACACGATCAGCGCGCGCTGACCAAAGCCGAGCGGCGCCACCAGATCGATCACGCGGCAGCTCCAGTCGTACTTGTCGCCGGTCTCCAGCAGGCAGCGCTTGTCCGGGAAGACCGCCTCGAGCTCCTCGAAGGGCTTCCAGTCCTTGGCCTCCTGCGGCGGGCGGCTGTTGATGCTGAGGATCTCGCTGAGCGCGAAGTACTTGTCCTTGTGGCGACCGCGCTTGAGGGTGCCGCGCACGCTCATGCCGGCGCGGATGCCCCACTGCTCGATCAGCGCCGGCGCGATGTACAGGTCATCGGGCGAGTGCAGGAACGTGTTGCGCGCGCTGCGCAGGAAACCGTAGCCGTCGGGCAGCAGCTCCACCTGGCCCTCGCCCACAAGCGACAGATCGAGCTTGTCGGAGGCGCGCATGAGCGCCACCAGCAGGCGCGAGCGGTCCATGCCCTCGTGCACCTTGAGGCCGTAGCGCTTCAGGCGCAGCACCAGCTGGTCGACGGGCAGCTCGGCCAGCGTGGCCAGGTCGGCGGGCTCGTCGCTGCCGGGCTGCCCGGGCAGGCGCGGCGCCTTCTTGCGGAAGATGGTGCGGGGGCCGGACGCACCCTGCACGGGAACGGCCACGATCTGGCCGGTCTCGTCGGGGGCGCGGGGGTCTGCGGGCTGCTTGCTGGGCTTGGTCGCCATGGATCGAAGACGGCGTCCGACAGGACTGGGGAGGGGGAGGAGCCGCCGGCGCGTGGTGGCTGGTCGTGCCCCGGATCATCGGGGTCAGGCCGCGCGGCAAGAGCTCAGGCAGATGGGGTCGGCAGGCCCCGCTTGAGGAGCAGGGCGTCCAACCGACGCTCAAGATCCTCGATCGTACCCGAGTTCTCAAGCACATGATCGGCTCGACGGGCCTTGGCCGGCAGATCGGCCTGGGCCGATTCGCGCCGGGAGCGCTCGCCGGGCGACCAGCCGCGGGCCTCGCTGCGGGCCTCTCGGGCGGTCTCAGGCGCGCGCACCAGCAGCCAGGTGTCGACCCGCTCGGCCAGGGGCGACTCCAGCAGCAGGGGCACATCCAGCACCACCGGACGCGAGCCGGCGCCCGCCAGTCCCGCCAGCAGCTGCTGCCTCACCCAGGGGTGCACGATGGCGTTGAGATCGGCCGTGGCGGTCGGGTCGGCGAAGGCCCGTTGGGCCAGCAGCGGGCGGTTCAGCGGCCCTGAGGGCTCGTATGCAGGGTGCTCGGGCGCGGGGCCGGGGGGCCTGGGAGGCTGCGACCGCGGCTGGAGCGGAGCGTCGGCGGGGGCCTCTTGAGGGTCGGCGCGGGGGGGCTCCGGGGCCTCGAACAGATCGCCGCCGAAGCGCCGGGCCAGGGCCGCTCGGATGGCGGGGCGTTCGACGGCCTGGCGGGCCAGGGCGTCGGCGTCCAGCAGCACCCAGCCCCGGGCGGCCAGCAGGCCCGCCAGGGTGGACTTGCCACTGGCTACGCCGCCGAGGAGTCCCAGGACGTGGCCCATGGGGGCAGCATACCGGTCCGGGGTCGTCGCGGGCCGGCGGCTCCCAGGCTGTCAGACCGCTTGAGGCGCGTCGCCAGCGCCCCGTGGCGGATGCGCTCTCCGGGCTCCGTTGCCGGTCGAGGTCCTGCTCCCTATAATCCGCGCCTTCGTCGGTGAGCCCCTCGCCGACCGTCGAGCAGCTCCCGAACGAGTGGTCCCCGATAATGATGAGGTCATCCGTGAACGCCTTCACGCGACGCAGCCAGGCCGGCGCCGTCCACACCATGTGGCTGGTCTCCATCATGATCCTGTGGCTGGCCACGCTGGCCCTGCTGTACGTGACCAACGCCGACATCGCCTCGTCACAGACCCGCGCCGCGGACGCCGAGGCGCGAACGGTCCAGGCGGTGGCCAAGCTCGACGTGGCCATCGCGGACCACAAGTCCCTGTCGGACGTGGTGGGTTACTTCGATGCGACCGACATCAGCGCCCGCGCCAACATCACGGCGCTGAAGCTCGACCTCGATGCGGCCAAGGCCGAGGCGGGCAACGTGCTGGGCGGCCCGGACAGCACGGTCACGGTGGACCAGACCATCAAGGCGCTCATCTCGGCCCATCAGGCCGCGCTGCTCGCCAAGCAGCAGGCCGATACGGCGCTCAGCTCCGAGCTGGCCGATCGCGCCGCCGCCGACCAGCGCACCGCCTCGCTCGACACCCAGTACAAGGCGCAGATCGCGCAGCTGCGTCAGGACCTGTCGGATGAGCAGAACCGCAGCAGCACCCAGGCCACCGGCTACGACCGGCAGCTGGTCGACCTGCGCGATCAGCAGCAGGCCTCCGATGACTCGGCGCGCTCCACGCAGCGCACGCTGGACGAGGCTCAGCTCGACGCCAACCGCGCCGCAGCCCTGGCCGAGGCACAGATCGCGGCCCTGGCCGCCGAGCGCTCCCCGGTGGAGCCCGGGCAGCCCGACGGCGAGATCCTGGCCGTGTCGGCGGACGGGACGGTGGCCTGGATCGACGTGGGCAGCCGCAACGCCCTGCGCCCGGGCACCCGCTTCGACGTGCTGCGTCTGGGCAAGGGCGGCCTGTACACGGGCAAGGGTGTGGTCGAGGTGCGCAGGGTCGAGCACGACATGGCCATCGTGGGCCTGCTGGGCGAGGCCGACACCTTCGACCCGATCCTGCCCGGCGACGTGGTGCTCAACCCGCTGTTCCGCCGCAACACGATCACGCGCTACTACCTGCTGGGCGAGTTCCCGCTCAGCATGAGCAAGGAGTTCGTCACCACGCGCCTGTCGGACCTGGGCGGCTCGGTGGACGGCACCCTCGGCACCGGCACCGACGTGCTCGTGTTGGGTCACAAGAACCTGGCCGACGGCGAGTTTGCCGTGGAGCTGAACGAGACCGACGAGTACCGCCAGGCCGACCGCCTGGGCATGCGCATCATGCGCCTGGACGATCTGTCCCGGTTCTTGAGCTTCTGAGGGCTGCCGCCTCGCTGACGTGAGACGCACGTGAGGCGCTCGAGGTGACGCGCGAGGACACGTCGGGGACCGAGCTTCGGTTGACTGTCGAGGTCGCGCTCACGCTCGACCTGGTGCCCGAGGACCTGGGGCCTGACGACGTGGCCGTGGTCATCGACGTGGTGCGCGCCAGCACCACCGTGGCCTTCGCCCTGCAGGCTGGCGCCGAGGGTGTGCTGCCCGTGGCCGACGAGGACGGCGCGCGAGCGGCGGCCGCCGCGCGCGGGGCGCTGTTGGCGGGGGAGCGCGGGGGGCACGCGCCGCCGGGCTTCGACCTGGGCAACTCTCCGCGCCAGATGACGGCGGACGCGGTGGCGGGGCGCGAGCTGGTGCTGACGACGACCAACGGCACGCTGGCGCTGGCGCGCTGCGCGGGGGCGGGGGTGCTGCTCACCGGCGCCCTGGTGAACGCCGAGGCCACCGCCCGGGCCGCGGCGGCGCGGGCACGGGGCCGTGTGCTGCTGGTCTGCGCCGGCAGCCGGCGCCGGTTGGCCGCTGATGACGTGGCCGCCGCCGGGTGTCTGGTGGGCAACCTGGCCCTGCTGGCGGCCGCGGAGCCCTCTGACGGGGCGCGAGTGGCTGCGGCCCTGTTCGACACCTGGCGCCACGATCTGCTGGGACTGCTGCGTCGCAGCCGTTCCGGGCGGCACGTCATCGAGCAGGGCCTGGAGGACGATCTGCCGCTCTGCGCCCGGGTCGACACGTTGCCCCTGGCCGTGGGGCTTGATGCGAGCGGCGTCCTGCGCAAGCTGTAGGGTCCATGAGCGCCCAGCCACCAGACCCGCCCGAGCCGTCGCCCCCGCCCCGTGCGGAGGGCCCGTCAGGTGACCCCGGCGGCCCCGGCGGCACTGGCGGCACCGGCGGCGCTGGCGCTCCCCGCAATCCCGGTGACGAGAGCCGCATGCCCCTGCGTCAGCACCTCGAGGAGCTGCGCGGTTGCGTGGCTCGCAGCGGCATGGTGCTGGCGGCGCTGTTCATCGGCGGCATGATCTTCGACAACCCGCTGGTGGCGTTCATGATCGGCCCCTGGGACGCCGCCCGCGCCGCCATGATCGCCGACGGTGTGCCCGACCCGGGCATGCTGGCCTTCATCAAGCCCACCGAGGGCTTCCTGTTCTCCATGAAGGTGGCCGGCGCCTTCGCGCTGTTGGTGGGCGGTCCGTACTTGCTGTGGGAGGTCTGGCGCTTCGTGGGGGCCGGGCTGCACCTGCACGAGCGCCGCTCGGTGAAGCGGGCCCTGCCCTTCGCCATGGCGCTGTTCGTGCTGGGCCTGAGCTTCGGCTTCTACGTGGTGGTGCCCATCTCGCTGCCCATCCTGCTGACCTGGGTCTCGGTGGAGCTGGCCCATCCCACCATCACGCTGCAGGAGTTTCTGAGTCTGCTGCTGACCCTGACGCTGCTGCTGGGCTTCGTGTTCGAGCTGCCCGTCCTGATGTGGCTGGTGGTGCGCGCCGGGCTGATGGAGGCCGATACCCTGGCCTCCAGCCGCAAGCTGGCCATGCTGCTCATGCTGGTCTTCGCGGCGATCATGACGCCGCCGGACGTGATCACCCAGATCTTCGTGGCGTTGCCCATGTTCGTGCTCTATGAGATCGGTCTGCTGTTGGCCAAGCGGGCCCAGGCCGCGCGCGAGCGGGCCGCGCTCTAGCCGTGCTGCCCAGGCGCGCGCTCGCCGCTGATCGATCCGGCCGCCGGCCTGGGCGCGGCTCGCCCGCCATCCGTCTCTCTGCCGCTCGCGCCGCTCTGCCGGCGCGGGCTCCTTCCCTCTCCCGATCGTCACGACCATGAGCCTCGCATGCGGCATCGTCGGCCTGCCCAACGTCGGCAAGTCCACCCTGTTCAACGCCATCACCGCCGCCGGAGCGGAGGCGGCCAACTACCCCTTCTGCACCATCGAGCCCAACGTGGGCGTGGTGCCCGTGCCTGACGCCCGGCTCGACGCCATCAACGCCAAGATCGAGACCGAGAAGATCATCCCGGCCACGCTGGAGGTGGTGGACATCGCCGGCCTGGTGGCGGGGGCCAGCCGCGGCGAGGGCCTGGGCAACAAGTTCCTGGCCAACATCCGCGAGACCCAGGCCATCTTGCACGTGGTGCGCTGCTTCGAGGATGACGACGTGGTGCACGTGGCGGGCAAGGTCGATGCGCTCTCCGACATCGGCGTGATCGAGCTCGAGCTGGTGATGGCCGACTACGACACCGTCGAGCGCGCCATCGACAAGGCCGCCAAGAAGGCCCGCGGGCAGGACGCCGAGGCCAAGCTCGACCTGGCCGCCTACGAGAAGGCGCTGCCCTGGCTGGAGTCGGGCAAGCGCCTGGCCACCGGCAGCTGGAGCGAGCGCGAGCAGATCGCGCTGGCGCGCCTGTTTCCGCTCAGCGCCAAGCCCGTGCTGTACGTGGCCAACGTGGGCGAGGACGACATCCAGGGCGAGCACCCGTCGGTGGCCGCCGTGCGCGCCCACGCCGAGGCCGAGGGCGCTGGCGTGGTAGTGCTCTGCGCGCAGATCGAGGGTGAGCTGGCGGACATGGATCACGCGGACCGCAAGGAGTTCCTGGCCGACCTGGGCCTGGAGCGCAGCGGCCTCGAGCGCCTGGCGGTGGAGGCCTTCGACCTGCTGGGCCTGCAGACGTTCTTCACCGCCGGACCCAAGGAGATCCGCGCCTGGACCATCGCCAAGGGCTCCAGCGCGCCCCAGGCCGCGGGCGTGATCCACACCGACTTCGAGCGGCTCTTCATCCGCGGTGAGATCTACCAGGTGGACGACCTGATGGAGTACGGCAGCGAGGCCGCCATCCGCGCCGCCGGCAAGCTGCGCAGCGAGGGCAAGGAGTACGTGCTGCAGGATGGCGACGTGGCTCACTTCCTGATCGGCAAGTGAGCGCCGCGCCCGGTGGGTTGCGCGCGGCGTCCCGGCCTCGACGTCAGCGTCGGGGTGCGTGGATCGAGAGCGTGTCATGAACGCGCCCACGCCGCGCTTCTACCTGCTGAGCGTGGGCGACGAGCTGTTGTCGGGCGACGTGCTCGACACCAACGCCCACTGGATCGCCGGAGAGCTGCAGCGCCGTGGTCACCGGCTGCTGGCCGGGCAGACCGTGGGCGACCGGGTGGGGGAGATCGACGCGGCCGTGCAGCGCGTGCTGCGCGAGGTGGGTGCCGAGGACGAGCCTGACGCTTGGCTGCTGATCACCGGCGGCCTGGGGCCCACCGCCGACGACCTCACGCGCGACGGCGTGGCGGCGGCCTGCGGGCGGGCCCTGCGCGAGCGGCCCGAGCTGCTGGCCGCGCTGGAGGGCAGCGGGCGTCGCCTGACCGCGGGCGCCCGGCGCCAGGCCGAGCTGCCCGAGGGCGCCGAGGTGCTCGACAACGCGCGCGGGACGGCGCCCGGCTTCTTCCTGGTGCACGAGGGCCTGGGCGTAGCTGTCTTCCCCGGCGTGCCGGGCGAGATGCGCGCCATGGTGCGCGCGCTGCTCGATGCCCGCGCGCCCCGCGGCGACAGCCAACCGCCGCGGCGTGTGCTGGCCGTGGGCCTGGCCGAGAGCATCGCCGGCGAGCGCCTGGGTGAGCTCATGGATCCTTCGCGCGCGGGCTGTCGCGTGGGCCTCTGCGTCAGCCGCGGCCTGCTCACGGTGACCGTGCGCGGCGAGCAGGCTGAGGTCATGGATCAGGTGGCCGACGCCGTGGCCCAGCGCCTGGGCTCGCACGTCATCTCGCGCGACGCGTCGCTCGGCCTGGCCCAGCTCGTGGTGGCCGAACTGACCCGGCGCGGGCTCACGCTGAGCTGCGCCGAGTCCTGCACCGGCGGGCTGCTGGCCGGGGCGCTCACGTCGGTGCCCGGCAGCTCCGCCGTCTTCAATGAGTCGTTCGTGACCTACGCCAACGCGGCCAAGATCGAGCGCCTGGGCGTGTCGCCCGCGCTGATCGCCGAGCACGGCGTGGTCAGCGAGCCCGTGGCCGCCGCCATGGCCAGCGGCTGCCGCGCCGCCACCGGCAGCGATCTGGCCCTGGCCATCACCGGTATCGCCGGCCCCGACGGGGGCAGCCCCGACAAGCCCGTGGGCACGGTGGTGCACGCCCTGGCCCACGCCGACGGCGTCGAGCTGCGCACGCTGCACGCCGGCGGCTCACGCGACGAGGTGCGCGCACGCTCGGTGCAGCTGGCGCTGGACATGCTGCGACGGCGGCTGCAGGCGGGGGGGCTGAGCGCTGGCCCGTGAATCAGGGCGCGCGCTCGTGCCTGTACGTCTCGCCGTGCGACGCACCCGGGAGGGGCGGGGCCTGTGGCGCAAGGAATCGCCGACTTCGAAGTCCGCATCGACTGGCGCGACGACGACGACGTGGATGCCACAGATCTCATGCGAATGGCTCGTTTGGGGAATGGATTTGCCATGTCATAGGTAATCGAGTAAATATTCGAGTATGACGGACAAGGTAGCGCAGCGATCGTACAGCGCAGTGCTTGAGACCCTCCGGCAGAGGTTGTCAGAGCCCGCGCCCGCACGCGTTCAGATCCTGGCCGGTCCTCGGCAAGTCGGGAAGACGCATCTCTTGAGGCGGCTCAAGGAGGAAGCCGGGGAGCGTGCCGTCTACGCGGCGGCCGATGTTCCCGAGGCTGCATCCACCGGCTGGTGGGAGCTGCAGTGGAGAGAGGCCGAAGAGCGGGCGGGGCCCGACGGACCGGGCGTCCTCCTCATGGACGAGATCCACTACCTGCGGGACTGGAGCCGCCGGCTCAAGGCGGAGCATGACGCGCTGGTTGCGCGCGATGTGCAGGTACACGTTGTGGTCTCTGGCTCGTCGAGTCTCAAGCTCGGGTGGGGGGCTCGGGAGTCCATGGCGGGCCGTTTCGAGCGGCTCGAACTGCGTCACTGGCCTGCGAGCGAACTCGTAGCCCAGTTTGGGCTGACGCCCGAGCGCGCCGTCGAGATCGCCGTGGAGTTCGGTACCTACCCCGGGGCCGTTGCTCTGCTCGGCGAACCCGAGCGCTGGAGGAGTTACGTCCGCGACTCCATTGTCGAACCCGCCGTCGGCCGCGACATCCAGGCCCTGGCGTTGGTCCGCAAGCCAGCCCTCTTGCGGGCCGTGTTCAGCATCGCGGTGGGGCATCCTGCCGAGATCGTCTCGCTCCAGAAGCTGCGGGCAGGTCTCGACGACGCCGGGGCGCTTGAGACCATCGCCCAGTACCTACGGCTGCTCGAAGATGCCTATCTCGTGGCTCCGCTGTCCAAGCTGGCGGCCAACGCCACGCGGCGCAGAGCGGCTCCGCCCAAACTCGTCACACTCAACCAGGGCATCCTGGCGGCGCTGGGCGCCGGTTCTCCGCCGGAGCTCGCATCTGATCGAGCGCTGGCGGGGCGCTGGATCGAGAACGCCTGCATCGCCTATGCCTGGAACGCGGGGCAAGAGGTGACCTATTGGCGAGCCGAGCCGCTGGAGGTGGACATGGTCACAGATGGTAGCTGGGGGCGTTGGGCGGTGGAGGTCAAGACAGGAGCGTACGCCGTTGGCGATCTATCCGGCTTGCTGGAGTGTTGCCGGCGCTACCCCGATTTCCGGCCGCTGCTGCTGTGTCGTGAAGGCGATGAGGCTCTCGCTCGGCGCATGGGCGTCTCCACTCAGCCTTGGCGCACGTACCTCCTCTCAGGCCCGCCTGAGTGAGCCCCTGCCGGTCTGCCGATCCGCCCCGCCTCACCCCGCCCGCGCGCTGCGGCGGACGGCGCGGCCTCCCAGCGCCAGGCCCAGCGCGAGGCCGCAGCTGAGCCCCAGCAGGTGCGCGGTGCCGCTCACCATGGGCGTGTTCCAGTCGAACACGACCTGCACGCCCACCAGCAGCAGCATGCTGCGCAGCTGGTTGGACACCGCGGCGCTGCGGCCCTGGGTGCGACCCACGATGAGCCAGCCCAGCAGGGCTCCCAGCAGGCCCATGACGCCGCCCGACGCGCCCACCAGCACCTGGGGTTGCTCAAGCGTGGCGCCCGACACCAGCGGATAGAGCCACAGCGACGCCAGCGTGCAGAGCAGGAACGTGGCCACCAGCTTCTGGGCGTTCCAGGCGCGCTCGAGCCAGGTGCCCAGCAGCAGCAGGCCCGCCAGGTTCATGCCCAGGTGCATCCAGCCGAAGTGCAGGAAGCCGGCGCTGAGGCGGCGCCACCACTCGCCGGGGGTCAGCTCCACCGGCACCAGCAGCGCGCCCAGCGACATGAGGTTCTCGTAGTCGGTGGCGCCGCCCGGGAGCTGCAGCGCAAACACGCCGATCAGCAGGGCGGCCAGGCCCAGCGTGGCCCGCGGCAGGCCGCCGCCGCCGGACAGGGGCGCAAAGCGACCCTCGTGCTGCACGCGCCGCAGCAGCTCGTCCAGGTAGGTCCGGGCCTCGTCATCCAGGGCTTCGGGCGGCAGGGCGCTGAGCGGCTGGGACAGGCGTCGATCGTACTCGCGCGCGAGTTGGACGCTGCAGGCCTCGCGGGTGCGCTCCAGCACGGCGGCGGCGTCGTCGTGGCGTCCGGCCCGTTGCAGCGCGGTGGCGTGCCAGAGGTCGCGCGCCGTGGCGGGCAGGGCGCCGGCCGGGCCGCTCAGCAGGGCCTTCACCAGCTGGAGGCGGCCCAGCAGCGCGGCCATGATCAGGGTGGTGATGGCGTGGTCGGTGCCGTCCCGCCCGGCGCCCGCGGCGTCGGCGCGCGCTCGATAGAGCGCCAACATCTGCGCCGGCTGGTCGGTCTCCCCCAGGGCGCGCACGCTCCCCGCCAGCACGGCGCTGTCCGCCAGCAGCGGGCTACCCGGCAGGCCGCCGACCCAATCCAGCAGGGACTGCCAGTCGCCCTCGGCCCGCGCCAGCAGCACGCGCGCGCTGCGTGAGAGCCGGTCGTTGCCGCTGTCCTGCAGCCCCTGCAGCCGCTGCCGGGCGCGCTCGGTCTGGCCCTGGTCGAGCAGCGCCAGCCCCGAGAGCAGCCGCGGATAGCGCCGCATGCCGTCCATGGGATGCAGCAGCATCACCGCCCGGCTGATCCAGAGCGCCGCGCCGAGGTGACCGCGCAGAATGCAGCGCTGCATGGCCGAGCTCAGCAGCAGCGGCGCCATGATCAGCAGGGCCCAGGCGGGGCCCACGATCAGCCCGGCCTCGCCCGGCCGCCAGACGTGCAGCGCGAGCAGCGCCACGCCGAGACCGACCGACAGGGCAAACCAGCCGGTCCGGCGCAGGTCCGGGCGGCGCCCCAGCCGCAGGGCCAGCAGCGCGCACGACAGGCCGGTCATCCAGCGCAGGATGTGGTCGAGGTCCACGGGCGGTCCGGCCGGAGTGTGGGGGTCAGTCGCCCGTGCGGCGCCAGAGCAGCAGCTGGTAGGTGAAGTGCTCGATGAAGGACTCGCGGCTGAAGCGGCCGCTGAAGTACTTGGCGTCCAGCTTGGTCAGCTTCTTGCGCAGAGTCCAGCCCAGCAGCCTGGTGACCAGCGGGTGACGGCGCGTCATGCACTCGCCCGCGAGGTCGCGCATGGGCTCCGCCACCTCGTCGATGAAGTCACCCAGGAGCTGGCAGGTGGGCGCCGCCTCGCTGGTGACGTCGACCTGGCTCAGCAGCTCGAGCGGTTGCCCTTGCAGCGCCGCCTCCACCTTGTCCCAGCGGTGCCCGCCGCCCACCGGGGGCTTGCCGGGATTGCCCATGCGGAAGTAGTCGCACACCAGCACGTGGCTGCCCGGCCGGGTGCAGGCCTCGATGCGCGCCATGCCCGCGTCCAGCTTGATGTACTGGAAGCTCTCGCTGAACAGCACCAGGTCGTAGCTCTGGCGCGGCACCACGTCCTCGAAGCGGCTCACGTAGACGTGGCTCTGCTCGGGCAGGCGTTCGCTGATGCGCTGGGCCAGGTGCTCGCTGGGGGAGACCACGTCCACCGCGTAGCCCTGCTCCACGAGCTGCTCGGCAAACTGCCCGCTGCCGCCGCCCACGTCCAGGATGGTGTGCGTGTCCGGCGGGATGTGCTCCAGGATGAGCTGGCTGTGGCGCCGCTGGGCCTCGCGCATGTTGGGCAGATTGACCGTCAGGTCGTCCGGCCACAGCCCCCAGTGCAGGTCCTCGGTGTGCATGAAGAAGCGGGCCACGAGCTGGCCGGCCTCGAGTCCGAATTGGCGGGTGTCCTGGGGGTCGCGCGGCATGGGCTCGATCACGGGGGTGCTGAGCAGATTACGGGCTCGCCGGGCGTCGATCCACGGCGGGGGCCGCGCCAACTGTGGGGTTGGGGGTGGGGCCGGCTGTGGCGCTGGGGCTGAGGGCTGGGGCCAAGGCGCTGGCTGTGGCGCTGAGGCTGAGGCTGAGGCTGAGGCTGAGGCTGAGGCTGAGGCGAGGCGAGGCGAGGCGAGGCGAGGCGAGCAGAGGCGTGCAGAGGCGTGCAGAGGCGTGGCGCCTTTCGCACCCGGGCTGCATGCAGGACACTGGGCGGTCCGCGCCCGGTTCCGAGCCCGGCCTCCCGCTAGACCCCCATCCGTGACGGAGCATCCATGTCCAGTTGCAGCTCAGCGCGTGGCACCGGCGGTCTCTCTCGCAGCCTACGGCGCGGGCTCATGCCAGCCTTCGCCTTGTGGCCAGCGCCCGCCTCGCTGCTGGCCCCCGCGCTGCTGCTGGCTCCCGTTGTGGTCCTGGCGCTCTGCGCGGCGCCGCTCGGTGCGCAGGTCGAGAGCTCGGGCTGGTGGTCCCCCGGTGGCGAGGTCAGCGACCCGCCGCTGATCCCCTGGCAGCGCACGTTGGACGACGCCCTGGCCCTCAGCGCCGAGACCGGCAAGCCCCTGATCATCTGCGTCAACGCCGACGGCGAGGTGGCCAGCGAGTCCATCGCTCGCGGCCGCTACCGCGACCCTGCGTTCGCGGCCAAGCTGGCCGGCTTCATTCCGGTGGTGGCCTCGCCCGACACGCACAGCCCGCGCGGCCACGACGGCCGCGGCGTGCGCGTGCCCTGCCCGCGCTTCGGCCGCGTGACCTGCGCCGAACACCAGGCCATCGAGCCCCTGGTGTATGCGCGCTGGTTCAACGGACGCCGGGTGACGCCGCGCCACGTGGGCGTGTCGTTTGAATCGGGCGCTGGGGACGGTGCAGACGGCGAGGTGCTATTTAACCTGTTCCTGCTCACCAGCCTGGACGTGATCGACGAGACGCTGGAGCAGCGCGGCGTGTCCGGGCGCGGGCTGAAGGACGCCGCGCGCCTGGGCGACGCCGCCTTGCTGGCTGCCCGCGACGCCGCCGCGCGCGAGCGGCTGGAGGCGCGCTTCGTGTCCGGCGGCCTGGCCGAGCGCCGGCGCCTGGCCGAGCGCGGGACGGCTCAACCCGAGCTGCTGCGCCTGGCCCTGCGCGACGCCGATCCGTCGGTGCGCGCCCTGGCCTTGAAGCGCGTGAGCGAGCAGGCCGTGGGCTTGCCCGGGGGCGTGTTGGGCGAGGCGGCGCGAGCAGCCTGGGGTTCGCCCGAGGAGCTGGCAGCCGTGCTGTCCGGGTTGGAAGCGGCGGCCGACGACGAGGACGCGCGGCGCCTGGCGGCCGTGATCCGGGGCGTCCTGCACGGCCGCTCCGTGCTGGACGTGGGCGCCTGGCAGCAGGCCCTCGACAGCTCTCGCGGCGAGCTGCCCGTGCGGCGCGACACGGACACGCTCTACGCCGAGGTGGGGCGCCTGGGCGAGGCCATCGCGGCGTCTCCCGACGCGCCCGGCCTGCGCACGCAGCTGGCCGAGACGCTGGTGGAGATGGCCGATGTCTCGCTGGACGAGGGCCTCAGCGACGTGACCTGGCTCTGGGAGCAGGCCTCGGACGCCGCCCGCGACGCCACCACCCACGCGCCCGACAGCGCGCCGGCCTGGGCCGCCCTGTCCCGCGCCGACTGGGAGCTGGGCGGCACCGAGCTGGCCGCCGACGCCGCGGCGCGGGCCCTGCCGGGGATGCTGTCCCGGGCCCACTCGCTTGCGAGCGTGGACGCGCTGCACGTGCTGGTGCAGGCGCGCTTCGAGCAGTTGGGCGCGGCGCTCGACGCCGGGCAGCCGCTGAGCGAGCACTGGGTGGCCGAGCTGATCGCCGGCGCCGAGGTGCTGCTGGAGCACGTGTACGCGGCTGAGTGGCAGCAGGCCGCGGCCCTGGATGCCCTGGCCGGCTTGCGCCTGGACGGGCTGCATGGCGAGCTGGCCGCGCGCGCTGCCGCGGCCTCCCCGCGCTCCGAGCTCATGCAGGAGCAGCTGCGCTGGCACCTGCTGCGGGACGGCGACGCGCTGGCGTTGCTGAGCGCGTACGACGACATGCTGAAGGCCGCGCCGCGCAGCGGGTTGGTGCGCTGGTTCGCGGGTTACGGCGCCCTGGCCGCTGGCGATCGCCTGCGCGACGAGGGTCGCCAGGATGATGCGCGGCGCGCGTACGCCGCCAGCCTGACGGGCTTCGCCAAGGCCGAGGGGCTCGACGATCGGCTGGAGATGTTGGCGCCGTGCCAGGCCCTGGCCCACGCCGGCATCGCGGCCTCCTGCCTGCTCGAGGGCGAGCTGGAGGCCGCCGCGGAGGCCATGGTGCTGGCCGCTCGCACCAACACGCCGGCGCTGGATCTGCCGGACGGCAACGGCGCCACGCCGCGTGCCACGGTCAGCGCGTTGCTGCGCGCCCTGGGCCGCGCCGAGCGCAAGGACCTGGTGTCGCTCGTGGAGGCGGCGGTGGCGGGCCGTCGCGCGCGCTAGCCGTCACGTGCACGCAGGATTTCTCTGCGGTTGCTGGCAGGGGGCGGCGCGTTGGTGGGTGAGCAGGGCAGTCGACGAACGGCAGCCCCACACCTCCCCCGAGACAGGACCTCCCCTGATGACCAACTGGATGCTGATGCTGCTGGCCATCACGGCCACTCACCCGGCCCTGGCCCCGGTGAGACGCGGCGCCCGCCGCAGCGGAGCCTGGACGGATACCTAGGCCGCCGCCCGGCGGCCTAGTCCCGGGCTCAGGAGCCTGCAGCGCGCTCCCGAGCCCCCGCAACCCGACCCCGAAGCTCGATCCATCCTCCCTCCCCCCAAGCGACGCGGCCCTGTCCAGGCTGCGAGGCCGGCTCAGCGACCGAGCGCAGGCCGATCGCTTTGACAGCACCCTCGGACAACAGACCTGCGGCGGCGCGGCTCGCCCCGGCCCACGCAGCCCTCAGCCCGAACACTGAGACGCTCGCCCCGGCGCGGCAGATCTAGCAGTAAGAGAGCAGTGAGAGAGCAGAGAGCAGAGAGTGAGCAGCAGAAGAGCAGTGAGTGAGCAGGACGCAGTCAGGGCCGCGCACCCGGGAGACGTTCCGGATGTGCGGCCCGCCTTGCGTTGAGCGCTGCGTGCTGTCGCGCGCGGCCGAAGCCGTAGGCGGCCGCGCGTCGCCCGTCAGTTCAGCGGCATGGCGCTCACGAGGGTCTTGACCACCTCCTTGGCGGTCTCGAGCTGCTTGGGCGCCAGCTCGGCCGCGGCGCGTCCGACGATCAGCCCGCCGGCGATGGCGCCGCCGCCGCCGCCCAGCTTGTAGCCCACGGCCGCGCCGCCCACGGCGCCGACCACGCCGGCCATGCCGGAGGAGACCTTGCCCTCGCCCGTGGCCATCCAGACCATCTCGCTGGTGTCGACGTCGAACAGCTTGGCGCTGACGATGATGAGCTTGCCGTCGGTGGTGAAGTTGATCACCAGCATGCCCTGCACGCCGGTGGCGCGGCCCACCTTGGCGCGGTCGCCGGCCGAGGCCATGCTGGCGTCAGTCAGCTTGAGCTTCTGGCGCGCGGCGTCCACGGTGGCGCTGTCCACCACGTCGATGCCCCGGCCCAGCATGCGCAGCAGGAACTCGTCCACCATGGCCTGGGTGCTGCCGCCCTGCAGCGTGCCCACCACCGCCACGCGCTGGTAGCGCGAGGCGTCGAAGTCGGGCCGCGTGACCTGCTCGATCGAGGGCGAGGAGCAGCCCAGGCTGGCCAGCGCGGGCAGCAGCAGCAGGGCCACGCTGCGGAGGGGGAGAAGGCAGCGGAGGGTGGCGGGGCGCATGGCTCGGGCTCGCATGGTCAGGAGCGCTGAGTCTGTCATAAGATCGGGGTGTCCGGCTCGCCGTGCTCCGGTCGCTTCGGTGACAGGGTCATGTGGCGGCGCGCGCTGGCGCACAGCTCCCGCGTGGCGCGCGGCCCGGAGACTCGCCCCTCACCCTGCACCCTGGCCTTGATCATGACCACCGTGGCTCCCGACCCCACCGACGAGGCCCTCTTCGCCGAGCTCTCGGCGCGCTTCCCCGGCAAGCTGTTCCGCCCGCACGAGGCCGTGGCCGACCTGCGCCCCGGGCAGCGCGTGTTCGTGGGCTCGGGCGCGGCCGAACCCCAGGCCCTGGCCCGGGCCGTGAGCGCCCGCGCGCGCGAGCTGCCGGACACCGAGATCCTGCACATGCTCACCATGGGCGTGGCGCCCTGGGCCCAGGCGGACTTCGGCGAGGGCTTCCGGCACAACGCCTTCTTCATCGGCGCCAACACGCGCGGCGCGGTGTCCGAGGGACGCGCCGACTACACGCCGGTGTTCCTGTCGGAGCTGCCGGCGCTGTTGCGCAGCGGGCGGCACCCCATCGACGTGGCGCTGATCCAGGTCAGCCCGCCCGACCACCACGGCTGGGTCAGCCTGGGCGTGTCCGTCGACATCGTGAAGGCCGCCGCCGAGTCGGCGCGGCTAGTGGTGGCCCAGGTCAACCCGCACATGCCGCGCACCCTGGGCGACAGCGGACTGCCCGTGTCGCGCATCGATCGGCTGGTGCCCGTGAGCGAGGAGCTGGTGGAGCTGCCGCGCAGCGAGCTGGACGAGACGGCCATGCGCATCGGCCGCTTCGTGGCCGAGCTGGTGCAGGACGGCTCGACCTTGCAGACCGGCATCGGCGCCATCCCCGACGCCGTGCTGGCCTGCCTGGGCGACAAGCGCGACCTGGGCGTGCACACCGAGATGTTCAGCGACGGGCTGATCCCGCTGGTGGAGGCGGGCGTCATCAACGGGCGCAAGAAGCGCGTGCAGCCCGGGCGCATCGTCACCAGCTTTGTGCTCGGGAGCTCCGCGCTCTACAAGTGGGTGGACGATCACCCGCTGGTGTCGTTTCACCCGTCCGACTACGTCAACGATCCGTTCCGCATCGCGCGCAACGAGCGCATGGTGGCCATCAACTCCGCGTTGCAGGTCGACCTGACGGGCCAGGTCAACGCCGACTCCATCGGCCCGCGCTTCTTCTCGGGCATCGGCGGGCAGGTCGACTTCATCCGCGGCGCCGCGCGCTCGGCGGGAGGCAAACCCATCATCGCCCTGCGCTCCACGGCCAAGGGAGGCTCCATCTCGCGCCTGGTGGCCGAGCTGGACTCGGGTTCCAGCGTCACCACCAGCCGCGGCGACGTGCACTGGGTGGTGACCGAGTACGGCGCCGCCGACCTGCACGGCCGCTCGGTGCGCGAGCGCGCCCTGGCCCTGGCGCACATCGCTCACCCCGACTTCCGCGAGGAGCTGCTGGCGCGTGCCAAGCAGCGCCACCTGGTGCCCGTCGATCAGGTGGCCGTGAAGGCCCTGGGCACCCCCGCGCTCGACGCCATGCAGGGCGAGCTGACCATGCGCGACGGCACCGCCGCGTACGTGCGCCCCATGCGTCCCACCGACGCCGACGAGCTGGCCCACGGCTGGTACGACCTCTCCGAGCAGTCCATTCGCCAGCGCTTCCTGCACGTGGTCAAGCGCATGTCACCCGAGCAGACCCGCCGCCGCGCCACGGTCGACTTCGAGCAGGAGGTGGCGCTGGTGGTCTCCCTGTCCCCACAGGACGGCGACGAGCTGCTGGGAGGCGCACGCTTCCTGGTGGAGCCCGGCGGCGACTGGGCCGAGGTGACCTTCCTGGTGAAGGACGCCTTCCAGGGCCTTGGCATCGCCTCGGGGTTACTGGAGCGCCTGATGACGGTGGCGCGCTCGCGAGGCATCCACACTTTCGTGGCCTTCGTGCTGGAGAGCAACCAGCACATGCTGAGCGTCTTCCACCGCAGCTCCCCCAACCCCGTTCGCTCCAAGCTGGAGGACGGCGTCTACGAGGTGAGGTTCAGCATCCGCCCCGAGCACGACGTGGATCGGGACCCGGGGGGGGCGTTGCCCCCGAAGCCCGGCGACGCGCGGTAGGGGCGGGGCACGGGGCGCGAAGCTGGCGACGGGTTCGCTATGATCCTCGGCCGGTCGAGGCGAGGCGCGCGCAGGCTCGGCGCGCCGCGCGGCGGCCCGGATCCCCGGTGGTGTAATAGGCAACACATCAGGTTTTGGTCCTGACATTCGAGGTTCGAGTCCTCGCCGGGGAACCACCAGCGCGGGAGGAGCGAGCGGGGGGCTCTGGGCGCGTGTGGGGGGCGCCAGGATCGCGGAGGATAGGCGGTCTGCGGGCGTGTTCGCGGGGGTGGTCCGGTGGTCATCAACCAGATGGATTGTGGGGGGCGTGCGCTTTGGTTCGTGGCTCTCTGGCTCTGTCCCGGGGGACGGTTTGGTTGATGAGTTTGGCGCTATTGGTTGATGGGTGTTGGGCGATATGGGGCGGTTTGGCTCTATGGTCATCAACCAGAATGGGGCGGCTGGTTGATGGGGATAGTGCCAGGGGGG
>Ga0164313_10000926_pt1 | contig 25030 bp, 18 predicted proteins | sample GuaBasSedimGuay4_FD_113735 | JGI IMG/M metagenome (GOLD analysis project Ga0164313, IMG submission 113735) | Subseafloor sediment microbial communities from Guaymas Basin, Gulf of California, Mexico - Guay4, Core 4569-4, 0-3 cm | ecosystem: Environmental > Aquatic > Marine > Hydrothermal vents... | reverse complement strand
GCGGCCCTCGCCACGCTCGCCTACCGGGTATTCCAGTTCTGGCTACCGATACCCGCAGGGGCCGTTGCCTACATCGTGTTCAAACGCAAGTTTGGCAAGCCACCGCCGATCGAGCCTCAGCCAGCTTGATCGGCGATCGTCCGTGTCTCGCGCGGCCCGCACTCTGTAGCCCTTTGCCGCAAATCCTGTGCACTCAGACGAGTGATCTCTATCGTCTGGTGTGGAAGCGTCAAGGAAGGCCCTCATGACCGTGCAAGCAACACCAATCGGAAACCCAGTCGTATCCCGGGTAATCAGCCCGCTTGATGCAGCAGCGGGTTGGATGAAACTGATCGGCACGGTGAGCATCATCTACGGTGTTCTAACCGCACTGTCGATCATTGGACTCATCATTGCCTGGCTGCCGATTTGGATGGGTGTCCTGACCCGCAAGGCTGCTACTCAGGCACAACTGGCGTACAGATCAGGAGACGAGCACGCAGCAATCGAGTCCACGAACAGTCTGCGGACGATATTCAAGGTTCAGGGGATCATTCTTCTCATCGGCCTGATCCTGTGGGGCATCATGTTCGCTCTCATGATCGCTGCGTTCATCTTCGCCGCCACAAACAACCAATTCTGACAGAGGCGGCTTCAGGGCTCTGGCGTCGAAGTGTGCCATATATCGTCTGTTTCGACGCCGAAGTCCAGAAGCGTGAATCATCGGCTGAGGAGCGAGAATGTTCTGTTGGCGCCTTCACCGTGGACGAGGATCAGTTCGATATCGTTCATGCCATCACGCAGGGCATCGGGCGGGATGAGTGCCCCGTACTCGATGACTCCGTCATCGTTGACGAATGTCCGGGTGACGGCGACGATGCTCCCGTTGACACCAACAGCAACCACCAGATCGCCGGTGTCTGATGGCCCATGGGATACTACGCCGCGGATCCACACGGGGATCGACGGTCCAGCTAGGTCGACGTCGGCGTAGTTGTCGAGGTCTCGGATCGATGCGGTCGAGCCTGAGCCAGATTCAACGTCGATGGCCGCGATCGATATGCCGAGGAGATCAGCCTGCCCGGTCGGAGCGAGGCCATATGGACCATCGTCACCGAAGTGGTTGATCTTTCGAGCGGCGATAGCCCGTGCTTCGGAACCGTCTACGCCGAACGTGATCACACCCTTGTCTCCGTTGATCTGGCTCTGCGTACGAATCGGACGTTCCCCCGAGAACAAGGACGTTCCGTCAACAGACCAGGGGATGTCGATGTCGAGGACGTCTGCGATCGTTGGCAGAATGTCGGTGGTCTCAACCCTGTAGTCGTCGATAGCGCCAGCGCCAACCTGATCTGGATACTTGATGAACAGGGGAATCGCGGCGATATCCCCGATGGTCTCTTCGGTCGCGTGCCTGCGGTGGTAGGTATCGGGCCGCACTGTGACCCCGTGATCAGCGAGCACGACGATGAGGGCATCGTCGTAGATGCCATTTGCTTTGAGTTCGTCGATGACCTCTCCGACATAGGTGTCGACGAACTGCACTTGCAGGAGATGCTGCTGGTAAGCCTGGTCGACGAGCCATTCATCGTCACCCCATCCCGGGCTCACACTGCCCGGGGCCCTCCCCGGTTTCGGGTAGGTCTGGCCGGATGGCAGATAGGTCCAGGGGACATGCGGGAGGAGCGAGTGGATGTAGTTCAATGTCGGTTCCTCCGCCGCTGGCTCGATACCCTCGAGGAAGGTCGCAAGGCGTTCAAGCCGGTCGCCTTCGTACACGACTTCCTGGAACCTCGCGATTATGTCGAAATCGGAATTCTCTCCGCCAGAGAAGCCCGACCAGGACGAGTCGATGGATGGGAGCGACCCTGTGAGATCATTGGGGAGAAATAGGTGCCCCGCCACCACGCGAAGATCGCTTACGAGCGAGTTCCATCGCTGCAGCAGCGGAAGTGTTGTACGGCTGGTGTTCTCGCACGCGTATTCGGGACAAATGTCTGTCACCGCTTCCTGGACCTTGAGATCGTACGAGTCCGCGAGCAGCGTGAACAGCGTGAATGGATAGTCGCTCGCGGTGGGGATCTTGCCTGCGGGTGCGTTAACGCCGGAAAGGATCGTCGGGTAGGCCTGTTCTGTTTGCTGTTGGACGGTGACCGCGTTCGGGTACCAGACGCCATCCCTTGCGAGCCTGGCGAAGTTGGGATAGAGGTTCTCCTGAAGGTTTCCCTCGGCGTCCATCAACGAGGCGACTGGGAACTCGTCGAATCCGAGGAAGACCACGGGCACGGGGTTTCCGACGGATACAGCGGCTGGCCGTGCCACCGCTGATGGGGACGAGAACACCAACTGAGAGGTCGCAGAGGTGAACAGGAACAGACCGAGGACAGCGAACGGTGCAACGGATGCGTACCTACCAATCGACCGGACTGCTTCGTACCTGTAGAAACCGACAGCGACTGCGACTCCCATGGCGACCGCTATCAAGATTTCAATCCATGCGGGCCAGTCGGCGATCAGTGTCAGTTCGATGATCTGGAGGCCGAGGATCGCACCGAGGCCAGCCAGGATGATGCCGTGAACGATGCGCCCTGTCGTTTCGTTGCCTTTCTGTATGGCCAGTACGACAAGAGCGATGAAGAGAGGAATGATGAAGGTCAGCATGATGGCCAGGATCACGATATCGATTGACGGTGCCGCTCTCGCGAGGAAGAATTCTGCATTGCGCCCCAGAAGGTCGAGGAGCGGTTGGGCAACAGCAAGGACAAAGAGGACTACGACGGATGCGACCACGTCAAATGTTCGGATACCGTCTCCCTTTGAGGAGACGTCAGGAGCTGTCATTGTCAGACGATAGGTGCGAGGGAGAACAAGCGACGTCCTCCAGCGGGAACAGCCTGCTCATTCTCAATCACGAATCGATCCTTGAGGTACCCGCGTAGTGATTCTTCTGTGTAATCGCGGTGGATCTCGTGTGGCTTCTTGTTGGCAGTGAGCGCTACGACCATCGGGTCATCTGGCGGCACGAACTCGAGCACAACACGGGCTTCGAGGTTTGCGAGCCAATCGATGAATGAGGCAAGGGGGACGTTGCGCCCGATGACGAGGTGGTGTACAACGGCAAGGGCGAGGACGAGGTCAGGTGTCGATCGATGGTCAAGCGGTGGACGTTCCATGCCTCGCCAACCGATGCCTGGCGAGGGGTCGGCAAGGTCCTGGAGTATCGGCAGAACATTCCCGGGACCCGTTGCCCTGAGGGAGTCGAAGAGTTCATCAAGCACGAGTTCATCCGCATCGAGGGCCAGCACATAGTCTGCGTGTTGAGCAGCGAGTTTCGAGAAGTGGCCGTCATTTGCACCGACATCCCAGACCGTGCCGAACGGTCCTTCTGCGAGGACGGACGAGACGAATTCGGCCTTTGCGTCACGTTGCAGATGAACGTGTTCACAGTCAGCGGCGTAGCGGTTCCAACGCGACTTGTTCGGCTCCCACGAGAGTTTCTCGACAATGCTCCGGAGCCCTTTGACGTTCGCCTCGATCATCTCTTTGCTGAATCCAGCGTCCTTGTATTCAGAGCGGACATCGCGCCCGCTCTCCCTGTCGGAATTCTCAGCCCGTGCAGGGAGGGTTACGTGGAGGAGGCCGCTCTTGCTCAAGAGTCGACTCTTGGACCCCATGACCGCGTTCATCTGCTTTGCGGTCAACCCATCTGGCCGTCCTCGCAACCAGGGTTGGAACGGGACGCCGACACGTGCGGTGAGCATCAGTGGGTAGAGGTACTGGGCAAGGAACTGACGGTATCCGACCCAGATGTCGCCCTTGTCGAGAAGCTCGAACGAACCGATGTCGATGAATACCGGTTTCGTCCCACGCCATTGGATGTTGAAGGGTGTCGAGTCCTTGAGGATCATCCCTTCACCGAGTGCGGCGAGTAGTAGGTCGAGTTGGAGAAGGGCCGCTTCCCTGAGCATGGAGAACGTCCACTCGTACGGATAGGTGATGACCGGTACCCGTTCGTGGTGGAGAACTCCGGCCCAGTCTCCGCCGACTGCAACTTCATCGGTGAGGTTCGTTGCGATGATGCGTCCTGCAGCCACTTCCCGAGCGAAGAAGGTCGTGTTTGCCAGCGCCTCCCAGTTCGTCAAGGCATGGGTATCGAGCGTTCGGTACACCTCACCCTCATGGATGAGGACGCGTCCACCTGGATCACGGAACGAGCCGGGATCTGCGTCGGATATGTCGACGCGCGGTGTCGACTGGGAATCGGGTTCGGTCACGTTGTCGGGGCGTCAGTCGCCAGGGACGGGGGGTGACTGTTGCTCGTCTGCCTCGGCAAGGTCGGTTGTTTCTGTCGTCTCGTCGACATTGCCCTTCCTGCGAAACTTGCCACCCACGGTCTTGAAGAGGACTGCTACGCCCGCAACGCCTCCGAGGACGGCTTGCACGATAATCGTGCCCGTTCCTGGGTCGAGGTATGCGAAGAGTTTCATCGTTTGCTCCGTGTGATTCATTGGGGCACAAGATGTGCCGCATGGCGTAACGATACAGCGACACCGGCTAAAGGCAACTGTCCGCAGGCTTCTGGCGTCCAGGAGCGCAAAATATCTCGCCTCTGGACGCTAGAAGGCCGGGCATCGACTGCTAACATGGGGTCTGCTGGTGATGCCTCGCGGGAGAGCTGGCACTGCAGCGCCGAAGGAGCAACCGCCCCGGGAATCTCTCAGGCACAAGGACCGCGAGGAAGAGGCGCTTCTGGAAAGCAGGGTTCAGCCCTCACCGAAGGTGTAAGCCACGTCGCGTGGTGAATCTCTCAGGTCGTGAGACAGACGGGGCACGAGATGTTTCGCCGTGCCCAGAGGAGCTAACGATGTCAGATACCACGCCACTTGGACCATTCGCGTCTCGCCATATCGGACCGCGCGACGCGGGCGTTCAAGCGATGCTCGAAGTCGTGGGGCAGCCAAGTCTCGATGCACTGATCGATGCTGCAGTTCCTGCGTCGATTCGGTCGTTCCGCCTTCCGAAGGTCGACGGACCGATGAGCGAGGTGGACGCTCTCGCCCGTATCCGGCGCGCCGCTGACCTCAACGAGGTTTTCACTTCGTACATCGGGATGGGCCATTACGGAACGCTCACTCCTGCGGTGATCCAACGCAACGTCCTTGAGAACCCGGGGTGGTACACCTCGTATACGCCTTATCAACCTGAGATCTCTCAGGGAAGGCTCGAGGCGCTCCTCAACTTCCAAACAGCAGTGAGCGATCTCACGGGACTCGAGATCGCCAACTCATCCCTCCTCGATGAGGGCACGGCAGCCGCAGAGGCGATGACGCTGATCAAGCGCGTCGGCCGGAGCAAGAACATGGTCTTTTTCGTCGACGAGGACACGCACCCCAACACGATCGACGTGATCCGGACCAGGGCGACTCCGCTCGGGTTCTACGTGACGGTCGGCGACCCTGAGACCGATCTCGACCCCTCGACCGTGTTCGGTGTGCTCCTGCAGTACCCGGGGACATCGGGGCGGATCCGAAACATCGCACCGATCATCGCTCAGTGTCACGAAGCTGGTGCCCTCGTCGCTGTGGCGACGGACCTTCTCGCATCCGCGCTTCTCACCCCTGTTGGTGAGTTGGGCGCCGATGTTGCGATCGGTTCGTCGCAGCGCTTCGGGGTGCCATTGATGTTCGGTGGGCCCCACGCGGCCTTCATGGCAACGAGAGACAAGTTCAAGCGCTCCATGCCAGGCAGACTCGTTGGTGTCTCTGTCGACGCCGCCGGGAGGAGCTGTTTGCGTCTCACGCTCCAGACCCGTGAACAGCACATTCGCCGCGACAAAGCAACATCCAACATCTGCACAGCGCAGGTGCTTCTCGCTGTCATGGCTGGCCTCTATGCGACCTATCACGGGCCTGACCGGATAACAGCGATCGCCACAGAGATCAACGACCACGCCAACGAGCTGGCATCGCGGCTGGCAGCTGGTGGTCTCACGCTGGCCAATGACACATGGTTCGACACGCTCACCGTCAAGGTGGACGACGCTGACGAGTTGCTCGCAAAGGCCAGAGAGTACAGAGTCAACTTGAGACAGGTCGACAGCACAACAGTTGGTGTGTCACTCGACGAAACGACGACGGACGACGACGTCGACCTGCTCAGCGAGATCTTCGATGTGGACAGAGCACCCGGGTACAACTCAACGTCTGGGATCCCTGTCCTCCTCGAACGTTCCTCGGAGTTCATGACGCATCCCGTGTTCCATCGATACCATTCAGAGACCGAGATGATGCGGTACCTGAGACGTCTCCAGGACAAGGACATCGCCCTCGACCGCTCGATGATCCCACTCGGTTCATGCACGATGAAGCTGAACGCTGCAGCGGAGATGATCCCTATCACGTGGCCCGAGTTCACGGACATCCACCCGTTCGTGCCACTCGAGCAAGCAGCAGGGTTCCTCGAGATCATCGGTGACATCGAGAAGTGGCTTGCCGCGATCTCTGGATACGACGCGGTTTCTGTGCAACCGAACTCCGGCGCCCAGGGCGAATTCGCCGGTCTCCTCGCGATCCGTGGGTACCACGAGGCGAACGGTGAGGCCCATCGCGATGTCTGTCTCATCCCATCGTCGGCGCACGGGACCAATCCGGCCTCCGCTGTGATGGCAGGGATGAAGGTCGTTGTGGTGAACAGCGACGAGGATGGCAGCATTGATGTCGATGACCTGAAGGCAAAGGCGCAGGAACACGCGGACAACCTCGCTGCGATCATGGTCACATACCCTTCAACGCACGGCGTCTTCGAGGAGGCGATCGTCGAGATCTGCGACATCGTGCATCAACATGGTGGGCAGGTGTACCTCGACGGGGCCAACATGAACGCCATGGTCGGCATCGCTGAACCGGGGCTATTCGGATCCGATGTGTCGCACTTCAACCTGCACAAGACGTTCGCCATCCCACACGGTGGTGGCGGACCTGGCGTTGGCCCGATCGGCGTCAAGTCACATCTTGCCCCCTACCTGCCAGGGCATCACCTGGTCCCTGGACTCGCTGGTGGCGGCCCTGTGGCATCGGCCCCGTGGGGGTCGGCGGGGGTTCTGGCCATCTCGTGGATGTACATGCTGATGCTCGGACCTCGTGGTCTTCAGAGAGCGACCGAAGTGGCCATTCTCAACGCGAACTACATTGCCAAGCGCCTCGCTCCCCACTACCCGGTGCTCTACACCGGGCCAGGCGGACTGGTCGCCCACGAGTGCATCATCGACATTCGCGGAATCGACCACGAGGTCGGTATCAACAACGAGGATGTTGCGAAACGTCTCATCGACTACGGATTCCACGCACCGACGATGTCGTTCCCTGTTGCTGGAACCCTCATGATCGAGCCGACCGAATCCGAGTCGCTTTATGAGCTCGATCGCTTCATCGATGCGATGATCGCCATAAAGGGTGAAATCGATCAGGTTGCTGCTGGCGAGGTGTCAGTCGAGGATTCAGTCCTGCGCAGTTCACCCCACACCGCCGAAGACTTGCTGGTCACCGATTGGGACCACCCGTACACCAGGGAGGACGCCGCCTATCCGGTTCCCGCGCTGCGAGAGTGGAAGTACTGGGTGCCTGTGGGGCGTGTAGACAACGCGTTTGGCGACCGCAACATCGTGTGCGCCTGCCCTCCGGTGGAGGACTACCGCTAACGCTGACGGTCAGCCCAGGCGCGTCGACTCGATGATGCTCGCTGCTCTCTGACACAGGTCCGGGCGGTGCCTGAGTGCCGCAACCGCGTCGAAATAGCGGTTCCACCCTGCCCTTTCGGTGGCGATGATGCGAGGAAGCTCATTGCCGGGGGAGAGCGCGAGTTCGTAGGCATCGGCTATCCGTCTCGGTCCCTTGAGGAGGAGGTCCGCTGCGGTCGTTTCGTCCCCACGCTGCGTTCGATCGATCACGTCAAGCATGAGCCTGACGAGAGCGACACCAAGAGGTGCCTCGCTGATGTACGAGCCGGTGAACGGGCCAAGCCAGGACGTGTCGAGCGGTCCGAGGGCCCGCGAATAGCCCGTGAAGAGGATCATCCGCTCGTAGTCGCCTACCGCAGTGTCGACCTCGGAAGTGATGATCGCCTTGTGTGCGACAGATCGCTTGTCGTGGCTCATGAACAGTCCGGGAATGTGCACGGTGCGCAGCCGCGGTTGGGGGCCAGTGAGGACGGACAACAGGTACGCCTGGTCCTCTGCTCTCGTGATGAACGAGGGGGTGAATGGGCGGAAGTTGGTGAGAGCATCGACCGTGATACCTGTGGTGCCTCCCGTCACGTGTACCCGCTGGCGGATAGACCCGGGAGGCACATCTCCGTGGTCCATCATTTCGGCTTCGGTCGACAGGGCTTGAGGAACAGCTTTGCGGAACAGGAGATCGGGCAACGTTGGCGGTGTGGTCGGCCGCTCGATGTCTGCGGTGAAGAGTCCGAGATGGATATCGGATTCGTTCACGAGAGCGCCAGCACACATACCAAGCTCAATCTGCTCGCCGTCGCTATCGACGCCGCTGGCGCCCCACTGCGATCTCACGGACAGCAGTTCGAGGGCAGAGCCGCCCGTTTCTTCAACCAACTGCTCCTGTGGGAACGTCTGATCGAGATCGAATTTGAAGGTCCTGTCGACGTCAGCGTCCACAACCTCACGCCACAATGCCGCGATCGCCTTCCCGAAGCTGTAGTGGCGACCGTAGTTCCCGTTCACACCGAACACGGCGAGCATCGACGGGTCACATCCGAAAGCGGGAGCGAGCACCTCGATGACAAGTTGCTGGGTGTCAGCTTCGGTGAATGCGAACACGGCGACGTTCTCGAGTCCATCTGTCATCCCGACGGATCTGCGCGCTTCTTCCCGAGCAAGGGGATTGAGGCTCTCATGGGTCACCGACACCGACAGCACACAGTCCACAACGGCGCCAGTATCGAGAGTCCCGCGGTCCTTTTCGAACCTGATGGCGGAATCGAGACCCCTCAATCCGTGAACCACTTCGTTCTCTGTGACATCCGCGTCGAAGACCATCGGATGATCGAAATACCATCGCTGCTCGTCGCTTGCATCGGGCGACGTCAGCAGGACGTTGGATGTGAACAAGATGTTTCCATCGAGAGGTACACGCTCGAGAGGGTCAACGGTGACGAGGCGCTGGTCTCGCACCCGCGCGACCTGTTCGCCCCAGGAGCCGACGAGTCCTGCCGACCCGGGTGCGAACACTTCCCAGAAGCATTCAGCGGCCTCTGCGGCCAATGGCGGGGCATCGAGACCTTGGATCCATAGGGCGAGGTCGTCGACGTCCAACGCAACGAGTTCCTCGTGGACGGCAGGAACAAGTGCCATGAGGTCTCGCGGGATGGACGTCGAGTCGTCCGCGATCCCTGCGACCTCTCTCAGGAAGGCAAGCGCTGCTCTCCCTGCCGGTGTCGACTGCACGGTTCGCAGGTCGATGTTGAAAGAGTCGAGTAGCGGTCCCTCACTACACAGCGCCTCAATGACCACGGACGATGACCCTGAGATGCAGTGTTCTGGCATACAGGTCCGATGATGGCACACCCAGAGAGGGTGACGCTACGTTGGCTACAATCGACCGATGAGCGATTTCAACTTCAAGCAGAAACCCACAGGGCTGTTCAAGCGCTTCCTTCACGCTCCCACCTGGGTGTATCGGGCACGCCTGGGCATTGTATTCGGCAACCGGTTTCTCATGATCGAGCATCATGGTCGTAAGTCCGGGAACCTCTACCGCACCGTGCTTGAGGTCGCGGGCAGATATCGCGACAAAGACGAGTGGATCGTCACGTCCGGTACAGGCCCCAACGCGGACTGGTACAGGAATCTGCAGGCAGGCGGTGTCGATGCCGTGTGGATTGGATCAACGAGGCACCAGGCGATCGTGCGGTTTCTCGAAGCGCCAGAGGCCGCTCAGGTGATGGCTGGCTACGAAGCTGACCACCCCAAGGCTGCGGTGAAGCTTCTCGAATCCATGGGCGTGTCCTACGACGGCACCGACGAGGGTCGCGTCGAACTCATGAAGAAGATCCCCATGGTCGGGTTCACCGTGACCTGAGTGCTTAGGACTCTGGCGTCGATTCGGCTGATATTTCGTTCGTTTCGACGCCTAAGTCCTGATGATCACCGCTCGCGGAGGATCTCCAGGACGGCGCACCTTCACGACGACCATCTCTCCCAATATGGTCGTCGCCCTGTATACCTGTCCGAGCGAGCCAGCCCCGATAGGGATCCAGTCGAAGTCTGTGAACACTTCGTTCATCGGGCTGCCGAGAGCAGCATCAAGTGCGGGCTCGACGTCATCGCGCGGGGCGGGTTCGACATCCTGGTGGAGGAGTGCGAGTTCATCCGCTGTGGCCTGGGGGATGATGTCAGGCCTCGTGGCAAGAAGCTGACCGAGCTTCACGAACACGCCACCAGCCTCTTCAAATGCCTCGCGTAGCCTGATGCCGTAGTTCTGTGCTTCTTCTTCGCTGACGGTGGAGCTGAGTGCGAGCCCGAAGCCCCTCCCGAGACCATGTTTGGTGGCGATCTAAGCTATCTGAGCCGACCGTTTCGTGTTGGCGAAGCCCTGCAGGATGAAGGCGGGAATCGCAAAGAACAGATAGAGGGGGTTCATGGAGTCCCTTCGACATTGTTGGATCCGGCCGACTCGAGTGCCTCGACGAGGTTCGAGAGGAATCGTTGGCCGAGGCCACCGTCGATCAGTCGGTGGTCGTACGATAGGTCGATGGGGGCAACCACGCCCAGCTCAAGGACCCCGTTTTCGACGACGGGAGCGCTGTGGGCACGCCCGATGGACAGGATCGCGGAGGTGCCCATGGGGATGATCGGTGTTCCGTGACCTCCGCCCAAAGCTCCGATATTTGAGATCGTGAAGGTCTGTCCGACAGCTTCACCGGGGAGCAAGGTTCCGCCCTGAGCAGCGTGTGCCAGACGTCGAATCTCCTCGGCGAGTTCTTCGAGCGTGAATGTGTCCGCATCACGAACAACGACGACCATCAAACCGTCTGTCGTGTCCACAGCGACTCCGATGTGGTATCCGTTGCGATACTCGATGGAGTCGTCTCGCACCGCTGCATTGAATTCCTTGTAGCGCGCGAGTAGCGGCAGAACGGCTTGCGCAACGACGGCCTCAATAGGGATGGAGTCTGCTCCGGTGCCCACTCTCGCGCTGAGGAGTTGCTCAGCTCTGATGTCAGCCTGGACCGTGACATGGGGGATCGTTGCCCACGACTGTGACATGTGGTTGGCAATTGCCCTGCGCCTAGGACTCATGGCAACGAGTTCGGTGGCGGGTTCGTCCGTTGGTGCGTTCTCGACGTCCTCCCTCGTGATCGAACCGCCAGGGCCCGTTCCATCGATGGTTGACAGGTCTATCCCTCGATCCCGCGCCAATCTTCGAACAATCGGCATCGCCCTCACCGATCCTCCCCCGGCTTGCCGGGTTTGCGGAAGCCCCCTCTGTCCCTCGTTCCTCGGGACATCTCCCCCAGCGAGCTGGGGGAGAGAGTCTTCTTCTGGCTGTCGGCTGACAGCTGATGGCTGATAGCTGCCTTCCCCTATCACGAACAGGACATCTCCGACGGCCACGGAGTCTCCAGGAGCGCCACCAAGAGCCAGCAGTGTCCCAGCATGGGTTGCTGTGATCTCTACGGTCGTCTTGGCTGTCTCTATTTCGACGATGGTCTGGTCAACAGCGACGTTTTCGCCGACAGCGACGAACCATTCGATGATGTCAGCCTCGGTGAGGCCTTCTCCGATGTCAGGTAGACGAAACTCATGTGTCACATGCCTGACTGTAGGCGTCGTTCATGAGACACGGAGAGGCGCGACTCGTTCTGGTACCTGGACGGCCGCCAGAAGAGCTAACCGCTGACCGCTTTCGGCAGTCCGGAAGAATCTCTGCTCGTTGTGCGCCATGGACCGCTGCGTTTTCGTACTCTTGCGGAATGCGGACAGCGGAAGGCGGACAGCCTCTTTACCGAAACTTCTTGCCTTCTGCTGCGTAATCACGCAGGATCTGGGCTGGTTCGAATCGATCTCCGTACTTGGCAGCGAGCACGATCAGCTTGTCAACAACCGTGTCTGCTCCCATCTGGTCGATCGTCCAGAAAGGTCCGCCCCGGAACGGCGGATACCCCAGACCGAATATCGCACCGATGTCGCCGTCGCGGGCAGACCTCAAGATTCCGTCTCCGAGACAGTGGGCAGCCTCGTTGATGAAGGCGAGCGAGATGCGTTCCTGGATCTCCTCGCGATCGATGGTCCTGCGTGACCCCAGGCCGAGAGCGTCATAGACGGACTCGTCGACGCCCTTGCGTTCTCCGTCGTCGTAGGAGTAGAACCCGCGGCCGTTCTTGCGCCCCTTGCGGTCGTCAGCGATTAAGCCCTCCATCATCGGCGGTCCAGCCATCCTGTCACCGAACGCTTCGTAGAGGATGACGGCGATGTGTGCGCCGACATCAATGCCGACCTCGTCGGCGAGCAGAAGCGGCCCAATGGGGAAGCCCCACGCCGTCATGGCGCTGTCGATGTCCTCAACGGAGGCGCCTTCAGCGAGCAGATACGCCGCCTCATTCGAGTACGGGCCGAGCACCCTGGTCGTATAGAAACCGGTCCCATCGTTGACAACGATAACGGTTTTGCCCTGGGCCTTGCCGACAGCGACAGCGGTTGCGATGGTCTCGTCGCTCGTCCTGTCTGTCGCAATAACCTCGAGGAGCGGCATTTTCTCCACAGGAGAGAAGTAGTGCATGCCGACAACATTCTCTGGTCGCTCGGCGGCCGCTGCTATGTCGCTGATCGGGAGTGATGATGTGTTCGAAGCAAAGATCGTGTCTGGTCCCGTCGCTTCCTCGCATTGGGCAAGGATCGACTGTTTCAGGTCGAGATTCTCGAAGACGGCCTCGATCATGATGTCGGTATTGGAGAAACCTGCCCACGTGGACGATCCTGTGACGCGGTTCATGATCTGATCGACCTTGAACGCCGACCAGCGGCGCCTCTTGGCGTTCTTTGCGACGACCTTGGAGACGTATCTCAGACCTCGGGCAACGCCTGCCGCGTCGACCTCCTTGATCCGAACCGTCGCGCCTGCCTTGATCGCTGATACGGCGGCGATACCGCCACCCATCAAGCCGCCACCGAGGACGGCGATGTGGTTCACTGTGCGAGGTTTGATGTCGCTGTCAACGCCACTGTCAGCCTTGAGCTGTGTCGTGGCGAAGAAGACCGACTGTAGGGCGCCAGACTCTGGTGTGAGAACAAGCTCGGCGAAGAACCGCATCTCAGCCGCGATGCCAGCTGCTCTGCCGTGGTCTGCACCGATCTGGATCGCCTCGATGGCCCGATGTGGTGCTGGATAGTGCCCGCCGGTCTCTTTCAGCATCACCTCGGTCGCCTTCTTGAACAGAACCTTGCGGCCTGCCGGGTTCTTTTCAAGCGCGTATTTCATGAGATTGTCTGTGGATACGTTGAGAGCGATGACACGCTCGGGCGGTTGCGCCCCGATTGCCTCGGTAGCACGCAGGCGCGCAACGTCGAGGAGACTAGAGACAGGCACTATCTCGTTCACCAGACCAAGCTTGCGTGCCTTAAAGGGACGAATTGGCTTGCCAGCGACGATCATCTGTAAACCTGCTGCGAGACCGATCAGCTCAGGCAGCCGCTGTGTTCCCCCCGCACCAGGGATAAGGCCGAGTTGCACCTCTGGCTGACCGAGTTGCGTCTTGGAACTGTCCGAGCAGATTCGCATGGAAGCGGTGAGGGCGAGTTCGAGTCCCCCTCCCAGGCATGCTCCATGGATTGCCGCAATTACAGGCTTCCCAGCAACGGTGTGGAGGGCTTCGAGGCGGTCGAATGGGCCGTGGAGAGCCTTGAGCGCGTCGATAGCGTCAGCGGACGATGTGAGCGCCGCGAACATCCGGATATCGGCGCCAGCGAGGAAGTCCCTCTTGGAGGATCCGATCACGACTGCCTTGACATCGGGTTCCTCAAGTCTGTCAACTACGGTTGAGAGCTCGAGTACGAGTTCTTCCCCGAGCGTGTTTATGGACTCGTCGTGGCGGTCTATCAGTACCGTGGCGACTCCGTTGTCGTCCAGGTCGAAGTGGAAGTTCTTGAATGTCATGTCCTACCTCTCGAGGATCACAGCGGCACCGAGGCCACCTGCAGCGCATTGGGTTATCAGTGCCGTACCGCCGCCTCGTCGTTCAAGCTCGTTTGCCATTGTCATCAGCTGCCGTGCACCGGTGGCACCGAACGGGTGACCGAGCGATAGCGAGCCACCATAGATGTTGAACTTAGCGTCATCGATCTCGCCTATTGCCCGGTCGCGTCCGAGACGCTCCACTGCGAAATCCTCCGATGCGAAGGCCTGGACGTTGGACAGCACCTGGGCAGAGAAGGCCTCGTGCATATCGATGATGTCGATGTCATCGAGGGTCATTCCTGCCCGCTCGAGTGCGATAGGTGTGGCAAGCGATGGCCCCATCAGGAGTTGCCAGTTGGGGTCGAGCGCTGCAAAGGCATATGACCTGAGGTACGCCTTTGGTGTGTATCCGAGTGCCTTGGCAACTTCCTCGTCCATGAGGAGCAACGCCGCGGCGCCATCAGTGAGCGGCGAGGAGTTCGCTGCGGTAACAGAACCGTACTTGCGGTCGAATACAGGCTTGAGGCTCGAGAGTTTCTCGATAGTCGAGTCCGCCCTGGGGATGGTGTCGCGTTCGACCGTGTTCCTGTACGTAGGTGGGACGGGGTACGGCATGACTTCGTCGTCGAAGATTCCCGCTTCCCACGCCTCAATCGCTTTGACATGGGACCTGAGCGCGAACTCGTCCTGGTCCTGTCTCGAGATGCCATTCTCCTTGGCCATCTTCTCAGCAGAGTCGCCCATCGTCTCGCCGGTCGAGCGTTCTGCGATCGCCGGGGCGTGTGGCGCAAGATCCTTGGGCCGCACTTTGGCGAATGCTCGTGCCTTGCCCTGGACATCTCTGGCACCGTTGGCTTCCATGAGGATGTCCACGAAGCGGTCCGAGTAGGTGATCGGTACCTTGGACAGAGACTCTGCGCCGCCGGCAATGGCGATGTCAATGTCTCCAAGCAAGATGGCCTGGGCGGCATCGACGAACGACTGTGTCGAGGTAGCACAGGCCCGGGTCACCGAGTAGGCATCGACGGAATCTGGCATCGGGCCAGCCAATACGATCTCACGAGCGATGTTGGGCGAGTCAACGCTTTGGACGACGGTTCCGAATACGATCCTATCGATTTCAGCGCTGTCGATTGCTGCTCGTGCGATCAGTTCGGAAACGACTGCCGAACCCAGGTCAAGTGCGGATTGGTCCTTCAACACCGTCCCCGATTTTGCGAATGGTGTACGCAACCCATCGACGATCGCGACCCGGCGGGGTTTCTTCTTCGTAGCCATCATGCATCTCGATTCTTGAGTGAACGCTCAATATTGTAGCGGTCTGGAACGAATTTGAATCCGACGCGAGAAGGCCGCTCCTACAGGAGCGGCCTTCTCGCTGTCTCTGGTCGTCGGCTGATAGCTGACGGCTGACTGCTGTCCTTAGAAATCGTCTTCTTGACGAAGTCCGAAGGCGGGATGGCGCAGACGGGAGAGGGCCTGCTTCTCGAGCGAACGGACCCGTGTGGGACCGAGGTCGAGGTGCTTGCCGATCTCTTCGTGTGTGCGTGGGAGGCCATCATCGAAGCCAACCCGCTTGGCGAGGATGTACGCCTCACGCTCAGGGAGTCTTTCGATCGCTTCTCTCAGGGCATCAATCGTGGAGATTCTCTCGGACTCTCTGACAGGGTCATCCTCGTCGTCGTGTGCAACGAAGTCTCCAAGAACCGCCCCATCGTCGCCGACAGGAGCCTCAAGGGACACAGAGTCTGCAACGAGTTGTGCCTCGAGAACCTGCTCGAGCTTGAGACCGGACTCTTCTGCGAGTTCCTCAGAGGTTGGTTCGCGACCGAGTTCCGAAAGGAGTCGGTTGCGCGTTCCGTTGAGGGTAAGAAGGGTGTCATGGAGCGAGTTCGGAAGCCGTACCGTACGGGACTTCTCCGCAACGGCGCGCTGCATGGCCTGGCGGATCCACCACGTGGCATAGGTCGAGAACTTGAATCCCTTGCGCCAATCGAACTTTTCGACTGCACGGATGAGGCCGAGGTTGCCTTCCTGGATGAGGTCCACGAACTCGATGCCGTACTGGCTCCGGTACCTCTTGGCTTGAGAGACAACCAGTCGGAGATTCGCTTGTGCGAAACGGTCCTTGGCGTCCTTGCCCTGGCGGATCTGACGCTGGACCTTGACTTTTGCGGCGCCCCTGAGACCGCCGGCCTCGAGCTTCTCTTCGGCCTCGCGGCCGAATTCGATGGCCTGGGCGAGGTCCACCTCATCATCTGCTGTGAGCAGTTCATGGTTTGCGATATCTGCCAGGTATGTGGTCAGGCTGTCGCCAACTTCGGTTGGCGAAAGAGATGCGGTTCGTGCTGTCATGGTGTGAATTCCTTCACATAGCTTCGGGCATTCGTGGTGTCAACGTGGGTCACGGACATCAATAAATGCGTAGTCCTGTTTGAGTTGGATATGTAGTAGACGCTCAGAACGGCTCTGCAGTTCCCGAGAACCCCGTCGCGTCACCTTAGATCATCGCGGACGATCTTCCTACGAATCCTGAGGCATCGTATACCAATTGCAGCGTCCTGCCTAGTCCTTTTCTCAGAAAATCAGCCGACAGCCATCAGCTATCAGCCATCAGCAAGAAGATTGAGGCCCAATACCCGGAGTCCGAACACCGGAATTTGCGGTTCGAAATGGATCACCCGGCGTCCGTTGCTCGGGGGTTTCTGGCTGTCTGCTGATAGCTGACGGCTGAGGGCTTCTCTCCTACCCAATCATCTTGCCTCTGTGGATGATCAACTCTGGCTGGAGCAGCGTTGTTACGTCGTCGTAGGGGTTCTCGTTGAAGAACACAGCATCGGCGGTCTCGCCTGGTGCGATGCTGTTACGTCGTCCGACGTAGGAGTAGGCGTTTGTTGATGTTGCTTGGGTCGCTGCCTCATCTGTCAGCCCGAATGCCTTGAGCCTGATGGCTTCCTGTGCGACCTGACCGTGGGGCACGGCCATATCCGTGCCTGACAGGAGCACAACTCCGAGGTCCTGTGCAATAGGAATCGTTTCGCGCATCTTCTCAAGGCCTTGTGAGAGGATTCTCCCACCGGAGGAATCCGGCCCCAGCATGTCGATGGAGAACTGCATATTGAGCAATGTCGGGACCCATGCCCCGCCACGTGCGCCAAGCGTTGCGAGGTCGTTCGGTGTGAGGAACGGCCCATGCTCGATCGAGTCGACACCGGCTGCGACCGCGTCGGATGCCGCATATGCCATCGTGTGGACAGCGACCCGAGCACCTGCCTGGTGGACGGTGTCAACCGCTTCCTTCAACGTGTCGAGCGGATAGTTGGTTACGGGGCCGACTCCCCTTCGCGGCCAGTCAGCTGCGATCTTGACCCATCCGCCGCGCATATCTGCTTTCGTTCTTATGAACTCAACGAGGTCATCAGGCTCAACCTGATCGCCGAACCCTGGCATGTATCCCTCAGAAGGGTGGATGACACCCGCTGCGATGTAGGCGTCAGGCCGAAGATCGGCATCATGGTCGAGCGTCACAAGCGTGATCGCGGAGTCGCCGCCCTTGTCGAGGATGAGTAGCACACCATTGTCCACATGGGCCCATGCATTGCGCGAGATATTTGCAAGCATCGTTTCGTCGTCGATGCCCCTGATGTCGCTCACTGAGTTCATCGTGAGGTGCGCGTGGGCGTCGGCGAGTCCTGGGAGCGCCCACAGAGAGGATGTGTCGATCTCGGTCGTCACATCCTCTGATGGCTCAACGAACGTGTCTCCGTCGATCGCGATCGGGTACGTTCGACCCTCAGGTGTCCTGATCGTCAACAGCGTCGTCATCCTGTCAGCCTACCCCTCCCCGTTCTGGCGTCCACCAGAGCGACATATCGCTCTGGTGGACGCCAGAACGGAGAAGGTGAGCGGGTAGGGTGGTGAGATGATCTCAGTGCGATCGCAACAGGGGGCGAGGGCCGCCTCGACTCGCGCAAGCAGAAGCCGCTTCTACGGTACTTTCCCGAACTTGAACCGTTGATCGCCTCGATTCCTGCGGGGACCGTTATCGACGGCGAGGTGCTGGTCGTGGAGCACGATCAGCTCGCTTTCGACATTCTCCAGGCCAGGATCCACCCTGCTCAAAGCCGAATCGATCGACTGTCCCGTGAGATCCCTGCGACCCTGGTCGCATTCGACCTCCTCGCGGACAGCGGCAAGGACCTGCGTTCCCACCCGTTCACCGATCGCCGCGCCCGGTTGCAAGCGCTCATGGAAACCATGCCTGATTCATGGCACCTCACGCCGTCCACGACGGATGTCGACGTCGCAAAGCAGTGGTTCGACGAGTACGAAGCAGCGGGATGTGACGGCATCGTCGCCAAGTCCTTGGCGGGCCCATATGTCGAGGGCAAGCGAGAGATGCTCAAGTTCAAGCATCGCCGCGGTGTCGACTGCGTCATCGGTGGGTATCGCGTTCACAAGGACGGTGACAAGATCGGTTCGTTGCTCCTCGGCCTGTACACAGATGACGGTGACCTTGCTTTCATCGGCCACTGTTCAGGCTTCACGAGCCACGACCGTGTGGATCTCCTGGCCAGATTCGAGGCTCTTCGCACCAGCGACTCATTCGGTGATTGTGCGCGGCGACCTGGTGCGGAGAGCCGGTGGTCGTCTGGCAAGGACCTGTCCTGGGTGCCCGTACGTCCGGGTGTTGTGGTCGAGATCTCGTACGACCAGCTCACGGGTAATCGGTTCCGGCATGCGACCCGGTTCGAACGCTGGCGCCCAGACGAGGATCCCACAGACTGCACCTTCGACCAGCTCGATCTCCCCGAAGGACCGGGATTCAGCCAGATCATGTGAACCGTCGCCGCGGTCGCTGTCAGCTATCGGCCACCCATCTGACAGCGCACGTGCCCCTCACGGACGAAACAAGCGGTGCGGTGTGCGTCTGAGAACGCTCGACCCTGATGCTTTCTCAGGGTTCCACCCCGGGCAAATCTCAGGGTGCCAGCGGTGTTGATGGAGATACCCGATGGTGCCCTCGACCTGATTCCCGCATTCCGTTCCCATCGGTTCGCCGACAACGGCATCTGCAGGAGGAGCACGCAGTGGAACATAATCTCATGTATCGAACGTACAGCTGGATCGGTGGCCACGTGCGCCTGTTTCCATTGCTGCTTTGCTCATCGCCATCGGACTCGGTGTTGTCGGGCCGATGGTCGCCAACACCGAGGAACCCAACTCCGATCCTGACAGCGAACTGTTCGCGACGTACGCGGATGTCGATGCAACGCCCCATCCTGATTCAACGATCCGGACCGCAACGTGGATCGTCGAGTCGAACGCTGAAGGCGGCAACGTCCTGGATAGACGATCACTCGGGGAGTGGTTCGTAGCCTCCGAGTCCATACGCAGGGATGCCGATCACAGCAAGATCCTCGCTGACCGCTACGACGCCGATACCGGTGTGACGATTCCTGGCCTTATCTCGATAGCAGACATCGTGGACTCGTTCGCACCATCAGGGATCGAGGCGGCATCTGAAGACGAGGTCCGCGCAGCGGTGACGCAGGTTCTCTCTCGTGTCCGTTCTCCCTATCGGACTCATGGTCATCGGCATCAACGCGTTGTGGTCGCCGCGGTGTTGCATTCCAACGAGATGCGGCAAGACTCCATAGGGCAATGCCGAATCGATCCAAAGAGTCACCCCCCGCTCCTGTTGTTGCGGCTGCCATCCTCGATCAGGTCGTTGGGTCCATTGGGGGACGTCACAGACCGGGGCAGGTCGACATGGCTGCCTGGGTGGCCGAGGCGATCTCAGATGGGCATCACCTGATCTGCGAGGCGGGAACAGGCATCGGCAAATCGTTCGGGTATCTCGTTCCCGCCATCACCTCTGGCAAGCGTGTCGTCATTGCCACGTCCACCAAGACGCTTCAGGACCAGATCGCCGGTGATTTGCCGAGGATCCTGGACGTCACCCGCGCTGCGGGATACGACCCCGGTATTGCGATCTTGAAAGGCCGAGCATCGTACGTGTGTCCGGCAAAGGCAGCGGACCGCGACTCCCAGCTCACGCTTGGGCGGAACGTAGAGGCGGCCAACGACCCGATCGATGCCGTCATATCGTGGTGGCAGGAAGGCGGGGACGGCCAACGCGATCACGCACCGATGGAGCTCACCAGCTCCGAGTGGGCCACCATCTCCACCTCGGGTATGGAGTGTCCCGCTGCCCGCTGCAGCTACTCGAAGAACTGTCCTGCAATGGAGGCCCTGGAGGACGCCAGTGAAGCCGACATCGTTATCTGTAACCACCACCTCTACGGTGCGGATATCGCTTCTGAGGGATCGGTCCTTGGTCACCACGATGCTGTTGTATTCGACGAAGCGCACCGCCTCGAAGATGCACTGTGCTCGAGCGTCGGTATCACTCTCACGCCTCGCCGCATAACGATCTACATCTCCCAGGTGGACGCACTGCTCAAGCGCCTCGATGTCGATATCTCCCGCCGAAAGAGCCTTGTGTCTGACCTGTGGGCGCACGCCAAGGAGTTCGCGGCTTGGATGGAGAGAAGCGTCGGTACGGTCACGGTGCCGCTCGCTGGTGCCGAGCACGCAACGGTGCGGAAGCTCTCCGATGCGATCAAGGCGGTGAACGGCGCCATCGTCTCTGCTACCCAGCAGCCCGGTGCGCGCTTCGATCAGACGGTCATCGGACGCAAGGAGAGGACACTGAACCTCGCAGGGCACCTTTTGGGGGACCTCACCGTTCTCAGCCAGGGCGACGCCTACAACGAGGAACACGTTTGCTGGATCGAGTCCGGCCCCGTATTGCGTACGTCACCCATCTCCATAGCGGGTTCGCTGGGTGCGCGTGCAGCTGCGGTAGCCACCATCTGTACCTCCGCAACCCTTACGGTGAACGGATCCTTCACTGCTCTGGCGAAGACACTCGGCTACAGCACAGAGGTCACTGATATGTCCGATCCCAACGAGGACGGGGATCCCCTGCGTTACATGGCCCTGCGCATCGGGTCCCCGTTCGACTACGCGAGCCAGGCCGCTCTCTATCTCCCACAACTGCCAGACCCGAACGATGATGGATGGGGAGACGCTGTGGCCGACCTCGCCAGTGACCTCGTTGTGCACGCTGGAGGCCGTGCCCTCATCCTGTGTACGTCCAACGCCGCCGTCGCTCGCATCGCTGACAAGATCACCAAACACCAGCGATCCTCGCTCGGCGATGGGCATCAGATCCTTGTCCAGGGAGCGATGGCGCGTCTGAAGCTCCTCGAGACATTTCGAGATGATCCGAGCTCTGTGCTCATCGCCACCATGGGGTTCTGGGAAGGCGTCGATATCACTGGCGATTCGTGCCAGATCGTAATCCTGGACCGTATTCCGTTCCCTCGACCGGATGATCCGTTGTGGCAGGCACGCCGGAAGGCAACCCAGGATGAAGGGTTCCCACCGTTCGCCACGATCGACCTGCCCCGTGCCGCAAACCTGACCGCCCAAGGGGCGGGCCGCCTCATACGAACGGACACGGACAGAGGGCTGATAGTCCTGTGCGATAGTCGGCTTCGGACGCGTAGCTACGGCAAGACGATCCTCGCCACCCTGCCAGAGATGCCTGTGTTCACAGAATCGGCGGATGCAGCCAGCTACCTCGACAGCCTCTGATGTTGGCTGATGGTTGTGAGCTGTCGGCCGTCTTACCCCATTGCGTTGTCGATCGGTTGGATGTCGTTGTGACGTCGCCAGCTTGCTGGGTAGGCCTTCATCACCAGGGCTGTGATGACAGCGAGGATCGGAATCCACCAGTGGATCTGGGAATCCTTGTCGATCAGATACACAAAGGAGGTTGCGCCGAGGGTCACGATGCCAGCTGTCATGGCGAGGATGATCAGTGCCATCGGCCTGTGGTGCACTCTGCGATCGATGTCAGTCTCGAATCGAGCGAACGGAATGTGAAGAGTGGCGGTGACCGCGATGAGGAGGACGAAGAACACCCACCTGGTGCCCCACCACAGCGCCGTGCCTGGCTCAATCGTGAGGAATGCTCCGCCAAAGACGTAGGTCGCTCCTGCCATGACCAGTGATAGCGATGTCAAGTGCCATACGTAGATCGTCATCATGAGTCCCGAAGTGCCGACGATCACTCTCCACAGTCGCGGACGGAATGCCAGACGTTCAACTCGCGGTGCGGTTGCAAGGATGATGCCGATCTGGACGAGACCGAGAAGCAGGATCGCCATGGTTGGTGGGGTTGCGTTGTCCAAATTGGTGCCAGGTATATCGAGCATCGACACTGGGTAGAAGCCGAACCATGTGACGCTGATCAACACGATCAGACTGATGAGCGATAGGGCGATCGCAGACTTGTGCGGGAGGTCTCGGTCCGACATCTTGCGCGTGTACCACCAGTAACCGAGTTGGTGCACCGCACCCCATACGAACAGGAGGTTGAGCCAGGCGATCCATCCGATTCCGAAGTGGAACCGTGCGATATCCACGGCGATGGCAGCGGCTACAAGCACAGCCACAGTCGCCATGCCCCACCGGTTCCAGAGTGCATAGGAGATTGGAGCGAGTCCGATGAGCGTCAGGTAGACGGCTAGGAACCAGAGGGGGATCGTCGCGTTGAGAACACCGGAGTAGAGGAGGTCGTGGTCGACGAAGGTTCTCAGGGCGAAAGCGAGCAGCGTCCACACGATGAGGACTGGGACGGCGGGCGCGTACAGCCTTCTGAAGCGGTTTGTCATCCAACTACGCCTATTCGCAGTGCGCTTCTCGAGGGCCGCGGCGTTGGCATAGCCACCAACGAAGAAGAAGATGGGCATGACCTGCACGAGCCATGTTGCCCACGCGGCGTAGGGGATCCATTGGAGCGTGTTCATCACCGTGACCGATCCATTTGGCTCGATCCACACGGACGCCGCAAGCCAATGGCCGAACACGACAACGAGGAGTGCCGCCACTCGCCAGAAATCGACGACCCTGTTCCGATTGGGCGGCGTGTTGGCAACAGCCTCGTCGACGGCCGAGCTGTAGCGTCTTGGCACCTTGACATGGGGAGGCGCCGCCTTCTTGTCCTGTGTCATCAGCTGCCTCGGGTGCGATACAGAAGTATCAGGGGGATGAGTGAGAGTGCGGCCCCGATGAGGGACAGCGCTGCATAGGACGAGTGTGCCACGATCAGACCGGACGCACCTGCTGCAACGGCACCGCTGATCCAGGTGACAGAGTCGGCGAACCCCTGGACCTTGAGCCGGTTCACCATTGGCAGACCCTCCTGGAGAAGAGAGCTGCCAGCGACGAACCCGAAGTTCCAGCCGACGCCGAGCAGGAAAAGGCCGATAATCAAGACCGGGGTTTGGGCAGTGCCCGCGGCTGCAGCGATGAACCCCGATACCACAAGCGTCGCCACGGACAACACGATGATCTTTCTGGGCCCGAACGTGTCGACGAGGCGGCCGGTGATCGGTGCGATGGCGAACATACCAAGAGCGTGGGCCATCATCACCCATCCAACAGTTGAGAGACTGCCGTCGTTGGAGCGGATGAACAACGGTGTCATGACCATGATCAACGCCATCACAAGCTGACTGACCATCATCGCGGACAATGCGACCTGAACCGTTGAGATACTGAGAATCGACCGGAGAGCATCAGGCTCTGCGTGCCGATCCTCGTGTCGTTCAACGATCGCCAGAGTGAGAGGGTCTGGCCGGAGTCCGAGGAACATCACAGCCGTTCCAAGAGCGAAACCGATGATTCCGACGGTCACCGGACCGATCAGTTCATCGAAACCCGCTGCCGAGGCGATGTCGCTCGTTGGACCGATGAGGAGGGGACCAGCGATGGCGCCGATCGTCGATGCCCACACGATCAGGCTGATGGCACGTGCACGATGTGCGCTGTGGCGAAGGTCGCCCGCTGCGAAACGTGCCAATTGTCCGACGCTGCGACCGAAACCGATGCCGAACATTCCGAGGAGTAGCAGCGGGAAACTCGCGAGCGGTATGGAGAACCCGACTGCCACGGATCCAAGCGCTGCAATGGCGAACCCGAGAGTGAAGCTCGGTCTGCGGCCGACCCTGAGGCTGAGCGCTGAGAGTCCAGCAGCCCCAGCAGCGACACCGGCCGTGCCGAGGGTCCCTGGTATGCCTGACAGGCTGGTCGACCCTGTGATCTGCTCTGACACGAGCGTGGACACGGTGACTACAGCAATGAAGGCCGTGGAGATAAGTGCGTTCCCAGTGAAGAGAACCCCGGTTAGCCAGGTCCTGGTCTTGCTGTGCGCATCCGTGAGCATGGGAGAAGAGAGTACTTGGTACTCGGTATCTGGTACTTGGATCAAGCAGACCCACCTCCTATTCTCCCTCAGCTTGCTGGGGGAGATGGGCCGAGGAACGAGGTCCAGAGGGGGCTTCAACTCCTTCTCTTGCTCGGTTGCACTCTTGGTGGTTCCCCCGGCATCTTGGGGTAGTGCGGTGGCCAGGGTGCATCGCCGATCCCGTTGTCCTCGTCTCTGATCACCCATGCAATGGCCGTGTCAAGCGAGCATGCGTCATCGTCGATCCCTTCCGTGAGGTCGCCTACCTGTAGCCAACGGTCCTTGAATGTCATCACGTCGAACCTTGATGGCGACATGGCATCGAGTTCGTCCCACAGGAATGGCGTTGACACCCACCCCGTGTGGCGGATCGAGTATGCAGATGCCATGGTCTTGTCTCGTGCGTTCTGGTTGTAGTCGATGAACACCCCGGAACGTTCCTCTTTCCACCATGCCGTCGTGGCAGCAGGGTTCCTTCGCTCAGTCTCGCGGGCGATCGCAAGACATGCCCTACGCACGGCGTAATAGGTCCAGCGCTGCT
>Ga0164313_10000925_pt1 | contig 25032 bp, 19 predicted proteins | sample GuaBasSedimGuay4_FD_113735 | JGI IMG/M metagenome (GOLD analysis project Ga0164313, IMG submission 113735) | Subseafloor sediment microbial communities from Guaymas Basin, Gulf of California, Mexico - Guay4, Core 4569-4, 0-3 cm | ecosystem: Environmental > Aquatic > Marine > Hydrothermal vents... | reverse complement strand
TTAAAACAAAGGATGATTTTTGTCAATAAAAAAGGTTTTACTATATTTGCAGCGAAATTTACAATGGAATTGTGTTGGAGGGGACGAAAAGTCCCCTCTTTTTATACGATAAATTGAATGAAAAAAACGGTTACAGATCTGGTTGATGCAGCTATTGCTGAAAATGATGCTTTATTTTTAATCGACCTCTCCATTTCTCCGGATAATAATATAAAAGTAATTGTTGACGGTGATGAAGGTGTCCCTCTTAGTGAGTGCATTAGAATCAGCAGGCATGTGGAGCATAATTTGGACAGGGATGAAGTTGATTTTTCACTTGAAGTTACCTCTCCGGACGTAACTGACCCCATCGTTAATAATAGACAGTTCAATAAAAATATCAATAGATTATTAAAGGTTAAAACCGACAACGAAAGTATAGAAGGTAATTTAATCGCGATAGATGAAAATAATATAACTTTACAATGGAAAACCAGGGAAGCAAAACCCGTGGGTAAAGGAAAAAAAACGGTGGTAAAAGAAAAAAAAATACCAATGGATGAAATAAAACAAGCAAAAGTTAAATTTACTTTTTAATAAAATTACATAATGGAAAATATTGCATTAATAGAATCATTTTCGGAATTTAAAGATGAAAAAAGTATTGATCGAGTTACACTCATGGCGATACTTGAAGAGGTGTTCAGATCTGCCTTAAAAAGGAAATATGGCTCTGATGAAAATTTCGATATCATTATCAACCCTGACAAAGGAGATTTAGAGATATGGAGGAACAGGATAGTGGTTGAAGATGGAGAAATTGAAGATGAGAATGAAGAAATTTCATTGACGGAAGCAAGAAAAATTGAACCGGATTTTGAAGTAGGAGAAGAAGCATCAGAAGAGGTAAAACTGATTGATCTCGGCAGAAGGGCAATTTTGGCATTGAGACAGAATTTGATATCAAAAATTCACGAACATGATAATACAAATATTTTCAAGCATTATAAAGAGTTAGAAGGAGAACTATATAGTGCTGAAGTTCATCATGTAAGGCACAATGCGGTCATACTATTAGATGATAATGGAAATGAGTTAGTGATGCCTAAAAGTGAGCAAATCCGCTCCGATTTTTTCCGAAAAGGAGAATCTATAAGAGGTATTATTAAGACAGTTGAATTAAAAGGTAATAAGCCTACAATTATTTTATCCCGAACTGCTCCGGAGTTTTTGGAAAAATTGTTTGAACAGGAAATACCCGAAGTATTTGATGGCTTGATCACTATAGAACGTGTGGCTAGAATTCCTGGTGAAAAAGCCAAGGTTGCCGTAGATTCTTATGATGACAGAATTGACCCCGTTGGTGCATGTGTTGGTATGAAAGGTTCTAGAATTCACGGAATTGTTAGAGAACTTGGCAATGAAAATATCGATGTGGTTAATTTTACAAAAAATGATAATATCTTTATTTCGAGAGCGCTTAGTCCGGCTAAAGTTGTTTCTGTTAAGATACATGAGGCAGTAGATGGTGAAAAACCCAGAGTTGACGTTTTTCTAAAACCGGAAGAAGTATCCAAAGCTATTGGAAAAGGTGGTGTAAATATTCGTTTAGCCAGCCAGCTGACAGGTTATGAAATTGATGTTCAAAGAGAAGGAGTTGAAGATGATGTTGAGTTAACCGAGTTTTCAGATGAAATAGAAGAGTGGATCATTAATGAATTTAAAAATATTGGCTTGGATACTGCCAAAAGCATCTTAGATATGGATGTTATTGATCTGGTAAAAAGAACCGATTTAGAAGAAGAAACAATAATTGAAATTCAGAAGATACTAAAAGAAGAATTTGAATCTTAGATAAATTAATATCGAAGAAAAGAAGTTTATTTTAAACAATTTTATGACAATATATAAACCACAAAGATTTAATAAAGTTTTACGAGAATTAAATATTTCTTTAGATAGAGCTGTTGAGTTCCTTAATGGTAAGGGGATGGATATTGATGCCCGCCCTACCACTAAAGTATCAGAGGAAATATATACTATTCTCTCGAATGAATTTCAAACAGATAAAAGTAAAAAGGTAGCTTCAAAAGAAATTGGCGAGGAGAAAAGAAAAGAAAAAGAAGAACTTCGATTAGCTCAAGAGAGAGAGGCAGAAGCAAAACGCCTTCAGGATGAAGCGAAAAGAAACGAAATTTATAAAACCGAATCAGAAAAAATATCGGGTCCCAAAACAGTGGGCAAAATAGAAATTGAATCGAAAAAAACGGAACCAAAAGTTGACTTGCCTGTAAGTAAGACAGGAGATGCAGAAGAGGTGGTGGTGAAAAAGACAGAAGTAATAAAAGCATCAAAAAAACTTACCGGATTAAAAAAAGTTGGTAAAATTGACATTGAAACCGATAGTAAAAAGAAGCCATCACAGAATGAAGAGAAGGCAATTTCTAAACCAGTTGCTTCGGAATCAAAAAAACCAGTGCCCGAAGAGCAACCGGAAGTTGTAGTCGAAAAGCCTGAAGAGACTGAAGTGATCAAAACAGAGTACCAAAAATTATCCGGCCCAAAAAAGACAGGAGAAACAATTGATTTATCAAAGTTTGTTAAGCCAAAGAAAAAACAACCGGAAAAAACAGAGAAAAAAGAAGTAAGTTCTGGCAATACAGCAGCTAAGAAAAAACGAAAAAGAATTCACAAACCCAGAACCAATTTCAAATCTAATCAAGGTCAGGCACAGGGTGATTCAAGAAATAAAAGCACCAGAGGTGGTTCAAGAAGAAGGCCTATAGTGAAGGAAGAACCATCTTCGGAAGAAGTTCAAAAACAGGTTAGGGAAACGCTGGAGAAACTTCAGGGTAAATCGAAGAAAGGTAAAGGGGCAAAATATCGAAAAGAAAAAAGAGACTTACATCGTCAGCTAGTTGAAAAGAATTTGGAACAGCAAGAAGCTGAAAGTAAAGTTATAAAGGTAACAGAATTTGTTACGGCAAACGAACTGGCCACAATGATGGAAGTTTCTGTTACACAGGTAATTTCTGCTTGTATGTCCTTAGGGTTGATGGTGACAATGAACCAACGCCTTGATGCTGAAACCATTACAATAGTAGCGGAGGAATTCGGTTACTTTGTTGATTTTGTTGATTCAGAAGTTATAGAAGTTGAAGAAGAAGAAATTGATGCTCCAGAAGACCTGAAAGAAAGAGCTCCAATCGTTACCGTAATGGGACATGTGGATCATGGAAAGACTTCCTTGTTGGATTATATCAGAAAAGCGAATGTTATTGCAGGTGAATCTGGAGGTATAACACAACATATTGGGGCCTATTCTGTAGAGTTGGAAAATAAACAAAAAATTACATTTTTAGACACACCAGGTCACGAAGCGTTTACGGCAATGCGTGCCAGAGGTACGCAGGTTACTGATATTGCGGTAATCGTTATTTCAGCTGACGATTCTATAATGCCCCAAACAAAGGAGGCAATAAGTCATGCTCAGGCTGCCAGTGTTCCAATTATATTTGCAATAAATAAAATCGACAAGCCGGATGCAAATCCGGAAAAGGTAAAAGAAGAACTTGCACAAATGAACCTTTTGGTTGAAGACTGGGGAGGTAAAATTCAGTCTCATGATGTTTCTGCCTTAAAAGGTACTGGAATACAAGAGTTATTGGAGAAAATACTGTTGGAGGCAGAACTTCTGGAGTTGAAGGCCAATCCGGATAAAAAGGCTCAGGGATCAGTGGTAGAAGCTCTTTTAGATAAAGGAAAAGGCTATGTTTCTACTATTTTAGTAGATAGTGGAACACTAAGAGTAGGTGATTTTGTCTTAGCGGGAAAACATACCGGTAAAGTGAAAGCCCTTCAAAATGAAAGAGGTCAAAATATTAATGAAGCTGGTCCATCAACACCTATTTCTATTCTTGGTCTTGATGGTGCTCCTCAAGCCGGAGATAAGTTTAAAGTGTATGAAGATGAAAGAGAGGCCAAACAAATTGCAACGAAACGCTCCCAATTAATGCGTGAACAGTCTGTAAGAACACAACGACATATAACCCTTGATGAGATCGGAAGAAGAATTGCTCTCGGAGGCTTCAAGGAATTAAATATAATTTTAAAAGGAGACGTAGATGGATCAGTGGAGGCCTTAACAGATTCGTTACAAAAATTATCAACTGAAGAAATACAAGTGAATATTATTCATAAGGGTGTTGGTGCCATTACGGAATCTGATGTATTGCTGGCCTCTGCATCTGATGCAATTATCCTTGGATTTAATGTTCGACCATCAGTTAATGCAAGACAAGTCGCAGAAAAAGAGGAAGTTGACATTAGAAATTACTCCATTATCTATGAAGTAATTAATGATATTAAAGACGCTATGGAAGGGATGCTCTCTCCTGAAATTAAAGAAGAAATTACTGGTACTGCCGAAATTAGAGAGACTTATAAAATTTCTAAAGTTGGAACTGTTGCAGGGTGTATGATCCTTGATGGTAAAATCTATAGAAATTCTAAAATTCGTTTGTTAAGAGAAAATGTAGTAATATTTACCGGTGAGCTCTCCTCTTTAAAAAGATTTAAAGATGATGCCAAAGAAGTTTCTAAAGGATACGATTGTGGTATGCAAATAAAAAATTATAATGACATTAATGTGGGTGATCATATTGAAGCATTCCAGGAAGTTTCTGTTAAGAAAAAATTAAAATAGTCCTCTAATATTTCATTTACATAACAGCACCTTAAGTATTTAAAAAAAATAGATTCTGCTTCCCGAAATAAACTACCTCGACGCAAGCCTGCCTAAATGCAGTCAGGCATACGAGGTATTAAATTGAGTTTGCTATGCAAACAACCAGATTTTCCGTCCGCCAAATCCGCCAACGGCGGAGAAGGAGGATTAAAATTCAGGATATCTTTTTAAAGGGGAATGTTTCCATGTTTTCTCTTTGGCGTATCTACCTCTTTACCTTCTAACATTTGAAAAGCCCTAATTAGTTTTCTACGTGTATTTTTTGGATAGATTACTTCATCAATAAATCCCCGTCTCGCAGCTCTGAATGGATGAGCAAATTTGTATGCGTATTCCCCTTCCTTTTCTTTCCATTTTGTTTCAGAATTGTCAGCTTCTTTAATTTCTTTTTTGAATATTATTTCTGCTGCACCTTTGGCACCCATAACTGCGATTTCAGCGGTAGGCCAGGCAAAATTCATATCAGCTCCTATATGCTTGGAGTTCATTACATCATAAGCTCCTCCATAGGCCTTGCGAGTAATTACCGTAACCCTTGGAACAGTAGCCTCGCTCAGTGCATACAACAGTTTAGCCCCGTTTGTGATGATCGCATTCCACTCTTGATCCGTACCCGGTAAAAAACCAGGTACATCTACCAGTACTAATAGTGGAATATTAAAACAGTCGCAAAAACGTGTAAATCGTGCTCCTTTAACGGAACTATTAACATCTAAACAACCCGCTAAACTCATTGGTTGGTTAGCAATTATACCGATGCTTCTTCCTGCAATCCGCCCAAACCCTACAATTATATTCTCGGCAAAATCTTTATGTATTTCGAAGAAAGTTTCTTTATCAATGATACCATTGATCACTTCGTGCATATCATAGGGTTGGTTCGTACTTTCAGGAATAATGGTCTCCAGATCCAGTCTAATTTCATCATCCAGTGTGTAAGGCAATTTTTTTGCTGTTTCTGTATTATTTTGAGGGATATAACTCAATAATTTTTTTAAATCGTTCAAGCATTGCACATCATTTGCGGAAGTAATATGTGTCACGCCCGATTTGGTGGCATGTGTGCTCGCACCGCCCAGTTCTTCAGCAGTTACTTCTTCGTTAGTTACGGTCTTTACAACATTAGGGCCCGTGACGAACATATAACTTGTTTTCTCTACCATCAAGGTGAAATCTGTCATGGCCGGCGAATAAACCGCTCCACCTGCACAAGGCCCCATGATAGCTGAAAGCTGTGGAATAACCCCTGATGCCCGTACATTTCTGTAAAAAATATCGGCATATCCGCCCAATGATCTTACTCCTTCCTGTATCCTTGCTCCTCCTGAATCATTTAAGCCAATTAACGGAGCACCAACTTTTACGGCATGATCCATAATTTTACAAATTTTTTCAGCATTGGTTTCAGAAAGCGCTCCGCCAAAAACAGTGAAATCCTGCGAAAAAACATATATTAATCTACCATCAATCGTCCCATAGCCGGTAACGACACCATCACCAAAGAACATCTGTTTTTCCATACCAAAATCAGTGGTTCTATGCGTTACAAGTACACCCATTTCTTCAAAAGATCCTTCATCCAGCAAATAGTCAATTCGCTCTCTGGCGGTCAATTTTTTCTTTTTGTGCTGTTTGGCTATTCTGTCCTCACCTCCACCCAAATGTGCCAAGGCAACTCTTTTATTTAGTCTCTCAATTTTTGAATCCATAATTAACTTTCTGCTTAAGGTTTTATTTATACATTCATACTTGCCCGTCGACAGGTTTGAACGATATCAGCAACTAATTCACTAAACTCTCAATTTTTTTTGGTCTTCCAGATAGATCTTTAATCCGATCATAGCTGCAATTTTGGCTTCTTCTTCCAGTTCAAATTCTAATTTATCAGCCGAATAATAATTTTTTATGAAATGCGTATCAAATTTTCCTGTTCTAAATGCTTCATGCTCACAAACAAATTTTCCAAACGGAAGTGTGGTAAGAACCCCTTTAATGTCATAATCATTAATAGCCTTGATCATCAATTGAATGGCTTCGATTCTATTTTTTCCATAAGTAATTAATTTTGACAACATTGGGTCATAATAAATTGGTATTTCCATACCTTCTTCATAACCACCATCCACTCGGATATTTTTCCCTTTCGGTATTTTATATATTTCTAAAGTACCAACATTAGGTAAAAAATCATGAAGAGAATCTTCTGCATAGACCCTTAACTCAATTGCGTGACCCTTAATATGCACGTCGTTCTGAGAAAAAGAAATTTTTTCTCCTCTTGCAATGTTTATTTGTTCTTCAACCAGATCAATACCTGTGATAAACTCCGTTACAGGATGTTCCACCTGCAATCTCGTATTCATTTCTAAAAAATAGAAATTCTTATTCTCATCCATTAAAAATTCAACCGTGCCTGCCCCTAAATAATTACATGATTTGGCAACTTTAATCGCTGCATCTCCCATTTTTTGTCTTAATTCGGGAGTTAAAACTGAAGATGGCGCCTCTTCAATAACCTTTTGATGCCTTCTTTGAATACTGCACTCCCGTTCAAATAAATGAAGAACATTACCATGACTGTCCGCAATCACCTGAATTTCTATATGGCGAGGTGAAGAAATATACTTTTCGATAAATACGGATCCATCACCAAAGGCGGATTTCGCTTCACTAATTGCTCTTTTCATCTGTGACTCAAGCGATTCCTCATCCTCTACAATTCGCATACCTTTTCCTCCACCGCCGGCAGCAGCCTTGATCAAAATAGGGTAGCCGATATCTTTAGCTACTTTCTTCGCTTTTTCAACATCTTCAATAGCCTCATCAATCCCTGGCACCATAGGAATATTATAATTTTTTACAGCGTCTTTGGCCGCCAATTTATCCCCCATCATTTTGATCGATTTTGGTTTTGGACCAATAAAAATAATATTATTGCTCTCTACTTTTTCCGCAAAACCGGCATTCTCACTTAAAAAGCCATATCCCGGATGTATCCCATCCACATTGTATTCTTTGGCGACTTCTATAATTTTATCTCCCCGCAAATAGGATTTATTAGATGGGTTATCTCCAATGTGAATAGCTTCATCAGCATACTTAACGTGAGGTGCATTTCTATCAACAGTAGAATAGACAGCAACGGTTTTAATACCCATTTTTTTTGCCGTTTTCATTACACGAATAGCGATCTCACCGCGATTTGCAATTAATATTTTCTTCATCTTAAAATATTTGGAAATTATTCTAATTCGATTAACAATTTATTTTTTTCAACAGCAGATCCCTCCTCGACAAATATTGATTTAATGACTCCATCCTTTGGGCATTTAATAGAATTCTCCATTTTCATTGCTTCCAAAATCAATACCGTATCCCCTTCCTTAACAACATCCCCTTGTTTTATCTCTAAGCCTATAATTATACCCGGCATCGGTGCATGGATCGCATTTAATTTTTTTGAGCCATTGAAGGAATAACCCATTTTCTCGATCATTAAATCCAATGCATTAGAAATCTTCAGATGGTACGTTTTAGAATTTAAAACTATAGTATATTCCCTTTTATAAAAATCTGCTTGAATTATTTCTACCTGGAAGGATTTATTTTCATTTAACAGATGATATTTTAATTCCCCATTTTGGATGAGATCCAACTCCTTTAATTTATCCGTATTAAGCTCGAAATTTTGGTTTTGATTTACATTTACTCTGAAGTTTTTGACCACGTGAATAATATTTAAAAATATCATATAAAGTTAGTCAATAAAATTTTAAGAATGATGTGATGTCATCGGAAATGAACAAATTTTACCAAGTATTTTAACAAAAAAAATATTTAATTTACAGGTTTTTTGTAGATTACAAAACTGTTTAACAATGTTAATATTTTGTAGATTTATCAACTTTAATAAAAAACTATAAAATAAAAATAACTTTAAATAATAAATAAAAATCTAAAATAAACCTACATGAGCAAAGGCGTAAAATACAAAAAAATGGATGATTCCTTTTTCGAATCAAGAGAATTAAAAAGGCATGCGGGGGTGTGGTCTTTGTGGGCATTAGGAGTTGGAGCTGTCATATCCGGGCATTTTTCGGGATGGAATCTTGGTTTGGCTTCCGGTGGATGGGGAGGTATGTTAATTGCAACCATTGTAATTGCAATAATGTATATCGGACTTACTCAAAGTGTTGCAGAAATGTCTCCTGCATTACCACATACCGGAGGTGCATATTCATTTGCCAGATCTGCTATGGGACCCTGGGGTGGTTTTTTTACCGGTTTGGTTGAAAATTTAGAATTTGTTTTAACTCCTGCAGTTATTGTATTTTTCTTAAGTAATTATATGGCTGGTATTTTTGAGACCGGTCCGGAAATGTTACCCTATTGGTGGTTTGGCTTCTATACTTTTTTTACCTTGATGAATATTGTTGGTGTAGAAATGTCCTTTAAATTCACAGTGACGGTTACTCTATTGGCCCTGTTCTGTTTGATCGTATTCTGGATTTCTTCCATAGGAAATATTGATTTTTCCAGATATGCTCTTGACATACAGGTTGGTCCTGACGGGAAAGCAGAACATCTGCCGGGTGGAAATGGTGAATTCTTACCTATGGGTATTTTAGGAGCTTTAAAGGCAATGCCTTTTGCGGTTTGGTTATTTTTAGCCATTGAACAATTGCCTTTGGCAGCAGAAGAATCTGTGGATCCAAAAAAGGATATGCCGAAAGGATTGACCTATGGAATGATCACTTTGGTCATTTCGGCATTTTTAATATTGTGGCTAAATTCGTCTATCCCATTAGGTTCTTTTGCTTTATCACAGTCGGGAGAACCACTATTGGACGGGTTTAAAATACTGTTTGGAAATAATATTGCTAAATTATTGGCACTCGTTGCATCCATTGGTTTGATCGCCTCTTTTCACACTATTATTTTTGCCTTTGGCAGACAAATTTATTCTCTTTCCAGAGCCGGTTATTTTCCGATATTATTATCAGAAACCCATAGTAAAAGAAAAACGCCATATATGGCTTTGATCTTAGGGTCAGTGATTGGATTTAGTGTTCTAATGATTACCAAATTATTGGCAGGTGATGAGAGCGAAGTATTTATTGGTGGCGCTTTGTTGAACATTGCCGTCTTTAGCGCAATGTTATCTTATGTATTACAAAGCGGATCATTTTTACTATTACGAAAAAACTCACCGGATCTTGATCGACCTTATAGAAGTCCTTTTGGCAAAACAGGCGCATGGATAACGATTGTTATTGCATTGGTAACCATCTATTATCAGCTTCAGGATAAATCTTATAGAACGGCCGTATTTATTGCCATAGCCTATTTAATAATTGGATTACTTTATTTTGCATTTAAAGGACGACACCGATTAATACTCTCTCCTGAAGAGGAATTTGCATTAGAACATGAAAATAATAGAAAAAATGAAATGAAATGAAAGCAATTCAAAAATATATAGCGGATAACCAAATTAAAAATGTGAAATTGGCTATTGTTGATATCGATGGTATTCTTCGTGGTAAATATATGAGCACAAAGAAATTTCTTTCTTCCTTAGATAAAGGGTTTGGATTTTGTAATGTGATTTTCGGCTGGGATTCTGATGACGTTTTGTATAAGAATGATTCATTTACAGGCTGGAAAGATGGGTTTAAAGATGCCATCGCTACTATCGATCCGTCAAGCTTTAGAATATTACCAACAGAGGATAAAAATTCGATAATTTGCCTGGCAGATTTTTCGAAAAGTGAGGCTCGCGTTGTTTGTCCGAGATCTATTCTTAAAAATATTTTAAAGAGAGTAGACAGTTTAGGTTATTCCGCAACCGCTGCTTTAGAATTTGAATTTTTCCTGTTTAATGAAACACCACAAAGCTTAAGAGATAAAAACTACAACAACCTTCAACCAATTACACCAGGGAATTTTGGTTATTCTGTATTGCGAAATTCAACACATGCTGATTTCTATCATGAGATAATGGATCTTTGTGAAGAAATGGATATGCCTTTGGAGGGATTGCATACAGAAACCGGACCTGGAGTTCTTGAAGGAGCTATTGAGCATTCAGATGCATTAAAAGCGGCCGATAATGGTGTATTGTTTAAAACATTTATTAAAGTTTGGGCACAACAAAGGGATTTGATCGCTAATTTTATGGCAAAATGGTCAGCAGATTATCCCGGGCAATCCGGCCATATTCATATTTCTTTACAAAATAAAGATGGATCTGCTTTATTTTACGATAAGGATAAAAAAGAAAATATGTCCGATGAAATGCGATGGTTTATCGGTGGTCAGCAAAAATTAATGCCGGAGATCCTAGCCATGGTAGCCTCCACTTGCAATAGTTATACCAGACTAATCCCCGGATTTTGGGCGCCAACCGCTGCATCATGGGGTGTAGATAACAGAACTTGTGCTTTGAGAGCCATTCCCGGAAGTAAAAATTCACAACGCGTAGAATACCGTATTTCAGCTGCAGATATCAATCCTCATTTGGCCTTGGCTGCCGCTCTGGGATCAGGTATTTGGGGAATAGAAAACAAAATCGAGCCGACTGCACCCATAATAGGAAACGCATATGATGTTGATCTGCCAGCAGAATTCCAATTACCGAGAACTTTGTCACAAGCAGCGGAACAATTTAAAAATTCTCCTGTTGCAAGAGAACTATTTGGAAACGCTTTTGTGGATCACTTCGCACATACAAGGGCGTGGGAAGACCAACAACAAAGACAAGCAATAACCGACTGGCAATTAAAAAGATATTTCGAAATTATATAGAAAAAATGATTAAAACTATTTCACCCATAGATGGTTCCATATACTATTCTGCAGAAGAAAATACTGAGAATGATATTGAAAACACTTTGAACTCGGCAAAACGGACTTTAGCTGAATGGTCAGCTTTAACAGTTAAGGAAAGAGCAAAATATGTGTCTTCATTTGTAAATGAAATTAGCAATGATAAAAATGACATTGCTTTGGAAATAACCTGGCAAATGGGCAGGCCATTAAATCAGTCGCCCGGAGAAATAGGTGGTTTTGTTGAAAGAGCCAGTTATATGATTGAAATTGCCGAAGAGGCATTAGCATCTCATGAATTAAAAGATGAGGGCAATTTCAAAAGATGGATGGAAAGAGTTCCTTTGGGAGTTATCACTGTATTGAGTCCGTGGAATTATCCATTCTTAACATCGGTAAATGCTATTGTACCTGCATTAATGGCTGGTAATACAGTGGTTTTAAAACATTCCTTCCAAACGCCTTTGGTGGCGGAGAGATATGCAAAGGCTGCAAAAAATGCCGGATTCCCGGAAGGAGTATTTCAAATACTTCATTTGAATCATAAGAACACAGCACAATTAATAGCACATCCTAAAGTGGATGCTGTACTTTTTACCGGTTCTGTAACCGCAGGTATTGCCATTCAAAGCTCACTAATGAATAAGTTTATTCCTTGTGGATTGGAACTGGGAGGAAAAGATCCTGCCTATGTTCGTGCGGATGCTAATTTAGAATCTACCATAGAAAATCTGGTGGATGGCTCATTTTTCAATAGCGGCCAATCCTGTTGTGGAATAGAAAGAATTTATGTTCATGAATCTTTATATGACAATTTTATTGATGGATTTGTAGATAGTACAAAAAAATACAAACTGGGTAACCCATTGGAACGAGGAGTAAACATCGGTCCTATGGTAAAGACCTCGGCGGCTAATTTTGTAAGAGGTCAAATTGAGGAAGCGATAAGTAAAGGCGCCAGATCATTAGTAGATGAATCCATGTTTGCTGCATCAAAAAAAGATACACCTTATCTTTCTCCGCATGTTTTGGTGGATGTAGATCATAATATGAATGTTATGACTGAAGAAAGTTTTGGCCCTGTGGTGGGAATCATGAAAGTTAAAAATGATGATGAAGCCATTCAATTGATGAATGACTCTCAGTATGGATTGACAGCCTCACTCTGGACACAAGATATAGATCAGGCTCAATTTCTAGGTCGGAAAATTGAAACGGGCACTGTATATATGAACAGATGTGATTATCTTGATCCCGCTCTTGCATGGACAGGGGTTAAGAATTCGGGAAGAGGTGTGACCCTTTCAAAGGTTGGTTATGATCATGTAACCAGGGTAAAGTCGTTTCATTTTAGAAAGTAAAAGCTAGTTTACTCATCAAGAATTAGATTGATTTCAATATTGGTAATATAAGCAACCGCATTATTATTTATACGACAAAAATTTATTTATGGAATTATTGAATACAAATTGGAATTTCCCAACTATGATTTGGTTCGGCAACGGCAGGATAAAAGATTTGGCTTTGGCATGTGATCAGTTGAATATGAAAAACCCCTTATTTGTTACTGATGAGGGATTGATAAAATTAGATATAGCAAAGACCGCTACCCGAGTATTGAAGAATGCAGGTTTAAATTACAGTATCTATAGTGATGTTCAGGGAAATCCCACAGGGAAAAATGTAACTGATGGAGTAAAACATTATAATGAAAATAATCATGACGGCGTAATTGCTTTTGGAGGTGGTTCTGCCATTGATGCTGCTAAAACCATTGCATTTATGTCAGGACAAACCAGGTCCATATCGGATTTTGAAGATATCGGTAACAATTGGACCTTTGCCAATGAAGAGGGAATAGCTCCAATAATTGCAATACCAACCACGGCAGGTACCGGATCTGAAGTTGGGCGGGCATCCGTTATTTTAGATGAGGAGCAACATACCAAAAAAATCATTTTCCACCCTAAGATCTTACCGGCTATTGTTTTAACGGATCCGGAATTATGTTTGGGATTACCCGCCAATATCACGGCTTGGACTGGTGTAGACGCTATGGTACACGCCATTGAGGCTTACTGTGCACCTGGATATCATCCTATGGCAGAGGGAATTGCTATTGAAGCCATTAGAATAATTGCAAAATATTTGCCAAGAGCATATAAAGATGGTCAAGATCTTGAAGCACGCGGACAAATGCTTGTAGCGGCTTCTATGGGGGCTACTGCGTTTCAAAAGGGACTGGGATCCGTTCATTCTGTGGCGCATCAATTAGGTGCAATTTACAATAAACAACATGGTTTATTGAACGCCATAATATTGCCTTATGCCCTAAAGCAGAATCAGCAGATCATTGAAGAAAAAATGAAATATTTAAGTAAGATTTTGGGTTTTAAAGATCAGGGTACGGATGCCATGATAAATTATTTGATGGATCTTCGGAAGGAACTGAATATACCCAACACTTTAAAAGACATCGGGATTGATGAAAAGAGGGCTGTTGAAATTGGAGAGATGGCATTTAAAGACCCTTCTACCCCTACTAATGCCAAACCGGTTTCTTCAAAAGATCTGGAAGAATTGTTTAGGGCTGCTGTTCGTGGTGAACTAAAAAATCTGTAAACCAATGAACCTTTTAGTAGTTGAAGGCAATAATGAAGAAACAAGAAATCTGCGGGGAACATTCGGGATCAGACCATATCATGTACTTTTTAAGGAATTGTTACAATTTTTAGAACCGTCAGCGAGAATAAATTCAGTGTTTCCGACAGATCCCGGGAAGGAATTACCATCTTTAAAAGAACTGCAAAAATACGATGGAGTGCTTTGGACAGGTAGTTCCTTGAGCGTTTTAGACGACATTCCTTCAGTAAACAATCAACTGAATTTTGGGGAACAAGTGTTTAAGAGTGGTGTTCCATTTTATGGAAGTTGCTGGGGTTTGCAAATAGCTACCGTGGTTTCCGGAGGTTCAGTTGGAAAAAGTAAAAACGGCTTAGAGTTTGGCGTTTCTGAATCCATACAAATTACTGAAGAAGGCAAAAAAAGTGAATATTTCATGAATAGAAAAAATAATTTTCAGTCACTTTGTATCCATTTTGATGAAGTTGTCAAGATCCCTGAAAATTCCAATATTTTAGCCACAAATACACATTCAAAAGTACAGGCCATGACTATTGATTATAAAAGGTCACAATTCTTCGGAGTACAATACCATCCTGAATTCAGACCACAAGATATGAGTTTGATCGCCTCCTTTTTGGCAGAACCATTGGTAAGGAAAGGGGCTTTCTCTTCGCTTGAAGAAGTTGAAATAATTTCAACAAAATTGTTGGATCAAAACGAAGTTCCGAATGAAATTGTCGATTATGGAATGCACACTCAAGAAATTAGGTCCTGGCTTGATTTTATTAAGAAATATTGATCCGGCTTGTTTTAATTGGGAACATAGAAAAAACCACCCCGCCTCCATTTTACAAATGGAGCCACCCCCTCCTGCCGGCTTGGCAGGGGGTGGCCTTTGGCGGAGACCTTTAGGTTTGTATTGTTCAAATAGATTGAATAAATTATATGATGATAATGATGTAGGAGTTTTTTTTATGGATTAAATTTATACCAATTGTAAGTTCCCCTCTTGAGCCTGTCTGCCTTTGGAAGGAGGGGTTAGGGGTGTGTTCATGATTTATATTTCAAATCTTAAACTTGTTTAGTTGAATTTCGAACAAGCCTTCCTGCGGTAGGCAGGGAACAAGGAATTTCGATTTTGGAAGAAATGTACGCCCTGATCAGTGTTGATCGGTGTTTGGTATTCAACTGCGTGAAACAGATGGCTTTATTGGCAACTGAATACGGGGTGGTTTTTCGGGGTAGTTCTTCAAAAAATTATCACAAAGTATTGACCCATTAATAAAATTATTTATTACCTTTGACTAAACGGTCAGTCAAAAATATAAAAATGGCACCACGTACGGCAGAACAATATGAAGAAATAAAACGCGAGAAGGCGTCATTGATCATCGAAACTGCACTTTTACGTTTTTCAGAAGATGGCTATAAAAGTACCTCCATGCAGTCCATTGCCAAAGAATCAAATGTTTCCAAAGGAAATCTATATAACTATTTCGAAAGTAAAGAAGCGTTATTAGAGTCGGTTTTACAATATGGTTTGGACCAGTTTTCAGAGTTTTATGAACAATTCAGTTCAGAGATCTCCTCTGAAAATAAATTTGAGCATGCCATAAGATCAAATTTCGATATGATAAAATCGAATAAATTGTTTTGGAAATTATACTTCAATTTAGTTACTCAACCTTCCGCGAAAATTCTCTTTACCCAAATAATAGGACCTGTTTTAGAAAAATATATGAAAGTATTTGAAAATTATTTCCAAAAAAAGGGAGATAAAAATCCGGCTGCCACTGCTTTGTTATTAGGGAGTTCATTAGACGGGATCTCACTTGGATATATTATGATGGGAGAGATGTATCCTTTAGATGAAGTTATTAATAAACTAATTGAAAAATTTAAATAATGAGAAATATTTTACTGTTAACCCTATTAATTACAAGCTGTTACAGCATACCAACCAATGCCCAGAAAAACATCACAGCTGTAGATATAATTAAAATGGCAGACGAAAAAGTAAGAGGTAAAACAAATACTTCCGTCATGGAGATGGAAATTATCAGACCAACCTGGAAACGATCGGTGACTATGAAAAGTTGGGGAAGAGGCATGGATTACTCCATGACCTATATCACGGCTCCGGCCAAAGACAAGGGTCAGGTTTTTATGAAAAGAGTGACTGAAATGTGGAACTGGATGCCCTCCATTGGCAGAATGATAAAAATTCCGGCTTCCATGATGTCGCAGGGTTGGATGGGTTCAGATTATACTAATGATGACATTTTAAAAGAAAGTTCAATAGTTGTTGATTACACACATAAGATCTCAGCAGAAGAAAATATTGACGGTCATAACACTTATAAGATTGAAATGATCCCCAAAGAAGATGCTGCCGTTATATGGAGCAAAGTCTATAAATGGATCACTAAGGATGAATTTATCCAAATCAAATCGGAATATTATGACGAAGACGATGATCTTGTTAAAAGTGATCACAGTTACGATTTCAAAATAATGGATGGAAGATTAATTCCAACGCGAATAGAAATACTTCCTGCAAATGAAGAAGGTAAAAAAACGGTTATTTATATAAAGGAAACCAAATTCGACATTGATCTGCCGGAATCCTTCTTTTCCCAACAACAAATGAAGAGAATCAGATAGCTATGAAAACAATAATCAAACTTGCCTGGCGAAATATATGGAGAAATAAACGAAGAACGTTGATCACGGTGGCCTCGATCATGTTTGCATTATTTTTTGCAATAATTATGCGTGGATTTCAGATAGGCTCCTACGCAAAAATGAAGGAAAACGCTATCGAATCCTATTCGGGTTATTTACAAGTCCATAAAAAAGGATATTGGGATGATAAAAATATAAACAATGTCTTTTCGCTCGATAAGAAAACTATTGCAAAGTTTGAATCTGATTCAAGAGTAATTCAAATAATTCCTCGTCTGGAGTCATTTGCATTAGCCTCCTCAGGCGAATCTACAAAGGGGGTTGCCGTGATCGGCGTTTCTCCTGAAAAGGAAGACAAAATGACAAAGATAAGATCATACATGCAAGAAGGAGAATTCATAGACGATGATGACAAAGCCATATTGGTTGCTGCTGATCTGGCTAAATTCTTAAAGATCAAAGTGGGAGATACCTTAGTTTTATTCTCCTCCGGGTATCATGGCCAAACCGCCGCGGGATTATACCCTGTAAAAGGAATATTGAAACTTCCAACCCCTGAGATGAACAGAGGAACTGTTTATTTACCAATTGACGAAGCCCAATCCTTTTTCTCTACAGAAGACCAATTAACGGCCCTGGTTTTTGACTTGCATAATATTGACGATGTAAAAGGCATGGAAGAATTGGTAAAAAATAGCCTGGATAATGATCAGTATGAAGTGATGGGTTGGGAAATTATGAACAAAGAACTTTTGCAAATGATTGAATCCGATAATGCAGGAGGAGTTATCATGGTAGCAATATTATATATGGTTATAGCATTTGGGATTTTTGGAACTGTACTAATGATGACCAACGAAAGAATTCGAGAATTCTCTGTAATGATCTCCATCGGTATGCAAAAGAAAAAATTGGCACTCGTTGTTGTGATTGAATTGTTTTTTCTCACGATCCTGGCCATTATTGCTGGTATCCTCATAAGTTTACCAGTCATGATCTATTATGTTTATAACCCAATTAAATTTACCGGTGAAGCCCTGGATGCCATGAAAGATTTCAATTTTGAACCGGTCATGCCGATAAGTATGGATCCTCAAATATTTCTGTTTCAGGCGATCTCAATTTCCATTATTACTTTAATAGCGATGTCGTATCCGGCAATAAAAATTATGAAATTAGATGTTGTTAACGGATTAAGATCCTAAAAATTAGTAAAACTATGTTATTAATAAAAATAGCCTGGCGAAATATTTGGAGAAGCAAACTTAGAAGTGCAGTAGTTATGCTAGCCATTGCATCGGGTTTGGTAGGTGGTTTATTTTCTTCTGCCTGGATGAATGGAATGGCCAAACAAAGAGTTAAGGATACTTTTTCAATAGAAACAGCTCATATTCAATTTCATAATGCCGAGTTTGCGGATAATTTTGATGTAAAGAAAACGATACTTAATACCGAAGAAAAGCTGGAAGAACTGTCAAAAACAGAAGGCATAAAGGCTGTGACAAGCCGATTGAAAACTTCGGCCATGGCTGCCACAGCAAATAAAAATATGGGAGTAACCATTGTAGGTATACTCCCGAAAAATGAGAAAGAAGTTTTCGGATTGTACAAAAAACTCGATTCGGCTAACGGTGATTTTTTTGAGACAAAAAAGAAGAATTCTATAGTAATTTCCAAGGCTTTAGCAACCGAGCTCAAAGCAAAATTAAAATCAAAAATAGTACTCACATTTCAGGATTACAATGGTGAAATTACCGGTGCCGCTTTTAAAGTTATCGGTATTTTTAAAACCACAAATAGCACTTGGGATAAAATGCATGTTTTTGTGAGAGCTGCTGATCTGCGAAAAGTATTAGAACTCCCGGAAGGTCAGTCTCACGAAATTGATATACTATTGGATGATTATAATCAGGCAATGATCATCTCGGAACAATTACAAAAAAGATACCCTGATGTACTCAGCGAAGATTGGTCAAAAATTCAACCCTATATCAATTTTATTACAAAATATATGGACATTATGATGGGAGTCTTTATGCTGATCATTCTCGGAGCCTTAGGATTCGGAATTGTCAATACAATGCTGATGGTTATTCTAGAACGAACCAGAGAGCTTGGAATGCTAATGGCAATTGGAATGACCAAAAGACGTGTATTTGTCATGATCATGTATGAAACCATTTTTTTAGCCCTTGTGGGTGCCTTGTTAGGCGAATTGATCAGTATGTTACTCATTAATTATTACGGAAACGCAGGAATAGATCTTTCCTCAATGGCGGAAGGGTTAGAAACAGTAGGTTATAGTGTAATAACTTTTCCCGAATTGGAGCCAGTCAGATACATACAAATTACCGTGATGGTTTTTGCAACCGGTATTTTGGCATCGATTTATCCGGCAATAAAAGCATTGAAGTTAGATCCGGCCAGTGCTATCAGAACTATATAAATGCAATAATGAATTAATGTTTAAATGCTATAATAAAAATTTCAACTGAATATTACTATAAAAAATAACCCTAGAAGCAAATAATTATATTATGACTGTTATAAAAATAAAAGATCTTACCAAAACCTATACCGATACAGCGGTTCCTGTTCATGCGGTAAACGGCATAAATTTAGACATAAAAGAAGGAGAGTTTACGGCAATTGTTGGCCCTTCCGGCTGTGGTAAAACAACACTGATGAATATGATAGGCGGTATAGAAGACCCTACTTCGGGGAGTGTTGAAGTTAATGGTATAGATATAGACAAATTATCTTCTCATGAGATGATCAATTTCAGATTAAAGAATATTGGTTTTGTTTTTCAGGCCTACAATCTTATTCCTGTGCTTACCGCCAAAGAAAATGTGGAATTTATTATGCAGTTGCAAAACCGGGATAAGGACGAAATGGATAAGCGTACTATTTCATTATTGGAATCGGTTGGATTAGGAGATAGACTTAACAGTCGACCCAATCAATTATCAGGAGGTGAACAACAAAGGGTGGCTGTTGCCAGAGCACTGGCTTCAAAACCAAAATTTGTTTTGGCCGATGAGCCCACCGCTAATCTTGACTCACATGCAACATCTCAGTTATTGGATATTATGGAGCGGTTAAATAAAGAAGAAAATATCACATTCATTTTTTCAACACACGATCAAAGAGTGGTGGATAAAGCACATCGGATCATCACCTTATTGGATGGGGAAGTGATCTCCGATGAAATAACAAAAAGGGCAGAGGGAAAGGAGAAATAAGATGAAAGTATATTTAGTGAATTTTGAACAAGGAACAAGGAATGTCGATTTTAGAAGTTATGTCGATAAAAAACTTCTGAAATTATTATTCGTTAATCCCTGCCTGCGCGTTTATCTGCATCAGGCATGGAGGCATGCATATTCCTTGTTCCTTGTTCCTTGTTCCTTGTTCCTTGTTCCTTGTTCAGTATTAGTTAAAATATAAATCAGAGTATTGTGGATAAAGCACATAGATTATTACCTTAATGAATAAGGAGGTGATCTCGGATGAATCTATAACAAGAGGAAAGAAAAAAGAAGAAAGAGAAAAGAGTTGATGGTGGTTCTGAAGTTTTGAGTGATGAATTTTGAGTGATGAGTTTTGTACGTTTGTACGTTTGTACGTCCCTGATATAGGTTAATCACTTTAGAGTATAAAAACGGTTCCCCTCTTGAGCCTGCCTGCCTTTTGGAAGGAGGGGTGTGTTTATGAACAAAAAACAATGATTAAATACTCTCCTGTGTTATTATAAATAAAGATGTTCAAGAATAATTTTACAATCTTATTAATAATTCTAATAACTGCAACAAGTTATGCTCAGAAGTCCTGGATGCTTAAGGGTTATGTAAAGGGAATGACCTCAATGCAAACCGCTGGTGATAGCGGGCAAATGACCATTGAAAATACCATTTATAACAGATTTGATTTCAATTGGTATATCAGCGATCATTTTACTTTTACAGCCGGATTAAGAAACAGAGTAATTGCCGGGAATAATGTGAGTTTAATTCCAAATTATAGTGAGTATGTCTCTAGAGATAACGGTTTTTTCGATCTGACCTGGGTCTGGGCTGATAAAAATTCATGGGTAGGAGTTTCTCAATTCGATCGATTAATGATAGATTATACGGTGGGCAACTTACAAATAACGGTTGGAAGGCAAAGAATAAACTGGGGGCAGACCTTTGTATGGAACCCAAACGACCTCTTTAACACCTATTCTTACTTTGATTTCGATTATGAAGAAAAACCCGGCTCGGATGCTATAAGGGTACAATATTATATTGGAGAATCGAGCAAGGCAGAATTATCTACTTCAATTAATAGTGATAACAAAGTAACATCTGTTGGGTTGTATCGGTTCAATACCAAAGGATTTGATATTCAATTTCTTGGGGGTATGTATATTGAAGATTATTTTGTAGCTGGAGGAGGCTGGTCCGGATCTATCGCAGGAGGAGGCTTTAGTGGAGAAATGACCTATTTCCATCCCATGGCTTCATCCGATGAGACCGACCCTGAGATCACCTTTACAATTCATTATGATTACACTTTTAAAAATTCTTTGAACCTTCAATTCGAATCTCTCTATAATGGTTTTGGAGCAGATAATTTTGACTCAGGCTTAGGAGAAATTCTCTTTTCTGATCTGAGCCCTACCAATTTGTTTCCTACCAAAGTGGCACTGTTCGGTAGTGGAGCCTATGATGTTACTCCCCTATTCAGAGTCATGTTAGCCGGCATGTACGGTCCGGAAGGGAATTTTTTATATGTAGGACCAACGCTCATGTACTCCTTATCCAACACCTTTGAATTGGCTGGTTTTGGTCAATATTTTTCAATGGACAGCACAGATCCCACGGTAGCAGATTCCGGTAGCGCTATTTTCATTAGATTGAAGTGGAGTTTTTAGCAGATAAATTATATCAAAAATCTTTTAATGAGAGTTCTACAAAAATTGTAGGGGGTTTTTTTTCCAGTTCCTCCTTGATCTTCTTCTGAATCATTTTCAATTCTTTCACATTTATTGTTTCCGTTTCAGCGTCCACATAAATAATTATCAAATAGCCTGATCCTAGTTTTGTAATGAACAATTCGAATGACAATTGCCCGGAAATTATCTTTTCAATGGCACTTTCCATATTCTGTTTCACTTTCTGATCCTGAATCGATCCCCCTCCCAATTCTATAAAGGCATTTTTAATAATACTGATCGGACTCGCAAGCATAACCAAACAAAGCAAAACAACAATTATTGAATCACCTATATAGAGTAATAAGTCTAGTTTAGAACCTGCGACAATAAAGGAAATAAGAAAAAAAGTCAGCCCGGTTGCAAGGGTCAGTATACCATCAACTTTTGCCGATTCTGCTTCAACAAGTAACATACTGCTTTGATTGTTGATCTTTTTGTTTTGACTATTAAAAAACCACAGGAGGGCTAAAGTTAAAATCAATATAAATATTGTATAATAGTAAATAGGTGTCAATACGACGGGTTCTATCTTTTCGCCTTGAAAATAATCGATTATTTTAATTGAATTTTGGAGGAATGCCACAATGATTATTCCAAGTATCAATAAGCCTTTTGATAAAACAAAAGCAGCTTCATATACATAACTTCCAAATGGAAAGGTCTTTGTTTTTTTGTGCTTATTCTTTGAAATATAAATGGCAATAATAGTTGCAATTGCCAGAACAAATGAAAAATTACCATCCAGTAACATCGCTTGAGAACCGGTAAGATCATAGGTAATCCATCCGGCTGTAGCCATTATTAAATTGGCAACTACGGTGATCCTTAAGGTTCTTTTTTCTACGCGATCTGTATTCATAATTAGGGATTAATATACTAAAAAACTATGGACAAACAGGTGTCAGTTAAATTGATTATATCTTGAAAAATGACAAGCAATGTGAACAAGATAAAGTGATATTGACGAATTAAGAGCATTTGCTGATATTCTTCAAGGGTGGTTTGGACAATGATTATTTATTCAAAAATAATAATTAAGCGTCTAAGAAATGGTATTGGTCTAAAATATTTTTAGAAACTAATCTATTTTACGAAATTTATATTTTTATAATTAATCCGAAACGAAAAAGAAATAATGAAAAAAAATATATTCTTAGTCATAATTATATTCCTGTCGCAACTCCTTGTTTATTCCCAACAAAAAACAGGAAATATTGTAGACTATTTTGGCAAAGAAAAAGTCAATGAGATCAAGGAAGGTAAACTCCTGCACGTTTTTAATACGGGGCTGGCTCTAAAAATATCCAATTTTAATTTTAATTCCCCCTCTTTTCCCAGGGACCCGGTATTTAAAAAATTTCTTTTAGAACCAAATTATACAGCCAAAGAGAATGAAGTTTTTGATATTGACTTTTTGGGAAATGAGTTAAAATGGGAACCGATTAAAACAGATAGCACAAATACTTTCTCCGATTCCAATTTAAGGTCGAGCTATGTATACTTAACTTATAGATCAAATAGTGAAAAAACAGTGCTTTTTGAGGCTTCCGGCCATTCCTTACTGCTAATCAATGGATTACCCCATGAGGGCGATCATTACGATTTTGGTTGGAATTTGATACCCTTAAAATTAAAAAAAGGTACTAATGTTTTTGTATTAAAAGTTGGTCGCTTTCCAAGAATACGCGCTCGATTGATCGAACCAAAAACGGATATTCAATTTACCCCGAGAGATGTCACCATGCCGGATATTCTTGCTGAGGAAAATAAAGAATACCTTGGAGCAATTAGAGTGATTAATACTTCAAACAAATGGTTAAAGAATTATACCATAAATGCCGACCTGGACGGAACAATAATAACTTCTAAAGTTCCAAATATTCCACCAATGTCCGTTCGAAAGGTTCCTTTTACCCTGCAATCGCCCGTGCAACACCAAAATTCTGAAAATATCGAATTGACCTTGCGCTTAATATCGAACTCAAATAAATTGCTGAGCACACAAACAATTGACCTAAAAATAAGATCAAAAAATAAACATCATAAAAAAACATTTTTGAGTAAAATTGATGGAAGTGTTCAATATTACAGTGTGGCTCCTTCAAGTGATACTTCTTCAGCCTCACAGGCCTTATTTTTATCTGTACATGGAGCTTCGGTTGAAGCTGTAAACCAAGCAAATGCATACAAACAAAAAGATTGGGGGAATTTAGTGGCACCAACAAATCGTCGGCCTTTCGGTTTCGCCTGGGAAGATTGGGGAAGAATGGATGCGCTGGAAGTATTGGAAGATGCCAGGAATATATTTCAACCCGATCCAACAAAAATCTATTTAACAGGACACTCCATGGGCGGACATGGCACCTGGTATTTAGGCGCAACCTATCCAGATCATTTTGCCGCAATAGCACCCTGTGCCGGATATCCCGACTTATTATTATATCGAGACAGCTTTATCAAAAGAAGACTGCAAATGCCACAAGAACAATTAGATAAATTTGGAATGACGGCAAAAGTTATAGAAAGAATGCAAATGGAATATGTTCCCAATCAGGTAGAAAATATGATGACAAGAGCGGGCACTCCGAGCAGGACTTTACAATTAATTCGCAATTATTTACATTATGGCGTATATATTTTACATGGTGAAAAAGACAATGTTGTGCCAACTTTTATAGCTCGTGATATGAGAGCACGCCTTGGAACTTTTCATAATGATTTCACCTATTACGAGTACCCGGGAGGGGAACATTGGTATGGCGACCACAGCGTGGATTGGAAACCAATTTTTGATTTTTTTAAACAACGTACAATTAAGGACCCTAATGATATCAAAAAACTTGAATTCTATACAGGATCACCGGGAGTTTCATCAAGATCAAATTTTATCACAATACATCAACAGGAAAAAGCTTTTGAAGTAAGTTCATTTAATTTTTCCAAAGAAGATGGTTTTCAAATAGATACAGAAAACATTGCCCAAATTGAAGTGGACTTTTCAGTACTAAATTACACCATTAATTCCATTATAATAGACAAAACAGAATTGGCTGTTTCCAGTCGCGAAAAGGTTTATTTCAAAAAATCAGACTCCGAATGGCAAATTTCGTCTGTTCCTTCAAAGCAGGAAAAAGGACCTCATAGAAATGGCGGTTTCAAAGATGCTTTTAATAATAATGTGGTTTTG
>Ga0164313_10000924_pt1 | contig 25045 bp, 21 predicted proteins | sample GuaBasSedimGuay4_FD_113735 | JGI IMG/M metagenome (GOLD analysis project Ga0164313, IMG submission 113735) | Subseafloor sediment microbial communities from Guaymas Basin, Gulf of California, Mexico - Guay4, Core 4569-4, 0-3 cm | ecosystem: Environmental > Aquatic > Marine > Hydrothermal vents... | reverse complement strand
GACCACAGACGCACCAAGCTGATCCGAGAGCCGTCCCCGCGATCGTCCAAACCCCGTCATGCTCACCAACGCCATGATGACTCCTCCTGAATCTCTAGCCCGCAATTCTCACCGGAGTGTCTACTACGGACGGCGAATCGCTTCGTCCCGCCGTGCTTGTCTCAAATCGTGCTCCTCGACGTAGCGCTACTACGACTGCGTCGCCCGATTCGCGACAAACCCAACGGATACTTGCACTTCGCCGCCCTCGCTACGAAACCCGGTGAGAATTGCGGGCAAGCCCGCAAGACTTCAGGTTACCCGGTCTCGACTCGGCGTTCAAATATGGCACTCTCTCTCAGGTCAGATCCTCCATATCAACCATGACCCGGCAGGTCCCCGCGCAGGCCGGATTCTGAGCGAGCAGGCTCGAGGAGTGGCGAAGCAACGTTCATGCTCGAATCGGCACTCATCCCTCGGAAAACGATCAACAACGAAACCGTAAATGACTGACTCCAATCGATGTTATCGAGGTTCACAAGAATATGTTACAATGCGCGGCCGAATTGATTTTGAGGGAGGGTTGAACTCACCCAATGGCAGATCTTCATCAGTTTCGCACCGCCCCCGAAGAACCTCTCGACTGTATCTACATTCTCCGATGCACCGGCACGGATCCCCTTGGCAGCCTCGAGTTCTCCACCAAGGAGCGCAAGGCACTGAGGGCGAAGGCCAAGGCCCTCGGCCCTCGAGGCGAAGAGGGGGAGCTCATCTCGGGCGAATGTCCGCTCGACGTGGCGCACCGAGTGACATTCGTCGGCATCGGCGAGGAAAAAAACCTCACCCACTCCAAGCTCCGAGAGGCGCTCAACCGTGTCATGCAACAGGCTACCAAGAATCGCGAGTACCAGATCGGTCTCGGTATTCCAGTCAGCGTCCACGGGCTGGCCGCCGCCGAATCTCGACTTTTCGCGCTGCGCGAAGCCTCGATTGCGGACTACACATTCGACCACTTCAAGTCGAAGAAAAACGAGTTCGAAAAGATCGACGGCCTCCACATTCTCCCTTTGGCGGGAGAAACAGAGAAGGATCTCGAGGAGCGGCTGGAGAGGGTACGCCTGCTGCGCACCTCGCAGCAACTGGCCCGCGACCTCGGGAATCGGCCCAGCAACGATTTGAACCCTGAAGCATTCGCGTCGGCGGCCAAGGAAATGGCCGAAGAGGTGAGCGGTTTGCGGGTGACTATCCTCGGCATGAAGGAGTTGCAGAAGGAAAAGATGGGCGGTGTTCTCGGTGTCAGTCAAGGCTCCGCGGAAGAACCGCGAGTGCTCGTAATCGAGCACCGCCCCAAAAAGCCCAAGAAATCGGTGGTCCTGGTTGGCAAGGGCGTGACCTTCGACTCCGGTGGGATTTCGATCAAACCGGCAGCCGGGATGGGGTGGATGAAGTACGACATGTGCGGCGCCGGCACGGTCATGGGAGTCATGCGGGCGGTCGCGGACCTCGACCTACCGATCAAGGTCGTCGGCCTGATACCCGCCGTCGAGAACATGCCGTCTGGAACCGCCATCAAACCGGGAGATATCCTGGCCATGTCCAACGGCAAGACGGTGGAGGTGGACAACACAGATGCCGAGGGGCGTCTGATTCTCGCGGACATCCTCCATTACTCGGCGCGCTTCAACCCCGATATCGTCATCGACTATGCAACCCTCACCGGGGCCTGCGTCGTGGCCCTCGGTCACGAGGCAGCCGGGATGATGGGTAATGACCAGGAACTCCTCGACACTCTCCGCAAGCTCGGTGAAGAGGTCGGTGAGCGGGTGTGGCCGATGCCGCTATACGAGGAATATCTGAGCTACCTCAAGAGCGACTGGGCGGACCTCAAGAACGCCGGCAGCCGATGGGGAGGCGCCGTCACCGCCGGCACCTTCCTCCAACAGTTCGTGCCCGAAAAGGTGAAATGGGCCCATCTTGACGTCGCAGGCGTCGCGTACAACGAGAAGGAGCACAACGGGCTTCCCAAGGGAGCATCCGGCTTCGGGGTCGTTCTCACCGTGGCCTTCCTTGAGCACCTGTTGAAGTAACCGTGCACCTCGAGTTTGAGTCCGAGAAACGCCGCGGTCACCGCGGCGTTTCCTATTGGCGATGACCTCACCCTCACTCCGCGTCGGCCCGATCGAGGTCGCTCCACCGGTCGTCCTCGCGCCGATGGCGGGGGTGACGAACTACCCATTCCGGTCCCTCTGCCGACGGTTCGGTGCGGCTTTGTTCATCAGTGAGATGATCACCGCAAGACCGCTCGCCGAAGGCCGAGAAAAGACCCTCAAACTGGCCGACTTCGGGCCCGGGGAGACTCCTCGCAGTCTCCAGCTCTACGGCGTCGACCCAGTCTGGGTTGGGAAGGCGGTGGATCGCCTCGTCGACGAGGGTTGCATCGACCATCTCGATCTGAACTTCGGTTGTCCGGTGCGCAAGGTCACGCGCAAGGGAGGCGGCGCGGCGATTCCTGCCAAACCACGGCTGCTCGCGGCGATCATCCGCGCTGCGGTTGAGGCCGCCCAGGACGTGCCGGTAACCGTCAAGTTCCGGATGGGAATCGACGACGATCATTTGAGTTACCTCGAGTCCGGGCACATCGCTGAGGAGGAGGGGTGCGCCGCGGTTACGCTGCATGCCCGCACCGCCGCTCAGCTCTATGATGGGTGCGCGCGCTGGGAGGCCATCCGCGAGCTCAAACGGGCTGTGCAGACGATTCCGGTGATCGGCAACGGCGATATCTGGGTCGCCGACGACGCGCTGCGGATGGTCAAGGAGACAGGCTGTGACGGGGTCGCGGTAGGGCGCGGCTGCCTCGGGCGACCCTGGTTGTTCCGCGACCTCGCGGATGCCTTGGCCGGCCGTGAGCAGCAGGCCCCGCCCACATTCGGCGAGGTCGCGGAGATCATGATCGAGCATGCAGCAATGTTGGTCGCGTGGTACGGGAAACGCCCCGGCATGCTGAGCTTCCGGAAACACGCCGGTTGGTACACCAGGGGCTTCCCCGGCAGTGCGCGGCTGCGTGAGCGACTGATGAGGGTGCAAACGTCGGCCGAGTTGGAAGAGGCACTGTCCGATATCAACCGCGATGAACCGTTTCCCGAGCACGGGCATCTGGTACGCCGCGGAAAACGAAGCGGCACGCAGAAGGTGGTACTACCCAAAGGATTCTGGGACGACCCGGACGACCCAGTTCCACCCGTCGAGGGCACTGGAGAGCCGGTATCAGGTGGCTAACCGTCGCTGCCGAGTCATCAGTTTTTAGTTCTCAGTTTTTAGTTTTGAGTTGAGTTACTCGCGCCCTTCCGGCTTCGCCCCTTGGGCTACGCCGTGACCAAGGCGGGCTCAGTGACGCACCGTCACCAGCGCGTGGCTGACGGCCTCCCCCTTCGGATGAGGCCTGAACTCACTCCGCTGCCGCCGGGGTGTTCCCACTCATCCTCCCCCCACTTTGTTGGGTGGGAGATGGATAACTAAAAACTAAAAACTAAGAAATCAAAACTAGGGCTGGTGAGTGGGAAGGGCGGGCCCGTCATATTCGCACGAGCCAAGATCGTTGCCCTCATTATTGCAGGTGCAACTCGAACCTCCGCAGGAGCCACGCAGGCTCCGCCCGCTGACCATGACACCGATCGCCATCATCAGTACAAACAGCAGAAAGAAACCGAAGGTCAGAAGGAGAGTCTGCATCGCCATGATCAGATCATTCAACCGGCTCGGACGCCGACGTATTCTCGGTCAGCGCCGTCCACACATCCGTGTGCATCTCTTTGAATCGATCGTCATCGAGGCGAACGAGGAAGAACGCAGGGATGTCGTACTGTTCGGCCATCGCGAGCCCATCGACCGGTCCAAGCACTTCGAGGGCTGTTGCCAGCGCATCGGCGGTCGTGCAGCTCGAGTGAATCACCGACACCGAGGCCAGACCATGGGCGATCGGGCGACCGGTGCGCGGATCGATGGTGTGAGAGATCCGAACACCGTTGCGCTCGACATAGTTGCGGTAATCGCCGGAGGTCGCGAGAGCCAAGTCTGACAGGGGTATCGTGACATAGACGGCGCGGGTGTCGAAGTCAGGTCGTTCGATGCCGATCCGCCACGGTTTTCCGGCGCCGTTCCGCCCCCGTGTCCGAACCTCGCCGCCAATTTCCACCATGTAGTTCTGAAAGCCCTCCTCATCGAAGGCTGCCGCAACACGGTCAACGGCAAATCCTTTTGCAATGGCGGAGAGATCAGCACGACAGTCGGTTCGCGCCTTGCGGAGCACACCGAGATTCGAATCAACCTCGATCTGCTCGAATCCCGTGACCGCCAATAACCTTTGCAGCGCCTCCTCGCTGGGAGGTTCAGCGGCGCCGACCGGCCCGAATCCCCACGCGTCGACCAACGGCCCCACGGTAATGTCGAACGCGCCGCCCGAAAGTCGAGCAACCCGTTGCGCTTCTTTCATGACTTCCATCAACTCGGGAGAGGCATCAAAGTTCTCTGTGCCGTGACGATTGAATGCCGCGATCTCGGAGTCCGTCCTGTAGGTGGACATCGCCCCGTCAACACCCTCGAGCACATCGCGAAGAATCCCCGCCAACCGCTCTTTGAGCGTGTCGTCACCGCCCCGGGCGACTACCTTCACCGTGAAGGTGGTTCCCATCGTCGGGCCTGTCACGAGGTATTCATGCCGGCCTTCAGACCGGTCCGGCTGACGCAGGAACACAACCACAAAGAGCGCCGCCACAAACATCGCCGGCAGCACGAAACGCCGTGCGGACGGCATCGTCTTACTCGCCGAAGTCGTCGAGCAGAATATTCTCCGGCTCGACACCGAGATCGAGAAGCATGTTGATCACCGCCTGGTTCATCATCGGCGGCCCGCACATGTAGTATTCAATGTCCTCCGGAGCGGGATGGTCCTTGAGGTATTGGTCGTACACCACCTGATGGATGAAGCCGGTGGCTCCGGTCCAGTCGTCCTCGGGCAGTGGATCCGAGAGTGCCAGGTGCCACTTGAAGTTCTCATTTTCCGCAGCGATCTCGTCGAAGTCCTCCTGGTAGAAGGCCTCCCGCGAGCTGCGCGCCCCATACCAGTATGAGACCTTGCGATCCGTGTGCAGGCGGCGGAACTGGTCGAAGATGTGCGAGCGCATCGGCGCCATTCCCGCACCACCACCGATGAAAACCATCTCGTTGTCGGTTTCGCGCGCGAAGAACTCGCCGAACGGACCGGAGATAGTCACCTCATCACCCGGTTTGAGGTTGAAAATAAAAGACGACATTTTGCCCGGCGGGACATTCGGCATGTTGGGCGGCGGCGATGCTATGCGGACGTTGAGCATGATGATGCCCACTTCGCCCGGATAGCTGGCCATCGAGTAGGCGCGGGAAACCGGGTCGTCCACCTTCGACACGAACTGCCACATGTTGAATCGATCCCAGTCGCCGCGGTACTCCTCCTCGATGTCGAAATCCGCGTACTTGACGACGTGCGGCGGGCACTCGATCTGGATATATCCGCCGGCTCGGAATGGGACCTCCTCACCCTCCGGGAGCTCGAGGACCAGCTCCTTGATGAACGTCGCCACATTGTGGTTCGACCGTACCCGGCACTGCCACTTCCGCACGTTGAAGATCTCCGGCTCGACCTCGATCTTCATGTCCTGCTTCACCTTGACCTGGCAGGCCAGCCGGACACCGCGCCTCGCTTCGCCGCGGCTGATGTGTGAGGTTTCGGTGGGGAGAAGCGCGCCGCCGCCTTCAAGGACCTCAGCCTTGCACACACCGCAGGTGCCCTTGCCGCCGCATGCCGACGGGATGAAGATCTGATGCATCGCCAGGGTATTGAGGAGCGTGCTGCCGGACGGTGTGACGATGGCCTTGTCCGGATCGTCGTTGATGGTGATGGAAACGTCGGCTGACGGCACCAGCCTCGTTTTTGCGAACATCAGAACCAACACCAGGGCGACGATGACAGTGACGAAAACGGTGACTCCGAGGATGATTGTGAGCATCTGTTTACCTACCTACAGCTGGATGCCTGCAAACGCCATGAAGGCGATGGCCATCAACCCGGTGACGAGGAACGTGATGCCAAGCCCCCGCAGGCCGGCCGGGACGTTTGAGTACCGCATCTTCTCGCGTATCGCCGCCAAGGCGACGATGGCGAGCCAGAACCCGATGCCCGACCCCAGACCGAAGACCGTACTTTCGCCGAACGTGTAATCACGTTCGACCATGAAGAGCGATGCACCGAGAATGGCGCAGTTGACCGCGATCAGGGGCAGGAAAACACCGAGGGCGGAGTAGAGCTTGGGCGCATATCGGTCGAGGGCCATCTCCACCACCTGCACCAACGCGGCGATGGAGCCGATGAAGGCGAGGAAGCGCAGGAAGCTGAGGTCGATCGACGCCCACTCCGGATTGAGCCAAACAAGCGCGCCTTCCTTGAGCAGGTAGTTGTACATAAGGGCGTTCAGTGGGGTCGTGATCGTCAGCACGAAGGTGACGGCGGCACCAAGTCCAACCGCCGTGTCGACCTTCTTCGACACCGCGAGGAAGGAACACATGCCCAGGAAGAAGGCCAGGGCCATGTTCTCGACAAAGATCGCTTTGACGGCAAGGCTGAGATAGTGTTCAAACATCTCAGTCCTCCTGCAGCTCGGGCTTCCATGTATGGAGCGCCCAAATGAAAACTCCGATCAAAAAGAACGCTCCCGGAGCCAGCACGAAAAGCCCGTTGGGCTGGTACCAGCCGCCATCGGAAACGAGCGGCAAGACCTGGTAGCCGAACAGCTTGCCTGAACCGACCAACTCGCGGAAGAAGCCGACCACTATCAGGATCAAACTGTAGCCCAGCCCATTGCCGATTCCATCTAGAAGGCTGTTCAGCGGGGGGTTCTGCATCGCATACGCCTCGGCGCGGCCCATGACGATGCAGTTGGTGATGATGAGGCCGACGAAGACCGACAGCTGTTTCGAGATGTCGTAGACGAAGGCCTGCAGCACCTGGTCGGTAACAATAACCAATGACGCGATGATGGTCAGCTGGACGATGATCCGGATCGACGGCGGGATCAGATTCCGGATCAACGATATCGTCAGGTTCGACAGAGCCAGCACCGCGATGACTGCGATCGACATGACAACCGAGGTTTCGAGCTTGGTCGTGACCGCAAGCGCCGAACAGATGCCGAGCACCTGAGCGGTGATTGGATTGTCATTGAACAGGGGATCGAGAAGCGCGCCCTTCTGCTTGGCATTCATGAGGCGCTCCGTTCTGCCCTGAAGTTCGCGAGATACGGCTCGAATCCGTCTTTGCCGAGCCAGAACCGCACCAGATCGCTGACCCCGCGGGCTGTGAGGGTCGCGCCGGAGAGGCCATCGACCCGGTAGGGGTCCTCAGCGACCGGTCCAGCCAGTCCTTTGATGACCTCGACGGCAGGCTGCCAATTCTCGTCGAATGCCTGGCGACCAATCCAGACCGACTTCCAGCTCGGGTTGTCGATCTCGCCACCCAGACCCGGCGTTTCGCCGTGCTCGTAAAAGGTAATTCCCTCGATGGTGGTGGTGTCAGGCGCCAGCGCGAGGTAGCCGTACAGGGTCGACCACAGCCCCTTGCCCTCGATGGGAAGAATCAGCGACTGCACCTCCTGGTCCTCCACCCGCTGGTAGACCAGGGCAAACGTTGGCACACGGGTTATCCCGGCGTTGTTGACCGGCGCTTCGTGACTGGCAGCAGGATCCTTGGTCGCCTTGCGCTGATCAAAGGTGGCCGCATCCACCGAGTCGTCGTACTCGCCGGTAGCGAGGTTCACCACCCGGATCTGGATGTTGTCCCCGAAGAGATGCTCGACATTCTCGGGGCTCGTCTTCTGCCCCTCTTCGAGGAGACCCGCCACCACCAGCACCTGGGTCTGGCGGTCGAGTACCTTATTGCGGTCCTGGCGATCCCTCAGCGCGACGGCCGCGGTCGACACCACGATCGAACAGACCAGGCACACTGCGGTGGCGAACCCGACAACGTACGCGTTACTGTACTGCCGCATTGCGCGCTAACCTCCGTTTGATATTCGCCTGCACAAAGAAGTGGTCGATGAAGGGGGCGAACATATTCATGAAGAGAATCGCCAGCATCATCCCTTCGGGATAGGCCGGATTGACCACCCGCACCAAGATCACCATGATGCCGATGCCAAATCCGTAGATTAATCGACCCTTGTCGGTAAAGGCCGACGAAACCGGATCGGTGGCCATGAATACCGTGCCCAACGCCCAACCACCCAGGACCACGTGCCAGGCGAATGGGATGGCGAAGGCCGGATTGGTCTCGGACCCGATGACGTTGAGCAGGGTGGCCATGCCGGCAGTGCCGACAACTACTCCGAGCATGGTCCTCCAGGACCCTATCCGGGAAACGATCAGAATCACCGCACCGACCAGGCAGAGCAGCGCCGATGTCTCGCCCATCGAGCCAGCAATGAACCCGAGGAAAGCGTCCATCCAATGGGTGCCGCCGACCTGACCCAGCACCTGAGGTCCCTCGGCGGTCGCCCGGGCAAGCCAGGTCGCGCCTGAAAACCCATCGACACCGATGAAGTCAGCGGCAATCCAGGGTTTGTCTCCCGAGATTTCGGCCGGGTAGGCGAAGAACAGGAATGCGCGGGCAGTCAGGGCCGGGTTGAGTACGTTCATCCCCGTGCCACCAAAGATCTCCTTGCCGATGAGCACGCCGAACACCGCGCCGGAAGCCACCTGCCACAGCGGAATGGTCGGCGGCAGAATCAGGGGCAATAGGAAGCCGGTGACGAAGAACCCCTCATTGATCTCGTGCCCGCGGACGCAGGCGAAGACCACCTCAACGACGCCCCCCGCCGCGAACCCGATGATGAAGATCGGCAGGAAATAGAGGGCACCGTGCATGAAGCACGCCCAGAAGTCGGTTGTAAATCCGAATCCCAGAGCCTGAAACAGGCGGGTTTGCCAGTCGTCGAGAGGCGTCGCCCCCGCCGCGATAGCGCGGTTGGCCTGGAGCCCGGTGTTGTACATCGCGAAGAAGACGATCGGCATCAACGCCGCCACCACCACTGACATCATCCGCTTGAGGTCGAGCGCATCACGCACGTGGGTAGTCCCGGTGGTGACCGAATCGGGAGTGTAGAAGATGGTGTCAACGGCCTCGAAGAGTGGGTACAGGCGGTCGAGCCTGCCGCCCGATTGGAAGCGGTCTTTCTGTCGATCGAGGAACGAGCGGAAGAATCGCATCATCCCTCCTTCCAGATCTCGAGCAGATTGCGGCGAAGAGCCGGACCGTAATCCTCCTTGCCCGGACTCACGAAGGAGCACAGCGCGAGGTCCTCCTCGTCAAGCTCGAGACAGCCCAGTGCCTCGGCACGCTCGAGATCATCGACCAGAAGCGCCCGCAGGAGGAAGGTCGGCATGATGTCGAGCGGCATCACCCGCTCGAAGGCCCCTATCGGAACCATCGCGCGGTGCCCACCGTGCGCCTTGGTCGTGAAGTCATAGGTAGTGGACCGGCCTCGGAGACTGGATGCGTAGGCGCGGGTCATCGAAAAGAGATCCCACCCCGGGGCCATCCAACCAAGAAAATGCCGGCGGTGGTCCCCTGCGATGCAGGAGATCTGGTTGGTATAGCGGCCGACATAGCCGAAAACGGCCCCCCTCGCCACATGCCCGTACAACACCGACCCGGAGATCACCCTGTTCTCACCAAAGAAGAGCTCCTCATCGATCAGCGTTTCGACACTGGCGCCGAGCCGAGCAGTCAGCAGACGAGGACGCATGACTGGCGGTCCACCCAGAGCAACCACTCTTCCTACCGGCAGCTTCCCCGTTTCAAACAACCTGCCCACGGCAGCAACATCCTGATAGCCGATGTACCAAACCGCCTTGTCGCGATTCACAAGGTCGAGGAAATGGATGTGCGTCCCCGCCAACCCGGCCGGGTGCTTGCCGCCGAACTCCTCCACCCTCACTCGCGGCGCGTCGCCGGGCTCGATCTTCGCCCCTGGTGCACGGCACAGGTACACGGTCCCTTCGGTCAAATGGGATAGGGCCCACAGACCGCGCTCGAAATCTTCCATCCGCCCTTCAAGCACGACCGCCGGGTCTGGGGCGAGTGGATTGGTGTCGATGGCTGTCACAAAGATCGAATGGCAGCTTTCACTCGGAGACGGCACCTTTGAGAACGGCCGTTGCCGAATCGCGATCCACAGCCCGGACTCCACCAGAAGATCTCTGACGCCATTCTGGTCCAAAGAACGCACGTCGCGTCCGGTGAAGCTCGCGAACTGCTGATGATTGGAGTCGTCCGCCCTCCCCCGCCGCTCGCTCGGGCTCAGGTCCACGACCACCGACTGCAACGCGCGGCGCGCGCCGCGATTGATCGCGGCCACTGTGCCCGCTCCGGGGGAGGTAAACCGCACCCCCTCGGTTTTCCGATCCTCGAAAAGAAGCTGACCACGCTTGACCCTGTCACCGACCTGCACATGCATGCGCGGCTTCATGAACGGGTAATCACGGGCGAGGACCGCTACCTTCCCAACCTTCGACGCCGCGTCGATGCGCTGTTCCGGCGTCCCGCTGATCGGGAGGTCGAGACCCTTCTTGATGACGTGTACTGCCATTGCCGACTCTTTTCCGCTTTCTGCGACCGCTTGACGCAATCGAGCCGACAGAGGATACCAAGCCCGTCAAGAATGGGAAACCAAAAAGTGGTTGCCCAGTCCCGCGACGATGTTAAGCTATGCGCAGGAAAATCGACCTCAGCCGGGAGGTGGCTGCGATGCCGAAGACACCGATCGTCCGCAAATACATGAAAAGGGCCAGTCGGGCGTTTCACGTAGACGACGATATGGGCAAGGCCATGTCCACCCTCTCGCGCTCGTCATTCGCCGCCATCCCGGTGATCGACGACGACGGCTTGGTGGTCGGGCTCCTGACCGAGAAGGACGTCGTGCGGACCATCATCCAATGGGCCTACGATCAGCGGGCCGGGGGCGGCGTCGGCAACTACATGTCCCTGCTCGAGGTCATGGTGACCCCTGACATGGACTTGCTGACCGCAGCGAGAGCGTTCCTGGAATGCAACTTCTCGTGCCTGCCCGTGATGGACGGAGACCGTCTCGTCGGCAGATTGGCCCGCCACGACGTGCTCAAAGGGATCGAGAAGTGGGCGACCGAGATCAACAAGGAGCGAGAAAAACGACTCACCAAGGCCCCAGAGCACGAGCGTCCAACGGCCATCGAGGAGTTGCAGAAAATCGCCTCATCCCACAGCCGGGATGAGCTCTCGCAAATCTTCCGCAAGCACTGAACCCTGTATGATGCCGATGGTGATCACCTGCGTGATCTGGAGGTCCATCGTGAAACCCCTGCAATTCGTGAGACAGATGATCCTGGCGGTCGCCACAATCTCCATGCTGTCCGCGTGCGGCAGCGAGCCGGTTGTCGGCGTGCTCCTGCCCATAACCGGATCCGCCAGCACCTATGGCCAGTCGATGAAGAACGGAATCGATCTCGCCCTGGACCAGGAGCAGGCAAACCTCCCTGAAGGATTTCAAGTCCTGTGGGGCGATACGGCCACCGATCCGGCGACCGGCGCAGCAGAGCTCGTGCGTGTCGCGGGTCAGGGCGCCAGGATCATTGTCGCCGGCACGACCAGCGACACCGCACGCGCCCTGCTGCCGGTTCTCGACGAGACCGATACGATCGCGATCTCACCATCGGCTTCAGCGCCCAGCCTGACCAAGGACTCGAGACGGTTTTTCAGGATCTTTGCATCCGATGAGCTCGAGGGGCGCCGCGCCGGGCGCTTTCTCTACGAGGACCGAGACAAGACCTCGGTCCTCATCTTTGCCGAGGATACCGCTCAGGCCCGAGGCATCGAGCCCCCATTTCGGCAGGTCTTCGAGCAGGCGATGGGGGGTGAGGTGGCCGGTCGCATCGTGATTGGCTCGCCGAGATGGGAGCAGGATGCAGCAGACCTGCTCGCCGCACACCGCCCGGCATCCGTCTATGTCATCGCCTATGGTGACATGACGATTGACGTTCTTCGCTTCCTTCGCAAGAAGAACTTTGACGGTCCAATCTGCGCGAGCTCCGCCTTCTACACCGCCCACATCGTCGAAAGCTACCCCGACCTCGTTGAGGGTGTTTTCTTCCCCCAGCCAGCCTTCGACATGAAGTCCGAAAACCAGCTAACGCAGGATTTTGTAGCCACCTATCAGCAGCGGTTCCAACAGGACCCCGACATCTATGCCGCCCATGCGTACGACGTGATGCGGGTAGTGATTTTTGTCTCCGGTGAGGCATCCTCTTTCAGTGCAACCGAGATCCGTAAGGTCCTGGCGTTCGGGATCAAGGAGTTCCCGGGAGTCACCGGCATCATCCAGTTCAACGACTACGGCGACGTGCGTCACAACCCGATCATGTTCATCATCAAGGATGGGCAGGTACTCAACTTCGAGCGCTACATCGCGGAGGAGAGAATCAAGATCACGGAGAGGATTAAGAAACTCCTCAAGGGCTGAATCGTTTACCTGCTTACTGATATGAGCCTAAGATGAGGGTTCGCCTCGAGTCCATTGGATGCCGGCTCAACATCGGCGAAATTGACGCCATGGCGCGCGATCTGGCGGCCGCCGGCCACCGGGTTGTGGGCCCCGGAGAGAAGACCGATCTGTGCATCCTCAACACCTGCACTGTGACCTCTATCGCTTCGCGCAAGTCCCGCCAGCTCATCCGCCAGCTTCGTCGCGGCAACCCTGAATCCAAGGTCATCGTCACGGGTTGCGAGGCCGAGATCGCCCCTCGCGAGATCCGAGCCGCCGGGGTGGATCTGGTGGTGGGCAACGCGGATAAGGACCGCCTCCTGGAGCTTGCCGAAGCCGGAGGGCTCCTCGAAACGCCACGCGCCGATCCCGACGCCCAAGCGCTTTTCGAGCCCGGCGGCACGACCAAGACGCGGGCATTTCTCAAGGTCCAGGACGGCTGCGACAATCGTTGCACCTTTTGCATCATCACCGTCGCCCGTGGTGTGGGCCGAAGCCTGCCGGTGAATACCGTACTGAACGAGGTCCGCGATCTGCAGCAACTCGGTTACCGAGAAGTGGTGCTGAGCGGCGTCCATCTCGGATCCTACGGTCACGACCTCGGTGACCGGCGCGGCTTGCAGCATCTGGTCGAACACGTCCTCGCCGAATCCGACATCGAAAGGCTACGGCTGTCCTCTCTCGAGCCGTGGGACCTCGCCGCCGATTTCTTCGATGCCTTCTCGAACCCCAGGCTCCTCCCCCATCTCCACCTGCCGCTGCAGAGCGGCTGCGACGAAACCCTCAAACGGATGGTACGCCGTACCAGCCGCGCGGAGTTCTCGGCGCTGGTCGCCGGCGCTCGCCAATCCGTGCCCGAAATCGCTATTTCGTCCGACATCATCGTCGGCTTCCCGGGTGAGACCGATGAGGAGTTCAAGCAATCCATTGACCTGGTCGAGGAGCTCGCGTTTTCGCGTCTCCACATCTTCCGCTACTCACGGCGGGAAGGCACTCCGGCAGCCAAGATGGCGGCACAGGTTCCGGGACCCGTCGCGAAGGAGCGCAGCCGACGCATGCACCAACTCGCCGCTGATCTCGAACAACGCTTCAACTCGAACCTCGTCGGCCGCACCGCCGATGTCCTGTGGGAGACCGCCGAGAGCCACGACGGTGCCCTCCGTTGGAGCGGGCTGACGCCAAACTACGTCCACGTCACCGCAACCACCACGCCGGATGAAGACCTGCTCAACCGGATCACACCCGCCCACATCACCGAGGTGGTGCCGGGAGGGGTGATCGGACGGATTAGGAATTAGGAATTAGGAATTAGGAATGCCGCCCGTCCGCCCCCATTTCAGTTCTCAATTCTCAATTCTCAATTTCCATCCACCCGTCCTCAGTTTTAATCCTGAACTCGGAGTCCCCTGTCGGCGTGGCGCTGTCGCGGAGGGCCTCGTCGCGAGGGCCGCGAAACGTGGCCAGCTGGTGCGCGTTAGCGTGCCAGATGGCCGCGTATCGCGGGCCGCAGTAGAGGCCCGTAGCGGCAGCGACAGGGGCGGCGAAGCCGCCACGCCGACCTCGGGCGTAACAGGACTGAACCAGGCCCCGCGGAATCGGAGTGAAACGGAGATTCCGCGATCGCGACGAGTTTGGGCCTCTGGGTGCGTTTCTCCGACTGGAGCGAAGGAGGGATAGGCCGTCCGGCCATCCCGACCGAGCGGAAGGAGGAAAACGCGGCCAGAGGTCCGGAATCGGCGCGATCCAATACAGGTGGGGGGTGCGGCCGTGCTCGAATGCAGCCCGCTGGCGCGCCGTTTGGCGCGCGAGGGCGCTCAACGGCGGGACCGAGGAACGCTCGCGTTCCGAGGGCACGCTGGTGAGCGACCGTGGCCGCGGTCGAAGACCGTGGCCGGCGGGCGGGCACGGAGACGGGCACGGGCACGGGCAGGGGCACGGGCACGGGCACGGGTGGAGACGGGATACACTGGCTTCGACGGAGGAGCTTTGGATCGGATTGTGGAGTTTTTGTTCGAGGTCGGGATGCTCAAGCGGACGCCGCGTTCCGGCTGGCAGTTCCTCGGCGCAGGGTCGGAGTCGGTCGCGGAGCACGTCTTCCGCACCGCCATGATCGCCTTTGTGCTTGCCCGGATGGACGGCACAGTGGACGCCGACAAGGTGCTGCGGCTGGCGCTGATGCACGATCTGCCCGAAACCCGCACCGGTGACCTCAACTACGTCAACCAGAAATACGTCCAGGCCGACGAGGCGCGGGCGGCCGACGATATTTCCAGGGGCCTGCCCTTCGCCGACGAGCTCCGCGAGCTGCTCGCCGAGTACCGCGACGAGAGCACACCGGAGGCGATCATCGCCCACGACGCCGACCAGATCGAAATGCTGCTCCAACTCAAGGAGAATCTGGACGGCGGTTCTCCGGCGGCCGCCGATTGGACTCCGTTTGTTGAACGTCGGCTTCGAACTGATACCGGTAAGACTCTGGCCAGACGGATCCTCGAACAAGACTCGGCTTCGTGGTGGTTCGACCGGGACTCCGAGTGGTGGATCCGCGGTGGAAAGGACTGAGCGTGGCTCCCCTCCCCTTGACTCCATGACCGAGATCACCGATTCTCGAACTCTTGACCGCCTCGCAGACGCCGATCGATATTTGGAGGAATTGATGGCCAAGATTGCTGCTCCGCTCACCATCATGGCAGTCCTGGTGCTCCTCGGCTGCGGATCCACAACCGCTGAATTGCCGGTGCGGGCCGAGTACAGCAAGACAACGAGCTTTCACGAGTGGAAGACCTTTCGATTCTCAGGCGAAACCACAAACCGTTACCTGGCGGCCGAGAAGATGGTCCAGCAGGCGCTTCTCGACGAGCTCACCGCCCGGGGGTACACACGCATCGAGGATGGCAGTCCGGATTTCAGGGTCACCTTCGATCTGAGGTTTCGCGGCGACACAACGCCGCAGGTAACCCCCGAAGGCGGCGGCGCCGTCCCCTCGGCGCGCTCCAACACCGGAGCGGCTCCGAACGGTACATTGACAGTCGAAATGCTCGATCCGCTGACCTCGCAGATTCTGTGGTCGGGCACCATCTCGGGAATCAAGATGAACCCCTTCGAGCCGCAGAAAGAGCTCGGAAAGGCCGTGTGGCGAGTACTGGTGGAATTTCCGCCGATTACGGGATGAGGGTCCCGATCCAATGGAGAAGACCCCGTTGAAGATGACTCCCATGCTCCGTCAGTACCTTGATCTCAAGGGGCAGGCGGGTTCGGCTCTTCTCCTTTACCGTATGGGTGACTTCTACGAGCTTTTCTTTGAGGACGCTCAACAAGCGGCGCCGGTGCTCGGCATCACCCTGACCCGAAGACGGCAGAACGATTCGGTGGACGCCCCCATGTGCGGCGTACCCCATCATGCCTTCGACCGGTATCTCGGAAAGCTCCTCGACGCCGGCTTCCGCGTCGCGGTCGCCGAGCAGGTCGAAGACCCCGCCGAGGCCAAGGGGCTTGTCCGTCGTGAGATCATCCGCACCCACACTCCGGGAACCATCTCTGATACCGAGCTACTCGGCGGTATGGAGCGCTGTTACCTTGCCGCTTTCGGTGGCGATGACGATGCCGCGGCCCTGGCCTGGATCGAAATCAGCACCGGTGTCTTCGAGGGCGTTCGCGGCCCGGATGCCGATATGTTGACCGAACACCTCGCGCGCCTGCGCCCACGAGAGATTCTGGTCGCTGACGATTGGGACGGCTGGCAGAAGGTCTGGCCACCGGAGATACCCCGGCCGACCCTGACTCCTATCCCGCCCGAGGCATTCTCTCCCTCGGCCGGGGAAAAGCGGCTGCGGAGGGTGCTGGGCGTCGGCTCCCTCCGTGGTTTCGGTCTGCAATCGGGAGAGCCCCTGGTCGGAATGGCGGGCGCCCTCCTCGGATACATTGAGAACACGCAGAAGGGCGCCCTCAACCACCTCAGCGCGTTCGTTTGTCGCGACAGCGGTGAGTCCATGGTCATCGACCACGCCAGCCTTCGCAACCTCGAGGTGGAGAGGGCAGCCGACGGCACCCGCGGCGGCTCGCTGGTCGGCATCCTCGACCAGACGCAAACCCGTATGGGGTCTCGACTGCTCTTCGATCGGCTGGAAAAACCGAGCATCGACCTCGAGGAAATCGGCGAACGCCACCGGGCGGTAGCTGAGCTTGTCGACGACCCTGAACTCCTCGAGGGTCTGCGGACGGCGATGCAGGAGATTCCCGACCTCGAACGGCTGGCAGCCAGGGTCGGACTCGGTCTCGCCACGCCGCGGGAGCTGCAGGGCTTGCGCTTCGGCCTCGACCTCCTGCCCGCAGGGCGGGAGGCGGTCGGGAACGCAACTTCATCCCGGCTGCGTCTCCTGGCTGACGCACTCGACCCGATGCCGGATCTGGCCCAGATTCTGCATCAGCGCCTGGCCGGCGAGCCCGCCCAGGTCCCGGGGGCCGGGGTCATGGCGGACGGGTGGGACGACGAGCTCGATGAGCAGCGCCAGCTGGCACGCGGCGGCAAGGAGCTGGTAGCCGGAATCGAGGCCACCGAAAGGGAACGCACCGGGATCGGCTCGCTCAAGGTTCGTTATAACAAGGTCTTTGGATACTACATCGAGGTCAGCAAGACCAAGCTCGACCGGGTCCCCGAGGACTACGAGCGGCGCCAGACACTGACCAACGCCGAACGCTTCATCATCCCCGAGCTCAAGGAGCTCGAGGCGCGCATCCTGTCGGCCGAGGAGCGGGCAACGACCCGCGATCGAGAGTTGTTTCAGGAGCTCATCAACGAGCTCTCGAAACACGCGCAACGAATCGCCTCCACCGCCAGCATCATCGCCCGGCTCGATGTTCTCGCAGCCTTCGCCGACCGCGCACGGCGTTGGGGATACTGCCGGCCGGTAATGGCCGAGGAACCCGGAATCAGAATTCGCGAGGGCAGGCATCCGGTCCTCGAGGCTCTGCAGCGTGACCCGCCGTTCATCCCCAACGACTGCCGCCTCGATCCGGATTCCTGCCAAATAGTGCTCCTCACGGGACCCAACATGGGTGGCAAGTCAACCTATCTCAGACAGTGCGCGCTCATCACGATGATGGCGCATGCGGGCTCGTTCGTGCCCGCCGCCGAGGCCGAGATCGGTCTCACCGACCGGATCTTCACCAGGGTCGGAGCGTCGGACATGCTCGCCAAGGGTGAGTCCACCTTCATGGTGGAGATGACCGAGACCGCAAACATCCTCCACCACGCCACCCCTCGTTCGCTGGTGATCCTCGACGAGGTTGGACGCGGCACCGCCACTTTCGACGGGCTATCCCTGGCGTGGGCAATCGTCGAGCATCTGCACGACCGTGACGACCACGCGGCCCTCGTCCTCTTCGCCACCCACTATCACGAGCTCACCGACCTCGGCCGCATGCTGCCGAGGCTTCAGAACCGTTCGATGGCGGTCAAGGAGTGGCGCGGCTCCATTCTCTTCCTCCACCGGGTCGTGGATGGTCCCGCCGACCGGTCTTACGGGATCCACGTGGCGCAGCTGGCGGGGGTCCCCGACGAGGTGTGCCGACGCGCCGAACAGGTGCTGGCAAACATCGAGCGACATGAGCTCAACGTCGCCGGTGATCCGGTGATGCAGAGCCCCGCCGACGCCACCGCCGATCGGATCAGCCAGCTCGATCTCTTCCGCTCTCCGATGGAAGAGGCAGTCGATCTTCTGCGCCGCCTCGACCCCGAGGGCACGACCCCCCTCGACGCCCTGAATCTCCTCGCCGACCTCCGTGCTAAGGTCCTCGGTGATAACTGAAGATATGAATTGCGAATGCATGCCCCTGGTTGTCGGTCTTCCCGGCACCACCCTCGGCACCGAAGAGAAGGTCATTCTCGAGCGGGTCCAGCCCGCGGGGGTGATCCTCTTCTCCCGCAATATCTCGACTCCCGAACAGGTGAGGGAGCTGGTCGGCACCATCCGGGAACTCGAGCCGCGGCCGTTCGTCACCGTGGATCTCGAGGGCGGCATGGTCAACCGGCTGTCAGTGTTGTGGGGCGAGCTGCCGTCGCCGGCAACGGCCGGCGCCGCAGGACGTCGCGCGGTGCGCTCTCTGGGAGAAGCGGCCGGCGCCGCCTGCAGGAACCTCGGCATCCACCTCAACCTGGCTCCTGTTGTCGATCTCGACTGTCCGGACGGCTGTCTCGGCGTACAGGGGCGCTGTTTTTCGGAGGACCCCGAGCGGGTCGCCATCCTCGCCCGCGTTTTTAACAAGGGGTTGGCCGAGTGGGGTGTGTCGGGCTGCACCAAGCACTTCCCAGGTCTCGGCCCGGTGCCGGCCGACACCCATGAAGAGCTTCCCGTCCTTGAGTTGGAAGAGGCGGCCCTCGAAAACCACCTGGCAGTCTTCGAGGAGCTGGGCCCCGAGTTTCCGGCGGTCATGGTGGCCCATGCCATCGTTCCCGGTCTTGGCGACGCGAAGCAGCCGGCATCGCTGTCGCGCGCGGTCATCGAACGCGCATCAAAGCTCCCAGGGTCACCGGTGGTTCTTGCCGACGATCTGGAGATGGGCGCTCTGGATGGGGTGGGAGATTTGCCCGAGCGCGTCGTCGCCGCTGTGCATGCCCGCAACCATGGTTTACTGGTGTGCAACGCGTTCGACCGCCTCGACGACATCATGGCCCTTCTCAACGATCTCTCATCGACCGATTCCACCCTCGGCACCCGGCTGACCGAGATGTCGGCTCGCATGGGAACCCTCCGTCGAGACCTGTTGCAGCGAGCCGCCGCCGTGCCCGCCCCAGACGACGCCACTGTCGCCCAGCTCTGGCAACAAGCCCGCCGCGAAGCGGGCTAGCGCCGCTTCGCGGCGGATTAGGAATTCTGAATTAGGAATTAGGAATGCCGCCCAGACCACCCGGCGCGACGATGGACGGACGGGTGGAAATTCCTAATTCCTCATTCCTAATTCCTAATTCTTTTGTCACAATGTCTCCATGACCGAATCGCGCGCCGCTGTTCTGTTGTCTGGTGGTCTGGATTCGACGACGGTGCTGGCCATCGCCCGGGCGGAAGGGCTTGAGTGCCACTGTCTGACGGTGGACTACGGTCAGCGCCACCGGGTGGAGCTCGAAGCAGCCCGCAGAGTAGCGGATGCCCTCGGAGCCGCATCCCACCGCATCATCACCCTCGATCTGAGAGCTATCGGCGGGTCGGCGCTGACCGACGACATCGAGGTCCCCAAGGACCAGGATCCGGAGTTCGGCGAAATACCGGTCACCTACGTGCCCGCCCGCAACACCGTACTGCTCTCGCTTCTCCTCGGCCTCGCCGAGGTGATTGGCGCCGACCAGCTCTTTATCGGCGCCAACGCGGTCGACTACTCCGGCTACCCGGACTGTCGTCCGGCCTTCCTTCAGGCTTTCGAGAACCTGGCCTCACTGGCAACCGTCGCCGGCGCCGAGCACGGCGTGCGGTTCAGGGTCCGCGCGCCACTCCTCGAGCTGACCAAGGCGGAAATCATCCGCCGCGGCCTGGATCTTGGCGTCGACTACGGCCTCACATGGTCGTGCTACGACCCGACCCACGACGGTTTCCCCTGTGGGCGCTGCGACTCGTGCACCTTGCGCCGGCGGGGATTCGAGGAATCGGGTGAACAGGACCCCGTCCGTCACGATTTCTAATCAAATTACAACCTTTTGATTTTCAATAGCTTAGAGGAATTTCAAGCTTCCCTATTGACAAACTACCGAGGTAGTATTACCTTGGTAGTCGTTGTCGACAAGGAGGAATGATGGGCAAGCACACACTCGGAGAGCTCCAACACGCCATCATGCACGTGTTGTGGGCACGCGACGAGGCGACGGTGGCCGAGGTCCACGAAGCGCTCTACGACGAGCGTGGTCTCGCACCGACAACCATCGCCACCATGCTCCGTAAAATGGAGGACAAGGGCGTCGTCGCCCACCGCGTGGAAGGCCGGCAATTCGTCTACCGACCAGTGGTCAGCGAGAGTGCGGTGCGGTCATCTATGGTCGGCGAGCTGCTCGACCGGCTCTTCGCCGGCGATCCGGCGGCGCTCGTCTCGCACGTCGTTGCCGATCACACAATCGACGACGCGGAGATCGAACGGTTGCGCGGGCTGCTGAGGGTCGCCGAAAACGGAAAGGACGAGCAACGATGAACACGACAATCATCACATCCTGGCTCCTCACCTACCTGGTTCACAGCACGATCCTGCTCGGCGCGGCTTGGCTCGTCTCCCGCATTCTGGCCGACCGCCGACTCGCCCTCCAGGAGATCCTCCTCCGAACGGCGCTGATCGGCGGTCTTCTCACCACGACCCTTCAGGTGGGGGTCGGTATTGAACCCGTCGGCGGAGCGCTCGCCATCGACGGCCTCGCAAGGTCGGACACGTTCGCAGCCGTATCCGCGAGAAATGACGGCATCACCACCTCAGTCGCCGCTCCCAACACCGCTCTTTCAACTCCTCCCAGCGTTTCTGATCGAATGAGAGGTTTCTGGCCGATCGTGCTGCTATCGCTGTGGGGGGGTGGCTCACTGTTGGCGCTCCTGATCATCGGTCGATCGGTCCTAGATCTTAGACGGCTGCTGACGACGCGGCGCTTTCGTCCCGCAGGACGGCTCGTCGAGCGACTGGCCACCGCCATGGGTCTTCGCCGGCCCGTTCGCCTCAGCACGTCTGCAGCCATCTCGGTACCCTTTGCCGCGGGCATCAGACACCAGGAGATCTGTTGTCCCGAAAGGGTCTGCGACCTCGCCATCGAACACAAAACGGGCCTCTTCGCTCATGAGCTGGCCCACCTCGCCCGACATGATCCGGCCTGGCAGCTGCTCTACCGGCTGGGCGAGGCGCTCTTTGTTCTGCAACCCCTCAATCGCCTGGTGCGCCGTCGACTCGAGGAGATCGCCGAACACCTGACCGATGAACGCGCAGTGGCCTGCACCGGTGATCGGCTTGGTCTCGCGCGGTGTCTAGTGGTCGTAGCCCACTGGGGAATCTCCTCCCGCCTCGGGCTGCCGGCCACGGCCTTCGCGGCCGGTCCGCGTCTCGACCACCGGATTCGGCGGTTGCTCGAGGGCGGCGCGCCCGCCAAGATGACACCGGCCAGGATAACGCCCCTCGTGGCATGCCTGCTTGCCACGGCTGCGTTCACACTCCCTGTTGTGTCCTCGGTTCCCGCTCACGCCGAGCTGACGCGTGCAGGCTCGGACGCGTCGTCGATAAAGACTTGGTCCGATGCCGACGAGGTGCCGTCGGAGGTGCCTCCAGCGCCGGATCAACCCGTGCCGGCGCCCGCACCTGCTCCTGCGGTGGTACCTGTTTCTGATGCGGCACCTACTCTGGCGGTGGCGCCTGCTGCCGCGGTCGTGCCTGCCGCCGCGGCGGCGCCTGCTCTGGCGGCGGCGCCCGCCCCTCGAGAGGAATCCGCACTTCCTGCCTCCCCCGCCGCACCAAAGCCCCCACCCGGAATCGACGAACCGACACCGGAGGATCATGGCCAAAGTCAGCGCGAACGGACGAGGGGAGAAGCACCGGATCGCCGGCAAGAGTCCCAGAGAGAGCGCTCCGAGACCGAAATGCGGGTACGGGAACAGGCGCGTGCCCTTGCCGAGGAGAGCCGCGCCCGTTCCGAGCAGGCCAGAGAGCAGGCGCGGAAGGCCGCGGAAGACGCGCGCCTGACGGACGCCGAACGTGAAAAGCTCAGGGGCGAGGCTCGCGAGCACGCGAGGGCCGCCGCGGAACAGGCGAGGGAGATTGCCAAGCAGTCAAGACAGCTTGCCAGAGAGGCGGCACAGCATGCCCGGCTGACCGACGCCGAACGCGAGGAGATGCGGCGCCACGTGGAAGTCCTCCGTACCGAGGCAAGGGAGCGGGTCCGGGAGGCTACCAAGCGCGACCGCGAGCTGTCTGAGAGGGCGCGGCGACTCGCCGAGGAGGCCGAAGCCGAACGACAAGCGGAGGACGAGCGGCGCCGAAGCGAATAAGCCGAATCGAAGCTACGAGAACAGTGCGTAGCCGAAGCGACCGGCAACACCGATCACGACCGCGAGCAGCACCGAGAAAGCAGAGATCAAGGCAGTATCTCGCCAACCCAGCTCCTTCGCCATCACCGCGATCGTGGCGACGCATGGGACGTAGAAGACCACGAACAGCGTGAAGGTCAAGAGTTGGCCGTTGCTCATGACGGTGTTGACGTGGGTCGTTCCAAGTGCCTGGACGAGCATCACGAGGGTCAGCTCTTTGCGCAGGATTCCGAAAACCAAGGTTAACCCGACCGCCGCCGGCAGACCGAGTAGGGTCACTGTCAACGGCGACAGCAGGGCATTGAGGGCGGCTGCCCCGTGCGCCCACTCGAGGATGCCGAGGACCACCGACGACACCACGAGCAAGGGCCAGGCGATGGTGATGAACTCCTTCAATGTGAGCCAGGTCTTGGCCGCCAGCGTCTTCAGATCGGGGATCTGGAGTTCCGGAATCTCGAGAATCAGACCGGGAGAAGCGCCCTTCATCGTCCGTGCAAGTATGTTGCCCAGCAGCACCACGACCAGCAGATTGAACAGGTAGATGCCGAGCGCCCACAAGGGGCCCATATAGGCGGCCACCAGACCGAAGATCACGATAGTCCGGGCCGAGCAGGGAATGAACGATGCCAGGAACGCGGTGATTCGGCGATCCCGGCGCGATTCGAGAATGCGAGTCGACATGATCGCCGGCACCGAGCAACCGTAACCGAGGATCAGGGGTAGCACCGACTTGCCGTGAAGACCAATGCGGTGCATGAAGTTGTCGAGGATGTACGCGATTCGAGGGAGGTAGCCGGTGTCCTCGAGAATGGCAAGGCCGATAAGAAACGGCAGCAGGTACGGCAGCACGATCGCCACACCCCCGGCAATCCCGGCGAGCGCACCGCCGGCGATAGTGCCGATCAGGGTCTCCGGGGGCAACTTAGTGGCGAGCGCAACCGCGAGCCGGTCGGTGAACGCCACCAGCGGCGCTTCGAACCGCTGCCCGACCCTGAAGACAAAAAAGAACAGACCGCCGAGGATCAGCACCATCACCGGTCCGCCGGTCCACGGGTGGAGGAGGAGTCGATCCGCCCGTTCCCGCCAACCGATCTTCGGACGATGGTGGGTGACCACCTGGTCCTCGATGCAGTGGGCCACGGCGTGGCGGCTGCCGGAGATCACCTGGTCCGCGCTCCAGCCGTGGGCCTTCTGCAGCACCGCCGCCACCCCGCGAACCTTCTTCTTGAGCTCTGGCAGAGAGGCGTAGACCTCGCGTTCGAAATGGGGATCCCTCTCGAGCAACTTTTCCGCCATCAGTCGTCGCGGCACGGAATCGTCGACGCCGTTGGTCTCGAGCAGCTCGGCCACTTCCTCGAGCGCCCCCTCCACCTCTCGATCCAGGGTCAAGGACAGGGCGGGCTCGCCGCGATGGGCATGCTGCAGGGCCACCCGAAAGAGCTCCTTCAGCCCGAGCCCGCGCCGGCCAACCGTCGGCACCACCGGCACCCCAAGCTGCTGCGACAGTGTCTCCCGGTCCACCTCCATGCCGCCGCGCGCCGCCTCGTCCATCATGTTTAGGGCGACGATCATCGGTCGCTCGAGCTCCAGGAGCTGCTGGGTCAGTTCGAGCGAACGCCCCAGACGGCTCGCATCGACGACGTTGATGATCAGGTCGTACTCCTCCTCGAGGAGGTAGCCCTCAGCTGTCCCCGCGATCTCCTGGGATGACGTCAGAGAATAGATCCCTGGAAGATCGATCACCTCGACCTCGCGGCCGAGGATGAGGGCGTGGCTTATCGTGAACGAGGCCGATGAACCAGGAAAGTTGGCGGTCGCCGAACGATAACCAGCAACCGAGTTGAAGATCGTGCTCTTGCCGGAGTTCGGCTGGCCGGCGAGGATGAACCTCATCTCTGCTCGGTCTCAGCCTCCCGAAGAGGGGCCGAGAGACTTTCGACACCGCCGTCGATCTCGACCTTCACCTTGGAGGCGATGCCGCGGCCGAGGGCGAGGCGTGAGCCGTTGATCTCGACCAGAACAGGCCCCCGGAAAGGCGCCCGCTCGACCACCGTCAGCCAATCACCGATGTGGATGCCGAGGGTGTGAAGGTGGGCGCGGACTCGGTGACCACCATCTATCATGATCACTCGAGCCTTCTTTTTCACATCCACCGTGTCGAGAGCCATCATCGGCCTGCACACCCTCCCGGCCCACGATAGTAGCGCATTGCGAAGATATTTGCGAACGGTAATCAACAACCGGATTAGTCCCTATCCCCGAGTTATTTAGGGCTCTCCAAAAGAGTCGCAGCCGGCCCTTGATCGTTGCAAAATCGAGATTGGTATCGAGAACCAGAATCTGTCGGATGCCGGATGCCGGATGCCGGATGCCGGATGCCGGATGCCGGATGCCGGATGCCGGATGCCGGATGCCGGATGCCGGATGCGG
>Ga0164313_10000923_pt1 | contig 25056 bp, 23 predicted proteins | sample GuaBasSedimGuay4_FD_113735 | JGI IMG/M metagenome (GOLD analysis project Ga0164313, IMG submission 113735) | Subseafloor sediment microbial communities from Guaymas Basin, Gulf of California, Mexico - Guay4, Core 4569-4, 0-3 cm | ecosystem: Environmental > Aquatic > Marine > Hydrothermal vents... | reverse complement strand
GTCCTCAAACCGCCGGCGGCAGCGGAGTGAGCTCAGGCCTCATCCGAAGGAGGAGGCCATGAGCCACGCGCTGGCGACGGTGCTTCACCGCGGCCACAAGGCCGCGAGTAACATCATGTTGGCGTGCCTGGCATCCTCTCGGGAAGCGCGTACGGAAACGGGGCGTGCGGCGGGGGCACGATAGACCGAAACCTCAAAACTCTTCTATGGCACGCTGACGACGATCCGCTCGTATGACGCGCGGCGGGTGATCTGGTCCATCAGACCGACCGCCACCCGTTGTTTGCCCTCGTCCAGCAGGAGCTTGAAGTCGATCCCGAAGCGCTGTTTGAGGGCCTTTTCGTAGTCGGCCGCCGGAATCCTCACCTCGTGCTCCTGACGTTGGATCTCGGAGTTTCGGCCCTTGAGATCCTGGGCGCCGATAAAGAGCACCACCCGCCCGACGTAGTCTCCGCCGATTTCGAGCAGTGCCACCTTTTCGAGCGGAAATGACAGATGGAGCGGGACGCCCCAGCGAGTGCCGGCGGCCGGTTCGGGCCTGCCGGGGGTGAGCTCGAGCTCCATGAGGTTGTCGTCGACATCCACCATCAGGGAGCTGAAGACGCGGTCCTGGACCATGGTCGCACGTGATTTTTCGACGAATCGGCGACGGTAGCGGAGATCGTACTTGGGGTGCGACGGCACCTCGACCGTGAGCCGGTGAACGCGATCGCGGTCAGCGCTTTTCAAGACATATCCGAGGGAGTAGTAGTCAAAGAGATCGGCGGCGATTTTTTCAAGCCCCGCCGTCACATCATTGGTGTTGATGATCGCGAGGCCGCCGGTTGCGTCGGCCAGGTAGCTCAGCGAGTCCTTGAAGTTCTTCGCAGCCGCAGAAGCGGCAACTGGATCGCGGCCGAAGGCCGACTCGGCATCGCCACCATCGAGGGGATTGAGACCCTCGGCGTCAATTGTGTACAGACTCACCTCCTGAGCATTGGCCGCTGCCGCCAGCTCGTGGAAGGAGCGCGTCCGATCGAGGATGCTGCGGTTGGCCATCACCGAGTTGTCATCGAAGACCGACGCATACTCCTGCATGAGGCCGAGGCCGGGGGACATGGGCAGCCCGCTCGAGATGTGGATGATGGACTTGCGCCCCTCGATCCCCGACAGCATCGCGATCACCTGGCGCATGGCGCCAAGGGTAAAGCCCAGATTGTTCGCCTCCTCATCGGCGTACTGGTAGATCCGCTGCCGCATCGCGGTCGGGCCCTGATCGCGCCCCGTTGCTCCGGTTCCCTCCTTCGCCTCCTGCAGGTCAGCAATGATCTCGCGGCGCGCGTTGTCGCGCTCGATCATCCCGCCGCTCATCCTGGTCATCCCGCGCAACGCGTCGTTGACCTCTCGCGGATTGTCGGTGAACGGCTGTGCGACGTCGAGCGACCGCTGATACGAGACCACCATCATCTGAACCGGATCCTCGAGGTTTTCGGTCACGAAGGACCGCACCCGCCGCAGAACGCGGTTGCGGTCCATCGGACGCAGGTTCTCGTTGTCGAGGTAGAGAACCACAAAGATCGGGCGGATTTCCATCGGTCTCTCCGCGACCGTGGCCTCCAGCGGCGCCCCTTCACCTGGAGCCGGAGAAAATACGCTCCGAAAGACCTCTTTGGACAGCACCGCAAAGTTGGAGATCGGCACTTCCCTGCCGTCCTGGAGAAGACGGAAGTCTTCGCGGCCGAGGCCCGTGACCGGGCGCCCCGCTGAATCACGAACGAAAACATCGACGTTGACCACCCGGACATCGACTTCGTCGACGAACCCGAGCCCCCCAATCGGGGTCGGCTCTCCCGCCTCATCCTGTGCCGCCGCAAACTGGGCCGACAGCCCAATGATCATTGCCACCAGCGCAACCTGAATGTGCCGCAACCCACACCTCCGTTCAGTCGTCACGATATCGTACCCCACGTAACCACCGATTCGGTCGCATCAAATGTACTAGGGAAGAAGCTGACGAGTTGTGCGGTTTTCCATACCGAAGGAGAGAAAGGGAACAAAGATGCACGGTTCAATTTCCGAAAACAGCTTTCCCACCCCACCGGGGAAAACGATTGACGTTCCGGACGTGATTCCGATCTTCCCGCTGCCCACGGTGGTGCTCCTGCCCGGAGAGGTGCTCCCCCTCCACATCTTCGAACCGCGATACGTGGAGATGATCCGAGATTCAATCGCCTCCCACCACGTGATCGGGATGGTCGAGGTCATGCCGGGTTTCGAGAACGATCTACCCGGTTCCCCACCGGTGCGCGATGTCGGCTGCGTGGGCTTCATCGCGTCTCACGAGGAGCTGCCGGACGGCCGATACCTGCTCTGGCTCTTCGGTCTCGAACGCTTCCGCATCGAGGAGGAGCCCGACGCCAACACTCAATACCGCCAGGCACGCGTACGGTACGAGCCGACCCCGGAGTCTCCCAAGAGGTTGGCCGAAATCCGTCCCCTACGCCAGGAGCTGCGGAGTCTTCTTCCCCGTCTTGTGGATCTCGATGGCGCCGCGCGGGAACAGTTTGCACGTCATATGGTCGATGCCTCAGATTCGCAGCTGATCGCCCTTGCCTGCCAAATCCTCGAGATTCCCAGCGACCGCAAGCAGGCTGTGCTCGAGGCGGATTCCCTCAGCGATCGCTTCTTGATGATCTACGAGGATCTCTACCGCCACCTCGACTCGAACCCCGCGATCGAGGGCCCGGAGTCGGAACAGGTGCACTGACAGGAGTTGAGAGTTTTGAGTTTTGAGTTTTGAGTTTCATCCCTCGGGTAGAGGGGGGCGGCATTTCGAATTCCGAATTTCGAATTCGTTCTAACGTTGCAATGACTGCGCGGCGGCTGGCCGGTTTGGCGGCGGTGCGTCATTCTCGCCGGTGGTGAGACCCACAACCGCGAGACCTAACGCGAGGACCACGGCTGCGGCGATAACCGACGCCAGGATCTGGTACCAGCCGGTCCTCCGATCGCGATCGTTCCCATACCCGTTGCCCGCTTCCGCTTCGTATGAGGTCATACCGCCCCCGTTTCCCTATATCTATAAGACGCCGCAGATACCCAAAAAGTTGCGGGCGGGTCGGAAACCCGACCCGCCCGCTCTCTCATTTCGTCACTTCGAGGCCATCTGGTAATCGGGGTGGTAGTTCTTCATGTGCTCGTTGATCCACTTGGCCTGGACCTCTTTGGGCACCGACCCGAGGGTCGCGGCAAGCTTCACCTTGCCGCCCTGGCGCTCGACCACGTACGTCGCCTGGGAGCCCGGCTCGAGTGTGGAGAACACCACTTTCAGGGCCGGCTTGTTTCCCTTCGAGTACTCCACACCGTTGATGGCGAGGAGCACGTCACCCTGTTCGAAGCCCGCATTCTGCGCAGGGCTGCCCTTGTAGACATCCTCGACCACCCAGCGGCCCTGCTCGTTGGTGTCGTACTCGATGCCGAGCCAGGCCTTGTGCGCGATCTTCTGGTTCATTTTCTTCAGGCAATCGTCGCCGCTGCCGGCGCACTTGCCCTTTTCACCCGCCATCGCCGGCAGGGCGACAACCAGCACCAATGCCAACATCGCAACAAGCTTCTTCATGGACATACCTCCCGAGTGTATTGAATCGACCGCCACCGGCCGCCGAGGCCCGGTGCGTTCGATTCGGGTTGACGAGACCTCGACCGACAATGTCTTTCGCGGTAGGTGGATTCTGCACATGCCCACCAATCTGCGCCTGCGAAATGTGAATGTCCTCACGGCGAGGTCAGAAGCTGTGAAAGATGTGACCGAGATGCAAAACACCGCGGCGCGTCGCCGGCCGTGCGTTATATTGCTGCTGTGAGTCTCTTCAACAACAACCGCGACGACGCCTACTCCGAGGCGGAGCTGCGGGCCGTGGAGCACAGCGTGCTCGGCGGCCGGCGCATCCTCTGGGCCGGCGTGCTGGCGGTGTTGTTGCCCTTGGCGATACTGATGGGGCTGCAGTACTGGTGGCTGGCCGATCTCGAACGCAACTCGGCCATCGCCCGCAAGGCAACCCTCAACAACTACCTCGAGACCATCACCAAGGAGGTTCACTACTTCTACTGGAAGATCTCGGAGCGCGCGCTCAACCTGCCACCGGAAATCTTCACCGACGAGGGGATCAAAAAGGCCGCCTACTACTTCAAGAAGAAGGAGATCGTGGGGGCCAAACGGCTGTTCGTGGTGAGCTACAAGACAAAACACTCCATCTACTTCTTCGACCCGGAAACCCAGAAGATGGTCGCGCCGGATTTCTCGGAGGAGACGGTCGCGGTGTGGGCGGCCGCCTCACCATGGGCCTATCTTCGAAAGAAGGGCGCCAAGATCGAAACGACCACCCTCTCGGTTGATCAGCACGATTCCTCAAACCGCATCATTCTCAACCCCATTACTGACGAGAACTGGAAGCTCGTTGGGCTCGCCGGGATCATCATCGATCAGGAGATCTTTGAAAACGAGGTTTTGCCGAAGGCCATCCAGGCCTCCCTCCCGAAGTTCGAAGACGGTGAGAAAGACGAGCTGCTGGTGGTAGTGCGCGACGGTCAAAAGCGGCAGGTTCTGCCCCACGGGGGAACGGCGAATCCAAAGAAGGACCGGGTGAAACGTGCCTTTAACTTCGTCTTCACCGACTGGTCTATCAGCCTTCAGGGTGACTTCGCGACACCTGAGAAGTGGGCGCGCGCGAACTTCGCCCTCAACATGACCCTGTCGGCGGTGCTGGCGACGGTGCTCCTCGGAGGCATCGCGCTCACAGTTCGCACCGCGCTTCGCGAGATGAACCTGTCGGCGATGAAGAACGAGTTTGTCTCCAACGTTTCGCACGAGCTGCGCACGCCACTGTCATCGATCCGGGTCTTCGGCGAGTTCATGCGCCGAGGCCGGGTGGTGGAACAGTCCAAGGTCCGGGAGTACGGCTCCTACATCGAGACCGAGAGCCGCCGTCTGACCCAACTCATCAACAACATCCTCGACTTCTCGCGCATCGAGTCCGGCCGCAAGGTCTACACCTTCGAATCGGCGGACATCGAGGAGATTCTTGCCGGCACCCTTTCTACCTTCAGCTACCGGCTCCGCGACAAGGGGTTCGACCTTTCCTACCACGGCCCCGACGAACCACTGCCCGAGATCGAGGTGGACGCCAACGCCATCGATCGCGCGGTGGCCAACCTCCTCGACAACGCGGTCAAGTACTCGGACGGCGATCGCCGGATCGTCGTCGACCTCGCGCGCGACGGAGACGAGACGGTGATCTCGGTCTCCGACCACGGTATCGGCATCCCTCGCGACCAACAAGAGCGGATCTTCGAGCGCTTCCACCGCGTCAGCACCGGTCTCGTGCACGACGTCAAGGGCTCGGGGCTCGGCCTGTCGCTCGTGCGGCACATCGCCGAGGCCCACGGCGGACAGGTAACGGTGGCAAGCGAGGTCGGCAAAGGGAGCACTTTCACCATCCGGTTTCCGATCGAGCGCGACACGGGAGAGACGCAATGAGCAGGGTGCTTGTGGTCGAGGACGACGAGGCGATGGCGGTCGCGCTCAAGGACGGCTTTAGCTACGAAGGGCACGAGGTCATCGTCGCACGTGACGGCGAGGAAGGCCTACAGCTTGCCCGCGAGGAAAAACCCGACATCATGATCCTCGACGTCATGCTGCCGAAGATGACCGGCCTCGAGGTGTGCAAGGTGCTGCGCGGCGAGGGCTCCGACCTGCCTATCATCATGCTCACCGCTCGCGGCCAGGAGATCGACAAGGTGCTCGGTCTCAAGCTCGGCGCCGACGATTACGTCACCAAGCCCTTCAGCTTCATGGAGCTGATGGCCCGTGTCGAGGCGGTGCTGCGTCGAACCCAGCCCGGCGGCGGTTCCCGGGCGACGCACGAGTTCGGCGACATCACCATCGATCTGGACAGGCACGTATCCACCAAGGGCGGCGATGCCATCGAGCTCACACCGCGCGAGTTCCGGCTCCTCGGGTATTTCCTCGAGCACCCCGGCGAGGTCGTGTCCCGCGAGCAGCTTCTCGACGCCGTGTGGGGCTACGACACGATTCCGTTTACCCGCACCGTCGACACCCATATCGCCAAGCTGCGAAAGAAGATCGAGGACGACCCCTCGGACCCGCGGCATCTGATCACCGTTCACCGATTGGGGTACAAGTTTGTTGGCTGAACCGCTAGCCCGCATATCTCACCGGCTTTCGCCGCGAGGGCGGCGAGGTGCGGTGCCCAGTGGGGTTTTCGACCCGAGGGGCGCGGAGCGCGTACTTACGGTACGTCGAGCACCCCGAGGCGAGAAAACACCGCTGGGTGCTGTGCATCGGCGCCCGCAGCAGGAAGGTGGTGAGATATTCGGGCTAGTGCCAACCCGGGATCAGTGATCAGTGATCAGATTGAGCGTTCGAGGTTTGAACTGGTTACTGGGTGGGCGGGTAGCAAAGTGGTGACCCCAACGGGATTTGAACCCGTGTTGCCGGCGTGAAAGGCCGGTGTCCTAGACCTAGCTAGACGATGGGGTCACACCAGCCGGCAGTACGTGCAGCCGGCCGCCGCGTATCCTACCGCAAAAACAGCCGACGGGAAAGTCGGTTGCCGATCCTTGGTTGCCCAGTCTTCCACACTCATCTCGCTCAAGTCTCCGGGAGTTGGATAACAACGGAATGATTCCGACTTTCAAACGGTTGCCGACACTGAAGAGTTCACCTTCAAAGGAGGTTCCTATGGGTTGTTACAACTCCACTGTTGTCCCCGCACCGGTCAACGAGGTCTGGGCGCTCGTCCGAAATTTCCACAATCTGTCATGGGCAGAGGGAGTGATCACCACGATCGAACCCGTCGGCAACGCCGCGGGTGATGAAATCGGCGCCAAGCGGATTCTCAACGATGCGTTCCACGAAACGCTGAGAGCGCTGGACGATGAGAACCGCATCATCGAATACAGCATCGACGACGGGCCGGACGCCGTGTCCAAGGAGAACGTCCAAGGCTACATCGGCAAGGTGCGGGTGTTGCCGGTCACGGATGATGGAGCGACGTTCGTCGAGTGGTCCTCGAGTTGGGCGAGCGGCGGTCAAGGTACAGCCGAGTTCTGCAACCCGATTTACCGCGCCCTGCTCGGCGCGCTCAAGAACCACGTTTCCTAGCCCGCGCTTTTCACCATCTCGCTACTTGGGCCCGCGATGTGGTGAGAACTGCTGGCTAACCCCTCCTTGACATCTGCCTCCTCGTGGATCACATTCGAGTTGTCATCATCAGACAACGAGAGGTCTACAAACAATATATTTCTCAATTAGAGAACATTGGATCTTGACGGAAATCACATCGGAAGATCCGAACGGAGGGAGAGAGATCATGGTGGCACGAGTGTTTCTGCGGTGTCTGGTCACGGTCGTTGGGTCGATCCTGATGATCGGATGCCTCTGTGGAGAGTGCGACGATGTCACAGTGAACAAGGAGCTTGTTGCCGAGGTCTTCGAGATTGTCGAGACCGGAGACTTCGATCGTCTCGACGAGTACATCGCCGACGACTACGTTCGCCACTGCCAGGCGACTCCCGATATTGAGGTCACCAGCCTCGAAGGACTCAAGGGATTCCTCCTCACCGATCGTGCGACCGTGCCCAACCCGAAGATCACCGTCACCCGTCTGATCGCGGAGGACGATCTCGTAGCTTTCTGGGCCACCTACAGCGGAATCCAGGAGGGTCCCATGGGCCCCTTCCCGGCAACCGGCAAACTCCTCGAGCTCGACATGGCCGGGATGCATCGCATCGATGACGGCAAGATCGTCGAAACCTGGGTGATCTGGGACAATCTCACCGGGCTCACACAGCTCGGGTTCTACCCACCTGAAGATCCGGTCTTGACCCTGGAGTGATCGAATCTGGAGGTGCCGTCATGGATGATCGCTCGCTCCTCGGCGACGTGCCGCTCGGCAGGCTCAGCGGTAACTGTGTGCTGGTGGTCGACGATGACGAGGAGATCCGCACCTTCCTCGCCACCCTGATGACCGACGAGGGCGCCGCAGTCCTCGAGGCCGCCGACGGCGACGAGGCCCTCGCAACGGCCATTCGCGCCAGACCCGACCTCATCACCCTCGACCTCACGATGCCGGGCAGGGACGGAATCGAGACCTTCTGCGATCTGCGCGAGAACCCCGCCACCGAGGAGATCCCGGTCTGCATCATCACCGGCTATCCCGAGTATCGGACGCTCATTTACGACCGCCCGGTCGTGCCGCCGGAGGGCTTCATCAACAAGCCGTGCGATCCCGAGCACGTGGTCCGGACCATCCGCCGCATCCTCGGTCTCGGCAAACGGAAGCAGGCGAGGGCCACCGACGAGTCCACCACGAGTTGAAGCTGAGCGCCGAAAACCCGGTGAACGCGCCGCCTTGATTCTCCAGGGACCGGAGTCGATCCCGCTGAGCCCCGTGCCGAAGCCGCATTCGGTATGCCAGCGCCGAAGGCGCGACAGATTCGTAGCCTGGGGCGCGAGCCCCAGGAAGGGCGCACACAATACGAAACCAGCCGCGAAGCGACGACAGCTGCGGCAAGGTGGCCGACCTCGCCTTCGGCGCCGGCTCGTTGGGCGCATTCGACGCCTGGTACGGAGTGGTGGCGTACGCCTTCCAGATCTACTTCGACTTCTCCGGCTACTCGGACATGGCAATCGGGCTCGGCCTCATGCTCGGGTTTGTATTCCCGAAGAACTTCGACTCGCCGTACCAGTCGCAGTCGATCACCGAGTTCTGGCGCCGCTGGCACATCTCGTTGTCGTCGTGGCTTCGCGACTATTTGTACATTCCTCTCGGCGGCAACCGCCACGGCCCCTATCGCACCTATGTCAACCTCGCGATCGTCATGCTGCTCGGCGGGCTGTGGCACGGGGCGGCGTGGAACTTCGTCATCTGGGGGGCGCTGCACGGAGTGATGCTCGCCTTGGAGCGCGCGAACGGTCGGCGAGCGCTCTACTGGAAGCTGCCCAAACCGCTGCGTGTGGCACTCACCTTTCTCATCGTCCTCTTCTCGTGGGTGTTCTTCCGTAGCGAAACCCTCGCCGCCGCGGGCCGGTATGTGGGCAGCATGTTCGGGCTCGGCGGCGCCCAGGCAGGCGCAGACCTGCTCGCCGGAATCATGTACCAGCCGAATTTCGTAGGCGTGTTCATGCTCGCCGCGATGGTGGTGTGGGGCGCGCCGCAGACCTGGGATTTCAGCCGTACGATCACGCCGGTCAAGGCCGTGGCCATGGTGACAGTGATGTGGTTGTCCATGGCGGTGCTCTTCACGCAATCATTCAACCCGTTCATCTACTTTATTTTCTGATGGACGACCGACTATTGAATCCGCGCCCGCCGCTCCCGGCGACTGACCGCGAGCAGATCGCTCAGCGCGAGATCGGCCACACGCGCATCGCACCGCGGCTCAGCCGGACCCTCACCGCGGTGTTCCTGGCGACGATCGCAGTGGTACCGGCCATTCAGACGGCATACGACCTCGGCCAATGGCGCCGCGGCGAGCGCGCCAGTGCGCTGCCACAGAGCGTCGATGCGCTGCGGCTGCCGGCGCTGGGCCTCCGCACAATCCTCAGCGAGGAAAGCGGCCCCCTGGCGCGGATCTTCGCAGCGGATCGCGCGGTGCTCCACGCCATCCACTCCTTTGAAGACACTCTCGAGGAGCGTTCGCGGGTTGGCGCGTTCATCCGTCCCCGGGTTCAGAGGGCGCTCACCGAGCAGTTGGGCGCCGGCAACGAGCAGGTCTACTGCGGGCGCTCCGGTTGGCTCTTTTTCCGGCCGTCGGTGGACCACCTCATTGGGCCGGGGTTCGTCGACGAGCAGGAGCTCGCACGGGCAGCAGACCGAGGCGACGAGTTGAGAGAGCCGCGGCAGTCGGACCCGTTACCGGCCATTCTCCAGTTTCGCGACCAGCTCGCAAGCCGTGGCATCGAGCTCCTGCTGGTACCGGTGCCGGTAAAGGCAGCGGTCTATCCCGAGCTGTTGTCAGGGCGGTACGCCGCGGACAGCGAAGCTCTGTCCAACCCCTCATTCGCCAACTTCCTCGCCGAGCTCGCTGACCGGAAGGTGCGGGTCTTCGACCCCACACAGCTGATCGCCGAGGCCAAGGAGAACGACGGCGAGCTCCAGTATCTCCGCACCGACACCCACTGGACGCCGCGCGCCGTGGACTTGGTGGCCGACCGGCTCGCGACCACGGTGCGCGGGTTCGTTGATCGGGAGCCGGCGGACTCGGTTCGCTACACAAGCGAAGAGGCAACGATCAGCAACACCGGCGACCTCACCGAGATGCTCGAGCTCCCGACGCTGTTCCCCCCGCAGGAAGTCCGCATCGATGTCGTCCGCAACGACGACGGCACGCTGTGGCGGCGGCGCTCGGCCGAGATATTACTGCTCGGAGACAGCTTCACCAATATCTACTCGCAGGAGGGTCTCGGGTGGGGCGCCGGCGCGGGACTCGCAGAGCGTCTCAGCTATCACCTGCAACAGCCCGTCGATACCCTGGCCCGCAACGACGACGGTGCCTTCGCCACCCGGCTCCTGCTCAGCCGCGAGGTGGCTCGGGAGCCCGACCGGTTGGCCGGCGTACAGCTCGTGATCTGGGAGTTTGCGGCTCGCGAGCTCAGCGCCGGTGATTGGCGACTCGTCGTGATGGAAAACGCCCCGCCGCCAGAAGCCGATTTCATCGTTCCACCACGCGGCACCACGATAATCGTCGAGGGCACAGTGGCGGCCCTTGCCGAGGTGCCCGATCCGCGGAAGGCGCCATATGCCGACTATATCGTCGGTCTCCACCTGGTGGATGTGACCTCGGACGAGATCCTCGATGGGGACCAGGCGCTGGTCTTCGCGTGGGCGATGCGCGGTCGGCGACTCACCGCCGGCGCCGCCTACCGGGTCGGACAGCGTCTTCGGCTGGAGCTCCGCCCGTGGGCGGATGTCACCCAACAGTTCGAGTCGGTGGCGCGCGGCGAGCTGTACGAGAACAACCTGCTGCTGCAGACGCCCTGCTGGGGCGAGGAGATTTCACCGTGAAGAAACTGCGCTCAGTGGCCGTGGCGATCCTGGTCCTCGCGACATGCACCTGCACCGACCCAAACGCCGAGCTTGAAGAGGACTTCCGTTCGACCTCCGCCGTCATGGCGACACAGCGGGTCGCCAACAGTAAGAGAATCGTGCTCGGTCGAGATGGCTGGGTGTTTGTCAAAGGAGAGCTCGAATACGTGGCCGCAGGGAGCTTCATCGGCGACAATGCTCCCGCCGCCAACACAAAGGCCCAGCCCGAACATGCCGATCCAATTCCGGCAATTCTCGACTTCCACCGACAGCTAGCCGAACGCAACATCGACCTCTTTGTCGTACCGGTCCCGGTCCGTCCGGCGATTTACCCTGAAGGCATCCTCGGATCGGAGGCATTCGCCGATCGCGAGGCGATTCCAAACCTCGACAGCCCCCTGATAGAGCTGATTACCCGTCTCCGCGAACAGGGCGTCCACGTTATCGACTTGGCGCCCCGCTTTCTCAAGCAACGTCAGGACCCAAAGCGCGGGCCACTCTATCTACGCTCGGAGACCCATTGGACGCCGTACGGTGTGTCCCTCGCGGCGCGGGCGGTGGCCGCCGAGATCAAAGACAGACCATGGTATGAGGGCGTTGTGAAGCTCAAGTTCAGACAGCGGTGGGTCGAGAAGACGTGGACCGGGGGCACATATCGGGGGCTCGAGAGGGCAACCGGCATCGCCCACGATCTGAACCCCGTGCAGACGCGTAGAATCATCGTCAAAACCGCCTCCGGCCCCGAGCGCCTCGAGATGCGCCAACCCGACAGTCCGGTGGTGGTCATGGGAGACAGCAACACCATCTGGTGGAGGAAGTTCCAGTCCTCTCTGCCACACCAGCTCGCCTTCGAGCTCGGCTTCCCGGTCGACGTGCTGTCCACAAAGGGCGGCGGCGCCAACGAGACCCGCCTCAACCTGGTCCGCCACGCCCGCTCCGAACCCACCTATCTCGAGAGCAAACGGGTGGTGATCTGGTGCTTCTCCGCCCGAGCCTTCACCAACACCGGGAAGGGCTGGATCCCAATTCCGCTCTGATTCGGTCAGTCCGTCATCGGCGAGCTATTTCGGTATAGTCAACCCTGAAATGAATCTGCGATGTCTTTTCGTGGCGATGCTGGTAGCCGCCGGGTGTGGCGCCGGCGCCCCAACCTCCCAGTCGTTGCCGCTGACGCCCGCCCGCGGCATCGTGCTGATCTCCATCGACACCTTGAGGGCGGATCATCTGGGCGCCTACGGGTACCACCGTGACACCAGCCCGTTCTTTGACGCGCTCGCTGACCAGGGGACCCTGTACGAGAACGCGATCGTCCAGTACCCGTCGACCCTGACCTCACACATGTCGATCTTCACCGGCCTCTTTCCCCACGAGCACGGCGTCTTCCCACCCGATTCCGTCTTGCCGGAGACCATCGAGTCGGTGACGCAGATCCTGAAGCGGGCAGGCTTTCGAACGGCCGGCCATACCGAGGGCGGTTTCGTCGCCGGTAGATTCGGATTCGATCGCGGGTTCGACGTGTACACCGACCGCGACGCCACATCCGAGATGGACGTCGAGGACACCTTCGCGCGCGGGGTGGAGTTTCTGAGCACCCTCGATCCACAGGACCGGTTCTTCCTCTTTCTCCACACCTATGCGGTGCACGACCCCTACACCCCGCCCGCCGATTTCAGCTCGCTGTTCTTCGAAGGCGAGCCGCCGGCAGACATCGATTCCAGCGGCCGTCGACTGCGGGCTGTCAACTGCGGAACCGACCACATCGATAGCTTAACGGCCGAGTACTTCGTGTCCCAGTACGACGCTTCGATCCGGTGGGTCGATGACGTGCTGCGGCAGTTCTTCGACCAGCTCACCGCCCTCGATCTGCGCCGGGACACCGCCATCATCATCACCTCGGACCACGGCGAGGAGTTCCTCGAGCACGGCCGATTGGCCCACACCCAGGTCTATCCTGAGTGCGTGCGGGTGCCGCTGCTCGTCATCCATCCCGAGTTGGGAGGGGCCCGGGTCCCTCACCTCGTCCAGTCGGTCGACGTGGCGCCGACCATCCTCGAGCTCATCGGGCTGCCGGTCTGGGACCAACCATCCGGATCGAGTTTGTTGGCCACGGCACATGTGGCGCGAGAGGCCGCGACCCACGCCTTCGCCGAGGTGATCGAGGAGGAGCATGTACGGAGTATCTTCGCCCGCGATGCTGAAGGTCGTCATCAACTGCTGACCGCCACAGAGCCCCACGACCCCGAGGGGACCTGGATTGCACGCAGGGTGTCGTTCGACGTGGACAGCGGGGAGATCGATCTCGAAGTTCAGAGCTTTGCCGTACCGCGGGAGCTGCGGGTGTCGGTCGACGGACGACTCGAAAAGACAATCACGATCGAACCGCGATGGGCGTCCGTACGACTTGACCATGGGTCGCGTGGTGACGGCCACCGCGTGACGCTCGAGGTCGATGGCTGCGTTTCGCCTCGCGATCTCGGAGTTGGCGACGACGGCAGATGTCTGGGCTTGCAGGTCGCCGGCCCGCAGCTCCGCCGGTTCGAGCTCTACGATCTCGAGCGGGATCCTCTCGCGCAACATGACATCGCGCGCACCGCGGTGGGAGTTCGGCAGCTACTCTTCCGGCAACTCGCCGAGCTCACCTGGGAGCCTCGCTCACAGCCGGAGCGTCGGCCGCTTACGGACGAGGAGCGCCGCGCTCTCGAGGCGTTGGGTTATCTGGATCCGTCTTAGCCCGCATATCTCACCAGCTTTCTGCTGCGGACGGCGATGCACCGCCCCCAGCGACGTTTTCTCGCATCGGGGTGCTCGACGTACTGTCAAGTACGCCTCCGCTCCCCTCAGGTCGAAAACCCCGCTGGGCACGGCACCTCGCCGTCCTCGCGACGAAACCCGGCGAGAAAGGAGGGCTAGTAAACCAACGGCATCACGGTTTCGAAGATCGCGTCGGCAAAGAGCCGATGTCCGAGCTCATTGGGGTGCTGGTCCTTTCGTGACAGCCAAAAGGTGCCGGCCCAGCCGTTGCGGGTCGGTTCGATGTTGTGGTCACGGATGTAATTGGTGAAGAACGGACCGGCAACGACCTCGAGGAAGCCGAAATGATCGGCGGTTGCGGAGGCTTCGGCATACGGTTCACCGTCGGTCTGCAAGAGCACGAAGACCACCGGAATCGAGTCGGCGCCGGCGATCTGGGCAAGCGATGCCAGTGCCGTGCGAAAGGCCTCGGGGCCGGCGAGGTGGGCGTAGGCATCCTGCACTCGCCGCCGGTCCTCTCCTGACAGGCCTTCCAGCTCTCGCGATTGGTGCCACTGCCAGCCACGGCGCTGCCCACCGCGCCACCCGTTGCGGATTAGATCCACCAACCACAGCCGGCGAAGCGACCATGGATTCGGCCCCTCGATCATGAACTGCGGCAGGCCGAGATCGTTGTGCACAAAGTGGATGACGATGAGATCCGGGGAGAAGTCGCGCACCTTGTCCCGGAAGGCTGCGACCTCCATGGCGGTGTTGTAGCCGGGCACGGCAAAGTTCAGGACCTCAACCTGCCGGCCACCCGACGCAGCCAGACCAAGCCGTTGCCCCAGCACTCTGAGATAGGTGTCCTCCTCCGCCACTCCCCAACCAAACATGACCGAGTCCCCGAGACCGGCGATCCGGAACACGTCGGCGGCCTTGGCCACGGTGAGCTCGCACCCACGCATCCCGTGCGAGTTCGTCCGCACCCTGGTGCCCTTGAAACGGCAGTCGAGGTCCGGTTTCAGCTCGTACACCAGGTCGGGACTGCTACTCGCACGCACCAACCCGCGCAGGCTGGTCGTGTCGGCATCCGGATCGGGAGAGGTCACCGCCGAGCGCTCGAGTCCATCCTCGAGCCCCGGCCCCGACCGCAGGGTGAGCCCGGTCCACACCCGGAGACCGATCTCCGCCGCCACCACCCCGACCAGAGCCGACGCCAGGACCAGCAGCAGCCGGCCAACGAGAGTTCGTCGTTTCAACACCATCACGATTCGGGCCATTGTTTACGTTCTGCCGATGAATGGCAATATTGCCCTTGGCCTGCCCAGCGCTCCTCTAGGCTTCCTGCCTGGTCATGACCGCGAGACTTCGATCATCGTAGACCGGCTCCTGCCCCCGGAAGAGATCGAGTTCCCACAGCACCCGATCGTGCACGGCTCGGCTGGTTCCGCCGGCTGCGAGAATCGCTCGAAGCCGCTCGAACCCGAAGGACTCTCCTGCCGAGTTGAGCGTCTCCACCACGCCATCGGTGTAGAGCAGCAGAATATCACCACGCTCGATCACGGTTTCCTGGGCCTCGAATCCGATTCCGGGTCGAATTCCCAGCGGCAGCGCGCCGATCCCCAATTCCATGATCTCGCCGTTTACCCGCCGAAGCATCGGATAGGGATGGCCCGAACAAACGAAACGAAACTGCCCGCTCTGCGGTTCGAGGACACCGCAGAACATGGTCATAAAGGCCCGCCGCCCACCGCTGCCGCAGAGGGCACGGTTCACCACGTCAAACACGGCTACCGGATCGGGGTCGAGATCGAAGCCGAGCCTGAGGGACGAGTTGGCGATAGCCATCAGCAATCCCGCGGCCATCCCGTGGCCGCTGGCATCGCCGATGACGACCGCAAGGCGCCGGTCATCCAGCGGCAGGAAGTCGTAGTAGTCACCACCGATGGTGTTGGCCGTCCGATAGGAAAAAGCGAAGGAGTAGCCGGGGATATCCGGTTCTTCCCGAGGCATCAACTCTCGCTGCAGCTCGCGGGCCACCTCGAGCTCGTCCCGCACCACCACACGGTCCGCGAGCTCGAGAACGAGCAGAAACACGAGACCGGCGACGCTCAACAGCGAGAGAAGGCCCACACGAACACTGGGAAGATTGTCGAAATCAATGTCGATCAGTCCCCAAAGCGCCAAGACGATGCAAATGGCGAAGAGCAACCGCCGCGCCGGCGACAGCTTGAAGGAAAGACCGAGAAAGAAGATCCGTACCCGGTAGAGAAAGCGCCAGAAGCCGTCCTCGGGCTCCTCCTCGCCGCCATGCTCACGGGTCACCACACCATAGGCGCGCGCCGCGTCGCGGTCGAAGAGCCGCTGGAAGTCCCCCCCATCCATGCCCTCCGTGTACGAGCGCACGAATCGTTCGGCCTCCTTGAACCACTGTGTCGCCTTCATCGTCTCGCACAGCGTACTACGTGCACGAACACGAAGTGTTCACCTCAAGACGACTTCATTCACACGTCGGGGCAGGCGTGATCCGGACCGCAATGGGGCTGGTACGTCGGATCCGGGTGTAGGATTGAGTTACCGTGGATTTCGAAGATGTACTCCGGACCCTCGCTGAGTTCTTCGAGGAGAACGGTGCCGAGTGGGGAGTCATCGGCGGACTCGCGATGGCGGCGCACGGTGCTTCGCGAACAACACTCGATGTTGACATCATTGTGAACCGCGAGGTCCAGGATCAACTCATCGGGTTTCTTCAATCTCAGGGATTCACGACATTGCATCGATCCACGGGCTACTCGAACCACATCCACGAGAACCCGGATAAGGGTCGCGTCGATGTAGTGTACGTCAGGGGTCATACCAGCCGCCAGGTCTTCGACAACATCAAGGTGTACGAAGGCCCAGGAGGGATGAAAATCCCCGTACCGCGTCCGGAACACTTGGCGGCAATGAAGGCGTATTCCATTAAGAACGACCCAAAACGTACGCTCCGCGAGCTTGCCGACATCCGCGTGCTGCTTGACGCGCCGGGTGTGGACAGAGCAGAGATCAACAGTTACTTTGTACGATACGGCTTGGAGGATTTGCTTGACCGACTCGATGAAGACTGAACCGCGAGTGCTCGACCTCGAGCGGGACATCCCCACGACAGCTGAGGACATTCGCATTTTGCGAGAGCTCAGGGAGTCACACAACAAGGACGCTCTGGTTCATGTACGGCGGCTCCTGGCACCGGGCTGGACGCTCGAAGCGGCCGCCGCCCGCCCCACCTTCAAAGACTGCCAGCCGTTCGAACTGTAATCTCGACCGACCGCCCTTGCCACGAAAGCTGGTGAAATGCAGGCTAACGCCGCGGCGCCACCCGCCTGCCGGATGACGGCGGACTCTCCGGTTCGGGGAAACCGATCCTGAACACCACGACCGCGAGGGCAGAGGCAAGAATAATGGAAAGAGCCAGAATGATGGCCATGTACTTCGTGGAACGGGGACGGGATGTGACGGACGAGGGTTCCCCCTCTTCGTGAAGGATCTCGTCCATCCACCGATCGAGCTCGGTCTTGTAGGCAAAAACACTGCCCCGCAGCGAACCATCCATCCGATGGACGGGGAGCCGAAACTCTGTTTCCCAGCGCCGGCACGTCCGTTCGGATCGCCCGAGGTGCGCCGCGATCTCTTTCCAGGACTGGAGGAGGTCCTCGTCCCCCATCAGTCCGAACCCCGTGGAGTCGTCGAATCACGCACCATTTGGATTGTTGACCGCATCGGTGCCGCCGATCACAACATCATCGTCATCCTGGATTGGTGTCGCGCACAAATATACATGGATTAGCAATGGATTCATCACGAGGCAAACAGGATTCAGGAAAATCGGGCACCGTCTGGCCGAGGATGGTGTCGATCAGTTTCATTCCTCGGTGAAGTAGCTGATTCGGCTGATGAGGTCGGCGAACCGGGGGTCTTCACGGATGGGGTCCCACTCCTGCTCTTGCTTCAGGGCGAGCAGCTCCGGGCTTCGAACTGCCAGCGCCCTTTCCAGCCACTCGAACGCCCGGTCGTTGTCGCCCAGGCCCACGAAAACGAACGCAAAGATCCCCGGAGAGACGTAACCCTCTCGGGAGAGCTCGTCGAGCTCGTCGAGAACCGCTTGCGCTTCCTCGACCTTTCCGGCACGGCCGTACGCCCAGCCGAGATATTTGAGCCGAAGCTGTGCGTCTCCGATTGGGCGTTCGAACTCTGCCACGGCCTCGTCGAACCTTCCCTGCGCGGCCAAGATCTGGCCCTTATACCGATGAAGGAGCGCACCGTATGGGTCCAGTTCGAGTGAGTTTTGCACCTGTTCCATTGCTTCCTTGTATCGGCGAGCACCATGCAGAAAAAGGGCGAGTGTTCGATTCGCCCGCACAGACAACGGGTCCGTATCCAGGGTGATCCGAACCTCGGCGATGGCCTCCTCGGCGCGCCCCTGAAGGGCCAGGAACCACGCCCACTGAATGCGAACATCGGCCGCTCCAGGGTCCAGCTCGAGCGCCCGGCGATACTCCCGCTCCGCGGTCACCGCGTCCCACTCGTACTCATTCAGAAAGGCCAGCGCGCCATGAGCTTCGGCGAGGCTTTCGTCGAGTGCCAGGGCCTGCTCCGCCGCAAGCCTGGCTTTGGGCAGGACCTTTTCCAGGGGCTCCCAACCCCAATCGGAGAGCAGAAGCCAGCTCTCGGTCAGGCCCCAATAGGCCAGGGCAAAGCCCGGGTCCTCCTCAATTGCCTCTGTGAAGCTCTCGACTGCCTTCCTAACATCCTCCTCGGTGCGCTTTTCGATCTGGTAACGCCCCTTGAGGTAGTGGCGATGAGCCTCTGAGCTGGAGGTTCCGCGCCTGGCCAGGTGCGCCCGGTCCTCGCCGCTGAGCTCGACACGGAGGGACTCTGATACGCGGGTCGCGATCAGCTCCTCGGTGGCGAGGATGTCGTCCATCGTGCCGGTGAGACGCTCGCCCCATAACTGGCGGTCGGTGCCCACATCCACCAGCTCGACTCGGATGACGAGGGTCTCGTTGTGTGCCCTGACCTGCCCAGTCAAGATCGCGTTCACTTGCAGTTGCCGCCCGACGTCGGCCAGATCCTGGTCCGGCTCCCGAAAGTGGAACGCCGTGCTGCGCGGCACCACCCGTAGGGCCGACAGCTTTGACAGACGGTCGATGATGCTGGCCGGAATACCATCGCTCAGGTACTCAGTGTCTTCGTCGCCCGTGATGTTGACGAAGGGTAGTACCGCCAGCGAGTCGATATTCCCGGAGGCTGCCGAGCCGCTCGGAGCGAGGAATCTCGATTGCCAGTCTCCCGGGTTCAGCCACACCAGGGCGGCAAGTGGCACTGCGGCGGCGGCGAGCCAAAGGGCCGCCCTGCGCCGACCAATCAATCTACGCACCGGAGCCACCGGCGACGCCGCCGAGGGCGACGACATCGATCCTCTCGCGAAGGGTCTCGCCCTCGAGCAGCTCGGTGACGGAGTAGGTGACGCCCTCATCGGTACCGAAGTCGTGGATGGCGAGGATGTTCGGATGGTCCAGCTTGGCTACCGCTTTCGCCTCGCGTTTGAAGCGGCCAATACGATCCGGATCCTGAGCCACTGACTCCGGCAACACCTTGATCGCCACATCACGATCCAGCCGCTCGTCGTGCGCCCTGTACACCACCCCCATCCCGCCCTCGCCGATCTTGGCGGTGATGCGGTAGTGGCCGAGGGTGCGACCGATGAGGTCAGGCATTGTTGGTAATTCCCCGCGAGGCGATGGTATCGCAGTATTGGGACCGCTTCAGGACAGAGTCAGCCGTTTGTTGAATTCAAGTGCACCAGGAGTGCACCACGAAGAGTGCCAGTTATTCGAATCTCCGAGCGGTCGGTCTGGGTTTTCCACCGACCATCAACCGCCTCGTGCTGAGTGTGTGATGAGCTAGCCCGCATATCTCACCGACTTTCGTAGCGAGGGCGACGAGGCGCCGCGCCCAGTGGGGTTTTCGACCTGAGGGGCGCGGAGTCGTACTTGACAGTACGTCGAGCACCCCGAAGCGAGAAAACACCGCTGGGTGTGGTGCATCGACGGCCGCAGCAGAAAGCTGGTGAGATATGTGGGCTAGGGCATAGTCGACGACCAAACCGAGGTATCGCCGGACTCGAAGCTGTCGCCGAAGATGAACTCCGGGTACCTGCCCGGGCACGTCAACGACCCAGTGTTGTCCGGGTCGAGCCAGTCCTTGAGGCGGTTGGAGGGCGAACCCCCACCGAGGAACGAGACACTGAGCTTGCCATACCAGTCCGATCCGCCTGGGTCATCGCACGATGCGTAGCCACCCGTGAGGTCCCCGACCAGAAGCTTACTCGCCGTGTCCCACAGCCCCGATCCCGACGAGCCGGGCTCGGTGGTGCCTTCCGTCCACGCACCGATGAGCCAGTGGGTACCCCAGATCGTGGTCACCGGGTCGATCTCGATGGCAAGCGCCTTTTCGTCGGCATTCGGATGGTGGATGCCCGTCACGGCCTGGGGCGGGTTTCCAGTAGCGTCCCATCCCGAGTAGTAAACGCCGTACTCCGCCGGTGGCTGCTGGAGAAGCTCTACCAGAGAGAAGTCCGAGTCGTACCAGGTGGCACGCAGGGTAGCCCCGTTTTGCGTATCGGTGAAACCCCCTCCTCCGAGCTGGCCACAGGTGGGAGACTCGTGGTTCCAGTAAAACACCATAGTGCCAGCGTTTCCCGAGGTCACACCGCAATGATCGGCGGTGAGGAAGTACGGCGTGAGATCTTGAGAGATGTTGTTCATCAGGCTGCCGGTGCAGAGGTACATGCCGCCGACGCTGTAGAGCGCCACGGAGCGGATCTGGTCGCGCCACGGGTCGCCCTGCGGGCAGATCACGTCGATGTTGCACCAGCCCTGTTCAGGGCCAAGCTCGCCGACGAACCGGTAGCCGTGGTTGACCCGTGCCACCTTCAGCCGGCCACAATCGAGAGCGGAAGAGCGCAGGTGAAGCTCGACCACAATTTCCTCACCGAGAACCACTGGCGTCCACAGCTCGCCGTCAATCGTCCGGTCTATTGCCGTGTACGGCCCGTGCACGAGCTCACCCTGCGGATCGTAAACCCAGAGGCGGCCGCCCACGGGCAGGTCGAACCCGCTGAGTGCCAGGTTAAGGCTCAACGCACCAGGCGAGACGATGCGCAGCCGCCACAAGCGCGAGCCGTCCGCGAGTGTTTGCCAGGTCCCGGAGCTTCCCGCTGGAAGATCGACCACAATCGGAAACGAGAAACGCGTGGGCCCACCGCCGGGAATACTGTCCAGAACCCTGTCCTCGGTCCTGAGTGCAGCCACATCCACCGCCGTCGTCTCCACCCTCTCCACCGTGGACAGCAGTGACGCGTCAGGCCCAAGGCCGGGTGGCGACTGTCGTAACCCGTCAGCCGATTGCGGAAAGGCCAAGACGGAGATTCCAAGAAGTACTAGCAACGTCACCGAACTGCGACGAGTACGATGAATCATGACGTATTCTCCATGCGGTGGTTTTCCTTCAACAGTGTAACTCGTCCCCGCAGACTTGCGGTCTATGTGTCTACGCGCTAATAAACCTCGTACTCCTCGAGCAGCGCCTGGAAACGCGGGTGGTCACGGAGGGGATCCCAGACGGGGTCGAGACGGAGCAGGCCAGCTGATAGGTCGCACGGGATCGAAAGCAATTCATCGATGAGGTCCAGCGCCTTGTCAGCCTCACCAACGCGGGAGAAGATCTTGGCCAGCTAGATGGCTTGATCGGCTCCTTCGAGCGCATCTATGATGGGTGCCACGTACACACTTCCCCACTTGTTGATTTGTGACGGAGGGCTTGCCAAGGCGTAGTTCTCGAATGGCTACTGGCGTGGAGGGGGATGCCCGGCTTCGCCTTCCGCTACGCCGTGACAGTTTTCGTTCAAAACCGAGTTCCCGAACATTGTGGGCTTGCCCGTAAAGGTGCACCTGGGTATTGATGTTTCGGCACATCTCCCGTCCTCGTTCGACCTAACGGAAAAGGCGCCGTATCGGTATCGGTTCCAGGAAAAACCTTCTTAACTTTGCTCTCTTGGGTCCTCTATCACCCTCATTCTCCTCTCGGGCCCAGATCGTGAAATTGCTCAAGAAAGTTAACAACGTTTCTCCTGACACCAATATTGGACAGGACCCAGCGCCGCCTCATCCCCCTCGGATCCGAAAAAACCCTGCGCGCAGCGCTCGAACAAACCCGACTTCCTTGACAGGGTCATACCTGGACACGATCCTCGCGAGATTCAGTGGCCCGTCGGGGTCCGTTTCACGGTCGAGAATGTGATGAACCGCCTCTCGAACCGCGTCCGAACCAAACACTGCCATATCCATGCCGAGCAGCTCGGCGCTTGCGAGCTTGTCCTCGTACTCATTCCGCTCGATAAGCTCGGTCTTTTCTTCTATCGCCAGTCTGGGTTCTCGAACCTCAAGATAGTGCTCGGCGATGACGACAAGATCGTGGGCGTCTTTGTCACCAGCCGGCCCTCCGCGACGGTCTTCCCAGGCGAGCAGCTTCAACACGGCGAGCGCGGGGAGCGGGACGACCCTGACGGTGACCTTGCGGGTAAGTGCGACATTCACAGCCGAAGTTGCGACCTCTGTAAACCCAACGAGATTCATCACAGGGTTCCCGTCCGGAGGCCAGGCGATCGTGCGTTCAGGTTCTTCCACTCCCCCGAACGGAATCACGTCGATCTCGGTACCGTTCGGGTGCCTGAACCTGTGCTGCACTCGCCCGTCGCGTCGTAGCTGCCGCGCCTCCAACTCTCGAGAAAGCCTGTCGAAGGTCTGCCAGTCTGGACACTCCATTCCGAAATCGACATCGTCAGTCCTTCGACCGGTATCGATCCCGTGACCAAATTCCAGCCACAGATCGCGCGCCAGACCTCCTGTCACGTACATGTCGCAGCCGATGGCTGCGGCCGCAGCCTGGACGGCCGCGATCGCTTCAGCGAGTCCAGCGAGCGAGGTGTGCGCGGAAAGGTCCATCGATATTTTCCTCGTAGATCCGCCCGGCCGTTTCGTGTGTGCGTGGATCGTCGAGTGCGAGCAAATCTGCGTAAACAAGGACCGGCGGCACGGTCCCAGTCGTCCCCTCAACTGTGTCGAATCGCCAGAACTTCCTCCGGAAGTCTATTCGGCCTGTCTCGTTTTTCTTTAGGCGTTTCTCGGCCACCAGGCGTGCCGGAATCTTGTCGGCATAGATGGTGAGGCTTTCCGGCTTGAGGTATTTGGTTAACCTCACCGCAGCCGGTTCGCCGCCCCATAATCCTCCGTAGCGCCGGAGATCTGTTTTTCTCCACCAGTTGATGTCCTTCGCTTCGAATCGTCCCAACAACAGGCGTGGTCGAAGGTCACGAGCGTAAGCCGGCGCCCAAACGTCCAGAAGCTCCTTCGGTTTGACGAGTCGCCGCTGGAATCTCCCGAGCCGCAATACATACCCTTCCCTGATGAGGTCCCGCATCACCCACTGGACGGTGCCGAGAGCGATGCCGGCCGCATCCGCAAGCGTTCGATAGTCGGTCTCCGCCAGCTCGGGCCGACAAAGAAGCGCGAAGAGCAGCTTTAACCCGCTCGGCTGAAAAGCTCTGAGTCGCTCACGCTCGGCCTCAAGCCGTAGGTTGTCCTTCTCCCCCGTCACCCAGACATACAGCCCGTCGTGCCGGAGGTAGGCATTCCCGGCTGCATCGACGAAGTTCACTTCGCCCTCGCGCAGTCGCTCCGCCATCCTCGGGTTGATGTAGTCCGCAACAAGCAACTTGGGCAAGTCGTGACGCCCAGGCTGAGTGAACACATCAGCAACCTGCTGCGTTGGCCGGGTCTTGATCTCGATAAGGAACTCGGCGTCTCCTCCCGGATACCGGAGCTTCACGATGGTGTCAGCATGCTCGGTTCCGATGGGCGGGTCGCGACGTAGGATCTCCCAGTGCAGCCCCAGGCGCTCAACTGCCTCTCCAGCTCGCAGCAGAATGGTGTCCTCTCCTTCACGCATTTCAGCTCACCTCAGTGTTCATTATGTCATAATGTTCATCATTAGTGAACACAGACATAGAGTGAACATACAGTTGTGGCTCCGCAGGACGCGAGTAACCTGGCGGCGGCGCCCCGGCGGTTGCCCTACTTCCGGCTTCGTTTTCAACTAGGCCGGAACAAATCGCCGTGACAAACTTCGCGCTCGACTGGGGTCAAGAACGAAGCCTGGCTTGCCGGGTCCGGCTTCGCCCTTCGGGCTACGCCGTGACAAATATTGATCCCGGCCATAGGCTGAGATCAAATTTGGTGGGCCGCCCGGGACTCAAACCCGGGACCACCGGATTAAAGTCCACTGCGAATTCAATGCTGACAGTGCTTTTCAGCACCCCCCTAGCCCGATACTAGCCCGTTGTGCCGGCAGTGAAGCGTGCTGGTTCGTCGATGGTGGAACAGCGTGCAAGGCACCATTTCAAGGCACCCCACGGACCATTTTTCAGGGATTGGGTGCTTCTCTGTTACAGATTGTGCATGCGCCACGGATCACCGGGAAGCCTGGCAATGAGCTCCTTCTTGACAGTGTCGCCTGCACGGTCGATGTCCCATGACAATCCGGGACGCAGCAGTGGTGTCATATCGGCGCGAAAAACGGAATCTGTGAGCTTTTTGGCGAGATTCTCTTCAAAGACTGCCCGGGTCACCCGGGTCCCCGACTCGCGCATGTAGCGGTCAAAGCAGGCGACGATTCTCTCCGGCGACGAAGCCTGTCGATCAATTGCGTACCACAGGTCGAACAGATCCCGTCCCTTCTTGCGTTGGAAGAGCGCCCGCAGTTTGGTGCCGAGGAGCTCGTCCAGCTCAAAGCTCGTCACATCTGCCGCACCGCTCCACCAGCGCGAGCTCACGCTGAATGGTCTATGTGTATGGCCGAGCTCGCTGAAATGCTCGCGCGAGTTGATCTCTATCTTTAGGCGCATGGGCCTGGGCGGAACCTGCTCGGACCCGAAGCGATAAACCAGGTTGACCCGACCTTCCTTGAGAACGCGCCGCGGCTCGCCGAGCCACGGATCCAGGGCCGCGCGCAGGGCGTCAAAGGTCTCGCCGATGGGCCCCGATGTAATCTGCACAAGATCGATGTCTTCAGAATACCTGGCCGCGGGGCGCAGGTGGAGCTTGAAGAGCGCGGTTCCTCCGCGCCACGCAAGGCTGCG
>Ga0164313_10000922_pt1 | contig 25059 bp, 23 predicted proteins | sample GuaBasSedimGuay4_FD_113735 | JGI IMG/M metagenome (GOLD analysis project Ga0164313, IMG submission 113735) | Subseafloor sediment microbial communities from Guaymas Basin, Gulf of California, Mexico - Guay4, Core 4569-4, 0-3 cm | ecosystem: Environmental > Aquatic > Marine > Hydrothermal vents... | reverse complement strand
CAAACTCTGCTAATCCCTTATTATTTTCGAGAGCCCACTCAAAATCCATATCTCCATTTACACCAAATCCGCCAAAATATGCAGATAGAACACCGTTGGGTTCACGGGCAGTTGTAAAAAATATGGGTTTCGAAAATTCAGCTAATTCAAAAGCTATAACATTTAACAAGCTATCATATTCGCCCGTTAATAATTTATCAACTGTAAAATCAGGGATTAAATCATTGATGATGGGTACGGCTTCAATGGCAGCACTTATTCCGACACGTCCGTTTTCCCAGGTCTGAGAGAAATCATCCGACTTGGTAAACAATCCAACATGCCTTCCAAGCGCAGCTTCCATCGTATCAATATCTGCCCCTTCAGACCACTCATATTGCCCAATATAAATTCCACCATTCGGGTGAGGCGCAATTTTTAGCGTATCATATTGCTGCGCAAAGGAATAGCTAAATTTCAACGACAAAAGTATAAGGAATACCAATGTGTTTTTAATTTGACTTATCATAGCTGATTTTAAGCTTTTAAAGCAGAAAGATACAATTATTTTTTAGCGCAGGGAATGTTTGCCCAGAGGCTTAAAATATATAACTTTGCCGCCCTAAAAACAGGGGTTAAAATGAGTGGTTTTAGTAACTTAGTTGGATAAAAAACCGAAAATCATGAAAAACGAGGTTAAATTATTTTCAGGAAGTGCTACGGTTGAATTGGCAAAAGATATTTCAAAGTCGTATGGTATGGATTTGGGGAATGTGAAATTGTCGCGTTTTTCTGATGGTGAATTTCAGGTTTCGTTCGAAGAATCGATTCGCGGACAGGATGTTTTTATTATTCAATCTACCACACCACCAACTGATAATTTATTCGAGTTACTATTAATGATTGACGCTGCAAAAAGGGCATCGGCACATCGGATAATTGCGGTAATGCCTTATTTCGGGTTTGCCAGACAAGACCGGAAAGATAAACCAAGAGTAGCTTTGGGAGCCAAACTGGTGGCAAACCTTTTAACGGCAGCCGGTGTAGATCGGGTGATGACGATGGATTTACATGCTGATCAAATCCAGGGTTTCTTTGAAGTTCCTGTCGACCACTTGTTTGCATCAACTGTTTTTCTGCCGCATATTCAAAGCATGAAGTTGGATAACTTGCTGATTGCAGCACCCGATACCGGGGGTACAAAAAGGGCCAATGCCTATTCTAAATTTCTGAATGTAGATATGGCTATTTGTTATAAACAAAGAAAAGTAGCCAACCAGGTATCTGATATGACTGTAATAGGGGATGTAAAGGGAAAAAATGTAATCCTGATTGATGACATTATCGATACTGCAGGTACCTTGACCAAGGCTGCAGGAATGATGATGGATAAAGGAGCCCTTTCGGTTAGGGCCATTTGTACACATGCAGTACTTTCTGGTCCGGCCTACGAAAGATTAGAGGAGTCAGCATTAAAGGAATTGATTGTAACCGATACCATTCCGTTGAAAAAGAAAAGTAATAAAATAAAAGTAGTGTCTGTTTCTGAGCTTTTTGCCGATGTAATAAGAAGGGTGAAGAATTTTGATTCGATAAGCAGTCACTTTATTATAGCGTAAATTAATAATCATATAAATAAATAGAAAATGAAAAATGTATCATTGAGCGGTTCTCCAAGAGAGAGCGTAGGGAAAAAAGATGCCAAGGACCTGAGAAGAGCCGGAAAAGTACCTTGTGTTTTATACGGTGGTGAAAACCAATTCCATTTTTCGGTGAATTATCTCGACCTGACCAAGGTTGTGTTTACCGGAGATGTATTTCGGATTGATTTGGACCTGGATGGTAAAAAAGTACCAGCAGTTATAAAAGAAATACAATTTCATCCGGTTTCGGATAAAGTAATCCATGTTGATTTTGTTGAGTTATTGGAAGATAAATCAATTAAAATTAAAATGCCTGTTCGTGTAACCGGCCTTGCGCTTGGTGTTAAAAATGGGGGACGGTTAATGACACCGTATCGTAAACTTACAATTAAAGGAAGGCCATCTGCTTTGCCTGATGATATTGAAATTGATATTACACCGCTTAGGATTGGTGAAAAAGTGCGCGTAAGTGAAATTGAATTAAAAGGGGTGGAAATTCTTGAACCAAAGGATACTGTTGTGGTATTGATAAAAACTGCCCGAAATATAATTGAAGATGAAGTTGAGGAAGAAGAAGGAGAAGAAGGAGAAGAAGGAACAGAAGGAGCCGAAGGAGGAGAAGGCGGGGAAAAAGCTGAAAAACCTGCTGAAAACTAAAATTTAGTAACAGATGAAATTCCTGGTTGTCGGATTGGGCAATATTGGGCCTGACTACAAAAATACCCGACACAACATAGGATTTAAGATATTGGATGCCTTTAGCGAGGCATCCAATTTTTCGTTAGACCCAGATCGCCTAGCATTTAAAGGAGTTACGCGGTTTAAAGGGCGTACATTGGTTTGCATCAAACCAACGACCTATATGAACTTGTCTGGTAAATCGGTAAATTATTGGATGCAAACCGAAAAAATCCCCTTAGAAAATGTATTGGTGATTACCGATGACATTGCAATCCCTTTTGGAACATTAAGGCTAAAAGGCAAAGGAAGTGATGGAGGGCATAACGGATTAAAGAACATCCAAAATACGTTGGGAACCACTATTTATTCGCGCCTGCGTTTTGGCATTGGTGATGAATTTAGAAGAGGGCGGCAGGTAGATTTTGTATTGAGTAATTGGAGTGAAGAAGAGCAGATAAGTTTACCTGAAAGGATTGAAAAGTCGATTGAAATTATCCGTTCTTTTGTTACCATTGGTGCCGAACGGACCATGTCTGCGTTTAATAATAAATAGCTTTTGGCTTTTGACTATTGGCTTTTAGCTCTTAATTACCGAAAAGATAAATATTAATATGAGAGATTCTAAAAAATTAGACGTTTGGAAAAATGACGTTTAATTTATAAAGAGTGTATATTTAATTACTATGGAAATTCGTTAGTATCGAAAATCGCAAAAGCCAAAAGCCAAAAAAATGAAAAAAATAAGAACCAGATTTGCACCAAGCCCAACAGGTCCGCTTCACATGGGTGGGATCAGAACAGCATTGTATTGCTATCTTTTTGCAAAACAGAACAACGGTGATTTTGTCTTGCGTATCGAAGATACCGATCAAACACGTTATGTTCCAGGAGCTGAAGATTATGTAATTGAATCATTAAAGTGGTGTGGAATTTCGCCCGATGAAGGGTTCGGACATGGCGGAGAATGTGGTCCATACCGACAGTCGGAACGCAAAACAATGTATCGGAAATATGCTGAACAATTGATCGCATCGGGGCATGCTTATTATGCATTTGATACCCCAGAAGAATTGGGGCAAATGCGTGAAAGACTTAAAAAAGCAGGCGTGGCTGCCCCACAGTACAATGCAGTTACCCGATCCTCCATGAAAAACTCGGAAACCCTTACCTCAGGGGAAGTGCAGCAACGATTGGATGCTGGTGAAAGATATGTGGTTCGTTTAAAAATCCCGGGAAATGAAGAAATCCGGTTCGAAGATAGAATTCGTGGTTGGGTGGTTGTAAATTCGGCAAATATAGACGACAAAGTAATTTTTAAAGGGGATGGCATGCCGACCTATCATTTGGCAAATGTGGTAGATGATCATTTAATGGAAATAACCCATGTTATCCGGGGAGAAGAATGGTTACCATCAGCACCCTTGCATATTTTATTGTACCGCTATTTGGGTTGGGAAGATACGCGTCCGGAATTTGCGCACCTGCCGCTGATTCTTAAACCAGATGGAAACGGAAAATTGAGCAAACGCGATGGCGACCGATTGGGTTTTCCTGTATTTCCACTAAACTGGACAGATCCAAAAACCGGGTCGGTATCTCAGGGCTACAGGGAGCAGGGCTACTTGCCTGAAGCATTTATCAATATGCTGGCACTTTTGGGGTGGAATCCCGGGGATAACCGCGAAATTTTTAGTTTGGATGAATTGGTTGAGATATTTTCGTTGAAACGTGTAAATAAATCGGGTGCAAAATTTGATCCTGAAAAAACCAAGTGGTTTCAACAGCAATACCTGAGGAGTAAAACCAATGGGCAATTGGCTGAAATGTTGGTGCCTGTATTATTGGAAAATGGAATTGAAAGTTCATTGGATTATACTGCGAAAGTATGTGGTTTAATGAAAGAGCGGGCAACTTTTATAGAAGATATGCTCGAAGTGCTATATTTATTTGAAGCCCCTGAATCGTATGACGAAAAAACCATTCGCAAAAAATGGAAAGAGCGCACGCCGGGAATTATTACCGGATTAATTGAAGTGTTGGAAAGTATTGATGATTTTGACGAGGCAAATATTGAAGTGGCCTTTAAAGCATTTTTAGAGGATAAAGAATTGGGATTTGGAGCCGTATTACCTAATTTCAGGGTGTTGGTTACCGGAAAAGGCATGGGACCTTCGATGTTTGCTATTTCGGAGTTGTTAGGTAAGAAAGAAGTAGTTAAGCGATTAAATGATGGTTTAATAAACGTAGAAAATGCAGGTAATTGAAGTTAATAATATAAGGCTGCATGCTAATCACGGATGCATGGAAGAGGAGTACCTGATCGGGGGGGAATACGTGGTAGATGTGCATTTATGGGTTGATTTTTCGGAAGCCGGAAAAACCGATAAGCTCAAGGATACCATTGATTATGTGCGTGTAAATGAGATTGTTGAATCGCAGATGAAAATTCGTTCAAAGCTTATTGAACATGCCGGATGGCGGATTATGAAAATATTGAAAAAAGAATTTCCTAATTGTGAAAAGATTAAGGTGAAAGTAGTAAAATTGGCTCCACCCATCAATGGAAATGTAGATAATGTTGCGATTGTAATAGAAGTATAATTATTTTGTTTCTCTTGTATTTTTACGGATTCAAAAAATGAATACAGAAATTTCCCCTCTTGAGAGGGGTTAAGGGGTGTGTAAATGTCAAACTGATGCAGTTTTTTGAATTTAAATAAGATAGTAATTAATTATTGATTGGCCTGTAAGTGAAAATGTCAAGAATTTAATAAATTTGCATCCTTAAAATGGTCGCGTGGCCGAGTGGTTAGGCGGAGGTCTGCAAAACCTTTTACGGCGGTTCGAATCCGTTCGCGACCTCAAAATACAAGGAGCCCGGTTTTTTCCGGGCTCCTTGTATTTTATAGGTAGCTCGGATGAGAACCGCAGGTTCGAAATGAGTCTTCGGAATAATGGTTTATCTATTGAAGTGCTTTATTGGCGAATTCACGAGGGCCTGTGCGGCATGCCCGTGCGTATGAGTAATCCGTTCGCGGCTTGTCAAGTGCAATCGATTTCAAAACGATCTATTCCCGTCTCGCTTTAGTGGACGGAAAAAATTAATATACGGCGACCCCCTCCGGCTTTAGCCACATGCTTAAAACACTGGGGCTAAAGCCCTTTATCAATCATTGTCATTGCTTATCCGTTGCTTAAAAGCAACGGGAATTGAATCGGGTCGAATTCACGAGGGCCTGTGCGGCATGCCTGTACGTATGAGTAATCCGTTCGCGACCTCAAATTATAGATGACCTGGTTTTTTTGCCGTGCCTTTTTGTTTTATAATCATTTGACGTCTGCTTTATATGGCGAAAAAAAATTAAGTATAAAAACTCCTCTATATACCCTACTTTTACACCTTTAAAAATTATTGATTGTGATAAATTCTATTATTGAAATTGCAGTAAAAGCCGGGGAGGAGATTATAAAAATTTATAACAGCGATTACACCGTTAGCTATAAAGAGGATCAGTCCCCACTTACTGATGCCGATAAAGCTTCGAACCGGATTATTGTTGATGAATTAAAAAAAGTGAGCGATTATCCGCTGATAAGCGAAGAAGAGAAGGAAGTCTTGTACGAAACGCGAAAAGACTATGATACCTATTGGTTAATAGACCCATTGGACGGAACCAAGGAATTTGTAAAACGCAATGGTGAGTTTACCGTAAATATCGCATTGATAAAAAACGGCGTACCTGTAATGGGCGTGGTATATGCACCGGTAATCGAAACGCTTTATTTTGCGAGTGAAGAAGTAGGCGCCTATAAATGCGAAAATGTAAATAAAGATACTTCCCGGAACAAAATTTTAGAAAATGCTGTAAAGCTGGTGAACCCGAAAATTCCAGTTAAAACCAAATTAACGATAGTTGCCAGCAAATCACATTTATCGCCCGAGACACAGGATTTTATCGATTCTATGAAACAGGTTTACAAAGAGGTTGAGCTTATCTCGAAAGGCAGCTCATTAAAATTATGCATGGTAGCTGAAGGAAGTGCGAATGTTTATCCGCGTTTTGCGCCCACCATGGAATGGGATACTGCTGCCGGTCATGCCGTATGCCGAATAGCCGGTTACCAGGTGAACGAATACCCTGTTGGCACACCACTTAAATACAATAAAGAAAACCTGTTGAACCCCTGGTTTATTGTAATGTAAATTCTCCTTTTTTTATGAAATCAAAACACATTATTCCCCATTCTTTTTATGTAGATCGTAAAAAAAGGGAAGAGCTTAATAACCATCCCTCTTTTTTAATCTGGTTTACCGGGCTTTCGGGTTCCGGAAAATCAACCATTGCTTCTCGGCTCGAAGAAGAACTGTTCAATAGGGGGTATCATACTTATATTTTAGACGGAGACAATGTAAGAAGTGGGTTAAATTCAGATTTGGATTTTACCGACAAGGGCAGGGTAGAAAACATCAGGAGAATTGGCGAAGTAGCCAATTTATTTGTAGATGCCGGAATTATTGTGATGGCTTCTTTTATATCACCTTTTCGGCAAGAACGTGAGCTTGTAAAAAATCGGGTTGGGACTGCACATTTTTTTGAGGTTTTTGTTGATTGCCCGATAGAAGAATGTGAAACAAGGGATGTGAAAGGATTATATAAAAAAGCCAGGGCAGGGGAAATTCCGGATTTTACAGGTATATCTTCACCTTATGAAATCCCGGAGAGCCCTGACATTGTGATTGATACAAGTAAAAATACAGTAGATAAAGCGGTGCAAAAACTCATTTATAAATTAGCAGAAAGATTCGCTTTGAATAATTAAATTTGTTGGCTTAAAAAGTAGACTATGCCCCACATGCACAAATATGCACTTACTCATTTACAGGAACTGGAAGCTGAATCTATTTACGTTTTACGTGAGGTTTTTGCGCAGTTTCAAAATCCGGTAATCCTGTTTTCGGGCGGAAAAGATTCACTTGTTGTTGCCCATCTTGCACGAAAAGCTTTTTATCCGGCTAATATTCCTTTTACTTTTTTACATGTTGATACCGGGCATAATTTTCCTGAAACTATTGCATTCAGAGATAAATTAGTGGATGATTTTGGTGTAAATCTCCTGGTGGGTTCGGTACAAAAATCGATTGACGACGGTCGGGCGATTGAGGAAACCGGAATAAATGCAAGCCGCAATGTTATGCAAACCATAACATTGCTTGACACCATCGAAGAAAAAGGCATTGATTGTGCCATTGGTGGTGGTAGGCGTGATGAGGAAAAGGCACGGGCTAAAGAACGTTTTTTTTCACACCGCGACGAGTTCGGACAATGGGACCCTAAAAACCAGCGGCCCGAGTTATGGAACTTGTTTAACGCCCGGATGAATTTTGGGGAACATTTCAGGGTTTTTCCAATAAGCAATTGGACCGAAATGGATATCTGGCAATATATTTTAAAGGAGAACATTGAAATTCCCTCCTTATATTTTGCTCATAAGCGCCAAGTGGTCTGGCGTAATAATTCCTGGATTCCGGTTTCGGAATATTTGAATTTAAGGGATGGGGAAAAAATAGAAGCCAAACTTCTCCGGTTCCGGACTTTGGGTGATATAACCATTACCGGAGGGATTGAATCAACCGCTAATACCCTTGAAGCAATCGTTGCCGAGGTGGCTGCCGAACGAAAAACCGAACGGGGCAACCGTGCCGATGATAAACGTTCGGAAACCTCTATGGAAGACCGTAAGCGAGAGGGATATTTTTAGTTAAAAAGCATTTAAATCGTGAGTATGCATACCGAAGAAACAGGATTATTAAGGTTTACAACTGCCGGAAGTGTAGATGATGGAAAAAGCACTTTGATTGGTAGGTTATTGTTTGATTCAAAGTCTATTTTCGAGGATCAGTTGGAAGCCATTGCAAAAACATCGTCGCGAAAGGGATTGGACCATATTGAATTGGCTTTGCTGACCGATGGATTAAAAGATGAACGCGAGCAAGGCATTACAATTGATGTGGCTTATCGCTATTTTGCAACACCCAAGCGAAAGTTTATTATTGCCGATACGCCGGGGCACATCGAATATACCAGGAATATGGTTACCGGAGCTTCTACCGCCAACCTAGCCATTATTTTAATCGATGCCCGCAAAGGGGTTTTGGAACAAACTTCCCGCCACTCTTTTATTGCATCCTTGTTAAGAATTCCGCACGTAGTTGTTTGTGTAAATAAAATGGATTTGGTCGATTACGATGAAGAAACGTATGATAAAATTGTAGAACAATACAGCATTTTTGCTTCTAAATTGGATGTAAATGATGTCCGTTTTATTCCTATCAGCGCTTTGGATGGCGACAATGTTGTTGACAGGTCTAATAAAATGCCCTGGTACGAGGGGGCGACATTATTAAACACATTGGAAACCATTCATATTGCTTCTGACCGGAATTTTATTGATTGCCGTTTTGCAGTGCAAACCGTTATTCGGCCACACTCAAAAGAGCACCACGATTTTAGGGGATATGCCGGTCGGATAGATGGTGGGGTTTACAAACCGGGTGATGAAGTTGTGGTTTTACCTTCGGGTTATTTGTCAAAAATTAAAACCATTTATCACGATGGAAAAGAAGTTGATGAAGCTTTTTCGCCCATGTCGGTAACCATTACTTTAACCGATGATCTCGATTTATCAAGAGGCGATATGATCGTCCGAAGAAATAATCAGCCCTTAGTTGGACAGGATATTGATGCGATGTTTTGTTGGTTAAATAAAAAGGAATTAAGGCCCCGGGCCAAATATTATATCCGGCACACAACCAACGAAGCAAAAGCCCTTATCCGGGAGATTAAATACAAAGTGGATATCAATACTTTACACCGGATAGAAGATGATAAAGTGATAAGGATGAACGACTTGTTCAGGGCAAAACTTCGGGTAACCAAGCCTTTGCTCTACGATCCTTATAAAAAGAATAAATTTACGGGCAGTATTGTTTTGGTGGATGAATTTACCAATGAAACGGTTGCAGCCGGAATGATTATTTAAATTAGATCGATATGAAGGTTATAGTTGACGGAAAAGAAAACAGAATAAGTGTTGATACGGGAAACGGCCATGGGATTCTAAACGGAGAGACCTTTAAACTCGATAGTGATGAAGAAGGCCCAATGGTTTATCATGTAGCCTGGAAAGGTAAGCAATACAATGTACAAGTGTTACCGGGCGATGATAATATTCATCCAAAAGTAAGGGTTAACGGCAATACATATAATCTCGAATTAATCGATAAGTTCGACGAATTGTTGAAGGATTTAGGAATGGAAAGCTTGGTGGTAAATAAAATAACAGATATTAAATCTCCGATGCCCGGATTGGTACTGGAAATAAACGTTGAGCCGGGAGCGGAGGTAAAAAAAGGAGACCCGCTTCTGATTCTCGAAGCCATGAAAATGGAAAATGTTATTAAGTCACCGGCAGATGCTGTTGTAAAAGATGTTTTTGTAAATCCTTCAGAAGCCGTCGAAAAAAACGAAGTATTGATATCTTTTGAATAAGGTTAGTTTTTCCTTCCTGAAATGTGGAAAATGTTAAAAACTATTAATTCAAAACTCAACATTTAAAATTTACAACTCCTTCTTCATATTTGTTTAAATTCGCAAGCTTAATAACGTACTGAACATGAATTATCAAAAGTGGAATGTAATCATTGGCTGGGTGGTTTTTTTAATCGCCTCGTTTGTATATTTATCAACCATCGAACCCACAGCCAGTTTCTGGGATTGTGGTGAATTTATCGCCTCGGCATATAAAATGGAAGTAGGGCATCCGCCCGGTGCTCCGTTGTTTATGCTGATTGCCCGGTTTTTTTCGATGTTTATGCCAACAGAGTATGTTGCTGCTTCTGTTAACACTATGTCGGCTTTAAGCAGTTCATTCACTATTTTATTTCTTTTTTGGACTGTCACTGCATTTGGCCGAAAACTGGCCACACATGACGGGGAATTTACAGATGGCAAAAAATGGGCAGTAATCTTTAGCGGTATAATCGGCGGATTGGCATATACTTTTTCCGATTCGTTTTGGTTCTCAGCCGTCGAAGGGGAGGTTTACGCGATGTCTTCGTTATTTACGGCGGTTGTTTTTTGGGCCATCATGAAATTCGATGCCGAAACCAACCCCAGGAAAGAAAACCAATGGATTGTATTAATTGCATACCTGATGGGCTTGTCCATTGGGGTTCACTTATTAAACTTACTGGCTATTCCTGCAATGGCCTTTGTTTATTATTTCAAAAAACATAATACAACTACCAAAGGGATTGTTTATACAGCGCTTGCAGGAGTGATTATTCTTGGGGTTATCCAGGGAATTATTATTCCTAAATCGGTTGCACTTGGCGGTTGGTTCGAGTTGCTGTTTGTTAACGGTATTGGGTTACCATTTAACTCGGGACTTATCCTGTATTTTATCTTACTTACACTTGCTTTTGTTTTCGGATTAAGGTATTCCCAACAAAAGAACAAGCCGATATTGCAGATGGGGATTTTAAGTGTGCTGGTAATGTTAATTGGTTATTCCACCATTTTTGTAATCACCATTCGTTCCAATGCAAACCCTCCTATGGACGAGAACGACCCCAGCGATGTATTTACGCTCCAGTCGTATTTAAACAGGGAACAATACGGAGACCGCCCGCTCGCAAAAGGCCAATACTGGAATACACCTTTCGATGCCAAACAACAGCGGAAAGATGGCAAGCCCGTTAGGATGAAAGCCTATACGGTTAAATCGAAACAGGGAAGCCGCACCATTAAATCGTTTAAATTTAAATTTGATGCCGAAAACTATATAAAATCCCATTCCGACAAAGGCTATTCTTTGGGTAATGAGTATATTATCAAAGATTCGAAAAAAGCTTCGGAATACAATTACGATTCTGAATTTGAGACTATTTTCCCCAGGATGTACAGTACCCAGGCGCATCATATCAGGGAGTATAAAAAATGGTCTAATTTTAAAGGAACCCCAATGCGGGGACGCGATAACCAGGGGAATCCGACAATTATAAAAAAACCTAAGTTTTTTAGCGAAAATATGCGGTTTTTCTTTTCATACCAGGTAAATTGGATGTATTGGCGGTATTTTATGTGGAATTATTCAGGTAAGCAAAACGATACCCAGGGCCACGGAAACATTTTAGATGGTAACTGGTTAAGTGGGGTTGATTTAATTGATTCGGAACGATTGGGATCCCAAAAAAACCTACCCTATAATTTTACCCGGGCAAAAGCCTATAACAAATTCTATTTGTTACCTTTTCTTTTAGGCTTAATTGGCCTGGTATTTATGGCCTATAGGGACCCGAAAAACTTTAGCGTTGTCGCACTGCTGTTTTTATTTACCGGGCTTGCAATCGTGGTTTATCTTAATCAGTACCCGATGCAACCACGCGAACGTGATTATGCCTATGTGGGTTCTTTTTATGCTTTTGCGATCTGGATAGGATTGGGGGTTTATGCCTTATTCGATATGGCATTTACGCTTCGCCAAAAGGAATTGATAAGAGTAATCGGTTATCCAGCTGCACTGGGGATACTTGTTTATTTACTTGAGTCGGTTAGTGGCGATACCCATGGATTTTCTTATATAATTTTATACTTGACCGTAGTTGGGGGAGTTATATTGCTAGTTGTGAAAGCGATACATACGTTTGTTAAAAAACCTAATTTAGTAGCCGGTGCAACTTTTCTTATTGCCCTTGTGGTACCGGTACTAATGGCTATGGATGGATGGGACGATCATACCCGGGCCAAAAGACGTACCGCCCTCGATTTTGCAGTTGATTACCTGGAATCATGTGCGCCAAATGCCATTTTATTTACCAATGGGGATAACGATACTTTTCCATTGTGGTATGCACAGGAAGTTGAGGGATACCGGACTGATATTAGAGTTGTAAACCTGAGTTTATTAAACACCGATTGGTATATCGACCAGATGAAACGCAAAGCTTATGAATCTGATCCGGTACCATTTAATGTTCCCGAGGTAAAATACCGGCAAGGTACACGGGATATTGTTTTGTTGCAGCCAGACCCAAGGCTAAAGGATAAATTCATCGATGCCAAACAAGCCATAAAATTTGCTTTCGATGATAAGAACACACTCCCTGTTGGAGGTGGGGATAAACTGTCGTATATCCCAACTAAAAAGTTCGAACTAAAAGTTGACAAGGCTAAGGTTTTGAGCCTTGAAAATGGAACGGTTCAACCGGAGGATTCTGCACTTGTTGTAGATAAAATTCAATGGACCATTAATAAAAGCTATCTATTGAAAAATCAAGTGATGGTGTTGTTGCTTTTGGCTGAGAATGATTGGGAACGCCCGATTTATTTTGCGGTTACTACCGGAAAGGATTCTTATCTCGGACTACAAAATTATTTTCAGCTTGAAGGTTTGGCTTACAGGTTGGTGCCCATTAAAACAGCAAATAAAAACCCCAATCTTTCAGGAAGGGTTGCTACAGACATTATGTACAATAACCTGATGAATAAATTCAGGTGGGGCAATATGGATTTAGACGGGGTTTTTATAGATGAAAACAACCGTAGGATGACCACTAATTTGCGCTTACAATTCAGCAATTTATCAACCGCATTAATAGAAGAGGGGGATGACGAACGTGCAATTAAAACACTCGATAAATCGATTGCCGTAATGCCCGATAAAAATGTGCCATTTACCAGAGTGCTACTACCATCTATTGAAAATTATTACCGACTCGGGGAGTTCGATAAAGCCAATGAGCTTACCGAATTAATGTTTGATAGATTTGAAGAAGAACTCGCATATTTGATGTCTTTAGATGATGTTAACGGTTATTCTGTTAAGGAAGATATGCAAATCAATAATTATATGCTTCAGCGGTTTTCGCAGTTGACCAACGTAATTTACCCACAGGAAGGATTCGGAGAAGAACTTAAAATAAGGGCCGATAGTGTTCAGCAAGTACTGACGGTTCGGCTACAGGAATTGGAAGAAGAACACAAAAGAATACTCCGTGGGCGTTTTTAACCGGGATTAACTTTTTTTATAATTATGGCAAAGAGGCAGATGTGCCTCTTTGCTGTTTTAGGATACATCTATAAATCAGTTGGTAAAATAAGTTTAAGCTTGTTTTTCCGGTTTGTTTTTTTTAGACCTTTGAAATGTTAATCCCATTGCTTTATAATTGTTAAAACCAGGCACTTGAGTTTTTATTTTACAAAGACCCCAAATATTGTAAAGCCGCTGGCAAGCGATTTAATTTGGAGTTTTAATTCTGATAATGATAAGCCTGTCCTGTATTTAACATTTGATGATGGTCCTGTTGAAGGGGTTACTGACAGGGTACTGGAAGAGCTTAATAAATTTAATGCGAAAGCTACTTTTTTCTGCGTGGGCGAAAATGTTGAGAAAAATCCAGGGCTGTTTAACCAGATTAGTGAACAGGGACATTCGGTTGCAAATCACACTTTTAATCATTTAAACGGCTGGAAAACCGGCAATTATAGCTATTATAAAAATGTTTTAAAAGCGGATGGGTTAATTGGTTCAAACTTATTTAGGCCACCTTATGGCAAAATAACCCGACAACAGGTAAAAAGTTTAAAAAAAAGATTTAAAATCATTATGTGGGATGTGCTTTCAGGTGATTTTGATGTAAATATAACACCGGAAAGATGTTTAAATAATGTTATTAAGGCATCAAAACCGGGTTCGGTCATTGTTTTTCATGATAGTCAAAAAGCAAAGGGAAATATTATTGAAGCCTTACCTGAAGTGCTAAAACATTTTACTGAAAAAGGATATATATTTAAAAACATTAGCCAGTATGAAAAAATTAGATGATGCAAAATGGGTGGTTCTTTTTATTGCTAAGAAAAGGGTGGATATTACGGGTTACGATAAAACCCTTGAAAGAATGCTGGATAAAGTTAAAAAACTTCCGGGGTTTGTCCATTTACAGACTTTCACAAATGATTTGGGCATGGGAATAGCCATATCTTATTGGAAAAACCGGGAAAGTATTAGTGAATGGGGGGCGGACAATGAACACATTCATGCGCAGAAACGTGGAATCGTAGATTGGTATTCCCAATATCAGATCATTATTGCCAAGATAGATGATTATTACGATTTTAAATTGGACTGAACCTAACACTTCGAAGTGTTTCGAAGCTCTGACTCTGAGGCAGTCTAACTATAATTTTTATTCAACAGTAACCGATTTCGCTAAATTCCGGGGTTGATCAACATTGCAATTTCGCATTAGGGCAATGTGATATGAAAGCAGTTGAAGTGGGATTACGGAGATGAGCGGGGTTAAAACCTCGTTGGTACGTGGAATTTCTATCACATGGTCGGCAATGGCCTTTACCTGGGTATCGCCCTGGGTAACTATGGCCATTATTTTCCCTTTACGTGCTTTAACTTCCTGGATATTACTAACCAGTTTTTCGTACAACGGACCATTCGAGGCCATAACGATAACCGGCATTTCTTCATCGATTAATGCAATAGGGCCGTGCTTCATTTCTGCTGCAGGGTATCCTTCGGCATGAATGTATGAGATCTCTTTCAGTTTTAAAGCTCCTTCAAGTGCAACCGGAAATTCGAACCCCCGGCCCAGGTACAATGCATTTGGATGGTCTTTATATACCTTGGCAATTTCCCTGATCTGATCGTTTAATTTTAAAACGGTCTCAATTTTTCCAGGAATCTGATCAAGTTCTACCATCATTCGGTGGTAATCGGTATGTGAAATTTCTCCTTTTTTATAGCCAATCATCAGGGCCATTAGCGTTAATACAGTTACTTGGGCAGTAAATGCTTTTGTAGAGGCAACACCAATTTCCGGACCGGCATGGGTATAAGAACCTGCATCGGTTTCGCGCGGAATTGTTGACCCGATTACATTACAAATACCAAGTATTGTAGCTCCTTTTTGCTTGGCCATTTTTATAGCGGCCAACGTATCGGCTGTTTCCCCCGATTGGGAAATGGCAATAATAATATCGTCCTGGGTTATAATTGGGTTGCGGTACCTGAATTCAGAGGCATATTCCACTTCAACAGGGATGCGGGCAAGGTTTTCGAATAGGTATTCCCCAACTAAACCAGCATGCCATGAAGTTCCACAAGCTGTAATTATAATGCGTTTGGCCCGGATTAATTTTTTTTCATAATCTTTAATCCCCCCCAGGCTGATCACCCCTTTTTTAAGGTTTAACCGGCCACGCATACTATCGCGGACCGATTTAGGTTGTTCAAATATTTCCTTAAGCATAAAATGGTCATACCCCCCCTTTTCCAATGTTTCCAATTGCATCGACAATTCCTGAACTACCGGGCTTTTTTCCTGGTTTCTGATATTCTTTAGTTTAAAACCTTTATGTCTATCAATAATGGCAATTTCTTCATCTTCGAGGTAAACCACATTTTGGGTATGTTCGATAATAGGTGTAGCATCGGAGGCAATAAAAAACTCGTTGTTTTTCCCAATACCAACAACCAGCGGAGAACTGTTTTTAGCAGCGATCAATTCATCCGGGTTATTGCGGTCCATCACTACTATGGCATAAGCACCAACAACTTCATTTAGTACAATTCGTACAGCTTCGAACAAAGATACATTCTCTGTCTTTTTTATTTCACTAATAAACTGAACTAACACTTCGGTATCGGTTTCACTTTTAAAGGTGTATCCACGATTTATCAATTCTTCACGTATGGTATTGTAATTTTCGATAATGCCATTATGGATCAGGACAATTTCTTCATTTTCCGATAAATGCGGATGTGCATTTATATCGGTTGGTAAGCCATGAGTGGCCCACCTGGTGTGCCCAATCCCAATTGTTCCTTTAATAGGAATACCATTAATATACGATTCCAGTTCACTTACTTTACCTTTTCTTTTAAAAACGTTTAAACTCCCGTTTTCTATTAGTGCGACCCCCGACGAATCGTAGCCGCGGTATTCTAATCTTTTTAACCCTTTCAGTAATATTGGGTAAGCTTGTTTATCACCAATATAAGCAACTATTCCACACATAATTAGTCGTTTAAAGTTGAATAATATATTCTGAGAAGTAAGGCTTTTTCGCCGTTCGAAGTGTCGGCGTTATGACCGAATAAAATAGACCTGTTCGCAGATGTCCCAGGTTTATTAATCTCTACTCTAACATCGGGAGTACTAATTTCACCATTTAAAAATTGCTGAATATGCTCAGTTATGTTAAACCGATATTCTGATCTGAATTCATCATATAACCCACCCAGATTTGGCGAGCCTTGATCTGCAATAATTAAGTTAGTACCCTCTTCATCAAACCGGGATATAAAAAACTGGGAGGCTGGCACATAATCTTCAACCGTGCTGGGATCAACAGGCATAATCAATTCAGCTTTATTTACAGGAATGGGACCCAATGAATCCAATAGCGAATGTAGTGTTGGCATTTTAATATCAATTGCAAAACCACCGCCTGCTTGCAAAAAATACTTTTGATTTGCTAAACTTGTGTCATTCAGAATAGCATTAAATTCGGCAGAACCGCTACCGGTATAATCGTGTTTATATTCATTAAAATGAGCATTTGCAGTCTCGGATATATTGAATTCAAAGGTGCTAATCACGGTATCAATATGCATATACATAACCAAAGTCGTTGCTCCACCTGCGTAATTAATATTGAGAATAGAACCGTCCTGTACCCCATCGGTTGTAATGTAAAGCCCTTTGTAAACTTTTAAAAATTCTGCATTGTTAGATAGTACTTCAGTACCCGATAGATCAATGATTTCTTGACCAAAAGAAGGATCTAGTTTTAGTTTAAAGACACCAATAAATTGATTAAGGGTATCAAGCCCAATCTGAATAGTATCAATAAAATTAGGTATAAATGTATTATTAAACGTGGGTTCAAGAAGTGATTCATTAAAAATTTCGAGGGAAGAATTGGTTGTATATAAACTATCTATTGTAAAAACAGCATCGTTATTTATACGATATAAATTAAAAGTCATCTCTTTGTTTTCGGAGCCATAAAATTGGTCACCATTGCTAACCCCAAGTTGGGCATAAAAAATAATCGAATCACATATAGCCGAATCAGAAAATGAAATACCGCTTCCGTTGATTAAAAACTGGGTGTAAAAACTGATTTTTGTATTGCCAAAAAACGGATCATTGATCGAGCCGAGCAGCACATCGGAAAATCCATTGGACCGAACTAAACTTTCGGGCTTTATTGATGAAATAACATTAAAAGTATCAATAAACTCAACTCCGAGGTCATTATCCCTCGAAAATAAACCAATCCCAACACCATTGTCTTGCTTATCGCACGAGCCAATGACTATAGTTATTAAAAAGAGTGCGGCCAGAACAGGCCGCACCAGATTATTTTTCATGTTTAATTCTGTTCGATTAATATCAGGAGTTAACTGTTACAGTCTCCATTAGTTTGTCATAAAAAGCCGAATAGACACTTCCAATTTCTTCATCATCCGGTTTTTCAAGAACAGGAACGTTTGCGTTAGTTATATATTGCGCAATATCATTCTCAATTTCATCAGAGGCAATTACTAAAGCATCAGAGTTGTTAATGGCCAACTCAATCAATCCTTTTAAGTTTGCATTACTTAAATTTTTACAGGCAGATTCTTCTATACCGTCGAAAACCAATTTTCCGATAACTTTTTTACTAATTTTATCAGTGTACTTTTGATTGTAAACCGAAAAAACGACCTTGGTGTCTTTAAAGTGCGGGTCATCCGAAAAAATTGTTTTGATATAAAGTGGTACCAATGCGCTCATCCAACCATGACAATGTATAACATCGGGTTTCCAACCTAATTTTTTTGCGGTTTCCAATACTCCTTTTGCAAAAAATATGGCCCGTTCGTCAGAATCCTTAAATAATTTTCCGTTTTCCTTAGTTAGAAAAAACTTGCGTTTAAAGTATTCTTCATTATCAATAAAGTACACTTGCATGCGTGCTTGCGGTATTGAAGCTACTTTAATGATTAACGGATGATCATGATCGTCAACTACAAGGTTCATTCCCGATAAACGGATTACTTCGTGTAGCTGGTGTCTTCTTTCATTTACACAACCATAGCGCGGTGTGAAAATCCTTATTTCCTTTCCGCTCTCCTGAATTTTTTGTGGTAAACTTCTGCTTGTGAGTGAGATTTCTGTTTCCGGTAAAAATGGTGTAATCTCTTGTGTAACAAATAAAATTCTCTTTTTCATCTAGCCCTCTTAAATTTTTTACAAAAATATAAAAAAATAAGCTTATAAACGATGTTTAAAGTAGCTTTACTTTTAAATTGCGTTAATTATATCACTTTATGTTATGGAAATAATAGATTCTGAACCAGATTTAAAGAATCGGATATATAATTTAAAAAATGCAGGAAAGGTTATTGGCTTTGTGCCAACGATGGGAAATTTGCATGAAGGACATATTTCATTAATTGAGATTGCCCTAAACAAGGCTGATATTGTAGTATGCAGCATCTATGTAAATCCGACGCAATTTAACGACAAAAATGATTTTGAATTATATCCCAAAAGCCTCTCAAAAGACCTTAAGCTATTGAAGAAATCAGGTTGTAATATTGTGTTTACCCCTGTCAATAATACAATTTATCCCTATGGAGTAAGGCATATTGAATATGATATTGGTAATCTAGGTAGCGTGATGGAAGGTAAATACAGAAAAGGGCATTTTAATGGTGTAATACAGGTTGTAAAAAGATTATTTGATATTGTGAAGCCAGATGTAGCCGTTTTTGGAAAAAAGGATTTTCAGCAATTGGCAGTTATTAGATGGCTGGTTGGTCATTTTAATTTGGATGTAAAGATAATTGGTGCCCCAATTATTCGTGATCCTGATGGCGTAGCGATGAGCTCGCGAAACTCGCGGTTAAGTAAAAGTGAAAGGGAAATAGCAAAAAACCTTTCAAAATCCTTGATTTATATTCGCGACAACTATAAGAAAATCCATATTCTGAAGCTTAAAATAAATGCTTATGAGCAATTAAACAAAGTTAAAAACCTGGAGTTGGAGTACCTTGAAGTTGCCGATATGTCAACTCTACAGCTAGTATCAGAAATTGATTTTGAGCGTCCGACAGGCGTTTTTGTCGCCGCAAAAATCGGGCAAATCAGGTTAATAGATAATGTTGGTTTATTTTGATAATTTTGCACTCTCAAATTCAACCTTGAAAAGTATGCAAATTGAAGTGATGAAATCGAAGATTCACCGCGTAAAAGTTACGGAGGCTGACTTGAATTATATTGGTTCCATAACCATAGATGAAGACTTAATGGATGCGGTTAATTTTATCGAAGGTGAAAAAGTTCAGATTGTTAACATCAACAATGGAGAACGATTGGAAACCTATGTAATTAAGGGTATCAAAGGGTCTGGGGATGTTTGTTTAAATGGACCGGCTGCCCGTAAAGTAGCGGTAGGCGATGTTGTAATTATAATTTCGTACGCTTTGATGGATTTCGAAAAAGCAAAAGCGTTTAAGCCATATATTGTTTTTCCCGATGAAACAACCAACCGGCTGAAAGCCTAATTTTGAAAAAAAAACTGATTAACATACTTAAGTTTGGACTCCCTTTGACATTGGGTATTTTCTTGATTTGGTTATCGTTTCGTAAACTAACCGCTGAAGATATTGAATCAATAAAATATTCATTTAAAAATGCGGATTATTTCTGGATATGGATTTCAATAGCCCTGGCTATTTTAAGTCATGTTAGCCGTGCATACCGTTGGAGATATACCTTGGAGCCCTTAGGTTATCACCCTAAATTTTTAAATTCGTTTATGGCTGTCATGATTGGTTATCTTGTAAACCTGGGAGTGCCTAGAATGGGCGAGATTTCGAGGGCTGCTGCATTGACCAAATACGAGAATATCCCTTTTAATAAAGGTTTTGGAACCATTATTGCCGAACGTGTTGCCGACATGATTTTTTTAATGGCCTTTATTTTTTTAGTGGTTATTATTCAGCTTTCAACCCTTCAGGATTACCTGGTTAAAACCTTTGAAAATTTTAACCCGATAAATACCGCAATTATCCTATCGGTATTGGCCATATTGGGGCTTTTGTTCCTTAAATTTATTCAACGGTCCGAAATTCCATTTTTTATTAAACTCAGGGAATTTATACAGGGAATTTTAGAAGGGATTAAGGCGATCCTGAAAATGAAGGATTCATTAAAATTTATTGCACATACTTTTTTTATTTGGTTTCTATACGTCTTGATGTTTTATGTCGGAATGAATGCTGTTCCAGAGCTTAATAACGTTCCATTTGGAGGGGTACTTTCTGCTTTTGTTATTGGTGGAATTTCTATTGCTGTTACCAATGGAGGAATAGGGGCTTATCCTTATGGGGTAATGCAAATCCTGATGCTTTATAATGTTGAAGCAGCATACGGACTTGCTTTTGGGTGGATAATCTGGTCGGCCCAAACAATTATGGTACTTGTAATAGGCGGGCTTTCTTTTATCTTTATGCCTGTTTATAACCAAGAGATTGATGCCGGACCAGCTTGAACAAAAAATTTATTCAATAAACAATATCAACCATCAAATTACCAAATGGAAAAATGATGGACTTAGCCTTGTTTTTACCAATGGTGTTTTTGATATTATTCATCGTGGGCATATCGATTATTTGTACAAAGCCTCATTAAAAGGGGATAAACTGATTATTGGTTTAAATGCCGATTCCTCTGTAAAACAATTGGGAAAAGGCGATGCCAGGCCATTTAATAACGAAATTAACAGGGCGTATTTGCTCGCTGCCTTTGGGTTTATTGATGCAGTTGTTGTTTTTAAGGAAGAAACCCCATACGGTTTAATTAAGATGATAAAGCCGGATGTGCTGGTAAAAGGTGGTGATTATGATCCCAATGCACTGAAAGGAAACAAGAAATACATTGTAGGTTCTGATGTTGTGAAATCGTACAATGGAGTGGTGGCGATGATTCCTTTTTTAAAGGGATATTCAACCACTTTATTGGTAGCAAAGATTAAAAATTCGGTGTAATGGCTAAGGTAAAGCGTGCTTTTTTCTGTAAGAATTGTGGATATGATGCTCCGAAATGGTTGGGAAAATGCCCTTCATGTAACGAGTGGAACACTTTTACAGAAGAAATATTAACAAGTTCGAAAGAACCCGCGGGTTTTAACCCGAAAAAAGCAAATCGAAAACCCACTTTAATTCAAAGTATAGAAACCGGGAAGGAAGTAAGGATACCTTTAGAGGACCAGGAACTAAACCGGGTGCTGGGTGGTGGACTGGTACCGGGAAGCCTGATTTTATTCGGAGGTGAACCCGGAATAGGCAAGTCTACCTTAATGCTGCAGATGGCGCTTTTGCAACCGGCATTAAAAACTTTATATGTTTCGGGAGAGGAGAGTGAAATACAGCTAAAAATGCGTGCAGAACGGATAGGTTATGATAATCCACAATGTTTTGTTCTGGCCGAAAGTGAAATAGAAGCTGTATTTAAGCAGATCGAAAACTTGGATCCGGACCTGGTAATCATAGATTCAATCCAGACCTTGTATAGCCCTTTACTCGATTCAGCGCCTGGTAGTGTATCGCAAACCCGCGAATGTGCAGCACAATTAATGCGGTATGCAAAAACCACCAATACACCTGTAGTTCTTATTGGCCATATTACAAAAGATGGTTCATTGGCCGGACCAAAAGTTTTGGAACACATGGTAGATACCGTGTTGCAATTCGAAGGCGACAAGAATTTTGTTTACCGCTTGCTGCGGACCGTAAAAAATAGATTTGGAGCAACCAATGAATTGGGTGTTTATGAAATGGTTAATGAAGGATTGCGCGAAGTTGCAAATCCTTCGGAGATACTTATTTCTGAAAACAGGGACGATTTAAGCGGTGTGGCCATTGCCCCGGTGCTTGAAGGTATACGTCCGGTACTGATAGAGGTACAGGCATTGGTTAGTTCGGCAGTATATGGAACACCACAACGCACTTCCACAGGATTTGATTTGCGCAGGCTAAATATGATACTGGCCGTACTCGAAAAGCGGGCGGGTTTCCGATTGGCAGCTAAAGATGTTTTTCTGAATTTGACCGGTGGAATTAAAGTTGATGATCCGGGATTGGATTTGGCTGTTGCTGCCGCAATATTATCGTCGAGTGAAGATATCGCCATTGCACCACTTACCTGTTTGGCAGGGGAAATAGGACTTTCTGGGGAAATCAGGCCTGTATCAAGAATTGGTCAACGAATATTTGAAGCGCAAAAATTGGGTTTCAGGCGCATCATCGTTTCTGCATTTAATAAAGGGATATCAAAAAAGAAATATAAAATCGAAATTGTTGGAGTAGGCACTATCGAACAAACAATTTCAGCCTTATTTGGATAGCATTTGTCCCACAGGATCTATTGAAGAATGGTTGGGTTTTTGCGATTTCAAAGCCGCTTTTTCGTACGTGTCATAGTCGAAAAATACACTTCCGAAATCCCGGGCTTCCATAGAATTTGCCGGAAAGTTTTTTACGTACAATTGTAACAGCCTAACTGTTTTATCATAATACAATGGAATAATTACAGCATCATCCAGTATTCTTTGGTCAGCTTTGCAATATAACTCCATTCGTTTTTCATTGTTTATTTCTTTAATCGCATTATTATACAAATAGTCGAATTCATCGCTCTTGTAACGGGTTGAATTGTAATAGGATTTCGCATTGATATCTTCGGGAACTAATTTTCCATAAAACAGACAAAGGAAATTTTCGGGATCGTAATAATCGGCAAGCCATGAATCCCTCCAGAAGTCAACCTGACCCAATTCAACACGTTCGAAATGCTGTGCCCTGCCAGTAATGCTCAAATCGAGGTAAATCCCCAAATTTTCTGAGAGCATTTTTTGAACAGCTTCAGCAACCAGTAAATTTTCAGTACCCCCACCGCTATTCAGACTCAACGTTAACCGAGGAAAGTCTTTGCCTCCGGGATACCCGGCTCTTGCTAAATAATGCTGGGCTTTTGAAACTGAAAACTCATATCCGTTAACATCTTCTATCGGGTAATTAGCTATCGATGGCGGAACAATACCATGTTCAGCGGCAACACCTAAGCCGTTTAATGCGTAATCAACAATTTTTTTTCGGTCGATGGCATAATTAAAGGCCTTGCGCACATCAATATTCTCGAAAACATCGCTCATTTGTTTAAAACTATAATATTGAATGCTGAGTGAAGGTGAAATTTGCACCAGAAAATTACTTGTTGCATATTCTCCCTTTTCCAATGTTGTATTTAAATCGTATTCATCAACATCCTCCCTGGTAACCCCATAAACCATATCAAGGTTGCCCTTCATAAATTCCATCATTTCAGATTTCTTTTCCTTAATAAAAGTGAATTTTAATGCATCCAAATAAGGAAGCGAGTTTCCGAAGGAATCTTTTTTCCAGTAATCGTTGTTTCGGGCGAGAATTATTATTTCATTTTCAATTAGTTTATTGAGCGAAAATGGACCGGTGCCTACACAATGGGAGCGTAAATCTATGCCATACTTTTCATCAGCTTCCTTTGGATATATCCATCCGGCAGGTGTAGCCAATACTTTGAGAAACCCGGAAAAAGGTTCATTTAAAACAAAACTTATTGTATGGTCATCTAGCTTTCTGAGTCCGGTAATATTTTCAGGTTGGGTTTGGCCAGCCGGGCGGTTATAGTAATCTTTGGCCCCTAAAACCCTATTTCCCACCAAAGAAAAAAGATTGTTTTCAGTCGATTTGGTGAATAATTCAGTAAAGGAAAAAATCACATCGTCGGCATTAAATTTACGGCCTTTTCCCTCTGGAAAACAGGCGTCGTCATGAAAAACAACATCTTTTCTCAAATGAAAAGTATAAATAAAACCATCAGGCGAAATTTCCCATGATTCTGCCAGGCCCGGAATAACATTTAACGTTTTTTGGTCTAAACTCACCAACCCCTCGTAAATCTGACTCGCAATGTTTTTTCCTGTTAAGTCAACCATATTATGGGGAGCCAGGCTTCTGAAATCTTCTACTTCATTTAAATGAAATACGCCACCGTACTGTACACCGCCGGCAGCAACGCGATTTTCAATTTTTTCGTGCTGCTTATTGTTGTTACAACTTACTGAAATTACGAGTGCTAAAACAAGTATCAGAACTGACTTAAAATGCAATTTCAAAGTACTATAATTAAGGTTAATTAAATCGGTTAAAAGGGATGACAAGGTAGGCATATTCTTACAGTCTTAGCTATTATTCGTCTTAAAGGTAAAAAGGTTCGACTAAATGAAAAATAAATCCATTAAAATGTATTTTCCCTTACCTACCTAAGCTACAAATAGGAGGATAATTAATCCTTTTTATACTTTATAATGATCAAAAGGCATTATTTTAATTGATTTGAACGAATAAGATGATACTAATTTACTATTTATTTTTATTGCATTTTATTATTGCAGATTAAAATTTAAATACTGCTTTTACGTATTAACCTGAGTTAGATGAATGAATTTCGTGTTAAAAACGGTATTTAATTCTTATATCCAACTCAGGTTTATTGATTTTTAGCTTCTTGCTTAAATTAGTATCAGGTATTATTGTAATGCCTATGTTTTAAAACATAGTTAAGGCAGGAGGCGAAAAAAGTATT
>Ga0164313_10000921_pt1 | contig 25059 bp, 21 predicted proteins | sample GuaBasSedimGuay4_FD_113735 | JGI IMG/M metagenome (GOLD analysis project Ga0164313, IMG submission 113735) | Subseafloor sediment microbial communities from Guaymas Basin, Gulf of California, Mexico - Guay4, Core 4569-4, 0-3 cm | ecosystem: Environmental > Aquatic > Marine > Hydrothermal vents... | reverse complement strand
TCCCACCAAAAGGGTCAAACCTGAAAAGACCCAAGTCCGATCCCATCCATATTGCCCCATTGCGGTCTTTTACTAAGGATGAAAATGCTGCTTTATCAAAATCACCAGGAAGAGGGCTTGCCAGGTCAAAGGACCGAATGCTGTCTGTTTTCCTGTCAAGCACATACAATCCTTCCCCGGTTCCTACCAAGAGGCTGTTATCATCTATTTCAAGAAAAGACAAGATCAAATCCTTATTGTGTATGGGTTCGGTGGTTTGCTGCCTAAACAATTTAAATGTTTTTTCCTCCGGTTTGAACTTATAGTAGCCTTCATATAACAAACCAATCCATAAATTACCAGCAGCATCAAGATACATTGTAGAAATCCAGTTTCGGTAATTTTCGCTGATGGTTGAATCCATCGGGTAGGATGTGAAGGTTTCTGTCAACGGGTCAAATTCCACCAACCGGTTTTGCTGGGTGCCTAACCAGATTTTGCCGTCAGAACCTTCAATCATTGAAGAAATACCTATGATGCCCGGCATGGAGGTGCTGTCTTCGGGGTCGTTGCTGTAGGTTTTAAAATTATATCCATCGTAACGAACGAGGCCGTATAGCGTGAAAAACCACATAAAACCTTTTGAATCTTTTATTACTGATAACACTACAGGTGCATTAATACCTTGTAGTTTCTGTGGTGGGTTCAGGATTTTTTCCTGCTTTTGGCCAAACGATTTAACGATTATTATATCCTGACAAAAAGAGAATACAAGCAGTAGCAACAAAAGTGATTTAATCAGCTTGGGCACAGTAATAAAATTATTCTATAAATATACTGTATTTATTGATGGTTGTCAAGGAGTTCAAATGATTGTAAGCTAAATCAGGCTATTCATCTATATTCCTCGGGTGGAATTGCATGATAGATTTCCTGAGGTCTTCGCGGTTTAAATGGGTGTAAATTTCAGTTGTAGTAATTGAAACATGGCCTAATAATTCCTGCACAGCACGTAAGTCCGCTCCATTTTGTACCAGGTGAGTAGCAAATGAATGCCGGAAAGTGTGTGGACTGATTGTTTTTTTCAAGCCAATTTTCTCAGCCAGGTTTTTAATGATGATAAAAACCATCTGCCTGCTCATTTTTTTACCTCTCCTGTTAAGAAATAGGATGTCTTCCGACTTCTTATCAATCTGCATATGAATACGAACCTGATCTTTGTATATCAATATTTGTTTTTCAGCCGACCCGCCAATGGGCACTAACCTTTGTTTGTTACCTTTTCCGGTTACTGATATAATGCCTTCACGGAAATGCAAGTCAGAAATTTTCAATCCGATAAGTTCAGAGACACGCAGTCCGCAGCCATATAAAGTTTCCAGGATGGCTTTGTTTCTTTCTCCTTCGGCCTGGGAGAGATCGATGGAGGTTATAAGCTGATCAATTTCTTCAACACTCAGAAAGTCCGGTAATTTTCTACCCAGCCTTGGCGATTCAAGGAGTTCAGAAGGGTCATTCTCAACTATCTGTTCAATCAGGAGGTATTTGAAAAATGCTTTAATCCCTGAAATTACCCTTGATTGTGTATGAGCACCCAATTCCATTTTATTGATAAAAGCAAGAAATTCTTTCAGGTCTGCCAAATCTATTTTTGCTATTGATTTACTATCCACTTCCTCCTCCAGAAACCGAAACAGCATGTCAACATCATGCATATAGGCATGAACGGTATTTTCCGACATATTTCGTTCTAATTGCAAGTATGTTTTAAAACCTTTTTTAAGTATTGGATAGTTCATTTATTTATTCGTTCATCGATTGTTCGATATTCGTTATTCGTCTGTTCGATCACTCCTTGTTTCTTTAAGGAAGGGTTTTATAGTACCGGACTCTAGCAGCATACCTTTGCACAATTCCTCATTGTATTTGACATAGAGCCACAAATCAAAACCAAATGACACATCTAAAATAGGAATAAACAAGATAAAATGTAATTTTGTTACTCACTTTCTGAATACAATAGAATTCAATAATAACAAATAATTTTTTAAAGATGGTTGATTTTAGCTTAGAAAAAGAACAAATCGAAATTCAGGAGAAAGTTAGGGATTTTGCTGACCGTTATATGCGTCCTAATGCCAGAAAATATGATGAATTGGCAAAATTTCCATGGGATATTGTTAAGCAAGCTTATAAAGAAGGGCTGATGAATGGCCCGATGGAGAAAGAGTATGGCGGACAAGGCCATAATATTTTCGAGAGCGCACTGGCTTCGGAAGAATTGGGTGCCGGCTGTGTGGGAATAGGCATTTGTATGGATGCCAACACCTTGGCTTTAACTCCGCTTTATATTGGTGCTGATGAAGAACAGAAAAAAAGGTTTTTCGGACAGATAAACGAAGAACAGAGTGTAGCAGCATATGCACTTACAGAACCTAATGCGGGTTCAGATGTTGCAGGTATTAAATCACAGGCCATCTTGCATGGTGATAAATATATATTGAACGGTCATAAACGATTCATCACGAATGGAAGTGCTTCAACATTCATTACCGTTTTTGCAATCACTGATCCTTCCAAAGGAGCCAGAAGTTTAACAGCATTTGTAGTTCCTACTGATTCACCCGGCGTTGAACAAGTAGCCGATATGGTTAAAATGGGACAGAAGGCATCAGTGCAAACAGAATTTAAATTCCATGATGTGGAAATACCTATCAAAAACAGGATTGGAGGGGAAGGACATGGCTTTTTATTTGCTATGAAGACTTTTGAAAGAACAAGAACAGGTGTTGCAGCATTGAGTATAGGAAATGCACGTGAAGCTTACGAAACTTCGAAAGAATGGGCTAAGAACAGGATACAGTTTGGGAAACCTGTAACTGCAAACCAGGGTGTAAGTTTTATGCTTGCTGACATGGCCACTGAAATTGAAGCAGCAAGATTACTCACATGGAATGCGGCCTGGGCATATGATACAAAACAGAAATCGGCCAATTTACTTTCAGCTATGTCAAAACTGTATGCTTCTGATGTTGCGATGAAAGTAACAACTGATGCAGTGCAGGTAATGGCAGGAGATGGATATTCGACAGATTACCTGGTGGAAAAGATGATGCGTGATGCGAAACTTTGTCAGATTTATGAAGGAACGAATCAGGTACAGAGGGTTGTGATAGGTAAGGGGATTTTAAAATAAAAGACCGTTACAAAACTTATCTTTTGTTCCATCTTTACGTTAAAACCCTCTCTCACTGGTTTAAGTTTTTAACTTAAACCCATAAACTGTAAAAAGTGTGGACTTAAGCCAGTAGGGATTGTGAATTGAATTTACTTTGTGAAACCCTGCCTCGGCAGACAGGTTTGAGTATCCTTTGTGGTTCAGTTCTTTATAATTTTACCACAAAGTCGCACAAAGTTAGTCACGAAGGGACACAAAGCCTTTTTTTGACAACCCCTTTTTCAATTCTCAGATTTCTTAAAATTTGTACAAGCCATCATCATTAAGTTTGTCAGCAATGCTCCTTCTTGATTCTTTTACATTTGTTGGATCGGCTTTCGTTAAAGTCCTTAATGCATTGCAAAGTGCATCTTTCTGATCTCCTTCAGCGAATGAGCCAATGGCATCAAATGCATTGGAATAAGTTTTTTGAAGGGTATCGCGTGTAAGCACATCCAGGATGTCACGGTAAACTTTAATATCCGTTTTTAATTCTTCTTTTTCAATTTTCTCAACCCTTAGGAGTGTTGACTCATAAACATATACGTTCATGATCATGTCAGAAATATTCGTGAGAATTTCTTCTTCGTGAACCAATTGCCTTTTAAAGGTATCGGATACTACCGGTAATAGCATCAGAATAGCTTTTTTCAGGTTGCTCGCAAAAGCATGCTTGATTTCATAATAGTCTTTTCCTTTGGTAACAACAGCTTCCAGTTTGTCAAGATTATTGACTACCTCATTGGCAGCTTCAAAGAGGTCAATTTTGTGTTTCATCCCTTTTTTAAGAGTTGAATCAACAGTAATAAGGCGGTTGATCTCATTGGTTCCTTCAAATATCCTGTTGATTCTGGAGTCGCGGTAAGAACGGTCGGCCGGAGCTTCAGAAGAAAATCCCATTCCGCCATAAATCTGTACCATTTCATCAACAATGTAATCTAACGATTCAGAACCATATACTTTAAGCATGGCGCATTCGGGTTCGTACTCTGCAGCACCTTCAATATTGGCTTCACCATAGCTTTTTCCTTGCTCAAGGAGACTGTTAATGGTATCTTCAACATCTTTACTTGCGCGATATACAGCAGATTCTGTGGCGAACATTTTTACCACCTGGTTCCCCAATTTAAATTTGATGGCACCAAATTCAGCGATAAATGATCCAAATTGTTTTCTTTCGTTGGCATAGGAAACGGAATGGTTAATCGCCCTGCGCATACCACCAAGTACTGTTGCTCCCAGTTTAATCCTTCCAATATGTAATATATTTAAAGCTATGCGGAATCCTCCTCCCCGGCGACCTAATAAATTCTCAACCGGTACTTTTACATCATTAAAAAATATCTGACGTGTAGATGATCCTTTGATCCCCATCTTATGCTCTTCCGGGTTCATTGTAATTCCTTCTGAGTTTGATTCAACAAGGAATGCGCTTAAAACACGGTCGTTATCAATTTTAGCGAAAACTGTTAGCAGGTCAGCAAAGCCACCGTTGGTAATCCACATTTTCTGGCCATTCAGATTATAATGTGTACCATCTTCCGTTAAAACAGCTTTGGTTTTACCGGCATTGGCATCTGATCCTGCACCGGGCTCGGTTAAACAATATGCGGCTAACCATTCTCCTGTTGCCAGTCTGGGAATATATTTCTGAAGTTGCTCATCATTTCCATAGTACAAAAGCGGGAGTGTGCCAATTCCAGTATGGGCCATAAAGGCTACTGAAAAAGAATAGGCCGAACCAATAGCTTCATTGGCTTTCATTGAAGTAAGGAATGACTGACCGAATCCATCGTATTGTTCAGGTACTGAGATGCCTAATAAACCTAATTCGCCTGCTTTTTTTAGCAGTGTAGGCATCAATCCTTCTGCATGTTCATCGAGTGCATCGAAATTCGGGGCTACTTCTGTTTCAACAAAATCGGAACAGGTTTCAGCGATCATTTGCTGTTCTTCATCAAATTCTTCGGGAATAAAAACATCTTTATAAGATACGTCCTTGATTAAAAATTCTGCTCCCTTAACTTTTGCTTTGGTCTCCATATGTTTCTGTTTTAGTTTTAAGCAACAAAGATATAATTTGAAATGTTTTTGAAATAACCGGGTCTCATTTATTTATTAAGGTAATTTCAATAATAAAAAAGAGGCTGTATCAATAGTTAAATTAGGTTTAATTTCATCCTGAATTTACTTTGTGAAATTTCGTGTGTCCTTCGTGTTCCTTTGTGGCTCAGCTTTTTTTAAATTTACCACAAAGTGACACAAAGAAAGGCATAAAGTATCACTAAGACTTTTGAATCAGCCTTATTAAAAATATGAATTTATGATTTTTTGTCACTTTTCTTTTTAGCTGGTTTTTTCCTCGCTTTAGAAATTGTGATGCTAATATCATCTTTTTTAGGATCAAAACCAACATTGATTGTGTCACCTTCCTTAATAGAACTTTTAATGATTTCTTCAGCTAACTGATCTTCAATATATTTCTGAATAGCTCTTTTAAGCGGACGCGCACCAAATTGTTCATCCCATCCCTTTTCAATTATATAGTCTTTTGCCTTCGCAGATACTTTTATCTTGTAGTCCATTTCATCAATTCGCTTGTATAAGTGTGCAAGCTCAATGTCGATGATCTTATAAATGTCTTCTCGTTCGAGTGATTCAAAAATCACAACATCATCAATTCTGTTTAGGAATTCTGGTGCAAAAGCACGTTTTAATGCATTTTCGATAACACCCTGCGCATGAGTGGATTTGCTTTGTTTTTTAGCAGATGTGCTGAATCCAACCCCTTGTCCGAAGTCTTTCAACTGCCGTGAACCAATATTGGAAGTCATGATGATGATGGTGTTCTTAAAATCAACACGCCTGCCTAAGCCATCGGTAAGTACGCCATCGTCTAATACTTGTAACAATATGTGAAATACATCAGGATGTGCTTTTTCAATTTCATCCAGTAATATGATCGAATACGGTTTTCTTCTTACTTTTTCAGTTAGTTGTCCGCCCTCTTCATAACCAACATATCCCGGAGGGGCACCCACAAGTCTTGAAACTGCAAATTTTTCCATATACTCACTCATGTCCACTCTTACGAGGGCATCTTCTGAGTCAAATAAGAATTTCGCCAGCATCTTTGCAAGGTATGTTTTACCAACTCCTGTAGGCCCTAAAAAGATAAATGAACCAATGGGCTTGTTCGGGTCTTTCAATCCTGCCCGGTTGCGGCGAATTGCTTTAACAACTTTTTTAATTGCCTCTTCCTGCCCAACCACATCTGTTTCGAGCTCTTTCTCCATATTAATCAGGCGTTGGCTTTCACTTTGAGCAATGTTCTGCACAGGGATGCCTGTCATCATTGCTACAATTTCGGCAACATTCTCTTCAGTAACCTCTTCGCGATGTATTTTAGCTTCTTCTTCCCAGCGTTTCTTTGCTTTTTCCAACTCTTCGGTATATTGTCTTTCAATGTCCCTGAACTGAGCCGCTTCTTCAAATTTTTGGGCTTTTATCGCGTTTGTTTTTTTCTCTTTAATCTCGTCGATGGAGCCTTCAAGATTAATCACTTCTGAAGGAACATGAATATTGCTGATATGTACACGTGCACCGGCTTCGTCCAATGCATCAATTGCTTTGTCTGGCAAATACCTGTCGCTGATATAACGATTGGTAAGCTGCACACATGCTTTAATGGCTTCGTCAGAATATTTAACAAGGTGATGATCTTCGTACTTCTCTTTGATATTGTTCAGAATATCAATTGTTTCTTCTGTTGTCGTCGGATCAACAAGTATTTTTTGGAATCTTCTTTCCAAAGCACCGTCTTTTTCAATGTATTGCCTGTATTCGTCAAGTGTTGTGGCTCCTATACATTGTAATTCTCCCCTTGCCAAAGCAGGTTTGAACATATTGGAGGCATCAAGTGATCCTGATGCGTTTCCTGCACCTACAATTGTATGTATTTCATCAATGAAAAGTATGATTTGGTCATTTTTTTCTAATTCGTTAAGAACGGCTTTCATGCGTTCTTCAAACTGTCCACGATATTTAGTACCTGCCACCAGTGAAGCAAGGTCAAGCGTTACGATTCGTTTATTAAAAAGGGCTCGTGAAACTTTACGGTCAACAATGCGTAATGCCAGTCCTTCTGCAATAGCCGATTTGCCTACTCCGGGTTCTCCGATTAAAATAGGATTGTTCTTTTTTCTGCGGCTCAGTATTTGGGCTATGCGTTGTAATTCTTTTTCGCGGCCAACAATAGGGTCAAGTCTTCCTTCCTCAGCCATTTGAGTTAAATCGCGGCCAAAATTATCCAGTACAGGAGTTTTAGATTTTGGGTCAGCAGTTTTTTTAAGGCCACCACTAAATGATTTTTGTCCTCCTTCTGGTTCTTCTTCTGTTTCCCCGGGTAACTCAGCTTTTGGATTGAAGTAGCCGGGATCATTCTGTTTTTCCTTTATTATCGTCGTTAATTCTTCTTTTACGCTATTATAATTCACTCCTAATCCTTCCAGTTTTTTTGTAACAAGATTGTTCTCATCTTTTAAAATTGCCAGTAAAAGATGCTCTGTACCAATTAAATCACTGTTAAAAAGTTTGGCTTCAAGGTAAGTGATTTTTAACGCTTTTTCAGCTTGTTTAACAAGAGGAATATTTTCCATCTTAAGCGTATTGGTATTATTGGTCTTGATGGCATCTTCGATACCCATTTTACATTGCTTGAGATCAACGCCGAAATAATTAAGCATTTGAATTGCCAAACCTTCGCCTTCACGAATAAGCCCAAGCAATAAATGTTCAAGGCCAATGTAGTTATTTCCCAACCTTATAGCTTCTTCACGACTAAACGATAGTACGTCCTTAACTCGCTGAGAAAACTTTGCTTCCATAATTAAATTTTAAATTTTTTACAAAATTACATAATCCCTTAATACCAGCTTAAAGCTTATACCAATTTGACTTCAGGATGACGTATAAATAAATTGGAATATTTTTCCTTGTATTTAGGCAAAAAGTCTTTGCATAGCACAGCTACGGAAATAATTTTCAACGACAATACAAAGAAAAAGAAACTATTTATATGTGGCATCCTTGAGTTAATTTGGTATTAGTATTTATTTAGGCCTAAAGGTTTAATTTATTTCGATATTTTTTATGGTGTTATACGAAAGGTATCAACAATGGGTTGTTAAATAGCTTTTCGGTAAGGTTAAACTTAAGGTAAGAAACCTTTGCAAAACCATAGAGAACTATCTTTCTGAACAAAGTGAAGAATCTTAACATACAAGATCTCAACTAAATAAGATTCTTCGCTAACACTCAGAAGGACAAAGAGTGGTGTTTCGCAAAGGCTTCCTGATTAAGTAAAAAGATTATTTTTTTGTACCGGTTACTTTATCAATTACTTTCTCAACCGGATTTCTCGTGTCAGCTACATTTACTCCGTGTATTGTTGATGTATTTCCATCCCTGATGGTATTGTAATGAGGAGATAGGATTTCAACGCCCGCTTCATTAAATATTTCCAATATGTTTTTATGAAGATCCGAATATATTAAAGTCATTTTTGCAGATTGTTTGGTGTAGACGTTTAACTCGTATTCCACATAAAAATCATTAAGACTTTTCTGAAGTACGAATGGTTTGTTTTCCCTCGACAACAACTTTGTTTTTTTTGCAGCTTTAAGCAGTAAGTCATTTACCTTTTGCCAGTTTACATCATACCCGATGGTTACAGAAGTATAAAGGATAATTCCCAGTTCTTTGGCATTATTAGAATAGTTAAGGAGATGGGTATTAATAATTTGCGCATTGGGAATGGTTACTTCTTCATTTTTAAGGGTTCTTATTTTTGTAACTAGCATTGATTTTTCAACAACAGTACCAATCGTACTGCCTATTTTTACCCTGTCGCCAATCATAAAAGGACGCATATAAGTAATTACAATTCCCGCAACAAGATTTGCAATTGCTGAAGTTGAACCAAGAGAAAATAGTATACCAAGGAAAATTGACACACCTTTAAATGCTTCCGATTCAGAGCCAGGCAGGTAAGGGAACATAAATACAAATGCAAAAGCATAAATAATTACTTTAAAGATATTTGCTGTCGGTTTAGCCCAGTCTTTATGGAAGTTTTTAATTTTAAGCTTTTCCTGAGCAACCTCTTCTGAGACATACGTTAAAATCTTTACAAAGTACCTGGCAATGACAATAATAATAATAATGAAGAACAGATTCGGCAAGAAGTTCAGCATTCCGGTTAATACGTACTTTACAGGTTCAGCAATATAATTGTAAAACTGTTCTACAACTCCTTTTGTCCATGGTAGAAAGCTAAATAAAAGGGGTAGATAAAGTATTAAAATGAGAAGAATAAGGGCATACTTAATAATTGTTGACAGAAATATAAAAAAATACTCAGGACCCTTAGGGGCAAGATACCTGAATATGCTCTTTCGCTTTCTTTTCAGGCTTTTTTCATATTGAATAAGTTTTGCATTTATCCATTTAAAAAACTTATTGATCAGGTAAAAAATAACTATAAGACCTATAAGGGTGAGAATAGTCAATCCTATTCTTTTTAACCATTCGGTGATACTTTTATGTTCAATATGCCTTTTAAACGACTCTTCAATTGCAACAACATAATTATCAACTGCTTGTTGACGTGGTATTTCGAGCAGAACAACATCTTCGTCACTAATGCTCATTAACGAGAATCCTTTATAAAAAACCAGCGAATAATTGTATTTTTCGACAACATTAAACGAGTCCTCAACAATGGTGATTTCCTTTGCCAGGCTATTTAAATGGTCCATAATGAGGGCGGCCCTTTCGGTAGGAGTAAAGGGGCCAAAATTTGCACTTACTGAAAATAAAGTATCTCCCTGGAACACCACATAAGCGGGTTCGTATTTGAGCATAGTATTCTCAATTTCAGCAGTTCTCGCTGAATCACTATCCTGAGAATAAGTTTCAATAAGTGAAAATTGGACAAGAATAATTGTTAGAAAAATAATCCATCGCATATAAAAAGAGTTTCAGTTAATAGATAGTAAAAATAAGAGTTTTATTTAAACAGCGCTTTATGTTCTGACTTGAATATGAATTTCCTGAAAAAAGTTTAATTGATTTTAGACACTTATCATTTTTTTAATGAAGGTGTTTAAATTTATTACCCACCAATGTATCTTTATGGATTCAATTCGGTAGTTTTTTTCGCCAAATAAAAAGTCAATTCTCCACCTTTAATAATTTCATCATGAGTTATATAGTGGCGATTTAAAACGCGACCATTCAATTCCATCTTTTGAACAAACACATTTTCATTATCCTGGTTAACGGTTTTAATAGTAAATGTCTTTCCATTTTCCAGATTAACACTGGCTTCAACTATCTTAGGACTACCAAGCGCATATTTATCAGAGCCCGGACAAACAGGATAAAATCCTAATGCACTGAATACATACCATGCCGACATTTGTCCTGCATCATCATTCCCACATAAACCATCTTCCCTATCGTCGTACATGGTACGCATGATCATCCTTACCCTTTCCTGGGTTTTCCACGGTTCATTCGTCCAATTATACAAATAGGGAATATGATGGCCGGGTTCATTGCCATGAACATAATTCCCGATAATACCATCACGAGTGATATCTTCTGTTCTTGCTATGTATTTTTCATCCAGTTCCATCGAAAACAGGGAATCAAGATGATCAGAGAACCTGTCTTTTCCACCCATCAATTCAATCATTTGATCAATTTTGTGGGGAACATATAAGCCATAATTCCATGCATTCCCCTCAATAAATCCCTGTCCATGTGTGTCTAATGGATCAAAGTCTTTTTTCCAATCGCTATTAGTTAATTTAGGTCTCATGAATCCAGATGAAGAATCAAAAACATTATTGAAATTTTCCGATCGCTTCATATACAGCTGGTATGTTTTATCATCACCGGCTTTTTTTGCAAGCTGAGCAATGCACCAATCATCATAGGCAAATTCCAGCGTCTTGGAAACAGAGGAAGAACTCTTATCTTCAGGCACATATCCTAAATTCATATAATAATCCAATCCGTCAAAATAGGTGGTAGTTGATGTATTTATACAGGCTTGCAGTGCCCTGTTGATGTCAATATCTGTTGTTTCCTTAATAACAGCATCAGCGATAACCGAAACGGAATGATAACCTATCATACACCAATTCTCATTCGAATAATGACTCCAAATGGGTAGCATTTTATGAACGCTCTGATCGTGGTGCGTGAGCATGGATTTGATCATATCATTATTTCGATTTGTTTGGATAAGATTGAACAAAGGATGCAATGCTCTGTATGTATCCCAAAGGGAGAATGTGGTGTAGTTGGTAAAACCATCTGATTTATGGATATTCATATCAAGTCCACGATAGTTACCATCAACATCTTCATAAATGGTTGGGCCAAGCATGGTATGATAAAACGCTGTGTAAAATGCGATCTTATCTTTTTCTGATAAAGCTTCAACTTCAATTTTTGATAATTCATTGTTCCACTTTTGCTGGCTCTCTTGTTTGGTGGCTTCAAAATCCCAATGAGGTATCTCAATTTCGAGGTTTTTCAAAGCACCTTCAGAGCTGACTGATGAGAGGGCAAATTTTATGTTGATTTGTTCAGCATCTTCAGTGCTAAAATTGAAATAGGCTCTTATCTTATTACCTGCCATTTCTGGAAAATTCTCTTCCTCATGGAATCGCCTGTAGAATCCCTTATATGGGTTTTTATCATACTTTTTATGACCATAAGATTTGAATGGTTTTGAGAATTTCATTGCGAAATAAACAATCCGTGTTCTTGCCCAGCCGTTGGTTTGTCGGAATCCTGTAACGGTTGAATCGTTCTCAACCCGAACAAAGGTCCAGACATTTTTCCCTTCGTAATCATATATGTTCGACATCAGGTCGAGAATAATATGAGCACTGTCTGTTTCCGGAAAAGTATATTGATGAAAGCCGACACGATCACTGACAGTTAGTTCTGCCGTTACATTATAATCATCCAGATGAACGCTGTAAAAAGCAGGTTCGGCAAATTCGTTTTTATGATTAAAAGATGAATGATACCCACCGCCAGGTATAGATGCTTTACCCGGCTCCAGTTGAAGTTTACCGGTTGTTGGCATAATCAGGAAATCACCTAAATCTGAATGTCCTGTTCCGCTGAAATGGGTATGGCTAAACCCGAATATGGTTGAATCTTCATATTGATAACCTGAGCAATACCTGTATGTTTCAGGGTTATATTCTCCATCAACGTACATGGGAACATTGTTTGTTTCAGGACTTAATTGAACAGTACCAAATGGTGTGCTTGCTCCGGGAAATGTATGTCCCATATTTTTTGTGCCTACAAATGGATTGACAAACTGGATTAAATCAATGGTTCCCGGATGTAGTTCAACTTTTGACTTTTTTATATTGTTACAAGAAATAAGCATCAACATAAGAATGAATATCAGGAATCGGTTGAGCTTATATGTTATTTTTCGCATACTTTGTTTATTAAAATGTTTCAACTATAAACGGAATGCTGCCTGTTTCCAAATCTTCTTTTTTAAAATTGCCAAAATACTTTATCTCTGAAAATCCGGCATCTCTTAGAAGTTTGTCAATTTCAGATTTGCGAATTGGATAAAGCGGGATTGTGTTTTTAATTTGTTGACCGGTTTCTTTTACGTTTAATATTGTTTCAAAGTCAATAAGATGTTCTTCTTTTCGGAAATGATAATTTCTCTCAAAGCTGATAAATTCATTCTCAATGGTTGGTAAATCCTTTATATGTTCGTCAAGTATCCGGTCGTAATTGATGATTTGAATAAGGAGTTTTCCATCCTCTTTTAGTACATTTTTTGATTGAATAAAAAAATCGAGTATGCTGTCAGTTGAATTAAGGTGAACCAGCGTATTTCCAAAACACATAATTGCATCAAATGAATTAACGCCAAAAGTATTTTCAATTTCAAGCATATTTAAAATTCTGAATTGAAGATTTAAACTTGCATATTGTTTTGTTGCCTTATGAAGCATCGCCTTATCCAGATCAATGGCTGTAACTGAATGAAACAGCTTTGATAATTCAAAAGACAAACTTCCTGTTCCGCAGCCGATATCCAACAAATCAAGTTGCTTTGATTTATGAAATGAATTCTTCACAAATTCTACCTGGATATTATTCAGCGGAAAAATATGATGGTAATGTTCGGATATGCTTTCGTAAAAATTCATTTTTTTATTAGATTATCACAATAAGAATAATAAGGCTAAAATATTCATTTGTTACAAACTATTGCTAATACAGTGAGGCCAAACATATCCAAATGAACATTGTTGGAACAGTGTCCAAACTAAACAATTGGAAGTGCGGGATTGGTGTAGGCTAAATAATATTTAAAAATAATTTAGTTTTTTCTTGTATTATGCACATATGTGCATTATCTTTGCAGAAGATTTAAAAATAAACTAATAGAATGCCCCGACCAAAAAATGAAAGAATTGTTTACGAACCACCGTTATTTACAGAGTTTAAGCCCGTAGGAGTGTTGGGTAAATCCTTAAAGGAGGTGCTGCTCACTCTGGATGAGTTTGAAGCAATGCGCTTGGCTGATTTTGCTGGCATGTCGCATGAAGAGGCTGCGGATGAAATGGGAATGTCCCGTTCAACATTCAGCAGGCTGATAGAAAAAACAAGACGTAAAATAGCCGAATTTATTTTTCAGGGTAGGTTGCTGACCATTGACGGTGGTAATATCCATTTTCGCAGAAATATTATCCAATGTTCTGATTGTGGGCATATGTTCAAAATAAATATTGATTCACCAATAACAGAATGTCCGGAATGCCATTCAAAAAATTTATTGAACCTGGCTGGCGGATTTGGACACGGTGAATGTTGCAGAGGAAGAAACTTTAATCATAACCATAAAAAAAGGAGGTAATTATGCCACGAGGTGACAAAACAGGACCACAAGGAGCTGGTCCAATGACAGGAAGACGCATGGGAAATTGCGTTGAAGAAGGTGAAAGAGGATTTGGTTTTGGACAAGGATTTGGATTTAATCGCGGACGCGGTTTTGGATATGGCCGTAATACTAGCATGTTCAGTCGTGCGGAAAATCCTAATGTGTCTGAAAAAACGACCCTTGAAAACGGGATCCGTATTCTTAAGGACCAGTTGTCTTCACTGGAAAAACGGCTTTCATTTTTCAACAAGGAAAGCTAAATCATTTAGCGGGCTGAAACAGGCCCGCTTTTTAGTAAAAATTAATTAGCATTAAAATACAAAACAATGAATTTATTTGGAAATGGAAAAGGTCTTGGGCTTGGTGGTGGCCGTGGCCGTAATAAAGGTGGTGCATTTGGTATAGGTGGTTATTGCGTTTGTGCCAAGTGCGGTGAAAAAATTTCCCACCAAACAGGAGTAAAATGTACTACAATAAAATGTCCTAAATGCGGACATACCATGATCAGAGAAGAATTACTAAACAAATAAAAAAGATAGTCATGAAAAAAATAATGAATTTGTTCGATGATTTGAAATGGGAAGATGCTGAAGGCTACGCTGACGGTACAAAAAGAAAAATATTGAGGGATGAAAAAAAAGGCAAAACAATGTTGTTAAAATTGCCAATGGGTTTTAAGATGGCTCCTCATTCACATATAACAACAGAGCAGAATTTCGTGTTGGAAGGTGAATATAAAAGTGAAGGTGAAAGCTATCCGGCCGGATCTTACCAGATTTTTTCTGCAGGAGATGAGCATGGGCCATTCGAATCAGAGAATGGGGCATTAATTTTAGTTATTTGGGACCCAATTTTAAATTAGCACTTAATAAGAAATTAAAAAATATGAAGAAATTATTTGCAGTTCCTACTGTTAATGGAAAACTATGTGCACATTTTGGACATTGTGAGCAGTTTGCAGTGATCGAAACCGAAGATCAAAAAATCATAAATATCGAATACCACAAACCCCCTGTTCATCAGCCAGGGACCTATCCACGGTTTTTGGCAGGTAAGGGTGTAAGTACAATCATCTCAGGAGGTATGGGAATAAAAGCACAGGATATTTTTACTCAGAATAATATTGAAGTATTCATGGGTATTAATTCTGATATCCCTGAGTTACTCGTAGAAAAGTACCTCGCTGATCAACTGGTAAGTGGCGATAACCTTTGTGACCACTAAGCAAAAGACCTTAAACAGATGAAAATTGCCATTGCAAGTGGAAAGGGGGGAACCGGGAAAACAACATTGTCAACCAACCTGGCCAGCTTTTTGGCTGAAGAGGATGAAGTTGTTTTGACCGATTTGGATGTGGAAGAGCCAAATTCAGGCTTGTTCATCAAAGCTGATCTGGTTCACAAAGAGGATAAATTTAAAATGATTCCTGAGTGGAAAGAAGATGAATGTATTTTGTGTGGAAACTGTCAGAAGGTGTGTAATTTTCATGCAGTTATCCAATTGGGTGAAATGATTATGGTTTTTCCTGAATTATGTCACGGATGCTATGCATGTTCTGAACTTTGTCCTACATCTTCTCTTCCCATGATTCCAAAAAAAATGGGAGCGCTTAAACATTTTCAAAAAGGAAATCTGAGTTTTATTGAAAGTCGTTTAGATATTGGTGAAGAGCAGGCGGTTCCTTTAATTGCTCAAACGATAAGATATGTTGAAGAACATTTTAGCAAGGAAGTAATCAGGATTTTTGATTCACCTCCCGGAACATCTTGTCCTGTAATTGAAGCCACTAAGGATGCTGATTTCATTATTCTGGTAACAGAGCCTACTCCTTTTGGTTTGCACGACTTAAAACTGGCGGTGGAAACCATGAAAGAATTGAAAAAAGATATGGGCGTGGTGGTCAATCGTTATGGCATAGGCAATGATGATGTGTTGCAATATTGTAAAGAAGAACAGATTCCTGTGCTTGCAAAAATACCGAACAGTCGTCGGATTGCTGAAATTTATTCCCAGGGTAACTTAATTTATAAGGAAATACCTGAGGTCAGCGTAGAACTTGAAAATATCACATCGCATATTAAATCATTAATGGAAAAAAGTTTGTCGTGAAAGAAATTGTAGTCATATCAGGAAAAGGTGGAACGGGCAAAACTTCCCTTGCGGCATCTTTTGCTTATCTTGGTGGAAAGGATGTGGTAGTTGCAGATTGCGATGTGGATGCAGCCGATATGCACCTGCTGTTGCAACCCGATTTTGCCGATTCGGATGATTTTTACAGTGGGGAACTAGCCTATATCCATCAGAACGAATGCATTCAATGCGGTAAATGTGCAGATGTATGCCGCTTTGATGCCATCCCGATTATCAAAGGCAGGTATATTGTTGATCCTTTAAGTTGTGAAGGTTGTGGTTATTGTGCACGGGTTTGCCCGACAGATGCCATTACCAATAAAGACTTAAACGTGGGGAAATGGTATATCTCGAATATCAAAACCGGTAGCATCATGGTACATGCAAAACTCGGTATTGGAGCTGATAACTCAGGAAAACTGGTTGCTAAGGTAAAAAGTGAAGCCAAAGATATTGCTGATGAAGAGCAAAAAGATTTTATAATAGTGGATGGCTCTCCCGGCGTGGGCTGCCCTGTGGTTTCATCTCTTTCAGGAGCAAGTTTTGTGGTATTGGTCACCGAGCCTTCAGTTTCTGGTTTACACGATTTGAAAAGGGTTTATGAGCTGGTGAAAAAGTTCAGTATCAAAGCGGGTTGTATTATAAATAAATCTGATATAAACAAAAAAGTAACTGCTGAAATTGAAGAATTTCTGAAAAAAGAAAACATTGTCCATATCGTCAACCTGCCCTATGATGAAAATTTTACAAAAGCGATGACCAATGGGCAAACAATTGTTGAATATTCGGATAATCATTTAAAAGATTTAATTACAGATAGTTGGAATACAATAAAACAAAATATTAACAATAAATAAATAAAAATGAAAATAGCATTTACAACAAAAGGTACAGAATGGGATTCAGTTATGGATCCGCGTTTTGGCAGAACAGAATTCTTTCTGATTTATGATGAAGATAAGAATGAACTAGTGCATTATGATAACCGTGATTCTGCCAATGATGCGCATGGGGCAGGCCCTAAGACAGCTCAGAAATTATTTGAGTTCAACCCCAATATTTTGATTACAGGGAACGGACCGGGTGGCAATGCTGGAACAGTTCTGCAAAAAACAGGAATAAAGGTTTTTGTTGGCGCCGGGGAAATGACAGTTAAAGAAGCTTTTGATGCTTATAAAAATAATAAGCTTAAACAATTTTAAAGAAGAGAGAATATAAACAAAACTTTTAGAGACTGTTTTGATTTTGTTTTTAGAATTTATTTTGATGTATTTTTTGTCAGATCGAGGCATTTTTGAGACGCATAGCCTTAGCTACGGGGCGAAAAAATACCAATGAGATGGCAAAAAATACGCATAAGAAAACTGAAGGATAAATTCCAAACAATCTCTTAAACTCATTTACTAACGAATTGATGAAAAAATTTATAGTGCTTGGAGGTGGTTTTGCAGGAGTTGAAGCTGCCATTAAGCTACGGAAATACGGCTATGATGTTACTTTAGTTTCCGACAGGGATTATTTATTTGTTTATCCCATTTCCATTTGGGTGCCTACAAAAAAACTGTCCTTTGAAGATGCCCAGATCAAATTGTCGGATTTGCAAAAAAAACATGGCTTTGATGTGATCGTTGATTCAGTTACAAAAATGGATATTGATAACAATACGGTTACACTTTCCAAAGAAACGCTAACCTACGATTACCTTTTTATTGCTATGGGTATGCACAAGGTAAAAACCAAAGGGCTTGAGTTTACCCATTCCATTTGTGGGCATCCTGAAGAAGCTGTTACTATCCAGGAAGAGCTGGAAAAGCTGGTTCAGCGAGGGCATGGCAAGATAGCAATAGGGTTTGGAGGCAATCCGATAGACCCAACTGCAACAGCAGTGAGGGGAGGCCCTGCATTTGAATTGTTATTTAATATTAGTCACTATATCAAGAAAAAAGGCTTGCGTGATAAATTTGAGATCACCTTTTTTGCACCCATGAAAGAACCTGGTAAAAGAATGGGTGATAAAGCCTATAAAAAAATGGATTCATTCTTTCAACATTATCACATACAAAAACAGGTAGGAAAAAGGATCAAAGCATTTGAAAAAGATGCAGTGGTTTTTGAGGATCAGTCAAAATTGGAGAGTGACCTGATCATTTACATTTCAGGAGGTGACGGACATAAAGTTATTAAAGAATCTAAACTACCTTTAAATGCAGCCGGGTTTATTAAAATCAACGAATTATGTCGTGTGGAAGGCCATAGGAATATTTATGCTATGGGTGATATTGCCGAGATCACCGGTCACGACTGGGCAGCCAAACAAGGGCATATTGCCGAAGTAATGGCGGATGTGAGTACTTACAATGTACATAATGAGTTGAGAGGAAAAGGAAAACGCAAAAGTTATTGGGAAAAATTGCATATCGTTTGTGTGATGGATTCGGGAGATGGTGCTGCTTTTGTTGTGCGTAATCATAAGCGTGATTTCATTCTCCCTCTACCAATTATTGGGCACTGGCTGAAGAAAGGTTGGGGATTTTACTATAAAAACTCAAAATTAAAGAGAATGCCAAGAATACCGGGAATGTAATATTCTAAGATTAATTATTGATGTAGAAAAACGAGTTAATGTTGAAAAGAATATTTAAATTATAATATTATGAAAAAATACGATGTAATAATTATTGGAGCAGGCCCTGCCGGCATAATCACAGGTGTAACTGCTAAAAAAGCTTATCCCGACAAATCAATGTTAATGTTTAAGGAAGAAGAAAAGGGTTTAGTCCCATGTGGGATTCCTTATATTTTTCATAAGCTTAATGGTGTGGAAAAAAATGTGATGGGACCAAAGCCATTTGTTGATTTAGGTGGGGAAGTTATAACAGATACTGTAATTGATGTTAACATAAAAGATAAAATACTTAAAACAAAATCGGGGAAAGAATATCGTTTCGAAAAATTAGTTTTTGCAACCGGTTCAAAAGCTATTGTTCCTGATTTTATTCCGGGTTACGACCTCGGTAATGTTTATTATATTAGAAAGAGTTATAATTATATTAAACAAATATTTGAAGAATTAAAAACCAGGAAAAATATTGTAGTTATTGGTGGCGGATTTATTGGTGCCGAGATTGCTGAACAACTTGCCCTGCATCCTGACAAGAAAGTAACCCTAGTAGAAAGCGAACCATATTGTTTTTCAAAAGCATTTTCAAAAGAACTCAGTAAGGTTGCAACCGAAGTCCTTTCAGAAACCGAAGTAAAGGTTTTAACCTCTGTGCGGGTTGAAAAAATTACAGGTCAAAATGGTAAAGCCTCATCTGTTATATTAAGCACTGGTGAAGATATTAAGTGCGATGCTGTTATCATGGCTATTGGTTACAAACCAAATACCGGTTTAGCAATACAGGCCGGTTTGGAAATAAATAAAATGGGGGCAATAAAAGTTGATAATTATGAACGTACTAATGAAAAAGATATTTGTGCTGTTGGTGACTGTTCCCAAACAATTGGCTTCCTGACTGGACGAATGGACTATGTTATGCTGGCATCAACGGCAACTGCTGAAGCTCGTGTACTTGGGCATAACCTTTTCGGTATTAAGATGAGGAAATCATTTACAGGAACCCTTGCCGTATTCTCAACAGAAATAAATGGTGTTGCAATGGCAGCAGCCGGTTTAAACGACAGTAATGCAAAAGACGGGAATATTCAGTTTGTTACTTCAACCTTCAGCGATTTTGATACCCACCCCGGCGCCTTTGAAAATACATCTCCTTTAACGATTAAACTTTATGCCTCTCCCAGCGATGGGTCCATTTTAGGCGGTGAAGTGTGGGGCGGGAAATCAGCAAGTGAAATTATTAATACAATCAGTCTGGCGATTCAGAAATCAGTTACTGTTTATGAATTAATTTCATTTCAAATCGGTACGCATCCTTTATTAACAGCTGCTCCTACTAAAGTAATTTTAATTAAAGCAGCCGAAGGGATTATTGCCAAATTAAAAAAATAATATGGCTGATTATCTTAATACCAGGTTTCAGAATAAAAAGGTAATAGATTACCAAAATGAAGAAAATATTTGAATTTTATTGGAATGGTTTCAGGAATATGTCGGTTCATAGTAAAAAGCTTTGGGTCATCATTTTGATAAAACTCTTCATTATGTTTTTTATTCTTAAACTATTTTTCTTTTCCGATTTCCTCGATTCAAAATTTGAGTCTGATAAAGAAAAAAGTGATTATGTAATCGAACAATTAATTAATAACTAACAAATGTATTATGGAACAATTTAACATTGAACTGGTTGATTGGTCGAGGGCACAATTTGCTCTGACGGCCATTTACCATTGGTTTTTTGTACCACTTACTTTGGGCTTGTCGTTTATAGTGGCATTTATGTACACGATTTATTACAAAACCCATGACGAAAAGTGGAAACATATAACCAAATTCTGGATGAAACTATTCGGAATTAATTTTGCCATTGGTGTAGCCACAGGAATTATCCTTGAATTTGAGTTTGGCACCAATTGGTCTAATTATTCCTGGATTGTAGGGGATATTTTTGGTGCACCCCTTGCTATTGAAGGAATCCTGGCTTTCTTTTTAGAGTCCACTTTTATTGCAGTCATGTTTTTTGGCTGGGATCGGGTAAGCAAGAAATTTCATTTGCTTTCATTCTGGCTGGTGGCTTTCGGATCAAATCTTTCTGCATTATGGATATTGATTGCTAATGCCTGGATGCAAAATCCGGTTGGAACCAATTTTAATCCTGATACTGTTAGAAACGAAATGACAAACTTTTTTGAAATTGCACTTTCGCCAACGGCTGTATTTAAGTTTTTGCATACGGTATCACAGGCGTACATTGTCGGGGCTTTGTTTGTTGTATCAGTTAGTGCATGGTTTCTTTTAAAGAACAGGCATGTTTTATTTGCAAAGAAAAGTATCCTGATTGCTTCAGTATTTGGCTTACTGGCTTCTATTTTTGTTGCATTAACAGGCGATAGTTCAGCCTATGATGTTGCACAAAAGCAACCCATGAAACTGGCTGCTATGGAAGCAATATACAATGGTGAAAAAAATGCCGATTTATATGCATTTGGTTTTTTAAATGACAATAAAGACAATGACAATTTTAAAGGGATCAGATTGCCTAGTATGCTTTCAATCATGGCCTTCAGAGATGCCGATGCTTTTGTTCCCGGTATCAATGATATAGTAAACGGTAATGCTGAGCAAGGTATCTTACCGGCTGAAACAAGAATGGCAAAAGGAAGGTTAGCCATTCAGGCCCTGGCCGATTATAATAAAGCAAAAAAAGAGGGTAACACTGAACTGGCAAATCAGAAATTACAACTTCTTGAAGAAAATTACGCCCATTTTGGATATGGATATTTTAAGGATAAAGAAGAAATTGTTCCTCCTGTTAAACTTACATTTTATTCATTCCATATTATGGTAGGACTGGGCTTGTTCTTTATTGTATTTTTTGCCTGGATGCTTTATGCAAGCATTAAGGATAAAGTTGGTAAATACAAATGGGTTTTGCAACTGTCTGTCTGGACATTCCTGCTGGGTATAATAGCTTCGGAATTAGGTTGGGTTGTTGCCGAGGTAGGCCGTCAACCCTGGACTATTCAGGATTTGCTTCCGGTAGGTATATCTACTTCACACCTAAGTGTAGGTACAGTTCAAACTACATTTTTTATGTTTTTAGTCCTGTTTACGGTTTTATTAATTGCTGAAATAAAAATTATGCTGACCCAAATTAAAAAAGGGCCAGAGGAAGGAGATAGTCATGTTTAATAATTTATCATATCCGACATTACAGGCATACTGGTGGATCATCGTATCCCTTTTAGCCGCTATACTTGTTTTCTTAATGTTTGTACAAGGTGGTCAAACATTGCTACGACAAATAGCCAAGACTGATAAGGAACGTTCCTTGTTGATTAATTCCATTGGGAGAAAATGGGATATAACATTTACCACACTTGTTACTTTTGGAGGGGCATTTTTTGCATCTTTCCCTTTGTTTTATTCTACCAGTTTCGGTGGTGCATACTGGGTGTGGATTCTGATCTTATTCAGCTTTATTATACAAGCTGTTTCGTACGAATATCGTACAAAGGCAAATAATTTCCTTGGAACAAAAACCTATGAAACATTTTTGTTGATAAACGGCATTTTAGCTACAATTTTGATAGGTACAGCTGTTGGAACATTTTTTACAGGTTCTGAGTTTTCAGTTGATAAAATGAACCTTACCAATGTTTCTGACCCCGTCATTTCACGTTGGGAAACAGCAACACATGGTCTGGAAGCTGCTTTAAACATTACTAACCTGGCACTTGGGCTGGCTGTATTTTTTCTGGCAAGGGTATTAGCCTTGCTCTATTTTATCAATAACATCGATCATGATGAAATCGTAAAACGGTCAGTGAAAACTCTAAAATTATGTAGTGTAGCCTTTCTGGTTTTCTTCCTGTTGTTTGTTGGCTTATTACTCACGAAAGATGGCTTTGCAATTAATCCTGATACAAAGGAAGTGTTTATGGAGCCCTATAAATATTTATACAATCTGATTGAAATGCCCATTGTGTTGATCTTGTTTTTGATTGGTGTTATAGGCGTATTGTATGGAATATTTCTCGGTGCATTTAAAACTTCCGGTAATGGATTTTGGTTTGCAGGAGCAGGAACGGTGCTCACCGTATTTTCTGTGCTGATGTTGGCTGGTTTTAACAATACGGCTTTTTATCCTTCTACTTTTGACCTGCAAAGCTCACTAACCATTTACAATGCCTCATCGAGTAAATATACTTTGACTGCCATGAGCTGGGTATCATTGCTGGTTCCGGTTGTTATTGCTTATATCTGGTACACCTGGAAATCGATGAGCAAACGAAAAGTAAGTGAAGAAGATATTGAAAATGATACGATGGCGTACTAAACTATTTTTAAACATTAAATTTTAAAAAATGAATTATTTAGAATCAATACTTTGGCTTATCAGTTGGCCTGTTTTAATCATAGTTTCTTATCAACTGGTTAAATATATTCTTAAAAAAGTAAAGTTTTTATAAGAATATTATATAAACACAAAATGGATGTATCTATATTTTTAGAGGAACAATGCTGCAACAAAATCAACTAAATTTTAACTAAAAAAATAAAAATGGAAAATTTAAATGAAAAAAAAGGAATGCCATTATTAGGAGATAGCTTTCCTAAAATGACAGTTCAAACAACTAGAGGAGAATTAAATTTACCTTCATATTACAAAGGTAAGTGGTTTGTGTTATTTAGTCATCCGGCAGATTTTACACCGGTATGTACCACAGAATTTATTGCTTTCCAGCAACGCTATGATAAATTCAAGGCATTAAATTGTGAATTAATTGGATTGAGTGTTGACCAGGTATTTGCACACATAAAATGGGAAGAATGGATAAAGGATAATATGGGAGTGGAGATTGAATTCCCGATAATTGCAGATACGGGAAAAGTAGCAGAAACACTCGGAATCATTCATCCTGGAAAAGGAACAAATACAGTTAGAGCAGTATTTATTGTTGACGCTGATGCGAAAATTAGGATTATGCTTTACTATCCGCAAGAATTAGGAAGAAATATGGATGAGATATTAAGGGTGGTTGAAGCCATGCAAATATCGGACGAAAATCAAGTTGCTATGCCTGCTAATTGGCCCAACAATGAGATATTGAATGACCATGTAATTATCCCTCCGGCTACCGACGTAAAAACAGCAAAGAAAAGAATGAGTAGAGCTAAAGAAGGAGAGTTTGAGTGTTATGATTGGTGGTTGTGCCATAAAAAACTGAAATAAAGTTCTAATAAAATTTCAGCTTGCTGATATGCTTTACGGGCTATAATTATTTCAAATGGTATAACTATATTTTACTAATTTAAACGATGCTTGAAACTGTTTATAGTATATTTTTAAATGCCATTAAAATAACCGGCTTCATCTTCGTGATGATGCTGGTTATTGAATATGTTAATGTGCAGTCGCGGGGAATTTGGCAAAAAACCCTGACAGGAAATAAATGGCGACAATACCTCGTTGCCGGTATTTTGGGTGCCATTCCGGGATGCCTTGGAGCATTTACGATAGTTGCCCTGTTTTCGCACCGACTGGTTTCTTTTGGCGCTCTGATTACTGTAATGATTGCAACCAGTGGCGACGAAGCATTTGTAATGTTTGCCATGTTTCCTCAACAGGCAGCTTTGCTAACTGCACTTCTCCTGATTATTAGTATTTTGGCAGGTTTCATTACAGATAAGACAATCAATTCTAAAAAAATAACAGCAAAATTTTCAGAAAAGAATTTACCGCTGCACGATGAGCCACAATGCAAGTGTTTTCAAAAAGATAAACTCAGGGATTACTTCTTGCGTCCGACGATGTATCGGCTGGCTCTTGTTATTATTGTATTGTTGCTTATACTTGGTTTTGCAACCGGAATACTCGCCGGAGGTGCAAAGAGTTGGATGAAAATCACCATTTTGCTTTCACTCGGTTTTTCCTTTTTAGTGGTGGTAAGTGTTCCTGATCATTTCCTTAAAAAACATATTTGGGATCACATTATTAAAGTGCATATTCCACGCATTTTTCTGTGGACATTCGGAACGCTGCTTGCCATTCATTTTCTGATGAATTATATTGATATTCAATCATGGTTATCTGATAATATGCTTTTG
>Ga0164313_10000920_pt1 | contig 25066 bp, 19 predicted proteins | sample GuaBasSedimGuay4_FD_113735 | JGI IMG/M metagenome (GOLD analysis project Ga0164313, IMG submission 113735) | Subseafloor sediment microbial communities from Guaymas Basin, Gulf of California, Mexico - Guay4, Core 4569-4, 0-3 cm | ecosystem: Environmental > Aquatic > Marine > Hydrothermal vents... | reverse complement strand
GCATCTCGCATCTCGCATCTCGCATCTCGCATCTCGCATCTCGCATCTCGCATCTCGCATCTCGCATCTCGCATCTCGCATCTCGCATCTCGCATCTCGCATCTATTCGCCGAAGACAAAACTCTTGTCGATGTGCCTTTGAATCGTTTTCTCGAGCAGATTGTCCCGATCGAAGCCGTGGATCCTGAGGTAGTACTCGGCGGCCTGGAGAAGTACCCGCTCCGGGACCAGACCGATGAGTTCGACGCGCCGGATATTGACGCCGAAGCGAGCGGCCTCCAGGCGGATGTTCTCGATGGTGCGATACAGCGGCGACGCCTTGAAGTTGGTGATGGACACAGAGAGCATGGCGCGTTCGGTGTCCGGGTCGAGGGCGCCGTGGGCGCGGACAACACCGCCCGACGTGTCGGCAACGGCGTGTGCGACGGCATTGGCGATGGACTCGTCGCGGCTGCCGAGATAGACGTTGAAGCTCAGCAGCGGGTACCGTGCGCCGATGATGGTGGCTCCCGACGCGGTTGGGAAACGGTCGGGCCCGAGATCGGGTTTCCATCGCTGATCCTGCATCTTGGCTTCAAAACCCTCGTACTCGCCCTGGCGGATGTTGTCGACATCGCGGCGGTAACGGTAGCGGGCCGATTCGGCGTAGAGATAGACCGGCAGTTTGAAGCGCTCGACCACCACCTCGGCGAACTCGTCCGCCCATTCCTTTGTCCGCTTCATGGTGGCGTTCTTCAGAGGGACGAATGGAAACACGTCTACCGCCCCCACCCGCGGAAACTCGCCGATGTGGTGCCGCATGTCGATGCGGTCGAGGGCCATCTCGTAAAGGGCGAGTCCACCACTGAAGACGGCCTCCTTGGTGCCGGTGAAGGAGAAGACCGTTCGGTTGCGGGCGTGGTCCATGGCGACATCGAGGAGGATCAGGCTCGGGATGCCCCGCAGGCGCGTGGTGATCTCGTCGATGAAGGTCTCGTCGGTGCCTTCGCAGATATTTGGAACGGCGGCGATGATCTGGTCCATATGTGCTCCTGAACCCCGACGCCCTAGAAAATGCCGAGGAAGACACCGGCGGCGATGGCCGAACCGATGACTCCCGCGACATTGGGCCCGAGGGCGTGTTGCAAGAGATAGTTGTTGGGATCTTCTTCCTGACCCACGTGGTGGACGACCCTGGCCGAGTCGGGAACCGCCGAGACACCTGCGGCACCGATGAGCGGGTTGATCTTGGTGGTCGAGAAGACGTTCATCAGTTTGGCGAAGAGCACTCCACCGGCGGTGGCGATGGCGAAGGCCACACAGCCGAGGACAAAAATCAGTATCGACTGGCGGGTGAGGAAGACCTGAGCGGTGGTGGAGGCGCCCACGGCGACCCCGAGGAGGATGGTCGCTGCGTCGAGCACCGAGCCCGAAGCGGTCTTGGCGAGACGGCCGGTGACCCCCGATTCCTTCAGGAGGTTGCCGAAGAAAAGCATCCCGAGCAGAGGCAACCCGCCGGGCGCGACGAGGGTCGTCACCAACAGTCCGGCGATGGGGAAGAGGATCTTGTCGCGGCGGGGGACCTTGCGGCCCGGCTTCATTCGAATCAGACGTTCTTCTCGAGTCGTGAGGAGCTTCATGATCGGCGGCTGGATCACTGGCACCATGGCCATGTAGGAGTACGCGGCGATGGCGATGGGTCCGATGAGCGACGGCGCCAACCGTGATGCCAAGAAGATCGCGGTTGGCCCGTCCGCGCCACCGATGATGCCGATGGCGGCTGCGTTTGCGGGCGAGAATCCGAGCTGCATGGCGCCGAGGAAAGTAACGAAGATCCCGACCTGTGCAGCGGCGCCGAGGAGCACGAGGCGTGGGTTCGATAGCAGTGCAGTGAAATCGGTGAGGGCGCCGATCCCGAGAAAGATCAACGGCGGGAAGAGACCGGTACGGACACCGAAGTAGATCAGCCCCATCACGGAGTTCGTGGTCGTATTGAATGCGTACTCGTGGGTCACCGGATCGATCATATAGACCGAAACCGCGTTGAAGATGTGCAGGGGCAGCGGGATGTTCCCGATGAGAACCCCGAACCCGATGGGCACGAGAAGCAGCGGTTCATACTCCTTGGCGATCCCGAGGTAGATGAAGACCCCGCCGATGATGAGCATGACGAGGTTGAGCCATGAGAAATTCGCAAATCCGGTGCCGTTGATGATCTGTTCCACATAGCCGTGGAGCCGACCCGAAACAAGATCCTTGTTGAAGACTCCGGGCTCGTATTCGATGACCGATCCGACGCCGTGGTGCTCATCCACCGCGACAATCTGGAAGAGGGCGCCCCGACTGCCGGTCCGGGTGGTGAGTTCGCCCTTGCCGCCTCGGGAGTAGCCATCGATATCGTCAGCCCAACCGCGGTCGGTGGTGAAAAACCGGTCCGAGGTCAACGGTTCAATGATGAGAAAATCCAGTTCGCCGTCGTCGATCGCGGCGTGATCCACCCCATCGAGGTCCAACCCCGGAATCAGCTCGTCGACCCTCGCGATGGCATCGAGTCTCGCGGCGGCGATGATGGTGAACCGACCCACGACGGCGTTTGTGCGATCGCGCAGCGTGCCCGTGGTCGCCGGCGTCACCGAGTCGCCGGATGGGTGACGCGCCTCGAGGCCGGCCTGCGAGCCTTCGGGCAGCCGCAGATAGAAACGGCCGTCGAACTCGACCTCGAAATCGGCATCGTCGGCCGTGGCCGGGATCGCGGTGATGGCCAGGATCAGAATGGAAAGCAGGGTTCGAAGGACTGTCGACATCTTCTCACCTAGAGGGTCGTCATCTCGGGGCGGGCGACCTCGACCAGAGGTTCACCCTCGCCGACCGTGGCGCCTTCGGAGACAAAAATCTTCCGCACAGTGCCGTGATGAGGGGCGGGAACCACATTTTCCATCTTCATGGCTTCCATGATGAGCAGGGGCTGTCCCGCCTGGACGGCATCGCCCTCCTTGACCTCGACCCTCAGAACGAGGCCCGGCAGAGGCGCCGGGACCGCTCCCGAAGTCTCGGCGGAGGGGTGGGGCGTCGGGGTGGGCGCCGGCGCTGGAGACGAAGCCGGTCGCGCCGCGGATCGTTGGACGGAAACCGCGGGGGCGGCGCGACGACCGATCTCGACGAGATCGACCTCATATGATGTGTCGTCGACCACGATGGTGGCCCTGTCGGCGGTGATCTCCTCGACCTTGGCGCGATAGTTGCGGCCGCCGATCTTCAAGACGTACTCACTCATGTGAAGACTCCATGACTCATGGAGACGCGGCCCGTTTCGATGGGCCGCCGGCAACCCTATGGAGCCGGTGCTCGATTTCGAGAACGGTGGTGATGACGGTGAGCACTTCCGGGTCGATGGGCGGTCCAGTCGCAATCTCCGCGTTCTTCGAGGGTCTAGGCCCGGCGGGCGACCTGGGCTTTGCTCCTTCATGGGCCCCATCGAGCAGGCGCTGAAGTTGGCCGAGCGCCAGAATGAGACCGGCGGTCAGCAGCAGACCGCTGAAGACCACGGCCATGCCGAGGCCGGTGATTATGAGAGCGTCAGAGAATTCCATCAGAGCGGGATATTCGAGTGTTTGACATCGGGGTTCGACTGGCGTTTGTTGGCCAGCATCTCAAGGGCGTTGACGATGTGCTTTCTGGTCTCGGCCGGGACGATGACATCGTCGATGTATCCCTTGCGCGCTGCAGAATAGGGGTTGGCGAAGAGGTTACGATACTGCTGTTTGAGCTCTTCGGACTTTGCGTCCTTGTCCTCGGCCTCGGCGAGCTCGGCGCGATAGATGATCTCGATGGCGCTATCGGGGCCCATGACCGCGATCTCGGCGGTCGGCCATGCGAGATTGATATCGGATCGGATGTGCTTGGAGCTCATGACGCAGTAGGCGCCGCCATAAGCTTTGCGCAGGACGATGGTCACCTTGGGAACCGTCGCTTCGGCAAAGGCGAAGAGGAGCTTGGCGCCGTTTCGGATGATCCCGCCGTACTCCTGGACGGTTCCGGGCATGAATCCCGGCACATCCTCGAGGGTCACGAGCGGAAGATTGAAGGCGTCGCAGAATCGGACGAAGCGGGCGCCCTTGATGGAGGCGTTGTTGTCGAGCACCCCGGCAAGCGCCTGGGGCTGGTTTGCGACGATACCCACCGATCGACCGTTGAAACGGGCGAAGCCCACGACGAGGTTGGGGGCGAAGTCCGGGTGGATCTCCAGGAAGTCACCGTCGTCGACGACGCGGTTGATCACCTCGCGGACATCGTAGGGGTGGTTCGCGTTGTCGGGGAGGATGAAGTTGAGCTCCGGGTCGGCCCGGTCCGGGGTGTCGCTGATGGCGGCGACGGGGGTCTTCTCCCGGTGGTTCTGCGGCAAGAAGGCTATGAGCCGGCGCAGAATCGCGAAGGCCTCGTCCTCGTTCTCCGCGACCAGATGAGCAACGCCGCTGCGGCTGGCATGGACATCGGCGCCGCCGAGTTGATCGGTGGTCACCTTTTCGCGGGTGACCTGTTCGACCACCTTGGGACCGGTGAGAAACATATACGACGTGTCGCGGACCATCATCACCAGATCGGTGATGGCGGGTGAGTAGACCGCGCCGCCGGCGCAGGGGCCGAGGATGAGCGAGATCTGCGGCACCTGGCCCGAAGCCAGGACGTTCTTGAGGAAGATATCGGCGTAACCGGCGAGGGCATCGACGCCCTCCTGGATCCGAGCGCCACCCGAGTCGTTGAGTCCGATGATGGGCGCTCCGGCGGTGACCGCCAGATCCATGATCTTGCAGATCTTCTCGGCATAGGCCTTGGAGAGCGAACCACCCCAGATGGTGAAGTCTTGTGAGAAGACAAAGACCCGGCGACCGTCGATGGTGCCGTGACCGGTGATGACCCCGTCGGTCAGCGGATGACTCTTCTCCATCCCGAAATCGGTGCAACGGTGGGTGACGAAGGCGTCGAGTTCGACAAAACTCCCTTCGTCGAGGATCTTCTCCAACCGTTCACGGGCACTGTACTTTCCCTGGGCGTGCTGTTTGGCGATGCGCTTTTCGCCGCCGCCCTGAAGCGCCTGCTCTCGCTTGTTGGCGAGATCAAGGAGCTTGCGTTCGATGCTCATGGATCCTCCATGCGGCCGGAATCGTGCCATCGCGTCGGGACTGCCGGCCCGGCCGCGGCGCGCATTCTGCCGTTTTTGGACAGTGAATACAACTATGACGCAAAGATAGCACGGGCCGTGACGCTTCCTGGTTTGTGGGATGAGGGTGTGGAAGTTAGGAGGTAAGGAAGTTAGAAGGTAAGGAAGTTAGAAGGTAAGGAGGTCAGCGCTCGCTTTGCTCGCTGATCAGGGGGTGACCGGTGCCCCGTGGGTCACGCGAGTTCGCTGCGATGCACTTTCTCACCAGCATGCGGCAAAAGCCGCGTGCGACCTCACCTTCTTACTAGCGAGTGAAGCGAGCGCTGACAGCGACCGGAGGGAGCGCTAACTTCCTCACTTCCTCACCTCCGAAAAAAAGCCCCGCTCCGAAGAGCGGGGCCGTATGTGTTGTGAGGTGATTCTCAGTCGAACAACGGGAACGGCCTCGGCATGAACGGATCAAAGGCCGGGATCATGCTGAAGAAGTGCGGGTTGATGTCCGCCTGTCCGTACGCATCCGGCAGCACCTCGCCCGACTCGCCGAGCGGGAACATGCTCTGGATGCGGGAGGGTCCGTTCATGTCGAACTCCACGCAGTGGGCGTAGGTCGAGCGGCTGGACCAGGGTGTCCGCCACATTTCGCCAAAGATCTGGTGGGTGTAGACGATCTCTCCGCGCAGGGCGCCGTACGGTCCCAAACCCATCTCTGCGAGCACGTTGTCGAGGGCCAGAATGATGAGACCCTCGGGTGTCGTGGGTTTGCCCGAGCCCGACTTGTCCTGGAACCAGTCGTAGAAGGACGGCAGCAGGCTGTTGGGATCGAGGGCGCGCAGGAAGACGTTGAAGTTGATGAAGGTGGACTGCTGGCTGAAGTCCATGCCCGCCATCTCGAACTCGTCGGCGAGGGTCAGGCGCAGGACCTCTTTGATCCACGCATCCTGGAGCACCCAAGCGTCGGCACGCTGAGTCCCCATTCGCCACTCGGCGGGACCACCGGCGACGAAGTGACCGTCCCACGCCTGGAGCATGTCGACCGCGGCCTGCCGGTCGGCGGTCGGATCGGCCGCCACCGCGGCGGAAAACGCGTCGGCGACGGAGGCCCAGGTGTTGCCGCCACGGCCGAAGCTGTCGGTGGTCGCGACGTTGAGGGCGAGGTCACGAATCTCCTCGTAGGTCAGGTCATCGTGTGGGGAGAGATAGTCGTCGATCACGTGCGCGCGGTGGAAAGAACCGTAGTACGCGCTCTGAGGCGCATTGTTGTAATCCACCGATGCCTTGTTGTTCCATCCGCCGTAGTAGCCCTGGGCGGTGTTTGAGTCGTGGGCCCGAGCGCGGCGCTCGCCGGTCCACTCGGTGGTGCCGTCTCCGATGGAGGGCAGTCTCGGATCGACTCCCGCGGCGCGGATGGGATCCCAGCCCGACATCCAGTAGGCGATGTTGCCGTCGCGGTCGGCGTAGGTGTAGTGTTGGCTGACGGCGATGGTTTCGATGCCCAGGTCGAACTCGGCCATGCTGGTAGCCTGCGCCAGATTCAGGAATGACTCGATAGACTTGGCTTCGCGGCCCCAGTGGGCGTAGGCCCAGGCCACCATGATGGCGGGTTCCGGGTTCGTGTTCGGGTCCCAAGCCATGGGCTCGACGATGGGGCCGTGCGAGCTTCGCCAGACCGGAATGGTGACACTGTCACCTCCGAAGACCTCGATGGTCTCCATGCGGGGGACAGGGTTCACGGTTTGTGGCGCCTCGAAGTAGTGGTCGGTTGTATGGGCGTGACCCACCTGCATCGACCATGCGTGGTGCGGAGTGCGGCCGATGATGATCGCGGGAATGCCGGGCACGGTCATACCCGAGATGTCCAGCCCGCCGCCGCGGATCGAGCCCTCAGTGACGATCGACGGGGTTTCGAATCCCATCTGCGGACCGGAGTAGACCGTCGCGTTGCCCGAGGCGGTCTTGTCGCCCGACACCGTCCAGGCATAGCTGCCCATCTTGACGCGGGCGTTGAGCTCTTCCATCTGCCGGTGGTAGGTGTCTATCCTGGAACGCAGCCGGTCGGCAACATCGCCGAGGTTCGGCATCGACACCATCTTCTGGGCAATCGCGAGATCGATACTCTGGGCCGGTACTGTTTTGCCGCCCGACGGGATCATCGTCTGCGCTTCCGGGTCGTTGATCCACCGCAGGTCGGTGAACATGGCCAGACCTTCCTGACCGTAGACAGTGCCCAGCGTCTGCGCCAAGACTGCGTTGTCGAGCTGACCCGTGGAGAGTGCCTCCGGATCAAAATTGCGCTGGAGCAGGGCGAGCCAGGCGAGCGTATCGTTGACCGTGAATGGCTGTGGCAGCACGGGCAGGCCGGGACCCAGTAACACCGACTGCAGGCCCAACAGCCAGTACTCGTATGGCATCTGCATCCAGTCGCCGGCATAGAAAACACCGATGCGCCGGTTGACGCCGTCGGTATAACCCTGGGCAATCGTCTGGGCGTCGGGCGACAGTTCGTCAAAGAGCTGGGTCAGCTCCTCTTCCGAGTAGCCGATGGTGCGAAGGAAGACATCGGTCGGAACCATGCCTGCGCCCAAAAGCGCCGAGAGCGTGCCGCGGCCCTGGCGCCTCAAGACGTCCATCTGCCACAGCCGGTCTTCGGCAACGGCGTAACCCATGGCCTCCATGACCTCGTATAGGGTTCCGCCCTCGATGAACCAGATGCCCTGGGCATCGCGGGTGGTGGTCACCGGGTCTTCGGCAACGCTTGGGCCGTCGGTGACGGCGCTCATTCCAGAGTGATTGACTTTGACGGATTGACCAGAGGCGACGACAGCCACGGCCACGATCAGGATCGATATTTTCCAGATGGACGCCCTCATGCTTTCGCTCCCTTCAAAGAACAGCTGACATCAACGCGAGGTCGGTGATCGAAACCGCATTGATCCCCCAGTAAAAGAGAATGTGCCGCCGATGACTATATCTTCGCCGAGTGGATGTGTAAACGGAGGGTGGGTTCGAACCCCGGCCTTCTGGTCCGCCCTTGGCGGCCCAGCGTCGCACCATCGGCGTGGTCGCGCGGGGGATGATTGAAGGACTGCGACAACGCCGATGGCACGCCGGCGGCCTCCCTCGTGGCGTGGAGAGGTGCACCGGATCGTCCCGCCGCGAGGGTTGCCCCCCTAGGAGTTTTTAGGAGCGCGAGTGGACCGTGAGCGCGCGGGCGAAGAAAAACTCCAAGGACGGCACGCCCCGGTGAATGATGTTTTCCGCGTGCTCGGATTCGGATTCGGGTACGGCCACGGACAAGGCCCTGGAATCCGCCGTCGTATGATGTATGACCGGAGGCATAGATGACGGACCACGACCGAACCGCGGCATGTCTCGCGGTTGGCTCGGAATTGCTGGGTGAGGAGAAGCTCGACCGGAATTCGCTGACCATCACCCGGGCCCTGGCTCGTTACGGAGTCAGGATGACCGAGAAGAGAGTGATCGGGGATGACATCGAAGCCATCGCCTCGGCTCTACGGGAAGTCTTCGACCGGCACGATCTCGTCGTTGTCACCGGGGGGCTCGGGCCCACCGCAGATGATGTGACACGCGATGCGGTTGCTCGAGCTCTCGGTCGCTCCATCACCCACAGCGACGAGGTCGAGCGTCTGATCCGCGCCCGTTATGAGGCCCACGGACGCGAGATGCCGCTCTACGGCCCGGCCATGGCTCGTGTCGTCGAGGGCAGCCGGATTCTGGCCAACGAACGCGGCACCGCACCGGGGATGCTCATTGAACATCGCGGCCGACTGCTCGCGGTTCTTCCGGGACCACCCTGGGAGATGGAGGGGATGCTCGAACGGGATCTCCTGCCGGAGCTCGCTCTGTGGAATCCCGGTTCGGCGCGGCTGACTCGAACGATGGTCCTCGGCGGTGTCTTCGAATCCGATGTCGAGGAGTGTGTTCGCCATCTCTACGATCGTTTCGGCCGGGACAATGTGTCGATCCTCGCCTCCTACGGTGTCGTTCGATTGGTTCTGACGGCTGAAGGAGAGGAGGGCGGCGCACGGCATCACCTCGATGTGATGGAGCGAGCATTCCGGGAGATCCTCGACGACGACGTTGCGGGGATCGATGTCTCGGGTCTGCCCGAAGTGGTCATCGATAAACTCCGCCGGTGTGGACAGACCCTGGCCACCGCCGAGAGCTGTACCGGTGGGTTGGTGAGTGCCAGGTTGACCGATGTCCCAGGGGCATCGGACGCCTTCGTCGGTGGGGTGGTGTCCTACTCCAACGAGGTCAAGGAACACCAACTCGGAGTCCCTCTCGCCGTGCTCGTGAAACACGGCGCCGTGTCGGAAGAGGTGGCGCGAGCCATGGCTTCGGGGGTGCGCAAGCGCCTCGGCGTGGACTGGGGTGTGGGGATCACCGGAATCGCGGGTCCGACCGGAGGGACAGAGGAAAAACCGGTGGGGCTGGTTCACTGGGCCGTTGCGGGACCGGGAGGAGTCTGGGCCGAGCACCGGGTCTTTCCAGGCGATCGGACTGTCGTTCGGGAGTGGAGTTTCAACCGCTCACTCGATCTTTTGCGCCGTCGTCTGATCGAGACCGAATGAAGGGGTTGGATCCCGTCCGTGCGTTTGTCGCCTTCGAGCTTCCACCGGCGGCGAAGGATGTCATTCGACGGGAACAGAACGCCATCAAAGGGGAACTGCCCAAGGCCAGGTGGACCAGGCCCGAAGGCCAACATCTGACCCTCAAGTTCCTGGGTGAGATCAAAAGGGATCGGCTCGATACCCTGTCGGTCAAGATCGCAGCGGGTGTGGTGGGCATCGGTGCGGTGGAGGTGTGTCTCGGCGGGTCAGGGTTCTTCCCGGGTCCGAACCGACCGAGGGTGGCCTGGGTGGGTGGCGAAGCCCGTGGTGGAAGGGAGGTCGCGGCGGCCGTGGAGAACGCCGCTGTCTCCGTCGGCTACGAGCCCGATCGGCGTCCCTGGTCGCTCCACCTCACCCAAGCGCGGCTCGATCGACCGTGGTCCAAGCGGGCGGTCGAGAGCTATCTTGGCTGGGGGAAGGGGCTGGTTGTCGAGCCCTTTGTCTGTCGCAAGGTCATCCTCTTTCAAAGTGAGCTTCGGCCCGGGGGTGCGGTGTACACTGCGTTGGAGAGGTATCCGCTAGATTGACGCACTTCATCGAGCTCCTGCTGGTGGCGCTCGCCTACTTCGTGGGTTCGATCCCATTCGCCTATATTTTCGTCCGGTACGTCACCGGTCGGGATGTGCGTACCGAGGGCTCGGGCAACGTTGGCGCCACCAACGCCCTGCGGTCCGCCGGCTGGAAGGTCGGCGTCTCGGTCACGGTCCTCGACATCTTGAAGGGTTCGTTGGCCGTGTGGGCCATGATGGTCTTCAACCCGGAAAGCGCATGGCTGGCGGCGGCCGTACTTGCGGTGGTTGCCGGTCACTGTTTCCCGCCGTGGTTGCTCTTTCGGGGTGGCAAGGGCGTGGCCACAGGGTTCGGCGCCTTCCTCGTGATCGCGCCGCTGAGCGCGGTGGCGGCGTTGGGTGTCTGGTTCGTCATGTTGGCCGTGTTCCGCTGGGTTTCGCTGGCATCAATGATCGCGACCGCGAGCTTTCCGGTCATCATCCAGATCCTGGATCATCCCGATTGGATCACCCTCTCCACGGTCGCTGCGACGGCGATTCTGATCATTCTTCGCCACCACTCGAACATTCGTAACTTGGTCACCGGGAAAGAGATGCGACTTGGACCCGGCTTCTGGAGGTAGTAGATGAGGATCACCGTGTTCGGCGCCGGTTCGTGGGGCTGCGCTCTCGCGCACCAGATGGCGCGCCGCGGCCACGATGTGCTGCTTTGGGCTCTCGAGCCCGAAGTCGCCGCGGGAATCAACGCCGACCACCGGAACCCGATCTTCCTCACCGAAGCCGAACTCCATCCCGCGATTTCGAGCACCAGTGATCTCGAGGCGGCTGCAACTCACAGCCATGTTTGGATCTGGGTGGTGCCCGTTCAGTTCAGCCGGTCCGTCATGGACCAACTCGTTCCATTCCTGAGCGATGACGTTGCCGTTGTGTCGGCCTCGAAGGGGATCGAGACCGACAGTCTTCGGCGGATGGATGAGGTCGCGGAGGACGCCCTCGGGATCTCGCCCGATCGATTCTGCTGCCTCTCGGGTCCCACCTTCGCCATCGGGGTCGTGCATGGGGATCCGTCGGCAGCGGTCCTTGCATGCCGCGACATCGATCTCGCGGCCCAGCTCCAGGAGGAGTTTTCCGATCCTTTCCTGCGGTGCTATGCCGGCCGAGATCTTATCGGCGTGGAGCTCGCCGGGGCGCTCAAGAACGTCGTTGCCATCGCGGCCGGGATCATCGACGGGCTCGGCCTCGGGGCCAACACCCAAGCCGCGCTCATGACTCGTGGATTGCACGAGATCACCCGACTCGGGGTTGCCTTCGGCGCCGAGGCCGACACCTTCCGCGGTCTGGCCGGAATGGGCGATCTGGTTCTCACCTCCACCAGCGAATTGTCGCGAAACCGCCAGGTCGGCAAGCGTCTCGGGCAGGGCGAGACCCTTGATGAGATCCTCGGATCCATGCGAGAGGTCGCGGAGGGGGTCAAGACGACGCCGGCCGCCGCCAAACTCGCCCGGAACCTCGGGATCGAGATGCCCATCACGCAGGCCATGACCGCCATCCTCGGGGGCCAGATCGCCCCCAAGGACGCCCTCAAGATGCTCATGACCAGACAGCTCAAGGTGGAAACCCAATTGTGAATGATGAATTATGAATGATGAATGACATCGCAAAGCCTTCGGAAGAATCTGCGATGTTGCGATGAAATTTACTATTCATCACCAATAACGTACCCATCGAGAGTTTCTAGAAACACCACCTCCGCCATATCTCGTGAGCACCTGCGCTTTTGAAGCCGGCGATGCACGAATTCTGTCCATTCTCGGGGGTGGCTGCGATCGCTGCTCCTTTGCCTACGACTAGAGGAGAGCAAGACGTCGCGCTCGGAACACCACTCTGCCACCGGAATCGCTCGAGGGACTTCCGGCCATTCTTCGTGAGACGCTGGCATCCGGAAATGAAGAATAGTTGAATTATTCTTTAATTAAACCTATCTTGATGGGTGGAGGCCGAGATGGCGCTGAACATCAAAAACGAAGAAGTCGAACGGCTGGTTGACGAGGTCGTCCGGATGTCCGGGGAAAGCAAGACCACCGCGGTCAAGATTGCGCTCGCCGAGCGGCGGGCGCGTCTCGCCTTGAGGGTGGCGGACACGGATCGTGGGAAGAGGCTCAGGCGATTCCTCGAGGGCGAGATGTGGCCGCGAGTTCCACAGGACGAGCTTGGCAAGAGGTTGAGTCGAGAGGAGGAGGACGCGATTCTCGGCTATGGCCCGGAGGGCGTGTGATCATCGACACCTCGGCAATCGTTTCGATTCTCCTCAGGGAACCCGAGAATGAACGGCTTCTTGAAGCTCTGGTTGGTGATCCACGGCCCGCCGTGAGTTCAGCGACGCTCACAGAGACCGGCATCGTGCTTTCGGCCCGTTTGAAGGAAGACGCGAGGGGGTTGCTCGCGAGATTTCTCCGAGAGGCCGGAATTGACGTGGTTCCGTTTGGCGAGAGCCACTACTCTGCAGCGGTTGATGCGTGGCTGAGGTTCGGCAAGGGACGCCACCCCGCCGCCCTCAACTTCGGTGACTGCATGTCCTACGCTACCGCCTCTCTCGCCGGAGAATCCCTCCTGTGTGTCGGAGAGGACTTCGCCAAGACCGATCTCGATCTCGCCTGAAGACTCAACGAAGTTTCTGACGATCGACCGTCTTTGACTGCGTCAGGGATCAAGATTGTGGCGATTTGCGCGTTCTTCGGTCGTTGTCGATGCGATGGAATCCGTGTTCCCTCCCTCACGGGCAATCAAGCGGCTGGTTGACTCCACGGCAGTCGTGTCGCCTTCCGGCAAAAGGGAATGCGATGAAATTCATCATTCATAATTCATCATTTAAAACTCGGGCGGACGCGAAGCGTCGACCCGTTCTATCCCATCCACCCGCCGGGCTCGGTGTACTCGTTCCGTGGGACTCTGAGGCCGGGGACCAGATCGCGTTCGGGGACGATGACGATGGCTTTGGGGTGGGTCGGGCAGGCGAACTCGCAGAGACCGCATCCGGTGCAGGCGCCGGATCCCACCAATGGGCGACTGCCGATCATCATCAGCGCCTTGTCGGGGTAGGGGCAGGCGTCGTAGCACCGGGTGCAGAGCTCACCCTTGAATGTGATGCAGTGTCGCGGATCGACCTTGGCGATGCCGATTCGAACCCTCTCCGGCCCGCCTTCGGGCGCCACCAACGCGCCATCGGGACAGGCGGCGATGCACGGGAGGGCGTCGCACAGCCGGCAGGGTTTGGCACCGGGGTTGATGGCGGGGAGCCTGCGACCGTCCTTCTCCTCGATAGTGATGATCGCGTCGACCGGGCAGACCGGGATGCAGTCACCGCACCGCGTGCACTTCTCGAGAAAATCCTCATCCGGGGCCAGGGCGCCGGGTGGGCGCAGGACCTTGTCGGGATCCGCGGGTCCGGTCTTTGCGACGGCCCGGGAGGCCTCGCGAAAGGTGCCAAACCACGACGTGAGAAAATCGCGTCTCGAAGAACGTTCGCCGTCATTCATGCCAGGGCCTCGGCCGGGATGGGGATCTCCTCCCATGCCGCCGCATCGGAGACCTTGTGGATCTCGGTCCCTTCGAGTGCGTCGCTGACCAACGAATTCACATCGAGGACCGATTCCGCGGCATCGAGTTCATCGGCGTGGCTCTTGGTGGCGGGGTTGTCGGGCAGCAGGAACGAGCAGCAGTCGAAGTGGGGGAGGATCGAGAGTTCAAAGGTCCCGGCCCTTTTGCCGATATCGATGATCTCCTGTTTGTCGAGGCCGATCAGGGGTCTCAGGACCGGGAGACTCGCCACCGCCTCGACAGCGGCCATGTTCTCGATGGTCTGCGACGCGACCTGGCCGAGGCTCTCACCGGTGACCAGCGCCTTGGCCTTGAACCGCCGGGCGATCCGTTCGGCGAGTCCGAGCATGAACCGGCGGTAGAGCAGAATCCTCAACGAACCCGGGCACCGTGCGGCGATCTGTTCCTGGATATCGAGGAGCGGGACCATGGCGAGGCGGGCACTGCCCTGGTATCGGTTGAGGATGCGAACGAGGTCGTGGACCTTCTCCAGGCTTGCCGGATCGGTTCGCGGCACCGAGTGGAAGTGGACGAAATCGAGCCGCATCCCCCGCTTCATCATCATGTAGGCGGCGACGGGCGAGTCGATCCCCCCTGAAAGCAGGCAGGAGGCGCGGCCGCTGACACCGACCGGGAGACCCCCCGGACCGGGGACCCGACGGGTCCAGGTGAAGAGACCGTTCTCGTCGACCAGGATGTGAATCGTGAGTTCGGGATTGTGGAGCTTGACCGGCCAGTCTGTCTTCTCCTGGACCATGCTGCCCACGGTCCGTTCGATCTCCGGAGAGGTCATGGGGTAGGTCTTGTCCGATCGAAGGCAGCGGACTGCGAAGGTGGCCGGTGTCAGCCCTTCGAGCCGCGGTTCAAGGACCTTCTGGAGGTCCTCCATCGAGAAGCCGGCATGCTCCACCGCCATCACGGCGCCGAGACCGAAGACCGTGTGAAGACGGCGGGCCGCTTCGGCGAATTCGACCGGTTCCGAGAAGCTGATCAGGACCCGCCACGCCGGGCGGGCAACCGAAGAAACCGGGAGATCGGCCACCGCGCGGCGGACGTTCTCGGTCAGGGTCCGTTCGAACCATTTTCGGTTGTTGCCCTTGAGGCTGATCTCGTTGGTCGTTGCGAGGACTTGGGTAACGCGCTCCATCGGGAAAGAGTACCACTTGCAGGGAGCATTGCCAGGCCCGAATCGCACGATGGAACCGCCAAGACGCCAAGGGCGCAGAGACATCACAGTTGAACCACAGAGGCAAGGAGACACAGCGAGCATCGCATCCATCGCTGGTTGCCCGCAGATTACGCAGATAGACGCAGATGACATCGCAACATCGCAAGGATGAAACCCAGAGGGGCAGAGGCGCGTTCCTTGACCGGTGGGGAGCTTCGACGCGCTCGGCGGCACTCGCTTGCTTCCCAAGAACAAATCCGTTCACCGTTGGTGGATGGTTGAGAAGGTGAGGTTTGAGCCGTTCCCGATCCCGATCCCGAAATTGGCCATCCGGGAACGGGGTCGGGAACAATGGGTTTATGGACGATTACTCGCTGACCGAGACCGACGCCTCGCGGTTGTGGGCGTTGGCATACAACACTCACGATCCTTCGGTCCTGGCCCCGATCCTCGCAAAGGATGTGCGGGTGATGTCGCGGTGGGTGGTCAACGATCTGACCGGTCTCAGGCCAGTGTCTGGTCCATCAGTTTCAGCAGGATCTCCAAGAGATCGAACGGCTGGGCGCCCTCCGGGCTTCGCATGAATGCGTCGAGTTCGGCGTCGCGCCCGCCGAGACCCGTGAGCGCGATGAGCATTTCCTCGGTGATCCGGCCCTTCCCGAGTTCGCTCATGGCCCAGGTCAGCATCTTGTGATCGAAGGCAACCAGGTCACTGCGGTTGTTGATCTTCTGCAGATGGTAGGCAAAGTTTTCTACGGTCGGCCAGATCTCGGTCGCCATGGTGAGATCCTTGTCCGCCATGTGCCAGGTCTCGAGTTGGCTCTTGAGCGCAATCATCGTGAGCTGTTCATCCAGGCGGATGGAATCGTAGGTCGGGGCATTCCGAATGGCTTCGATGGCGGCATCAACGGCATCCAGGGTTTGTTCGTATCCTCCGGCAGTGGTCGGCGCCGGGTGGGCGAACGCGAGACCAAAGGGTCCGATGGTCTGTCGGATGGCGATGGCGGTCTCGAGGTGTGATCCCGGCTCGACCTCGGGTCGCGCGGTCTTCTTTGCCTCGGGTGGCGGGCCTGAGGCCGGCACCGGCTTCGGGGCAGGAGGCGTTTTGGTCGTCGTCTTCGCCTCTTCGAGCTCCTTGGCTCGTGTGATGAGGGTCTGGGTGATTCGCTGGTGTTGTTGGTGAACCTTGTCATCGAGATTGACGCCGCGATCGGTTTCATTGTCGGCTGCGATCTCGCGGCTCGAGACCAGACGACCACCGTCATAGACCAGGGTTCGCACCTTGGCGTTTTCCCCCGGTACATATTCGGTCTGGATGGTGAATTCCCGGCCGAGAACCGCAATCTTGTCGATCAGTCCGCTCATCAGAGATCAATTCAACCACGATGCGGCATCGGCGGCAACCCGGTGCGAGCGACTCCGCACTCGTGCGGCGAGATTTCTACTCGAAGAGAGGGACGATTTCGTGCCAGTTGAAGATGTCTCCGGACTCGAAACCATCGAAGAACAGATTGCTCGTGGTCGCCACCGTGACGATGGCGTCATCAATGGCTCCGGTGACATAAATATGGTGTCCATCGGGACTTGCTGCGATGGAACTCGCTCCGGCGATCCCATCGACGAAGGTGTCGCCGTCTTGGAGGACCTCGGCGAGAAAAAGTTCGGGCGAGTCTGATGACCGGACAAAGAGCGCGATGGAGTCGTCGTACTCGCCGGTGACGCAGACGAGTTCCGATGAGATGTCGAGAGCGACATCGGAGGCGCCCCCAAGACCATGTATTGCGATCTGAGAGTTGCTGTAGACGGTTTCGGGTTGGAGCAACCCGGTGCTGTCGTCACGTGAGAAAACGGCCAGTGCGTTGCTCCATCGACCCGTGGCGAACGCGAACGAACCGGTCGCGTCCAGGGTGATGCTCGACGCACCGTTGAGTCCAGCCACTCCGTTGACGCCATTTTTCAGCCAACCCACAAAGGCGATGGCATCCTGGGTCGGATCCTTGGCGAAAACGGTGATGGCGTTGTCGATCTCGCCGGTGGTGTATATGTGTCGATCATCCGGTGATACCGCGACATCAGAGGCGCCGCTGAGACCGGGGGAACCAAAGGCGGACGACTCGAGATCTGTGAAGACCAGGGCGTCTGTTGTTGCATCTCTGCTGAATACGGCGAGAGAGTCCTCGTGTCTTCCGGTGACATAGACCAGGGTTCCGTCGTGACTCACCGTCACGGACGACGCCCCTCCGATCCCCCAGACGCCGTTTTCGTTGGTGACATACGAGTCGATAAAACCGAGCCGTCCAAAGCTGACTCGCCTGAAAACCAAGACCGAGTCGTCCAACTCGGATGTGACATAGACGTGCCGCCCGTCGGGACTGATGGTCACATCGGTCGGACTTCTCAGGTTTTCGACGCCATCGACCCCGTCATGGTGGGATTCGAGGAAATACAGCATGCCCGTCTCGAGATCTCTCCAAAACACCGCGACGGCGTCGTCCAACGCACCGACGACATAGACGTTGGTTCCGTCGTTGCTGATCGCAACGCCGGTGGCGCCTCGCAGACCCTGGGCGCCGTTCTGGCCGTTGAAGATGGTGTCGACCATCATCAGGATGCTCCCGGTAGCCGGCAGCGCGAAGATCAGACAGACGACAAGGATCTTGACGAGGCCGCGGGTTCGGGGCGGCTGAGGGGTCATCGCCGGGGTCTCAACGTCAGACATTGGTCCGCGGTCATTTTGCATTGCGGAACTCCCTGGTCGTTCCCATCGGCTCATTCTCAAAAACGATACCAATCGAGGTCTCTGCAGATCAGTGTGCCATATCGGTATACCGGTCGCCAAGGGGATGTTGGATCGTAAACCCGTTTCCGGAGTCCTCCTCGACATGGTGGGACGCGGCCAACCACAGTGATGCTTCGACCGGGTCGCGGCTCAGGGCAGCCATGAGCCGTAGAGACTGGGGATTGAATGGATAGAGATGAATGGATTCCAGCGTCTGAACCCGCGCCATGCGATCCCGGCCGATCATGGCGGCGGATTTGGCGAGGGCCAGGTGATCTCGATAGAGGGACTTCCAGTGACCCGAAGCCGTGACCCAACCCCGTCCGATCTCGGTCGTCTCCTCGAGGAGTTGCGATGAAGACGAGGCCCCAGGATCGGAGTGGATCGTGTGAAGGAAGATCGCCGTGGAGGTTGCCGAACCGACGAGCTTTCCCTCGGTCTGGATCGTGGCCACGATGCAGGTGATCGTTGCGATGGCGATCAGCGGACTGATGATCGCTAAAGACTCGTAAAACTGTTTCGGTCGTAAAGACCCGATCGATCTCGTCGACTTCGTGCAATCGATGGCGAGGAGGACCACGAGGAAGAATTGGTACTTGTTGTAGGGGATTTCAGTGAAGAAGTCAGAGCACATGGCAACCGAAATCGCGACAAGCTGAGCGGTGATGCATGCGGCCATCAAATCACCCGTTTGGATTGCCGAGCGACCGCATCGCCAAACGAGAAGCCCGAGAAAACCCAGCCATAGGATCAACCCGGGCCAACCCGCTTCACCGAGGATCTGAATGTGGTCCGAATGGGCGCGCCTGACCTGGAAGTCGTCGTCAAAGGCAAAACCCAGATCAGTGTCTCTGTAGACCGGGTACCTGGTCTGCCAATCACCGATTCCGACGCCATACGGGTGGTGCGAGACCATCTTGAGTGTATTGAGGAGATAGACCCCCCGGTCGGTTTCGAGGTATGACGCAGGGTCGATGAGGATGTCGAGGGCGGATTGGTTCCGAGACGAAGCATTGGGAATGACCAACAGAGCAGTGGCGGCGATCGTCACCCCGGCGACAACGGTGATGATCGTCCGACGGTGAAGACCTCGCGTCTTGATCGCTTGCAGCCCGAGGAGTACCACCGAACCACACGCCAGGGCCACAAGGGCGGTTCGGCTCTGAAGGCTGACGATATAGATGAGTTCCACCGCAAGCAGGAGCACGATCAGAAACTTGACCGTTTTCGACCGGAGTTCTAACGAGAACGCCACACCCGCCAGGATGAAGAACTGGGCGAGGACCGAGAGCGCGGCCGGGTTCTTGTAGCCCATCAGCGAGGGATGGGCGACTTGGTTGAAAGGGTTGATCGCGGCCGGGACGACGGATGGAAATGCCCATTGGATCATGCCGATCCCGGTGACCACGGCGATGCTCGTGATCAGCCCGTATCGGATGACCACGGGAACCGCCGGATCGGTGGATGACCACACGAGCCCCACCAGCAACAGGACGAAGAGCAGAGCGTACTGAGACATCTCGTAGGTCCAGTTTTCGGGAATCATGACCCACAGGCGAGTCAGACCGAAGTACGAGAGCAGGAGCGACAACGAGATGATGGTGGGGTCCGAGATGCGTCTCGCGAGATCCCTGAGATCGAGGGCTCTTCCTTTGAGGAGAAAGAAAGCCAGGACAAGCAACCAGACGAGGACACCGATGATGTCCTTCTTGGGCTCTCGATAAAGAACCGCAACAACATCACCGTCAAAGGCTGCGAATCTGAAGGCGAAGGCGGGAAGGAAGACGGTGGCGCCGAGGAGGGTCAGCATCACGGCATCCATCGTGGATCCGGTCTTTACATCGCTCGGCGGTTCGATCTGAGACGGTTCTGACACTCGGTCGAGTGTGGCTCACGAATCGCGCTTGTGCAAGTAGGGCGATGGGAGCGACGAAGTGGGGAATGGGAAGGGTCGTCTGCGTTTCCGAGACCGGATTCGATGGGATTCGCCTTTCTTTCACGATCTCATATAGTATCGAGAGGAAATCTCAATAACGACGAGCAATGACGTCGACCTGCGGCGTCCCGGAGCGAAGGCCATGACAGACGACAACCGTCCGAATGATCCGATCAACGACGATGAGAACCTGAAGATCGAAGACCTGCCGACCCAGGTGGACGCCCGAACTGGTGAGGATGACCTCTCGGGGGAAGAGACCATCAGCGGCTCGGGTGTCTCGGAGCCGCGGCAAGCGCCGAGAGAGCTTCCCGATCGTATCGGCGGATACTCCATCGTCGGGGTTCTGGGAGAGGGCGGGATGGGAGTCGTCTTCGAGGCCGAGCAGGATCGACCCAAACGGCGGGTTGCGCTCAAGGTCATGAAGACAAGCCATGTGGTCGATGATCTCCACGCGAAGATGTTCCTTCGGGAGGTGGAGACCCTCGGCCGTCTGAAACATCCCAACATCGCGGCGATCTACGAATCGGGTCACACCGACGATGGGCACGATTTCTTCGCCATGGAGCTTGTTCGAGGATTGACCCTTGACCGGTGGCTCGCCGATCGGCCTTCCCTGGTCACCGACGATGAGCTCAGACTCAGATTGAAGCTCTTCACCACCATCAGCCAGGCCGTCCACTATGCGCACCAGCGGGGGGTCATTCACCGGGATCTCAAACCGTCGAATATCCTCGTCACCGAGGACACCACCTCGACGTCAGGGGCGACTGCCAGTTCGGCTACCGGTTTTCCGGTGATCAAGATCCTTGATTTCGGACTCGCGCGGGTGACGGACACTGATGTCCAGGCCGCTTCGCTGCTCACCGAGGTGGGCATGATCAAAGGCACGCTGCCGTATATGGCACCTGAGCAGGCGCGGGGAGATGCCGAGGCCATCGATGTCCGAACCGATGTCTATGCGCTCGGCGTCATCCTCTATGAAATGGTCGTCGGGTTGCGTCCATACGATGTCGGTCGAGCCTCCATCATCGAGGCGGTACGGGTGATCTGCGAGGAGAGTCCAGCGCCCATGAGCAGCGAGTGGAGTGGGGCGCGGCGCCTCGATCCCGATGTCGAAACCGTCGCGGGTAAGGCCTTGGAAAAGGAGCCGGACCGTCGCTATACCTCTGCGGCGGCACTGGGCGATGATGTCGACCGCTATCTCGAGTCGCAACCGATTCTCGCCCGCCCTCCGAGTGCCGTCTATCAGATGCGCAAGATGATCTCGCGCCACCGGTTGCCGTTCGCATTCGCGGCCATGCTCCTTCTGCTCGTGGTGGCCTTCGGGATCGGGATGGGGGTGCTTTACGCAGATTCGCAGCGAAATCTCCGACGCGCGGTAGCGGCCGAACTCGAGGCCGCTCGCGAAGCGGATACCGCGACTCGGACCACGGACTTCCTGCTCGGGCTCTTCGAGAGCTCCAACCCGGAACAGAGTTCGGGAGAGACCATCACCGCACGAGAGGTCATGGACGAGGGCGCCGAACGGGTCCGCGACGAGCTCGCCGCCGAGCCCCTGACCCAGGCACAGTTGATGCACACTCTTGGGCAGGTCTATATGAGCCTCGCCCTCTACGACGACTCGAAACGGCAGATCGAGGATGCGCTCTCTTTGAGGCGTGAAAACCTCCCTACCGGCGATGTCAGGGTCATCGACACATTGCACCAGTTGGCTCGAGTGTCGGAGCGGCTGGGGGAACTCAAGAAGGCCGACGCCATCTATCTCGAGACGATCGACGGGTACGAGGTCCTCGGGGTCGAGGGCCGCAACGGGCTCATCGACACCCTCGGCAATTATGGCTGGCTTCGAGATGAACTCGGTGAGCTCGACAGTGCCACAGAGATGTTCAATCGGGCCATCGATCTTGTTCTTACCGAGGATCCGCTGGATGAGAAGCGTCTGATGTCGCTGTACAACAATCGGGCGGCGACGGCGATGAACCGCGGCGATTTCGAGGGAGCCAATCAGGATCTCGCCCGCTCCCTCGAGCTTTCGCGCCGCGTCTTCGGAGAGACCCACCACCAGACTGCGGATGTGCTCACCAATCTCGGCGTTTGCAACTCCATGGATGGAAAGGCCGAGGAGGCCGAGCACTACCACCTCGAGGCCCTCGCCATCTACGAAAAGGTCTACGGCGAGATCAGCCCGGATGTGGCGAGCGCGGTGGGGAACATCGCCATCGTCTATGCGCAGACCGGGAGACTCGATGAGGCGGGCCCATATTTCAATCGTTCACTCGAGGTCCAGGAGGCAATCTATGGTCTGGATCACCCGAGTGTGGCTCAGGCATTGACCAATCTCGGTCTGCACAATCTGCAGACCGGCCGCCCCGAGAGCGCGGTGGGGTTGCTCCAGCGGGCAGCCGACATCCGGGATGAGGTCGGGGTCGACAATATTTCCATGTCGTTCACGCTCTACCACCTCGCAACCGCGAGGGCGGAACTGGGCGAGTTCGACACTTCGCGCCGTCTGCTCGAGCGGGTGGTGGCCATCGATGAGCGAATCTTCGGGCCGGAGTCCGAGGAGGTTGCCGATGATCTCGAGGGGCTGGTCGAAGTCCACCGAACGCTCGGAAACGAAGTCACGGCAAACCGTCTCGAGGCCCGGATGAATGAGATCAAAGAGAAGCTGGGGTCACCGCCCGGAAACTAGTTCCTAAATTGAGCGATTCTCTCAGGCGTCTGCACCAACTCGTTGCGCTCTGGGCGTTTGCAAAAAGTCTCGACATACCACCAGTATCCTTAAATTTTTTGCAAACACCAGAGCATCAAGGACTTGACACATCTCATCCGGCAGAATCGCTCAGTTTAGGAAGTTCCCGTGTTGTTGGATCACTTTCAGAATCGCCCGGCCGTATTTCCTGGCGATGGTCGGTCCGATTCCGGAAATCTCCAGGAGTTCCTCCTCGTCGGATGGTCGCGCACGGGTGATGGAGGCGAGAACGCGGTCCCTTAGGATGCGGAACGCGGGGATGCGACGTCTGCGTGCCTCTCCGAGCCGCCACTCCCGGAGTTCGTCAAAGAGACGCATTTCTTTCGGTTCGAGGGTCGTGGTCGATGAGGTTGCAGGTGATCTCGGCGCGGTGGACGATTTCTTCTTGGACCGTCGTTTCTTTCCCGCACCGGGCACCGATGGTGTTTCGACGATCTGTACGGCCTCGACAGCGGTTGTCTTCGCCAGCCGACCCGCCCGGGTCAGAAAGACCCGCTGGAACCTGATGGTCATGTTGCCCTTGACAAAGCTGTCGGCTCGTTTCTCGACCAGACCCTGTCGGGCCAGACCGTCGAGGAGCGCTTCGAACGCACCTCGACCTTTGGCGCCACCGGTTCCCAACTCGCGGTGGAGTTGGCCGGTCGTTGCGCCGTCGCGATCTTTCAGGGTGCCCATGATGGCGGACAGGTGTTCGAGTTCGGTGGTTGTCGGGCGGCGGTAACTCGTTGCGAGACACTCATCCGAGGCGCACTGATCGCAGATGCCGCACGGTGTCTTGGGATCGAGGCGATCGCCGAAGTGCTCGACCAGTCGCACCATGCGGCAGCCGGTGCCGGAGGCGAAACGGATCATCCTCTCGATTTGGGCGTGGCGGTGGGCCCTTTGCGCCTCGTATGGTTGCTGCCAGCCATCCTTGCCGCGGGCGGCGTTCTCCTCCGGGTCGACTACGGCGCCATGGTGGATCCAGAGTTTTTCCAGCGCGGTGGCGAAGACCTCCGGATCGAGACCGAGTTCTGCGCAAAGCGCCGCCGCAGGTTGGGGCTGCTCCTTGAGGGCGGAGAACACTCTCGTGAGTACGCTGGTTTCCGGGTAGTCACGATCGAGGAAAAATTGATGGGTGTGACGATCGGCCCAGGAGTAGAGCAGGATTGCCCGCGACGGCAGTCCATCCCTCCCGGCGCGGCCGATCTCCTGGTAGTAGTTCTCGAGGCTGCCCGGCAGTCCGGTGTGAATCACCGTCCGGATGTCCGATTTGTCGATTCCCATCCCAAAGGCGATCGTGGCGACGATGACCTCGAGCTTGCCGTCGGAGAAAAGCCGTTGAACACGATCGCGAATGGCTGCGCTCATTCCGGCGTGGTAGGCGGCCGCCGGGTAGTCCCCGGTGAGTTCGGCCGCAATGGCTTCGGTTTCCTTTCGGGTCGGGGCGTAAACGATTGCCGGCCGGCGTGCCGGGTCCGCGAGGACTCGCTGCACAACGGCCCCGCGGGCCGAGGGGTTGGCCTCGACCGCCTCGACCGCGATATTGGTTCGGCGAAAGCCGTGGATGTACTCCTGGGCCCGGGGGATCCCGAGCTGCTCGGCGATATCGCGCTGAACCGTTGGGGTCGCGGTGGCGGTCAGGGCGATGATCGGGGTCGGCCGCAGCAGGGGGAGGCGTTCGCCGATCATCCGGTAGTCAGGCCGGAAATCGTGCCCCCAGTGGGAGATACAGTGGGCCTCATCGACCGCGATAAGAACTGGTTTTCTTTTGGCGAGCATTTCCGGGAAACCGGGGACCGCGAGCCGTTCGGGGGCGACAAAGAGGAAGTCGAGTTCGCCGTCGAGATAGGCGTGGCAGACGGCGCGGGACTCCAGACGATCGCGGCCCGAGTGGATCCTCTCCGCAGCGAGACCGAGTTGCTGGAGTGCCTGGACCTGGTCTTCCATGAGCGCGATGAGTGGTGAGAGCACCAGGGTGGTACCACCGCGAGCGAGACCGGGGAGTTGATAGCAGAGTGACTTCCCGGCGCCGGTGGGCATGACCAACAGCGCGTCGCGGCCATCGGCGACTGCTCGGCAGACCTCTTCCTGGAGGGGTCGGAAGGCCGTATGACCGAAGACCTCCCGAAGGGGCTCCTCGAGTCGGTCGGCGGGGATGCGATCGCGGCTCATGGTCGTTGTCTCTTCATCTGCGTCGGCAAAGCTTATCAAGATCCTAAGATGAGCGATTCTCGGCGGCGATCTGCACCAACCTCCTGCGCTCTGGCCTTTGCGAAAATACTCGACATACCAACGGGTATGCTTCCGTTTTTCGCAAACGTCAGAGCATCAAGATCTTGGCGCATCTCATCCACCAGAATCGCTCACCTTAGGAAGAAGATCGGCGGGCTGTTCTACTCTTCTTGCCTCGTTTGTTCAGTGGCCCGGCCGCCACCGAGAGGAGATTCGCGATGACAAAGACCGAACGTTGGGTCCTCGTCCTTTCAGCGGTGGTTTTCGCGTGGTTCCTCGGCGCGCACGATCTCTGGGCGCCCGATGAGCCGTTCTTCGGTGAGGGCGCGCGAGAGATGCT
>Ga0164313_10000919_pt1 | contig 25076 bp, 29 predicted proteins | sample GuaBasSedimGuay4_FD_113735 | JGI IMG/M metagenome (GOLD analysis project Ga0164313, IMG submission 113735) | Subseafloor sediment microbial communities from Guaymas Basin, Gulf of California, Mexico - Guay4, Core 4569-4, 0-3 cm | ecosystem: Environmental > Aquatic > Marine > Hydrothermal vents... | reverse complement strand
GTTAATTGAGTGTTAAAACTATTAGTAATCATTGCTCCGATATTCTCAGAAAATGTTTCTAAATATGTTTCTATTGGAGCTTCAATACTAGTATTAGAATTATCAATATGAATTTGTTTTAATTCTCCTAAAGTAAAAGCAAATATTAATCTTTCCCTATTATGGTTCATTGATAAACCAAAAGATATAGAAGCTGCTTTAGTACCATCATAACTATTATTAATAATAATAACTGGTAATACATCTCCTGATATAGAATGACTTTGAGAACTTCTTATAATAATCTCACTTCTCAAACTTGTTAATTTATAATTTAAAAGATTGTTTTCTTCTAATATTGGAGTACCAGTATTTTCAATTGACTCTTTTATTTTTTGTATTAATATATCATTGCCCACAAAAGAATAAAGATTAGATACTACTCCAACATATTCATAATCTCCATCAGGTCCATTTTCTGGATTTGGTCCTTTAGTAAATACTCCTAATTTAGGAACTCTTACTAAATCAGTTAAATGAATATCATCATTTGTTATTTCATTTGCTATATTTTCTTCTCCAGTAAATAATTCCCTATAAACTACTTCACTGAACCTGTCTACATATGAATATAACCCTTTATGAGCTCCAGTTATATCCAAATTCATACTAGCAGCTCTCTCGTTAAAATTCGCCATTTTAACCCCCCTACACAAGTTTTTTATTTAACTCTTTTAACTCTTCTTGTCTTTCTTTTAATTGTTTTTGTATAACTTCTAACATTTTACTTACTTTAACTTCATCATCGGAATTTTTTAATTTTTCAGCTTGTTCTTTTAAATATTCAATTTTTAATTCTAAAGAATTTTTATAATCTAATCTTGATTCTATAGTTAAATACTGAGCTAATCTCCGACCAAACCATTTCCACCCAAAGAAAACAAAGAAGAATATAACTATTAATATGATAAGTATTTGCATATTGACCTCCAATTAAAATATACCCCCATTTCTGAGGGTATATTTGTATTATAATTAATTAATCTTTTTATCCATATCCATATTTAAATCTAAAGAAAGATCTTTAGCAGCTTTAGCTTTTAATAGATCCATAAACTGAGTTACAGTATCCCCACCACTATTACCATTACTAGAACCCATTTGAAAATTAGGAACCCATTTTTGTTTTCCAAATTCTCTGGCATATACTTCCTGAGCAGATAACCAATATTTAGCTTTAAGTTCAAGAGCACCATCCGCTGCCATAACAACTTTCTTTCTATGAGCTTCACCATCACCTCTAAGGATATTAGCTTTCTTTTCGAAATCAGCAGCTTTAGCATCAAGAGCTGCTATATCACGAAACTTTTCAGCTTTAATGATTGATTCTTCTTTAGCAATTAATTCCATTTCTTTCCTTTTATTAGCATCAATGATAGCTTTCTCTTTATCTCTTTGAGCCTGAACAATTACAACAACCTTTTTCTGGAGTTCAGCATATTCAGCTTTTGCAACTCTTGCTTTACCCTCAGCCTCAATAGTAAGCTTATCCTGTTCAGCTTCTTGAGCTTTAGCTTTAGCTGTAGCAACTGCCATCCTTGCTTTCTGCTGTTCACCAATCTGTTTCTTAACTTTGTCTTCATATCTAAAAGATTTGACTTCAAAGTTCTTAATACCAATACCAGTTCCTGCAAGGGCATTAACCTGATATAAAGGAGTTCCACCTTCAACATCATCAACAGTTTTAATAATAGTTATTTCTTTCCAAACCATTTCACCAGATACAAGATCTTTTACTTGTTTCTCTTTTGTAGATGTTTGATATAAACCATTAGCAATCTGATCTCTTGCATAGGAAATAAATTGACCACGTTTAGTCATATAAGATTCAGTTGCAGTCATAAGGTTAGCTGTATGACGAAGAACCTTTCTTATAGTAGGTTTAATCAATTTACTTTGAACATCTGGATATGTTCTATGACCACGCTGAGTTACTAAATGAATTGCTTCATCTGGAGTTGTTGGCATTAAAATACGCGCAGTACCTGAAATGTTACAAAGAGATCCATCATTGAAACGAACCTCAATTGAAGTATCAGCATCCACATCACCTTTCACATCATTATCATGTGTAAAGAAAAAGGTGTCCGCTTTTGGCCAAACATCAATATCACCAAACATTTGTGCCCAAATACCAGGAGTCATTTTGGCAGACATCCTACCTGTAACAGCAGCCTGTTTTATCTGATATGTTCCCTTATCAACAGTATCAATAAGTTGTGGGATTGATATTAAACCAATCAAGATTATTACAAAAAGAACACCTAAACTAATCATTTTTTTTATTGTTAAACCAAACAAACCATTACTTTTTTGATAATCATCTTCGTACATAAATTACTCCTTGTGAAATTTTTCTAACTTTGTTTTTATTTCTTGAGCTTTACACTCAAGCGCTATTGTAATTAATTGCTTTTTATCATTATTATCTAATACTTTTTCTTCAATAATATTGTTATAAGCAATTATTGCTTCCGGGCAATTTTTAATTTCATAATATAAATCATCATAATCATTAAATGATAAAACATTATTTAAACTAATATTCTTTTTAATAACTTCTGGGTTTTCATCAATATATGTATTAATTTCTTTAAGACCATCACTAATATATTGTAAATCTTTTTCTTTTGTAGTCATTAAATCTTGAAGTTTATAGTCTGTAACACCTATAGTTAATAATAACTTTCTATACCAATCTTCATCAAGTCTATCCCATCTACATTTAATAGCGCGATTCTTATGTTCAGTATTCCAACCATTTTCCATTTTTAAAGTAACATCATTATTTGTTTTAATAACATTAGCTATATCAATAAATGGTACAGAATTTTCTCTTGGAGCTATATCTCTTTTTCCAACTGCTGTTCGTATAGCTTCTAATTTATCTTGATACCATTCTTTTTCAACAGCATCATATATAGTTTTTTCTTGAACAGTCATTTTTTGAAAAGATAATGCTGCTACTGAATCTCCTTCATTGTATGTGGCACAACCAATTATAAAAAGAGATGTAATTAATATTGATATAATTAATATTATTGGGATATGATAATCTTTCATAATTATTTTATCCTTATTATTTTTGCCCTTAAATAACAACTTCTTCCATCAAATTCAAAACATTCAACAATATTCTCAACTTTAAATCTTTCTTCTAACTGAAAGAAATATTCAATTCTTTGTGGAGTCCAAATTGAAGCGTGTGGCATAGAAGGTTCATTTAAAAGTTCATACGTTAACTGAGTGTCATGTCTTTCCCAATCAGCATGTTTAGTATCTTCATCTAATTTTTCATTTAAAAGCATATCAGCTAATATTTTATAATTTGGAACTATAATATCAACTGTCCCACCAATTTTTAAAGCTGTAGATAACAAGTAAAGAAATCCTTGTACATCTGGTTTAGCAACATGTTCAAGAAATCTATAACTTGCTATATGATCAAATTGAAATCCATAGTTACCAAGAAAATTAAAAACATCTTCATTGACTTTTACAACTACATTGTCTTTTTTATCATTTGAACACCATGCTTCATAAAGCATTTCAACAGTATTCATTGTATCATGATATTGATACATTTGATCTAATTGTACTAAGAAATAAGACTCTGTTATATTTTCAATGAACAATGGTCTTAATTTTCCTGCTCCAATATTTAATATTGATTTCATTTATTCTCCTTTATTCTTCTTTTATTTTAAAAATTCTATTGTTATACTTTTTGTAAATGGTTCTATATAAAATTTAAAATATTTATCTCTATCTATATCTTGTGGATCTAGAATATGTAACGTTTGACTAGTTGTTTTTAACTCTCCATAACCATTTAAAAATATTGTAAATTTACCATCATCAGTTGGTATTGCAAATAATTTAACATCTTTAGACTCCATAAATTTATCTTTGATTCTTTGTAAATTTCTAAAAATAGAACTTTTATTTGCATAATTTAATTTACAAAGTTGTAGATAAATTTTATCCATTTCTTTATATCTATATGACACTCCTTTTATTGATATATTATATTGACTATCATAAGCTATATATTTTTTTCTATCAATAGAAGATATAAATATTTGGAATTGTTTTTGTAAAGCTAAAGGAATATGATTGATATTATTTTCTTTTAATATTTTAGTAATAATAATACCATCATATTGTCTTAATATAATCTCTTCTTTTTTTATATTGTTTCGAGAAATATATTCATCTATTATAGATTTAGTTGTACTTCTTAATGTTGAAGTTAATTGAGGATTCTTTCTCATCATTTTACCAATTTGAGTATTTCTCTCTAATTTGTTTTCAAAATTAATATTAGAAACATCTAAACCTAATTTTTTCATAATAGTATAATGACAAGCTACTATATCATATAAATATACATCTCTTAATAACAATTTAACTTCTTTATTAATTTTCATAATCAAAAGAGTGAGTATTTAAACCCACTCTCTCCATATTAGATTAAGATGTCATAATATCTATAATAAGATTATCAATTTGTAGAAGATGATTAATATCTACTACATCTTTTTGACGGTCAAGTAACCACTGTACAACAGTTTGGTTGGTAGATAATTGAACTATATATTTTTTACTTTGTTTATATAAAGTTGTAATGCTTCTAAATCAGCATTTTCATTTAACTTTTCATTTAAATTATTATTTTCATTGGGGATTAATTCTATAGTTTTATCTTGTCTTTTAACTCTTTTTACCAAATAAGGAATTAACATATCACCAAACAAACTGCAATAGACAGTTATTAAACCATTATTTACACTATAACATTTAATAAATATATCTTGATCTGGTGTTAGAAATAAAATCCTAAAATTATTATTTTTAAATATATTCATAGCTAACGCTTGTAAATTTAAAATAAGAATATTATCAGCATTTTCAAAACCCTGTATAACTCTCATTATATTACCTTCTTCATTCTTTCTACTTTCTATATTTTCAACAGAAAGAATTAAGTTAGTTGGATCCCCATCTTGTATTGTCACATTAACTGGGTGAACATTTTCAAATGAATCTGAGTTTTCTTTAAACCAATCAAATAAATTTGTAATTTGTATTTCTGTGGTGTTTACTTCTAAAGGTATATCTTCTGTAACTACTTGAGTTAGATCTTCTTCAGATGGTAACACTGGTTCTGTATGATTTTCTAATTCTGTATTTTTAACCATTTCAGCTAGATTTTCATTCATTATTCTACTCCTTTTTATTTTTTATGAGTGAATCATCTTCTTTTTTTCCATGGAAATTATAAAGTGTTTTATCTTCTTTATTCCATTTTTCTTTAATACCATTTTCTCGCCAATGTTCAGGATTGAGTTGTGTAAATGCTTCTAATGTAGCTCCAGCTAAAGCAAATACTTTAATTAATTCTTCATAAGTTTTTACTGGTGCTGGCCAAGGACTTAAATTAGTATCTCCCTGTTCTTTACAATAATTTAACCAGTCTGGTAATTCTTGTTCCCATTTAGAAATGAAAGATTTTTTCGCTTTTTCTAAATATTCTTCTATTATAATAATTAGACTAGCAACGTTCATATTAGGATCATCTTTATAATCACCAAATATAGTTCTTTGATAATCTAATTCTTTATTTAAAATAGAAATTAATACTTCTCTACTCATTTGATTATACATATTTTCTCCTATAATAAATTTTGTACTTGTTTAATAAAATCTTTTCTGGTATCTAAATCTTCTTTCCATATATCTATTTGAAAGATCTTTTTTAATACAGGATTTGCTTTAGAAAGATTTATATTAAAAAGATCTTCATGAGGATATTTAGATATTACATTAAAAGGTGAACACGTAAAGAATCTTTTTTTACATCCTTTTTTATCACCTTCTAAAAATATTACTTCTGTACCATAATCACGATAAGTATGACCTTTTTTTTTAGTAACCCTATATCGTTTATTTATTATAGCTAATTTTTTATGTCCATAAATTGGTAGTTGTTTTATTTTTTGTATACCATATTTAATTTTTTCTTCATCCTTATAATACCAATCTCTATAATCGTGAAATTCAGCAATAGCTGATTTACATCTTATTAAATCACCTGTTCTATATTTTAATTTATCATGATCAATATCTTCTTTTTTCCATAAATAAGTATACTCAGAACGTCCCATTCGAAATCTAACTCCTAATTTTTCAATAAACCCTTCTTTATCCATATTATCTCCTATAGAAAATTTCTAGAATCGAAACCTCCATCTACACCTTTCCAGTTAATAGCAATAGCTTCAGATGTATGAATAGATTCTTCATGAGTACATTTTACAATCCAATCTTGTATTAACATTTGATCTATTTCTTTACTAATTTGACGAATAGCATCTTCTACAAAAATTGGATTCTCCGCAGCTATTCTGGCAATTTCTTGTTCATCAACTCTTTTGATGATTGGATAAGGTATTGTTTTTATTGCTCTTTCAACATTTTCAATAATATCTTCTAACCAATAAAGCGTACCAGCTCTACATTCTATTAATATATCAGCAAATGAACGTTGAGCGTGAGGAAAACCAGCGCTTCCTTTCTTTCTTAAATCAGCTGATAATTCTGCGCTACAAGGACAATAACTAGCATATTGTACTACTGCTCCTTGAAAAAATTTAAATTCATTATCTTTTAATTGACCTTCAAACCTACATTTGTGAAATATAGGAAATTCATTATTAGATAATATAGATTTTCTAACTATTGGCATTTGAAAATCAAATCTCATATAGCTTTCTTTTGATTCTACATTGTTTCTAAGATCAACTAATATTTCTTTAATTAATTTTTGTTTTAATGGCAAAGATAAATAATCTTTCAATGTTCTAATCAATCTCGACATAGAAATACCTTTAGTTTTATCATCTAAGTTTGTTCTCATAGAAACATTAGCTACCATAGATGTTAAACCACCATATTTACTTTCTAGATAAAATGGTACTTGTACATTACCAACTCCTACTTCTTTAATAGTTGTTTGAATCTTTGGTAATGAATCTTGTATATCTGGTAAATTATCGATCATTACTTCTCCTTTTTATGTAGGGAGAAAATCCATTATAGATCTTCTCCCTAAATATATTAATTCTAAAGTTTCTTTTTAATTTAAGTCAATTCCTAATACTGTTAAATAAGAATTTAATAATTTAACTGTTTCAGGAGTCATATCAATATTTTCAACATCATCAATAAGACTCGGATCTATAAACTTACGAATATACTCATTCTTTAAATCGGTACAATCTGATTTAGTAGTAAGAAATTCATGTAAATTTATTGGAGCATCATGACCTAATAAAGATGCTGATTCCATTTCTCCTAATCTTTGACCACCTTTATTTTTTCTACCACCAAGTGGTTGTAATGTTCTTCTTGAATATATTCCAATGCCTCTAGCAGCTAATTTTTCTTCAGCGATATGTACCATTCTAAAGAAATATAACATACCAACTGCTATTGGATTTTTAATATAAGTTCCAGAAATTGGTTCATATATTTTATACTCAAATTGTGTTCCTGTATATTTTAATGCTTGTACAATATGTTCTAATCTACAAGATTGAAAAGGAGCTTGAATAATTGTAAAATCTTCTATGAACTCTTTTGTAATTGTTTTAGGTAATTGTTCTTTAAATTGTTTATAATACCAATTATCATTAGTTTGATCAACAATTTTAATAAAACCAAGTAAGTATTTTGTTATTTCTTTTTGGTCTTTTTCTTCTTCAATCATAATTAAAATTGTTTGAATTAGAGCACTAGTAGCCATACCTAAATGCATCTCATATAATTGACCAATATTCATTCTAGAAATAACACCCAGTGGATTTAAACACATATCAAAATGTCGTCCATCAGGTAATTTTGGCATTTGTTTATGAGGTAATATTTTAGAAATAATTCCTTTGTTACCATGCCGGTTAGCCATTTTATCACCAACTTGAATTTTTCTAAAATGTATTGCAAACATTTCAACATTGATGCCTTCAATTTTTTCTCTTTTAAATTTATATTTACCTTGATGATCAAATCGATCAATTTCTTGCTCACGAATCATTCTTTGAGCTGTTTTGGCATCTAAAACTTTCTTTAATATTTTTTGTAAATCTTTATCTTTATCACTTTGATCTGCTAATCTTTTCTCTACCCATTCTTTATAAGAAGGTATATCCTCATTCCATTCATTTCCATATAGATTAACTTCGGCTATAAGGAATTTTTTATGTGATTCTAAAACTCTTTCTTTAGAATATACAGAATATAAATTATCTGCATTAAGTGTTTTCAAAATCGCATATGGTTCACCAGGTTCTAATGTTGATAATTCATCTGGTAATGGTTTATATTCATCTTCTTTTAATGATAATAATACTCTATGCGGTGGAATATTAAAAGATAAATTTTCAAAATGTACTGAAGTTAAAGCATCGCTATCAACTAATTTTTGTGATATGGTAATACTATCTTCATAGTTTGTACCAGAATAAATCATTAAACCAGTTAATAAATTTTTACCAATATTAATATTACCATTTTTAGTAAAATTACTTTCAGCTAATATCTCACCTTTTTTAATTTTATCTCCGACCTTAACATATATATTTAAAAAATCAATATGTTCAATATAAATTGGTCTATATGAAATATTAAATAAATCAACATCCTTATCGTTATAAACAACAACCATGTATTTTTTATCTATAAATAATATTTCACCATCTTTTCTAGCTATTTTAATAAATTGAGTATATTTAGTATACAATCCTTCTGCACCTGAACTAATTAATGGACGATCAAAGTTTTTTAACATTATAGCTTGGCGCATTTGTGAACATGACATTTGTAATCTAGTTTGATCATCATGTTTTAAAAATGGAGTCATTGATACAGGAATAGATATTGGCAATTTCTCTCTTATCTCATTTGTAAATTGCCAATTTTCATCAAGATGAACATTTGGTACTAAGCTTTCTAAAATACCACAGTTGTCTCTATCAGGAGTATCCACAGGACAAATTCTTCCAAATTTACTATCATTAATATCTCGTAAATGTTTTGGTGCATTATCTCTTTTAAAACCACCTTCACCCAAAATACTTATTCTAGATAATTTAGTTAATTCCTCAATAGGATTAATTGCAAAATTAAATTGTACTACTTCAGATACATTACAATCTGATAATATTTGAGTAGAATTAATATTAAATTTTGGATTGCGAGTAGTTCTATTTGTAAAACAAAGATCAAATATAATTTTAGATATCTTTGATAATACTATATACTCATACACTCTTAATCTTTTATTGGTTACTAATGTATCATCAATTTCACCAACTTTAAGTATTTCACATATTTCTTCTATAACTAAATCATGTTTTAAAAACTTCGCTGTTAATACATCAACTTTTGGAATTAAATCTAAAGCATATAATATATCTTCTCCTTTTGATTTAGTATTATACTTAGTATATTTTCTTCCGACCTCTATAATAAAATCTTCTTCTGTATACCCTCTTGATTCTTCAATATACATTTTTAAATCTTGTCTTAATAATTCATATAGATTTTTAGAAGTTATATCTATATCTTGATCTAATTCAAATTTTTCTTCAACAAATTCAACTCCATAATAAGCAATTAAAATAAGAGCTAAATCAACCTTCTTTCCCATAAAACTCATTTGAATATACATAGGATCTTTAGATTGAGATATCATAATAACTGCTACATTAGTTCTAAACTTAATTGAGTTTCCTCTTGTTACAATAGGAGTATCAAATATTTGATATATTGGTAATTTTTGACGACCATTAATATAAATATAATTGTTATCAATTAGTTTAGGAATAAATACACTTAAATCAATTTCATTCCTACCTTTTTGTAATTTAATAATAATTTTTTCTTTTATTGTTTTAGCTAATTCACCTGATGAAAATCTAGACTCTTTTAAAGAAACTTCATTAATTTGAAACCCTATTTCCTCAACTGGTTTAACAATTTTTTGAACTTCAGCTAAAATATTATTATAATCAAGTTGTCGCATAGTAAATATATTATTATGCTTATCTTGAATTACTGCTTCTGGGTTTATTATTTTCAATTTTCCCCCTTTAAAATTATTAATTATATGAGAGGGACTTTCACCCTCTCGCATAATAAAGTTAGTCTACATATTCACCTTTTAAGATTTTATCCAAGGCACCTGTATATTGACCCTCATATATAATCCCATTTAAAATTGCTTTCTTGGGATTTGAGAAAGCCATAGATAATATCCAACTTTCTTGATTTGGAACACTTTGTATACTATGATATTCTGGAGTAATTCTATTTCTATCAGATCTTAATCTCCATTTCTGATGGTCATACCACATTAATTGAGCTACAATACTTTCATAATGAACATGATATATATCTTTGCTATAAACTGCAAATAACTTGTCCACAATAATAGTATAATCTTTTTCTTCAAATTGGTGTAACAACTTAGTAACAGAAGCAAGATCACCAATAATATCATGTTGTTTCATATCAGAATCTTCACCTTTAATAACGGCTGCTCCTGAAGTATGAAATGTTCTTAGTACTAATTGTGTTCCTCTTTCACCTAAAGTTTGTGCAGCAACTATTCCGATATATTTGCTATGTAAACTTTTATATAAATCACCATAACACTTTTTACATATACCTGGAGATTTACATAATATGGGGGAACGTATTTGTATAGATTTATTTATAATATCTTTGTAATTATCTAAAGTAATTTTATAATATTCTTCATCATCATTTAAACACCAACGATTAATTAACATTCTCGCTTTTTGTGCACTACTAACATTTATATCTAATAAATCAGTTGTCCCACAATCTTCTAAATCTGGATCAAGTTGTAAATTAGCACCAGTAAATATTAATTTTCTAGATAGATAACCACTTGTACCTGTATTTAAAGCAACATCTAATAATCCTTTTCTACATCCATAAGTTGAATTAAAAAATTCTTTTTGGTCAAGACCGTGTACTAATGAATGTTTAATTGGAGCAGGTATTATTTCACCATCAAAATTAGATATAAACCCACGAGCTAAAATTAACTGTTTAACTTGATCCCAACTTCCACGAGCACCTGATTCTATCATATAAGCATATTTAAATTTTTCTTTTAATAAATTAGTTATATCAGGATTAGCAAAAGCTATTATTTGTTCTCTTACAGTTTCTTTAGAAAAAATACTATTAGTTATTTCATCAATCCCATCAATTAGAAAATGATTTAAAGATAAAGTACAACCAAATAATGTTGAATATTTAAATCCAGCCATTTTAATTTTATCTAATGTATCTATAACTTCATCAACAGAATATTTATCTTTGATATCATTTAAAATAGTTGTTAACCGAGATTTATTAATTACTTCATCTACTATTGGATAATCGTCTGGTAATTGTTGATTAAATTTAGCTCGACCGACTAATAAATCTTTTCCTTTATATTTATATTTTGTCTTAGAAAATTCTTCAGTTGTTAAGAAGTATATACCCAAAATAATATCTTGACTTGGAGTTGTTGTTAAACTCTCATTAGCAGGACTACTCAGGTGAGCAGTTATAGCGATTTTATCAATAATTTCTTGTTTCGCTTCCTTAGATACTGGTATATAAACCGCCATTTGATCACCATCAAAATCAGCATTAAATGGTGGACAAACTAAAGGATGTATTTTAATAACATTAGCTGCTGTTACTTGTACTTTAAAACCAAGCATTCCTAAACGATGTAAAGTTGGTTGTCTATTTAAAATACAATATTCACCTTTTACAATTTCTCTACAAAGTTTTAATAATATAAAAGAATGTTTATTAATACAATCTTCAACAAAATCTATTGCTTTATTTAATATTTTAAATCTTCCTAATTGAAGTAATTTTTTAGCAATAGGTAATTTATAAATTTCAAGAACCATAATATAAGGTAGTTTACATTCATCTAATCTTAAATTTGGTTCGGGTGCTATTACAGCTCTTCCAGAGAAGTCAATTCTTTTACCAAGAATATTTCCTCTGATTATACCTTTCTTCTTTGCGAGTTTTTTCAATAATTCTGTATATAACTCTTTGACTTTATATTGTATTTGTTTAAAATAATCATAATATAAACTCTTATCTCTATGAATATCAATAATAGTTTTCTCTATTATTAATTTTTTGGTAAGTATATATTTATAAAGTAAATTAATTGGATCTACTAAATGTTTAGATCCTTGTTGTTTTTCAGCCACCGGTCTTAATTCGGGTGGTAAAACAATTACATCTTTAATTAAAAAACTATCTATATTTTCTAGAAAAACGCTCCAAGATTCATTATCTTCTACTAACATTTCTGCTATAGTTTTGACTAAGAGAAATATAGCATTTGACCTTTCCCATTTTTCAGAACCTGATGGTATGACAGACATATCATTTGTAACTCTAAACTCATCATTATCCAAATAAAGTATACTTAGTTCATCAACCATTAGCTGATCAACCATTTTTTTTAAAGTCTTTCCAGCTAACTCTACAAATAAATCATACATAATAGGATTTACAACTGGGAATGGTAAAGTAATTCTAGCAAACTTATTCCTTCGTATATCACTATTCGTAATCACCACTTGGCATATATCACAAACACTTCCTTCTTTTGAAGGTCCATGATATATACCACATTGACAAGTATAGTTTCTTACTGGTCCAAATATCTGCTCTGAAAATAAACCTTCTGGGTGGAATTTTCTTTTTCTAAATGCTTTTAGAGACGTTATTTCGTCTAGTTCTTCACAAAAATTTTCATAATTTAAAATCTTAGGCATTGTCTTTTATTCCTCTGTTTTAAACTTTTTTAATAAAAATTCCCCTATTTCAACAAAATGGTTTTGGACTTTATTTGCAATCATTCTATCCAAATCAGGCATTATATGTTGTACTATTTCTTGAACATTTCCTTTAGTTAATTTGATTTGAGATTCTTCAAGTGCTTTATCAACTAAACGAAAAATCTCTTCTTCTAAAGGAGAGGTTTTAACCCTCTTGTTTTGCTTCTTGTTTTTGATCATATTTATTCAACCTTTCTTTAATTTTTTTCTTCAGATGAATAACGCTATCATCAAACTTTTCTTCTGAAGTTTGACCTATCTTTTTTATAAATAATGCAACTAAATCTTTTACAGTTTCTTTACCTGTTTTAATTAAGTTATCAATTATTTCATTACTTCTCTTTGAAATTTCTTCATCAGTCATTATTTTATTTGACATTTTAATACGACTCCTGTTTTTTATATGTTATTTCATCCCAAGGAGTAAAATAACAATCATCTAAATTAAAACAATCTAAAATACTATGTATAATATTTTTTGATTGTTCTGTTACTTTATGTTTTTTAAGTAATTTAGGAATACATAATTCTCCAGTTTCTGGATTAGCATTTGGGTGTTGATTAAATAATAAGACTTTTTCAATAAATTCATTTACAGTTTTAATATCATATAATTCTATATGATAATAAGAAGGTATTTTAGTTATTTGAAATAATTCTCTATTGAAAATTATTTTCTTTGGATTTATAAAAGTGTTTATGGTATGTATTTTAATATTCATTATGCTGCACCAGTTTCAGGAATTAATTCAATATAATTTTTTCTTTTTTCTTGATTTAAAGCAACTATAAAATTATTAAAATCAGATTGATTTTTGATAATATCAAGAAATCGAGTTATTATATCATGACTCGTATTAAAAGTATTAATTGGTATTGTTAATTCATCTAAAGGATTAGTTTTGCTACCAACAAATAAAGTTATTGGTTGTTTTTTATTAGCATCTAATATAGGAATAATTTTATCCTGTAAGTTAATAAATTTATTTGATTCTTCTGAATCTTCATAAATAATATCTTTAGAATCTTCTTGTAATCGTTTAATAAAATCTAATTCATATTTTTGAACAGATTCTTTTTTAATTAATGATTTAATGGTTCCACTATAAACTAACATAGAAATAATAGAAGCTGCATATTTTAAATCATTTTTTGTTAATTTAGTTAAATATTTTCCAGTTTGTTCTTGATCATAAACTACTTGTTTACGAAAATCACCTATTAGATATCTTGAAGATATATAAAATCTAGCATCTATTATATCTTGTCTACTATAAGTAACATCTCGACAATCAATTACAAGATCTGTTTTAGGAAGTTTGGTTATCCCTTCTTCATATTTTACTTGGGATGCCCGTATTTGAACATTTAAATTTTTACTTAATAGTATTTCTTTAAGTGCTAAAGCTTTTGGTATATCAATATCAATTTGTCTGTAAATTGAATTACGTAGATTTTTTTGTTCTACTACATCATGATCTAGAATAACTATTTTTTCTATTCCTTCAATATCAGCAACAGCTTCTGCAGTATACCCACCAAGGGTACCTAAACCAATTATTGTAACACTTTGTAAGTTCACTTAACTCTCCCTTATTTAAACAAATCAATTTCTTCTCTGGTAACTGGATTCGGTTTGTAACTTGATTTATATTTAAATAATTTATGAGTTAATATCATTGGATAATTTAATGATAATTTAAATGAATATTCTACATATTTTTTATGTTCTTGAACAGTAATTGGTAAATTTGGGTTAATTGTAAGTAATTCTTGAGTAATATTATTAGTAAAATTATCTTTTTGTTCTTCAGTTCTACACTTAAAAGTTTTAATCATGAATTCTTCTTCTCTTGATTCACTTTTAATTTTCCAATCATTTTTATGATGTATGACAGCATGTAATGCTCTACCAAAAGCTTTATTTCTTCCTTTAGTTTTATTATATGTATCTTTTAAAGAACAAATAGAAACACCTCTGCCTATAATTTGAGTTTCATTAGCAAGCAAACATACAGTAAAAATATTATTCGCTAATGGAGTTTTATGGTAGTAAAATTTAACAGTTGCAATATTATTATTATTAAAAACTTCGTCAACGCTCTGCTTCATTTTTTATTTACTCCTTTTTAAAATTAAAAGGATGGGGAGTAATTTCCCCACCCTTAATGGATTATTTTCTAACCTTTGGATCCTGCAGGTTTCAAGAACTCTACAGTATCTCCTTCTTTAAGAACATAATCTCTACTAACACTATCTCCATTAACAAGAGGAGTAGATTTTAAATCTGCATTTAAAATATCTCCAAAAGATTCAAGAGATTCAGTTATAGTTTTACCAACTACAGTAAAGTTTCCATCTGTGGCGCCACATGCCATATAGATGGTTGTAGTGAATTTATTACCAGTTCTAGCATTTGGTTTAGTTAACTGACTCTTAGCAAAGAAATTTAGTTCACTAATAGGTTTAACTACTTCTTCAACAACTTTAACTACTTCTTCAACAACTTTAACTTCTTCCTTAATAGTTTTAACTGGAGCAGGACCATCTTTATCTAGAATAGCTTGAATAATAATTCCTTTATTCTTCTTAGTCATACCAGGAATACCAAGTTTCTTAACACACATTTTTTTAAGTGCTTTAACAGTTTTTCCTGCTAGTTCTTCACGAGTAAACATATTCGTCTTTCTCCTATTTAATTTTTCTTGTTTTAGATAATGAAGTCATTGATACTATATCAAAATAAACTTCAGAAATACTAACTTCGTTTTTTACTACGACATTATAAAATGCCCAACACATTATAGTTGATGCCCCCAAATTGGTGAAAAATAATTGAGGGGATGATTCCGAAAGTTCTTCACAGCTCATATCTTCCGGAGATTTGTCTAATGGTAAATCAATTTCTGGATGGTATGCACATATATCAGGTGTTAATTCTTTACCTCCTTTTTTGACATAAATTTGTACATTTCCATCAGTATATTCATTTCCACCAGAAATAATTATTATATCTTTTAAACTTTTACAGTAATTAGATACAATATTTCTTGTTTTATGATTATCAACACATAGAAATACAATAGTATTTTCATCTATTATATCATCTACATTATTTTTATTGATAAACATATTTTTAAAATTAAAATTAATCTTCGGGAATTTACCTATTAATTCAGTATATTGAATTTCAGCTTTATTGCCAATATTCATAAATTCTTGTCTTTCATAATTTTTCATTTCATATTCATCCCCATCGACCAAAGTAATATTACTACTTAAGTCTTTAGAAAAATTTAGAAAACGACATAATTTTGTAGTTAAAATAGAACCAATACCACCAAGTCCAATAATAACTATATTTTTATTTTCCAAGATCTATTCCTTTCTTTTTAAATTGTTCAAAAAGTCTTCTACCTATCCAAGAAGGTCCACTATTAGATTGCACTTGTTCTTCAACTTCATCCTCTCGGTTATATCTCTTAACCTCTATTTCTTTATAACAAAACGGACAAATAGGTTTTAATTCATCATACATAAAAGTATTTGCACATTCTGGGCAAGTAGTATAAACATCTTCTGGTTCTAGTTTTGGTGTAATAGTATTAAAATAAACATTAGATACTTGATATTTATTTTCATAATTATCTTTTTTCTTATCAGTATCATCTATTTCAATTATATTATCATCCAACAAACAATTAGGACATTGAATTACATCATCATCTTCTATTTCAAATAATTCTTCACAATGACCACACTCATAAATTTTACTTTCTTCAGATTCTACTCCATATAGATCCTCAAAAGTATTATACTTTTTATGTACACAAGTTAAACAAGGATCTGTTGAAGGTTTAAAAGTTTTATCTTCAACTTTAGAAGATTGTATATTATCCCAAAGTTTAGATAAACGTGATTGTTGATGTTTATAATGATTGTAATTATATGAAGAGGAATATGTATGTACTGGATATTTTTGCTCTACCATATCTAACCATTTCTGGTTAAATTTACTCTTACTAGGTGCTACATTAATTTTGAATCTTTTATTATTTCTTTGATATACAACATTAACAGTATTTTCTGCAATGACATTTTCTAAAGATTCAATATAATCATGACTATCACATATCTGTCTAAAACCATTAGCTACTATAGAAGTAGATATACTTGGAAATTCATCATTAACATTTCCAATAGTAATATGTAAACCATCAAATACTTTTTCATCAGTATCATCAGTACCAGAATGAAATGCTGACATACTACTATGACTGTGTATTGTACCAATCATTGTCATATCTTTAATATTCATTCCTTTATTATAATCACAAGCAGCTCCAGAAACTTTTTGAGCTGGAGCAACTATTTTATATTTCTTACTATCTTGATTATAAAATAATAATACAACAGCTTCTGCCTTATATTGGTTGTGAACTTCTTTAAAAAATTCATATACTTTAGCAAACCAATGACCTGGTATTTTAGCTATACTCATAGTAGCAAAACAAGTCACCTCTTCCAAACCAGGTATTTTTTTAACTGGAGCTAAACTCTCAATTAAACCAAGATTCTTTTTGAGGTAAATACCATCTTTTCCAATTACATAATATACATCTTGATCAGGTATACTATTTTGTCCATTATGGATCATTACTTCAAACATTAATTATACTCCTTTCAATTTTTGGTATATTCCATCCTATTCTTTCTTTTAAATTCAATTTTTTATATCCACCATGAAAATTAGGAATAAGGATACTTTTTACAGTTTCATAAATATCTTTTTGTTTTAAACGAGGAGACAGAAATGTACAAAAATTAAATGAAAGTCCGATAATAGAATTATATTCAACTCGACTTACATTATCAAAAGGTATTCTATGATAATTTTCATTATAAACACATAACCGTCTAATATTTGGGTTTTCACCATAACTAATCAAATCTCCTGGTTGTACTTTAATTTTATGTAATTCTATCGGAGCAATTATCAGTCGTTTATACCGTCTATCATCAGATTTAATGATATTAAAATAATCTATAACCTCCTGATAATATAAAGTACACCCATTTGAACATAAAACTAAAGGTTGTTCTAAACCAGAATCAGTTAAGAAACCAATTATAATATTATTATCTTTCTTAGGAAAATTAGCAATTCCTACATTATTTGCTTTAATTATATCCCCAGCTTCTAAATTTTCATAATTAGATGTAATATGTCTAACTGAACCAATATTAAGTTTATTTCTATGAAAAATATAAGTATGTTCAGTAATATTACCATCTACATCTTCAAGCACAAAATCTAATTTTTCATTATCTGCATTAAATTTAATAATTTTTTTATAGATAAACATAGATTCTGGTTGAGTCCAATCAGCTACTACTACTTGATCTCCTATTGAAAATTTAATATCTAAATCAAACCCATGGATATATAATACATCATCTTTAATTAGTTCATTATATAAATCTTTAACATTATTAACAACCCCTCTATCAAACATATCATCATCTATTATAATACCTTCTTTTGTTTTATAGAAGTAGATTTCAGGAATTTCCTTTTCATACCAATCAAAATTAGACAATAATTTTAATTCATTACCGTGTCTAAAAATTCTATTTGGTATTTTCTCCAGATCATTTATATTATAAACAGTATGAATATTTTGTTGAAGATTGATATTATAATCTTCATTAAACATTTTAATAGATAAAGTATTAAAACCTCCTAAATTTATTCTATCAAGCTTTAATTTTTTTAAATTAAGTATTGTATTATTATAACGTGATATTGTTTCAATTACTATATACCATTTATCTTTAATAATTTTAATACCTGAAAAATCAATTCCTTCATTAAAATCTAATAATTTAGCATCTAAATTTTCTAATATATAAAAACCTCCTTTTTTAAATCTTGCTTCGCCATTATTATATGGAGTTCTTCTTAAGTAATCTATTTGTTTATATACAGATTCTTGGTTCCCTACTTTTATTTCTATTATATCATTAGCTTTAATGATAGTTCCATTTTTTAGTTGTGCTTCTTCAATTGTTCTTATATCCTTAGTTTGTTTATAAAGAAACTTTTGGAAAGCTTTGGTGAATTTAAATTTTAAAATTCTACCATCATTTCTTTCTACTTGAAGATATTTAATCTGCATATTATCTAAGTATCCAACAAATGATCTTATATAACAAAATGCTTTCTTATGTTGTACATAAAAGGGATCACCAACATGTAAAGGTAGTTGTTTGGTATCTTTTGGCATTAAACCATTCATGATATCATAATGTAAAAGTTTATTAATTGTACTATCACCAAATTTTTCTCCTACTACCTCATTTTTAGAGGTAGATTTTCTAAAAAGTCTTTTTAAAGTTTCAAAGAAATCTGTGTTATAATTATAATTTGTATTTGAGAAATAACTTTTTAGTTTATCAATTCTATCTTTTATATTACAACTCATTCGAATCCATTCTACATCAAATATAAAGGAAGGATTTTGTTTAGTTAATATATCCCATTCAGTATAAGTAGATACTCCTGAAATATGATTTGTTTGGTATTCTTTATAATTACAAGTAAAATCATTATTATATATAGCATTCCAAAAGGTATCTAATACATTCTTTATAACAGCATTGTCTGAATAATTATTTCTAGCAGAATAACTTCCCAAACAAATTCCCTGACTACTATCTATATTAAATAATGGAGCTTTTAATAAATAATCTCCTAAACCACGTAATGGAGTTAATCTAAAATAAACTTCTGCAGAACAATATTTACTTTTGTTATCTAGAACTATAATAAAAACAATATAAGGAAAAGAGAGATTAAATATTTTATGACCTCCCCTTTTAGATTTTATCCAGTGTCCATCTGAATTAAAATAAGAACTTATATCATATTCTTTATCTAGATGGTTATGTTTAAGATAATTATATTCTGCTGAATCATACAAGTCAAGTTTTAAAGTTCTTACAGCTGGTTGTTCTTCTATTATAAATATTTTATGATCACCAACTTTTTCAACATACTTACATTTATCTGGTAGTATATTTATAACCCCATCTCTATTAAAAAGGTTTTTAATAGAATTTTGATAAGTTAATGTATCTATAATTTTTTCATCTATAATAGGAGTAGATGTAGCCTTTTTATTATGACCTTCATATTCTGAAGAATATAAATGAGCATAATTACTATTAATTCTTATTTCTTTTTCTAGTATCATTATTCACCTATAAGTATTTTATATTGTTTCGCATAACTAGTTAAAATTTTCTCTGGTCTACTATCATTAATAATCCAAGTTCTTTTCTTTTTAATAGAAGGTTCATCATGATCTATTTCTTGCTTTTTAATTGCATATAATACAATAACATATGCATCTTCACTTTCTCTTTCTAACCCAAGAAATCCTAATTCAGTTTGAATACTCCCTGGTACTTCTAATACAAGTAATAGATTTGGACCTTTTGGATGTTTTTCTAGATACTCTTGATTATCTTTTTCTTCTTCAAAAATTTGTGAACATAATATTTGTATTTTTTCAAGATTATCTCCTGTATTAATTGATTTGATTAATTCACCTAAAATAGTCATAACTTACTCCTTTGCAATTAATATTTCTTTTTTCTAATCACATATCTTTGATTTTGAGTATCCATCCACTCAACTCTATCAAATGGAACTGATCTCCAACCCATCTGATCTAAATCAAAAACATGCATAATTTTATTCTTTCTAATTAATTTTAAAATTCTATCAATATCAACTTTCTTTGGTTTATCATATTCTGGAATCTTAGTAAAATCAAGAGTACATCTCATAATTCTAACACTACCATCTTTTTTAATAAATCTGATAATTACTTCTTTTTCTTGATAAATTTTCATCCAAAATTGAACTGCATCATTTATTACTTTGTTTTCTAATTCTTCTGTGGTTGGTTCAGTCATTATGAATACTCCTTTCCATTGTTGTTTCCATTTCGGATAAAATATCTATTAATTCATCTGTATATTTAGTAAATGTTTGAGCTTTTCCATAACATTCAGGATGTAAATATTTATAAACAGTATGAAATACATTATACGCTGGAGGAGTAGAGTCTATAAATTTTTTAATATCTTTACATATATCAAGAACTACTGCTTCATAATCATTTACATCTAAAGGATTTTCTTGAATTAACATTAGATTATCTATCATTTCTTTAACTGCTATTATATTACGAAAATTTCCAGCTTGACGAACTTTCTCTTTCCATACAGCCTCTAACTTCGCTGTATCGATTTTCCAAAGAACAACTTTTTTACCGTCGGCAATAGCAGTATAACTTTTTTCATTTTCTTCAATTATTTTAATAGTTCCCATCACGTTTTTCCTTATGAATTAAATTATCTATACTATCTTCTTCATCAGAAAGAATTTTAGACATAATCATACAAGTCCAATTACAACCCTCACATTGTTCTTTTTTATCAATTTTAATAAAATTCTTATAACTAAAATGTAAGGTACCATCTTCATGTATACAATCATATGCTTTCATGTTAGGTGTCATTACTCCACGGATTCTCAAACATAAACGAGCACTACCATCAGCATCAATAGTCATATTATGAACATTTTTTTCTATTCCACAATCTACATTAGCTGGCAATATATCATATATCTTTGGTAATAAAGTATCAGACATATGAACATCTAATTTATCATCAATAATCTTTTGAAAAATATCTTTAACTTTTTGAGATTTTGGAATTAATATTTTTTTATCTGTAACTGTAGAGAAATCATAATACCTATTTTTTGCAATATCAATAGTTGTAATATCACTATTGATACCCATATCAGTTAACATTGTTACAAGATCATATAAATAATCAATATTATTATTATCAACTGTAATCTCAGCAACAATATCATTTATCTTACTTTTTAAATTTCTGAGTCGATTAAGTCCGGCAACACATTTTTTATATCTATCACTATTCATATCTTCAGTTTTATCTAAAATTAATGGGTCCACCGAAGAAGTTATCCCTTCAATATAATCAACTTTATCAAATAGACGTTTAATCATTGGTTGAACTGCATCTGAATTATTAGTAATAATTGTATAACCAATATCTTCTTCATTGCAAAAGTTTATAATATCTGGTAAGTCTTTTCTTAATAAAGGTTCACCACCATAAAAGATATTAAAGATATAAGGATTATGTTTTTTAAGTTTCTTTAATGTTTCAATTACATATTCAGTTGACATTTCTTGTTTAAAATAATGACCAATATCAGGGTAAGATAGTGGACTACCCTGATAATTGTCAATAATTCCACAATAAGAACAATTTAAATTACATCTACGTGTTAATAACCATGATACAATTTGTATTTTATCAATCATTTTTTCCTTTCAATACTTTTACTTATACATTTTCCATTTAATTCTGCATCACTTTTACCACATTTTTTACAAATCAATCTATTTTCATCAATAACCATTACTGCTAAAATATTTTTTCTTTCAATTTCTTCATCTGTAAAATCTGATGGTTTATATAATGTATGCATTTTAAACACCTTCATTTGCTAATTGAAGGTATTCTTCATCTTGTAGTAAAGCTTCATTATTATAATGTTGCATACAATTACAACAAATATTACATTCATGTACTTTTTCAGCTTCATATAAAGAACCACATATATCACATATTATTTCTTTCATATTAACTCCTTTCTTTTATCCATTTGAGCTTTAACTATTTTAAGGAGAAGATCCCTAACCATTTGAAAATCATTATAAATACTACACCCAAATTCATCTATGGGATCTATACCACCATGTTCATTTCGAAAATATAATTGTTCTGTTATTTTATTATTAATAATATCTAACTTTAATTGTAATAAACTAATATAATCATATTCTCCATAAATTGTATTGTTTTTTCTAACAATGATTTCCATTTTTTGATTCATAATTTATTCCTTTGTTAAAGATGCTTCTACTTGACGTAAAGCATGATCAAGCTTTTCTTCCTCCATATTATCAACAACTTCATTAATATTTCGATCTAAATCATCATGAGAATACATTCTTTTAAAAAAGTGTTGTTGTTGTTCAGTACATTGACTCAATCCATTTTTTAATTCTTCTTGTATGAAGTTTTTTACTTTAGGTTGCATTATAATTTATTCCTTAATTCTATTAATTCTTTTATAAAAATATTAATTGTATCTTTATAATAAGATACGGAATTATGTTTGGTTGATAGTTTAATAGTATCAATATCATCTATTTTATCTTCTAAACCAGCAATACCATTTTCTAAATCATTACATTGATCTTTAAGGTCATCCACTTTAGAAATAAGATTTTGTGCATTCATTCTTTGATCAACTAATTTATTAATTTCTTTTTTTAACATTTTATCAAATTCACTCATTTACTTACTCCTTTATTTTTGAAAATTTAAAACTTGATCTGTTTCTAATTCATCTACATGCCTATGAGAAATTAGATATATAGATTTACCTTCTTTTATTTGATTTAAAACTTTAGAAACAAACCCAATATTAGTATCGTCCAAAGCATCAAAAATTTCATCAAATAATAATATATTAATTGATACACCTTGAATAGTAGCTTGTAAATCTCCTAATGTTAATATGGTAGCAATATCAATTATTCGAGTTTGCCCACCTGATAACTGTACTCGATTATTAGCACGAGTATGAGTATCAATTACATTGACTGAGATTTTATCTCTAAACTCTCCACCTTTCGTTTCGGCTAAAGTATCAAAACTTACAATATATCTTCCAGCTGTAAATTTATCAAGATAATATGCAACTTTTTCATTCATAAAAGGAACAGCTTCATCTATCAACATAGATGGAATACCAGAAGAAGAAAATGCAACTTTCCAAAATTCTAAAATTATTTGATTCTTTTTTCTTTCTTCTAAAGAAATATAATCCATCTCTATACTTATATCAAAACTTAAAATTTTATCTTGATAATTTTGTAATTGAGTTTCATCGAATTTTTCTTTTTTCTTTTCTTCTAAACGATATTGTTTTTGTTTAATTTCATTATCAAGTTGAATAATTGTTTCTTTAATAGTTTCTATTTCAGATAAAATTTTATCCTGTGCTTCTTTAACTTTTAAAAGTTGAGATTTTTCATCTAAACATAATTCTTTTTTAATAACAAACTTATCAACAACCTCTTTAATGACACCAACAGCTAATTTATTAACTTGTTCTATTGCAACATTTCCTCTATCAGTAATATCAAAAGTTTGTTTATCAATTTCTGATTGTAAATTTTGTTGTTTACTTTGTAATTCAACAATAGTTTTATTAATTAATTGATGTTGTTGTTTATATTTTTTATATTCTTTATCAGATTTAATAACATTTTTTTCTATTACAGTTGTTGCAGTATCAATTCCACTTTTATATTCATCAACTTTTGCTTGTAGTTCTTTAATAATAGTATCATCTATTTCTTGTTTACAAGTTGGACATTGAGAAATTTCAGCTTTAAGAACATTAGTTTCAATTTCTTCTATTAATTGTTCCCAATTTTTAATTTTATTAATAATATTAGAATGGTGTAATCTATCTTCATATTCTCTATTTTTATTAAAAGAATCAAGATCAATAACTTTCTTTTGATATTTATTGATATCATTTTGTATCTCTTCATTTGCATCTTTAGATTTTTGAAGAACATCAGTTTTAGCATCACTTGCTTTTGTTTGTATTTCAGCAATTTTTTGGGATTGTTGATGTTTAACTTTATCAGTTTGCTGTGTCTCTTCATTATATAAAGAAGTTAATTGAAGATTAACTTTTTCTAGTTCTGTTATAGTATTTTGTACATTAATATCTTTTGTCATCAGAACTTCAGTTTTACCATGCCATTCTTTTAATAATCTTTGAGAATCTCTAATAGAAGTTTCTATTTCTTTAATACTAATTACTATACCATCCTCAAAACGTTTCTTAAGAAGTAATATAGATTCTATTTGTTTTTTAGCATC
>Ga0164313_10000918_pt1 | contig 25090 bp, 22 predicted proteins | sample GuaBasSedimGuay4_FD_113735 | JGI IMG/M metagenome (GOLD analysis project Ga0164313, IMG submission 113735) | Subseafloor sediment microbial communities from Guaymas Basin, Gulf of California, Mexico - Guay4, Core 4569-4, 0-3 cm | ecosystem: Environmental > Aquatic > Marine > Hydrothermal vents... | reverse complement strand
GCAGACTCTACCTTCAGGCCACTTTCATCGATAATTTTTGCTCCTTCCTCAGCATTAGTTCCCTGCAAACGGACTATGATGGGAATATCGATTTGGCCAATATTTTTGAAAGCTTCCACAACTCCCTGCGCAACACGATCACATCGTACAATACCACCAAAAATATTGATCAAAACAGCTTCTACATTTGGATCTTTCAGGATAATACGAAAACCCGCCTCCACTGTTTCAGCACTGGCAGTGCCGCCTACATCAAGGAAGTTGGCAGGCTCACCACCGGAGAGTTTGATCATGTCCATAGTGGCCATGGCCAGACCGGCGCCATTCACCATACAGCCGACATTGCCATCGAGTTTGATGTAATTGAGTCCGGATTTACTGGCTTCTACTTCAAGAACATCTTCTTCTGAAATATCTCTCATTTCCGCGAGGTTTTTATGTCTGAATAATGCGTTGTCATCCAGATTCACTTTGGCATCAACAGCAAGTATCTTGTTGTCTGATGTTTTTAATACCGGGTTGATTTCGAAAAGAGATGAATCACTACCAGAGTAAGCATTATAAAGAGAAGTGATAAATTTCACCATTTCCTTAAGGGCCAGCCCTTCGAGCCCAAGCTTAAAAGCGACTTTTCTGGCCTGAAATGGCTGAAGACCTAAAATCGGGTCAATCCACTCCTTAATAATTTTTTCCGGTGTGTTTGCAGCGACGGTTTCTATGTCCATACCTCCTTCGGTTGATGCCATAATAACGTTAGTTCCTTTGGCACGATCGAGCAGGATGCTAAGATAATACTCTTTGGGTTCGCTTTCTCCCGGATAATATACGTCTTCGGTGATCAGTACTTTGTTTACTTTTTTTCCTACAGGTCCTGTCTGATGAGTGACGAGCTGCATTCCAAGAATTTGCTTTGAAATATCCTCTACTTCCTGGATGCTCTTTGCCAGTTTTACACCACCGCCTTTTCCACGTCCACCGGCGTGAATTTGTGCTTTTACGACAAACCATTTTGTGCCGGTTTGACTATTCAACTCTTTGGCTACTTCTACAGCTTTGGATGGGGTATCCGCTACCAGCCCTTCCTGAATTCTTACGCCATATTCTTTGAGTATGCTTTTTGCTTGATATTCGTGAATATTCATAGTATGTTATTGATTATAAATCCAACTTCTTTGATGGTTTTGTGTTCTTTTAAAGTTAGGGGCGAAACTAATCTATTTGATATTATTTAACAAGTAATTCTACTATCATAAGCAGGTAGAGCATTGTTTTTTTTACATTCACATTAATATTGGCAGTTATTTGTTATGTTTGAAAAAATAAATGAGGTTAACAGTAGTAATCGATGATCCTGGAAGGAAAAAATATAACAAAGTCATATAGTGATTTGCAAGTGCTTAAGGGAATTGACCTTCAGATAAAAAAGGGAGAGATCGTGTCTGTTGTAGGTGCTTCCGGAGCAGGAAAAAGTACGCTTTTACATATTCTCGGCGCTCTGGATATACCGGATTCCGGAGATATTCTTTTAAAAGGAAAAAATCTTTTTAAAATGAATAATTCGCAAATGGCTCGTTTTCGAAATCAGAATATAGGTTTTGTTTTTCAATACCATAATTTGTTGCCCGAATTTACAGCACTTGAAAATGTTTGTATTCCGGGATATATTGCAGGCAAACCTAACGAACAGGTTGAGAAAGAGGCCGCTAGAATACTCCGTTTACTCGGTTTGGAAGACCGGATGGAGCATAAGCCGTCTGAGATGTCGGGAGGCGAATTACAACGAACTGCAGTGGCAAGGGCTTTGGTGAATGCTCCTGAAATAGTTTTTGCCGATGAACCGAGCGGAAACCTCGATTCAAAAAATGCCGGAGAACTACATGAATTGTTTTTTCAATTGCGTGAGAAATTGAACCAGACTTTTGTCATTGTGACCCATAATCAACAATTAGCAGGAATGGCAGACAGGACATTGGAGATAAAAGATGGCATGATCGTTATGTAGATAGATATTGATGCTATAATATTATAATGCTATAATACTATAATGCTACAATGCGATAATGCGATAATAGAAAGAATAAAATTGATATGTGAAGGAAACAACTATTGCAAAGATGCGACTTATAACCTTCAGTAAACGTGTCAAGTAAATGAACGGTGTTAGAAAGGCATATTATGGAAATAATTGAATATAATATTGCAGTAAAAAAATCAATTTTAAGACTAAGACAAAAATCATTATCGCATTGTAGCATTAAATCATTTTTGCAATTCACATTTTCATTAAAATACAAGAATAACCATTAATTTTGTACAGAAAAAATAATTATAAAAATGTCAGGACATAGTAAATGGTCAACCATTAAAAGGAAAAAAGGCGCCAATGATGCCAGGAGAGGTAAGTTGTTTACCAAAATATTAAAAGAGATTTCTATTGCCGCAAAAGAAGGGGGAGGTGATACAGAGATCAATCCCCGTTTGCGACTGGTCGTTTCCAATGCCAAGGGCAATAATATGCCCAAGGATAATATTGAACGTGCAATAAAAAAGGCTATTGGTGAGGATGCTACCCAATATCATGAAACAACCTATGAGGGATATGCTCCTCATGGCATTGGTGTTTTTGTGGAATGTCTTACTGACAACACAAATCGTACGGTTGCCGCAGTTCGTTCTATATTTACCAGGTATGGGGGTAGCCTTGGTAAAAATGGTTCACTGGAGTTTATTTTTGACCATAAAGGAGTATTCCACATTCCTGTTCAGGAAGGCATGGATGAAGATGAGTTTGCACTTGAACTCATCGATGCCGGAGCTGAAGATGTGGTGACAGAAGATGGTTTTATAACCGTAACGAGTGAGATGGCAGATTTTGGTATGATCCAGAAAAAACTGGAAGAGATGGGAATTACTCCTGAAACGGCTGAATTACAACGTATCCCAAACACGATGATAGAATTGAAAGATGATGATTTTGTGAAGGTGATGAAGCTGATCGATTCCCTTGAGGATGATGATGATGTGCAGAAAGTGTTCCACAATATGGACGTGTCAGATCAACAAATGCATCTGGTGTAGAGGAAGGAGTTCAGAGTTTAAAAGCTTTTATAGGTATAAGCGGACACTTGCACCAGTGAGTGAATTAGACTCCATGCCAATCGCAAGCATCATATTTCAGTCTACACTTTCCGACTTTTCAATAATCTTTTTCACGATTTCGGCGAAGTATTTGCCCTTGTTTGGTCCGATCCAGTTCATTAGCCGTACTTCGTCCTTATCAACTATATCATAGTATTTGTCATCGGTAATATAGCCTATGTAGTTACCGTTGAAACTCGTTATGATCAAGTGCAGCCCTTTGGCTTCTGCAAGGCTGTCGAGCTGCTCATTGACAGATATTTCACCGGAAAAATCACCGGGCATGCCAATTAGCAAAACATTTCCTATTCGAAGCACCTCTAAATTGCCTTCTAAAGGGCCAATGGCCAGGTTGAACACCCAATCGCGAACGGCCAGGTTTTTACTGATGCGTAATTGGGAGTGGTGCAATCCGCTGTTGAATTGATTGAAACCCAGGGCATGTGTGGAGTCATATTTTGCAATTGAGGTATCCTCCAGTATTCTTTCTGCCAGCAGGTTTCCGGCATGTTGTGTCAGTTCAAAGTCTTTCATGCCCGAAGATTCTAAATGGTGGCTACCAACCATTCCGGCCATAAACATGGCAAAGTCAATATCATCTTCCAATTCTAGCCTGTCAGTTAGAACACCCGGGTAGTCGCGGCTCAGATCCCGGATTTCGCTATCAATGTTGATAGGATGGGCAGGGTAGGAGATCAACGCGGCTTTTTGACCATCCACTCTCTCGATCTGTAACACACGTAGCCAGGGGTCGATTTTCCCATTTTTACGATCGAGGCGGTTGTATAGCAATTCACCTGCCTGTATTTTTTTAAAACCGGATCTGACAGGTTGTAAGTTTCCGGACGCCTCCATGATAGTGTTAATTATTATTGTTGTAAGACCTTCGATAAGTTTTGGTTCATATTTTCCAAAAATAAGTTTTCCAACTGCAGTGTTATCCCATCCGCCAAAACCATTGTGTGTATGGCCGGCTCCCGTGTATATTCCATCCAGATGGAGCTTTTTGAGTGTTTCCGGTTTTCTGAGATTTTCGAGGAGCATTTTGGGAAACAATAACAAATCGATCGTGACAAGGGCTTCACGGCTTATCCCATTATCAAATACAATTACTTTTACAAAAAGTGAATCATGTATTCCCGTTTGAGGATAGCGTCGGCCATAACCAGCCAGGGGCACGGGATGAACAGGCGTGATGTTGGCTAAGGCCCAACCTGCTTGCAATTGCTGCGCTCCGGGTGTATGGAAATTGCTGCGCTCCAGCGTTTCCATAACTTCCGTAAGCTCTGATAGCTGCTTCAGAGGCCTGCGGTCTACCGGTCCTATTGTGAGCAAACCTGCGAGAATAATTAAAGCGATTAGTAAAACAGCAGCCTTTTTAAGCATTTGTAAAAATTAATTTTTCGAAATATCGGATTTATTGTTTTTTTTCAACTATTAAAACGATATTTATTTATGAAAAGAATGTTCACTTAAACAAATAATCTAAAATGTTCAGGAATATTGTGTTTTTAATGATCTTGAGTTTTTACTTTTTTTCATCCTGTGACAAAAAGAAAGAACAACAATCGGAAAAAAAGGATCAGGTAACAGCAAAAAAGAAAGCTGATAAACCTGATACAGCGAGTAAATCTGTATCATGGATCGATGAATCCGAATCGGATAAACTGACCAATACATGGGTGGATGAAGCTGACGCGGGGCAGCTCAGCAGTACCTGGGCAGAAGATGCTTTTGATGAAGAATCTGGTAATACAATGAGCAACACCTGGGTGGCTGAGGATGGTAATACCATCTATAAGAAAACAGAAATGCCACCATCTTTTATTGGTGGACAACAAGCGTTGTATCTGTATTTTGCAGATCATATAACTTATCCCAATGATGTGGAGCGAGGAAATATTTATGTTGCTTTTATTGTTGGTGCCGATGGAAAGGTCCGTGATGCAAGAGTGGTGAAGGGGGTGAAAGAAAGCATGGATAAGATAGCTTTGGAGTTAATCAGCAATATGCCTCTCTGGGACCCTGCGGAGCAGGATGGCCAATCCGTGGATTGTATTTATGGTTTGCCTATTTTATTTAGGCCATAAAGCGGAGAGCTTGTTCAGAATAACCTACTTCAATAAAGGTTGTTTTACTCTTTTATCAACAATATACATTGTCGGATGTATTCAAAAATTACTATCAGGAGATAGTTTTGATTGTCTTTGAATAGGCATCTTCTTGAACATTCATCGAAATGTCGGATTAATTGTTTTATTGCCTATTAAAAATTCTCGGGATCAACATAGGTGTATTTTTTTTATACTCAAGGTATCTTTCTCCAAACAGCCGGATCAGTTTTTTTTCCTCAAATTGGATGCCGATAAGAAAATAAAGAATAGCGAGACTTGAACTGATCATGTTTACTACGGTTGGGATATACAAGAAGAAACCGGCAAACAATAATATTGATCCCGAATACAAGGGGTGCCGGACATACTTCAACAAGCCATCGGTTTGAAATTCATCTTCGCTTTTCAAATCATTTAGGCCAAAGAATGCCATGGTGTCATAACTTTTAAATGCACGGATAGATATGATGATGCCCCAGGCGGCGAATAACAATCCGGAAAACCTTTGCCACCATCCCAGGGGTATAACGTATGGGGATTCAATGATTGCTGCCCAAAGCAGAATGGCGACCAGGCTTATTATAGCAAAGATCACGTATTGAAGCCTGTATATTTTGGGTGAAATGCCAATGGTGTTGGTGAAAAATGTCTTTATAGGCAGCATGGCAAAAATGCTGTGTAAAGCAAAATATGCAAGCCACATCGCTATGAGGAGAAGGATTTTTTCAGTCATTGAGTAAGAATTGTGAGTTGCAATTTATAAAATCTGTCCTAAGAATTAGGGTATGATCAATATAAATATCTATGACATTCAGCACACAGATCCTCTTCCCATCCTTCTTCAAGTTCCTTGGGATGTATAAAATCAAGCGCATCTCTTATTGATGTAACTTGTTCTTCTCCCGGTTTGCCCTGGAGAACGATCGTATGGCAAATATTGCAATCTTTGGAAATTACTTTGCCGTTTTCGTTTTTGTGATTATCATCATGGCACCTGAAGCACCCATTATAAGTTTTGTGCCCTATATGACTTTCATATTCATCCCAACTTACCATCATTTCAGGGAAGATGTTTTGTGAAAACTCATGGATCATTCCTTCAATAGCTTTTTCAACGTCTGCTCCTCTGGTCTCGAGAATTTCAGGCATATTTTTAGCATAAAATTCTTTCGTGTAAGTTTTAATTGTATGAATAGCTGTGTCTTTACTGTCATAAGGATCTTTAAACAGATTCATGGCAACTTTCTTTATGAATGGAAGGTCATCAGGGATATCTCCGGAAATTAGCGCGTGATCAATGAACTCCTGTGGAGTAAAATAATGATGTGAAGGTCGGTTATGACAATCCATACAGTCCATTTCTCTTACTACTGCTTTAGCCATTTTCTTTTCACTGAGAGCGTTTTCTTCATCTTCATATAGCGTGACTTCACCGGTTTCAAGGTTTGTGTATTTCACCCATGGAATGGCTTCTCTGTTATCTCTCTTTGGGATGTATTCTATTTTTACATATGGATTCACATGCCAGTGAATTCCTTCAGAAAGCCCCATGGCACTATGTTCGGGGCCTGTCTTCATTTGAAGAGCAATGTTCCATTGAGTATTCAGGCTATCTGTAAGAAAATGTTTTTCCTGAAGTAATTGTCTTGAGTAAAACTTCTCAGGCCAATGACATTCTTCACAGGTTTCTCTGGCCGGACGTAAATCGTGAATAGGCGTCCCGATTGGTCGCGAAAAATCATCGGTTAATACTGCATAGACCTGCCTTAATCCGGATAATTTAGACCTGACATACCAGTTGGCGCCAGTACCTACATGACAGTCCACACATCCTACTCTCGCGTGAGGTGAATTTTGATAAGCCACATACTCAGGTTCCATCACCTTATGGCATAAGGTACCACAAAATTCAGTTGATTCAGTATAATGAAACGCCTCATAACTACCTATTGAAGACACGATAAGCAATACGATGGTGCCAACACTAAAAATAAGGATGGCATTCCGATATCTGGAAACATTTAGATCAATTATTGGCCAACCTTTTTTAATGTATTCAAGTTCACGTTTTTTCCTTCTTTTGACTTCAATAATCATACCGACAGGTATAATAATTAGTCCTATAATTAGAAAACCCGGAAGAATGATATAAATAAAGAGGCCTAAATAAGTACTTGTGTCCTGGTAGAGAAAGCCAACTATACTAAAAAAAATGATCATGAACAGGCTCATGCCTGCTATAACTGACCCCACAAATGATACAAGGTTATAATACGATCTTGGCAGTTTCATGATATTGGATTTAAAACCAATTCTCTATATAAAAACATCTTCGGCTATTTGTGAGGTAGCTAGATATAGAATGAATTATTGTGGTTCACTCCAGGCCGCAGACATATAATAAACCTGCTCATTAAGCCGAAGACTTAACAGGAATATTTCCAGGAGCCTATCTTATTATATTGCACATAGCAGATCAAAAGAAAAGGGAAGAGAAGGCTTCCCTTATTAAATTCTTTTATTCAGCCAATGAATGCAAATAGTTGATCACCATCCAACGATCTTCCTCATCTTTGATTTTCTTTTCAAAATTTGGCATTTCATCACGGCCAATGATGGCTTTATAATATAACACTCCGTCAGATTGCGCCTGAACTTCTTCGGTAGTCATGTCTCTCATTTCACTTTCAAGCTCTTTGGATTTTGTACCATCTCCATATCCTTCTTTACCATGACAAGACCTGCAATGTTTCTTGTAAAGGTCTTCACCTATACCATCTTCATCTTCGCCGGCATATTTATTATCCATGCTCTTATATTTTGCCGGCACATCCCAGTCATCAAGGGTCAAAGGGCTTGTGAAAGCAATAAGTGAAAATGAAAAGGCGATAATGCCGATTAATGTCCAAATTGAATTCCTGTTCTTTTTCATTTTTATTATATTTAAATTTATAAAATACACACATCAAGATAACTAGACACAATCAATTACTGTACCATAAAACTCAAACTGACTTTTGTCCTAATTTTTTTATTTTGATTACCTTTATTGTGGCCAAAATAAAATGATACCATGCTCCAATTAGAACGATGAAAACCGAAATGATCATCCACAATGGCGCTTCATCACCAAATAGTGAACGGCCATTTGATGCATTAGAATATTCGACAATCGTTCCCCAATTAATTTTTGACGATTTTGTTATTGTTCCATAATCGTCATGCTCATCTACTTTTACTATAACTTTAATATTTCCAATGGAGTCTCCTGGTATGTCATCAGGAAATTCCATGTTTCCAATTCCTTCTTCGTCTGTCTCAGCCTCTTCCAGAAATAGTGTGCTGAATAGTCGCTCAACACCAATATTTAAATCTACTCCTTCTACTGGATTTTTATTTCCATGCGAATCAATTTCAAAAGCATAAACACTAATGTGCTTCACACTATCTATTATTTCAAAGGATATATCAATATTCAAATCCATAAATTCGATTTTCTTTTTCGCGGATTTTAGTGAATCATTGCCATTATATTTGGCATGGATCACCGTATACCCATCTTCATCCGTTGAAAATGTATAATTGGATTCAATAATAAGAACAGCTTCTCCGTTGGCATCAGTTTCAATCGAAGTCAATTCTATTTGATCTTCATTATCAATAGCTGTTAAAAAAATTTCCGCATTTTCAACGCCGGATGCTTTTTTACCACTACCCTGAGTTAATATTATCGAGATTTTTTTGTCGTTATTGGATAGCTTTTCATAATACACCTTTAACCTTGTTCGCGTCTTTTTTTGCGCACTCGGTTCAGCCTTTATATCGGTTGTCATATAACAACAAAATATAAATAACAACAACACAATAGAATTTAAAGTATAATTTGTTCTCATCTATTTTATCTATGTTTATTTAAGATAATTCCCTCTTGGTTTTATAGAAAACAATAAGTTTGTTTTTCCCTTTTTCCTCTGCCATTTCACTTACCGGAACGATAGGAGCAAGTTTTGAAAAAATCAAAAAGAACAGTATAAATAGGGCAATCCCTGTGATAGATAAGGACCATTCTACCCATGTAGCAGAATAATGTGCCCAATCTTCCCGAATGTCCTGTATTGGAATATAGGGTGTTTCAAGAACCGGAACAATCATCAAATATCTCTTTAGCCATAACCCTACCAATACCAGTAATGAAACAGCTGCTATACTGTTGATACTTCGAAACCAGGGAATTCCAATGAAAATCAATGGAACGAACACAACAAACAGTGCAGAAAGGGTGAAAATTATTCCATATTGAGAGAAGTCAAGATACTTGTCCCAAAAAAGTTCAGTTGTCTTTTGAATATTATACCAATCTGTTATGTATTGACTAAATGAAAAATATCCATAAAACAACGACAGAATAATAAGAGAAAAACCCAGATACATGAAATGATTATCTGTAAAAGTCTTTTCCATTTTATATTGTTTTCGATAAATCCACATGATAATAATCAGAAGTGCAATACCGGAATAAACTGCGGATAAAACGAAAAAGGGGCCGAATATTGAGCTATGCCATCCCGGCCTTAAATTCATCCCAAATAACCATGCTAGTAACGAATAAGCAACAATTGATGTGGGTATTATTATTGCAGCCATTATATCAAGAGATTGATTTAACAATTTTGATTGTTCTGGAGTATTTTGATATCCCAATGCTAAAAATTTGTACATGCGTTTTCTCCAATTGTACATATTCAGATGAGGAGCATTATCTCTCAGCAAAGCAAAATCCTTTATGTAGGTGAAATACAAGTAAGCAATACAAAATATCATATCCGTAACAATCGCTATTACATCCCAAATGATAGGAGATTGGAGTCTTGGGTGAATGAATAAATACAACAATCTATCCGGCCTACCCAGGCATAGCAATATATAAATCGGTCCAATAATTAGAGAAAATAATGTTATTAATTTTAAAATTCGTTGCAAAGGTTTTGCCCATTCTACCCTTCCCAGATGAAATATTCCGGCAATGAGAGCGCCTGCATAGCTAAGTCCAAGAACGAATACAAAATTGACGATATATACTCCCCATACTACATTATCCCGCATACCGGTGATGATATGACCTTCAATGACCTGTAGGATTAGCACATAAATACCAAAGCAGATGATTGCAGATAGTATTAATGCTTTAGTTATCCAAAGTTTATTTGGTTTTTCGATGAAGGGTTTATATTCTTCGAGTAATTCCTTAGCTTTTAAATTTGAATTCATCAGACTTACTTGATAATTTACTAATCGGAAATTGACTTTTTCAACATCTCTTTTGTTTCATCAGAAACGCTGCTAAACCCTCTTTCATAAGGGAACATTTTGTCAATAGGAGGTAAATAATAGACGTTTGGTTGGGTGCCTAATTCCTCGAGAAATCGATATCCTGTCCTTTCTTTTATTAATTGCCTGAATCTCAGCGTTTCCTCGCCATTGGTTACAGCATCTTCATTTTTGTCGCCAAAGTATATTGCTCCCATAGGACAGTTTGTGGCACAATAGGGTAATTTACCTTCTCTTGCCCTGTCAGGACAAAAATCACACTTACTTACTGTGCCATGTTGGCCTGGCAAGCTGGTTTCAGGAGAATAATTGGGATCATTAGATGCATATGATTCTTTGTCTGTCCAATTCAATATTCGGGCGGAATATGGACATGCAGATATACAGAATTTACAACCTATACATCTGTCTGCATCAACCAATACTGCATTATCTGTTCTTTTGAATGTGGCTCCAACCGGGCATACTTTCACACAGGGAGGATTGTCGCAATGAAAGCAATTTTTTGGAAACCAATATGGCTCGCTTTCCGGATTGTCCTTCATTAAATATACCTTCATCCACTCCTGGCTCGGTATAAGATCATGTCCTTTCTGACATCCTTCAATACATTTTCTGGCATTTTTGCATCTGGCAAGATCAATTACCATTACGAATGAACGACCTGGGATCCCTTTTCTGGCCTCTTTGCCTTTAGGAGGTTCGCAAGGGTGTATCTTACAGTCATCAACTGGTTTTTCAATTTCTATGACTTTTCCTTCCGTGGTCAGAACTTTAATCTTCTCAACAGATTTCCCTTTGGCACCATCAGTTGCCAGTACCGCCCCGGCTCCAGCTGTGAAAGCTGCTGTCCCTAACGCCAGGGTGTTTTTAAGAAATTTTCTTCGGTTACCGGGATCTTCTTTCTTTTTCATGCTAAAACTTCACTTTCTCTTAATAATCAGAATCCCCACAACCGGGTAATGTTAAAACCAATTAACCAATCCCCATTTGAATAATCATTTTGGTTAAACATTAAGTTTTCCTGAGGTTGGATTTTATTGCTATTTGTAACAAATATCTGGAAAGCATGACTACTGGTAGCTATTTCCACACCGAGATTAATAGATGGTTTAGGTTGATTAATCGCATGGTTAGTTAAAGGTTGATCATAGCCGGCCATAAGGATCACTTGTGAGCTAACCTTAAGACGGGCTCCTATGCTTATGCCCCATGTGTCATTTTCCATCGTTTGCCATTCACCATCCTGTTGCTGCCATTTAACTGCATTATAATGCGAATATAAACCAGCAACTTGTGCGGAAAATTTCGGACTGAACCTTCTCATCAAAATTAACTCATGAAAATAATTGAGTCTGTCCGTGCTATTGAGATAGTTTTCCTCGTCTAGTAATTCAATTCCCATATTGACATAGTAAGTAAGGGACAAAGGCATTGAATTTGACCTGGTCTGGTTTAGGATGGCATACTTCGCATTTAAGTCGAATATTTTCTTGAATTTTGTATAGCCAAACCCAACACTAAGATTTTTCAAAGGTGTGTAAGCCAGCCCAAGCCGGATATTAGATGCCCCGTAGATTCCTAACAAATCTCTGTTGCCTGAATTAATTAATCCAAAGCGGTGTTGTATGACAAACTCCAGAGTTTTTTCACTATATACTGTACCGGTTTGGCCGTCAAACCACCAGGTGCTTTCAAATGCAGGCCTGGCCGGCTTATCAGATTTTTTTTCCTGATCTTCTTCTTGTGCCATTGACAGAGATATCGTGCCAAGGTATACCAACACTAAAAGCAATAATTTATAACCAATAGTGATTTGTTTTTTTAAAGTCTTTTTCATAGCTATTGAATTAATTATTTTTAGCACCTTGTTCAATCCATTTAAGAGTCATAGCCCTTTCTAAATCAGTAGCATATTGCTCCATGGTACCACCTATATCTATTTTCGTATATAATAAACTTTTTTCAGGGTCTGTAGTGTCTATATAATCCCCGAAAATGAGTTCACCATATGAAACAGAAGCTTCCAGGTTTGGCGGTACAGCGCCACTCTTATGACAGTCCAGGCAACTTGCATCAAAAAATGGCTGCATGTCCTGTGAATAACTAATTTCACCTTCCGGCTGTTCAGGTAGTACCTTATCATAAAAACATCCCGTGGTAAATACCAGGCATGATATAAGGCATGTAGCCAGAGTTTTTATTCCTCTATATGATTTCATGTTTGTGTAGTTCTGATTTTTGAATTTCTCCAAAGCAAAGCCATGGGTGATTATATCCATTTATTTTGATCTCAAATTATTGGTCAATTATTGTTGCAATAATATTAAATGAGATCATATTGAAATGAGGCGCCAATCTTAGTTGGCGCCTCATTAACAATATTAAGATTATTGTTCAAACTTCATGTTTAAGCCTGGCTTAATACCATGTGCAATAGCAGCATTATCAAATATAGCAAACCCAAATGGGAATTCTTTAGTTGTATCAAATACAACATCGTCATCATCCTGAGTATCTAGCTTACGTGTAAACTCGACCACCCAACCTGAACCTGTGTGTTTTGCTTTAATGGTTAAGTCGGCACGTCCACCTGTGAAGTCTCTTGTCAAAATGCTTGGGAAACGTTTGTTACCTGTTCCCTGATCATAACCTGCGTCATCTGTTGGATCAATTTCCCCTCCTCCTTCCAGAGTTAATACTCCATTGATATCGACAGATTCCACCTTCTTAGCTTCGTTATCAAGTTGAGCCACTGGAATCCAATAGTAATCTGTTCCTCCAGGTATCACATATAAGGGTACACTTACATCTTCATCTCCATTATTCAGAGTTTGTGAGTTATTCGAGTAGCCTGACTGACCGTCTTCATCACCACTTCTACCATTAGATGATGATGTGTATGGAGTTTCTTCGTACGTAATTCTCTGATCATCAATCCTGTCGTTGTGGGTGCCTCTTACACGTTTCCAATGCCACATATCAATTTTTTCTCCTTCATTTTTCAAATAGTGCCTGGTGTGCTTGTCTTTATCCTTAGCAATAGTTGATTCAGTATGGCAGGTAGCGTAGCAAGATGAAGAGCTAAAGTCAGTTACTGTGCCAATTGGGAATAAGAAGGCAAACTTGTCTTCATAAAACTTGTCATCGCTGGCGTTGGCATATTTATGCTCTCCTTTCCAAAGTTTGTCACTTGGGTCAAAGTACCATGACTGTCTGTCTTTGCTATCTTCTAAGTCTTCCCATTCTATTAGGAAGTAAATGTCATCACCAACATAACCGCTCCTCATGGTGAAGTCATTTGTCTCACCTGTATATGCTTCAAAAATGTTAAGTAGATCTTCATTTATTCCATCTTCATTGTAATATGTCATTCTTGGGCCAAGGTTAGAAGGTACAGTTGTTGTGCCTACCAGTTTTTGGGCAAGATTCCACATGTCGTCAATATCTCCGTCTAAGGATGGAGCTGATGCAAATTTGGCTACCAAAAGTTCACTTGAGCTTTCAGGGGCCAAGGTTACATTAACATCAGCTGTGGCACTGGCAGATACCGGTGTACTTTGTTGATCCTTTATAGATACAGTAACTGTTTGGCCATCATCGGTTAGAGGTGCAGTATAGGTAACATTAACTACCCCCTGAGTTTTTCCAATTAGAGGACTTGGAGAAATGGTAACAGCTTCGCCATCGCTGGCCGTCACAGTTACTTCTCCAATTTTTCCCTCAGCGGCAACCAGGAAGTTCATACTAACCTCATTACCAACCTGCACTGTTGTTGCTGTAGGAGCCGTAACAGTAGGAACATCAACAGATGGTGTCTCATTGTTGTTGGTACAACTTTCGATGCTCAAAATTGTAAAGATTGCAAACAAGGCAATCATAAAATATTTCAGATTTCTCATAGTTTTTTGATTTGATTAGAAATTTGTTTCAAATGAATAAGGCAAAATTCAGCCAAATATGGATAATTCCCAATTTCACAGGCATGATATAAAATGAGAAATTCATGATTTATCTTAACATATTATTGATATATATCATTATCTTGCGGATTCGTTTGGTGTCTTTATTTGAAATGTTGGTACATGTATGATTGAATTCTTTACTTTGAATTATTAGAACTGGAGCTGATGGGAGGATTTGTAAACGATTTTAAATGCCTGGATTGTAGTCATTGTTTCAATAGAAGCAAACTATTTCTATTGCTGAGTAAGAGTGAACTGGCTATCCTTAACGATGCCAGATTGGAAGTGACTTTTAAGAAAGGAGAGATAATTTATAAGCAGGGCACGCCACTTACCCACATCGTTATTATTCGTGATGGTTACGGAAAAATAATTTTGGAGGGGCCCAAAGGGCGAAATCTAATTCTTTCCTATACAAATAAATATGATATGAATGGCGGAGTTGGTGTTTTTATAGATCTAAGACATCATTCGTCACTTGTGGCCGTTACGGATTGCGGAGCTTGTTTTATTGAGATCAAGGCATTTAAGGCTGTTATGCGAAGCAATCCAATTTTTTTAGAGGCGTATATCAAAGAGTATTCGGAACGTGTGCTCCATACCTACAAACAGATATCGATCCTGACTCAAAAAAATATGGAGGGTCGTATGGCAGAATCAATTTTATACCTGAATGACCATAGTATTAGCAATGGATCAATTCCAAATGTTTCCAGGCAGGATCTGGCAGAATTGACAGCCATGACCAAGGAAAGCGCTATTCGTGTTCTGAAAGGGTTTAAAGTTGATGGCCTCATTGAAATTGTGGATCATAATATCTACATACGAAATATAAAAGGATTGGAGCAAGTGTCCCTATATGGTTGATTAACTCGTTTCAAAACAAAATACTTGAAATTGATTTTAGAATATCGATTAACGAATATTGATTTTAGAAGTGTGAAAAAAGCATTAAATGTGCTCAATTCCCTGATATTAAGCTTCTTATACTTCTTAATTCTTAAATCGTTAATCTTTGTTCGAAATTTAAAAACGAAATAATATTTATCATATATTAGCTTCAGAATCAGGGTAACGGTCTGTCTATAAAATCATAGAAAAAACTTCGAAATGATTTTTGTTTTATGATTCAATAATTGATTTCTTCAATTTGAAATTAGACATTAATTCATTAGGACATTAGTTGCGGTCTGGACAACTGATTACCCCTGAACCTTTCTGTCAAATTTTTTGAAACATTTTAAAAACTATCATGCACACGTGTGCTTAAATTTATATCTTTGACCTTATTTTCTTTTTAAGGATAAAGTCAGGTAAACAGAAAGTGAATAAATAAAAATAAAAACAATGAAACTGGAAAAATATTCTTTTGGCATGGGCGACCGTTTTGCACACCAGGGGCAAGCACAATTGCAGGCAATAATTAAAGCAAAGAACAAAGGTGTAAATATTACGCCTGTATGGAATAAATCGCATCGCGAACACATAACTATTGGTTCATCTCCGGATGATGTGCGAATTGAAGCAGATGCAGCTGTTAAGGCGCTTGGATGGGATGGTCAATACCTTGTAGACGCTGATCACATCAATATGGATACAGTAGATGGTTTTATAGCATCATCAGATTTTTTCACCCTCGATGTTGCTGATTACATTGGTAAACCGGCAGCTGAAAGTGAAATCAATGATTTCGTCGCAAAGTACTCCGAATTTGCCGGTACTTTACATATCCCCGGGATGTCTGAACCATTTAAAATTGAAAAATCCTTTATCGAAAAAGTTGCCAGGGATTTTCTATTTGCTATCAAGGAGGCAGGACGTATTTATCGCCATATTGCAGGAGTGAAGGGAGGTGATAATTTTGTGGTAGAAGTTTCGATGGATGAAGTGGAAAAACCTCAAACACCAGAAGTGCTGTTCTTTATTTTGGCAGGCTTGGCCCAGGAAGGCATCCCGGCCCAGACCATTGCACCCAAGTTCACAGGCAGGTTTAATAAAGGAGTTGATTACGTGGGCGATGTCAACCAGTTTGCCAGCGAGTTTGAAGATGACCTTCTCGTCATCAGACATGCTGTGAAAACATTCGGCCTGCCGGAAAATTTGAAACTCAGTGTCCATTCGGGGAGTGATAAATTTTCCATTTATAAACCCATTAATGAGTTGCTTAAAAAATATGATGCCGGACCACACTTGAAAACCGCAGGTACCACATGGCTTGAAGAACTTATTGGATTAGCACTGGCTGAAGGTAATGGGTTGGTATTGGCAAAGAAAATTTACAGACAGGCACTGGGGCGATTTGAAGAGCTTACTGATCCGTACAAAACGGTGATCGATGTTCATAAGGATCAATTGCCAATTCCTGAGGAAGTGGATAGTTGGTCCGGTGAAAAATTTGCGGCCACATTAAGACACGATCAGAAAAATCCTGCATTCGATCTGCAATTCAGGCAGTTATTACACTGTGCTTACAAGGTAGCCGCTGAACTGGAATCTGAATTTACAGATACTATACTTGAATATGAAGATGTGATAGCGGCTCAGGTAAAGGATAATTTCTTTAAACGCCATATTCAACCATTGTTTTTTTGAGAAATAGTTTTGAAGGTCAATTAAATCTCACAGCAAATGAAAAAATTTCTAAATAGTGATTTCTTGCTCCAAACAGAGACTGCAAAGCTGTTATATTTTGAGCATGCCGAAAAAATGCCAATAATCGACTATCATAGCCATCTACCACCGGCAGATATCGCAAGCGACAGAAAATTTGTTAACCTGACACAGCTATGGCTTGAAATTGACCATTATAAATGGCGTGCCATGCGCACCAATGGTATAGACGAGAAATACATTACCGGAAACGCATCAGATCGTGATAAATTTAAAAAATGGGCAGAAACGGTTCCTTACACAATGCGAAATCCACTTTATCACTGGACTCATCTCGAACTTCAGCGAGGCTTCGGTATAGATAAAATACTTGACGGTTCCACGGCAGATAAAGTTTATGATGAGGCGGGTGATTTGTTACAGGATGACACGTATTCGTGCAAGGGCCTTTTGAAAAAATTCAATATAGAAACTGCATGTACTACTGACGATCCGGCTGATAAACTGGAGTTTCATAAAGATATTCGCGATTCAGGTTTTGGAGTTAAAATTTTACCAACTTTCAGGCCCGATAAAGCAATGGGGGTCGAAAATCCAGAAACCTACAATGCTTATATTGATGAATTGGGTAAGTCAGCTAATACAGACATATCTGATTTTGTCGGTCTAATAGATGTGTTAAGAAAACGACATGACTTTTTTCATGATATGGGATGCAGATTATCAGATCATGGCCTGGAACAAATTTATGCTATGCCATTTTATGATCGTGAGATCAGTTCAATTTTTGACAGGATACGTGGAGGGAAGGAATTGACGGAAGAAGAACAACTAAAATTTAAATCAGCTATGTTGGTTTATTTTGGCATCATGGATCATGAAAAGGGCTGGACACAACAGTTTCATCTTGGGGCTATTAGAAATAACAATCCACGCATGCTTCAAAAACTTGGCCCGGATGCCGGTTTTGATTCCATTGGCGATTTTGATATGTCACGGTCACTTTCTGCATTTTTAGGGCGCCTGGATGCTGAAGACCAGTTGACAAAAACAATCATATACAATTTGAATCCGCGAGACAATTACCTGTTCGCCACCATGATTGGCAATTTTAATGCAGGTACGGATATACCGGGCAAGATTCAGTTTGGTTCCGGGTGGTGGTTTCTCGATCAGAAGGAAGGGATGGAATTGCAATTGAATGCACTATCCAACCTGGGCTTACTTAGTCGTTTTGTTGGAATGTTAACCGATTCGAGGAGTTTTCTGTCTTATCCGAGACATGAGTATTTCAGGAGGATCTTGTGTAACCTGATCGGCAATGATGTGGAAGAAGGCCTTTTACCTCACGACATGGATTGGCTGGGGAAAATGGTTGAGAATATTTGTTACTATAATGCAAAAACGTATTTTAAATTTTAATTTTTTCTAGCTATGGCAAGATTTTCGAGAATTGATGTAACAGTGACTATGAAGGAAACAGGAATTGTGCCTGTTTTTTTTCATAAAGATATTGACACGTGTAAAAATATACTGAAGGCCTGTTACGATGGTGGGGCACGTATTTTTGAATTCACCAACAGGGGAGATCGTGCCCATTTGGTTTTTGAACAGCTCATTGTATGGGCTGAAAAGGAAACACCGGACATGATTTTGGGTATTGGATCTGTTGTGGATGCCGGAACTACATCCCTGTATATTCAGTTGGGGGCAAATTTTGTGGTTTCACCCATTTTGAATGAGGACATGGCAAAAGTATGCAATCGTCGTAAAATTGCCTGGTCGCCGGGTTGTGGCTCTGTTAGTGAGATATCCAGGGCGGAAGAACTTGGCGCAGAAGTGGTAAAGATTTTCCCCGGTTCACAGGTTGGCGGTCCGGGTTTCGTAAAATCAGTTCTGGGCCCATGTCCATGGACGAGCATTATGCCAACCGGAGGTGTAGCTCCAACAGAGGAGAATCTCCGTGCCTGGTTTGAGGCTGGTGCACATTGTGTGGGTATGGGGTCAAAGTTGATGGTCAAGAACGAAGCCGGTAACTTTGATTTTGCAGCTATCGAACAAAAAATGAAAGAAGCTATTTCAATTGTCCATGACATCAGGGGGTAATTTTACAGAAGAGTAGTTCTTTTATTATTTATTTAGGAGAAAATAATTTATGAAAATATTTATCCGATTTTTTGTTTCTGTTTTATTGACAGGTATTTTGATTTATCCTTCCGGATGTCGCAAAAAGGCCGATCATCTCACCCTGAAACTAGCACATGGATTACCCGTTGAACATCCGGTGCATCAGGCGATGGTATTTATGGGTAAACGATGTGATGAATTATCTGGTGGTAAACTTCAAATGGAAATTTATCCGAGCGGTCAACTTGGTTCCGAACAACAGTGCGTGGAGTTGTGTCAGATTGGGAGTCTGTCTATTACGAAAATATCGGCGGCGGTTATGGAGAGTTTTAAGCCGGAGTACAGGGTACTCGGACTTCCGTACATGTTTCGCGATACAGATCATCTTTTTAAGGTATTAAATGGGAATATTGGCAAAGAACTTTTGATCAGTACAGAGAAAAAGATGATTCGTGGGTTGTGTTTCTATGACGCCGGTAGCCGGAGTTTTTATACAATAGATAAACCCATATTAACACCTGAGGATCTGAAAGGATTAAAGATCCGGGTGATGAAAAGTCAGACAGCCATGGATATGGTTAAAGCCCTGGGGGGATCTCCAACACCTATATCGTGGGGAGAATTGTATACTGCCCTTCAAAGTGGCGTTGTAGATGGCGCTGAAAACAATCCTCCAAGTTTATATACATCTCATCACTTTGAAGTTTGCAAGCACTATTCTCTTGATGAGCACACCTCCGTTCCTGACGTAATGATCATCAGTATGCACGTATGGAAGCATTTGAGTGATCAGGAAAAAGCCTGGTTGCAACAGGCAGCTGATGAATCGGTTCCATTGCAGCGTAAACTATGGGCTGAGTCAGTTAAACATTCTATGGAAGAAGTACAAAAAGCAGGAGTTAAAGTATATCATCCCGATAAAAAGCTGTTTGTTGAAAAGGTGGAGCCGATTTATGAGATGTATAAGAAAGATCAACCGGCTATCTGGTCTTATATAGAACGGATAAGAGCGGTGGAATAGAATTGCGAATTAAAAATTACGAATTGCGAATTGAGGGCTAGAAATAACAAATTCACGAGAATTTTAACCCCCTCCAATGTCACTCGTAAGAGGACTCGGAGGATGCAGTAAGACCCTAAGCAGAAGAGGACCGAGCGTGTAAAATTGCTCCGATGAACAAAGCTGGTGGATGTAGAGAAAATTCATGAATTTTCTCTACGAATAAAACAAAAATAGAGTTATTAACACGAACGATAGCATATGACTTTGATTATACGGAAAAGGATTGAACAGGCTCTTGAAAAGTTCCTGGTTTTTCTCATGGGGATTTTAGTTTTAGATGTATTATGGCAGGTGACAAGTCGTTACGTGCTTACATCACCGAGTTCATTTACCGATGAACTGGCGGGTTTTTTGCTAATCTGGGTTGGATTGTTTGGGGCTGCCTATGTGTCCGGAAAAAACCAACATCTGGCCATTGACCTGCTGTTGCAAAAAGTGGATATAAAGGCAAAGAAGAGACTTGAAATATTCATTCAGATCGCTATTGTTTTGTTTGGTCTTTTTGTGTTTGTAATCGGCGGTGTCTGGCTTGTTTATACCAGGTTTGCACTCGATGTACGATCCGCAGCATTGCATATACCGCTTGGATATGTTTATTTGGTGTTGCCATTAAGTGGTTTGTTAATTATATTTTTTGCAATAGATAACATTGCCGGAATTATCCGGGACGGTGATTAAAACAGTATTTTATGGACTATTTTGGTATATTAATTCTGGTAGGTAGTTTTATCATATTGCTTGCATTGGGTGTTCCCATTGCCTATAGCATCGGTATTTCCGGTATTCTCACAATGCTGGTAAGCATAGATGTGCTCCCTTCATTTACAACATTTGCTCATCGTATGGCTACGGGAATAGATAGCTTTGCTCTGTTGGCTATTCCGTTTTTTATTTTGGCGGGAAACATTATGAATAGTGGAGGAATAGCTCACAGATTGATTGATTTTACTAAGGTATTGGTTGGGTCTGTAACCGGTGGATTGGCTTTTGTAAATGTAATAGCCAATATGTTGTTTGGTGCTATTTCAGGCTCTGCAGCTGCAGCCACATCAGCTATTGGAAGTATTATGGGTCCGGAAATGAAAAAGGAAGGGTATGATGAGAATTTTAGTGCTGCGGTTAATATCAGCTCTGCTACTACAGGACTATCAATACCACCCAGTAATGTACTGATCGTTTATTCCCTCGCCAGTGGAGGTGCATCTATCACGGCTTTGTTTTTGGCCGGGTATATTCCAGGTATCTTAACCGGACTGGCCATTATGATAACAGCTATGTCTATTCTGACATATAAAAATGAAGGTGTTCGTGGAGTGGCTTTGGCCCTTACCAAGATTACATTATTTATATTGGTTGTCGTTTCTGTTGTGGCAGGTTTAATGTATGCTTCAGGTCATTTTAGCACCTGGATATACAGGGGGATTTGGAGTGTATTGGTTGTAGGTTTTGGTGTCTTTATTGTTCTGAGGACTATAAAACACCGTGACCAGGCTATTTTAGGCGTTAAGAAGTTTTTGGATGCCCTGCCCAGCCTTTTGCTACTTATCATTGTGATTGGGGGAATTGTTGCAGGTATATTTACAGCGACAGAAGCCTCAGCAGTAGCTGTTTTGTACGCCTTTATTCTGGCAATGATTTACAGACAGATCGGTTTGAAGGATATGCCGGATATCTTGTTACGATCGGTTCAAACCACAGCGGTTGTCATGTTGCTCGTAGCTACATCTATGGGACTTTCCTGGATCATGGCATATGAGAACATCCCTCAAAATGTAAGTGCCGGTTTGCTGAGTTTTAGTGACAACCCATTTGTTATTTTATTGATCATTAATATGATTCTGCTTTTTGTGGGCGTATTTATGGATATGACACCCGCTGTACTGATATTTACACCTATTTTCCTTCCGGTCGTACAATCTGAATTGGGTTTGTCACCGGTTCATTTTGGTATTATCCTGGTATTAAATCTGAGCGTGGGATTGTGTACTCCTCCTGTTGGCTCTGTGTTGTTTATAGGTTGCAGTGTATCGAAGGTAAAGATCCAGGATGTCATCAAGCCCTTGTTGCCCATGTTTATAGCCATGATAGTAGTGCTGATGCTCGTGACATATTTACCACAGTTGTCGTTATGGCTCCCTGAAGTTTTTGGCTTTTAAAAAAGACAATTTCTCTCAAAATGTGTTAATATATAAGCAGAAAATGTGAATTTTGAAAAATGAAGAAGACTGAAGAGCATATTGAAAGATTAAAAAAGTGGTTTGATGAGCAGACCAGCGTACTTATTGCCCTATCAGGTGGTGTTGATTCCTGTCTTGTCGCGTATATCGCGCGTCTTTGGTTGGGTAAAGAAAATGCCGTAGCGGTTATTTCCGATTCAGCCAGTTTGAAAGCAAAAGATCTGGAGGATGCGAGAAAATTTTGTAAAACTTATGACATCAAGCTCGATATTGTAGATGCGAATGAGATAGAAGATCCGAATTATGCATCAAATCCAATAGATCGATGCTATTATTGTAAGACAGCGCTATACGATGAAATTTTTAGATTGGCAGATCAAAATTATCCAGGGTACGCAATTCTCAATGGCAACAATTACAGTGATCTGGGAGATTACAGGCCGGGAATGAAAGCTGCTGATGAACATAAGGTGTTGAGCCCGCTGTCAGAATGCGAGTTAGAAAAGCCTGAAATCAGGGCGATATCAGCATATTTTGATATGTTTATATGGAACAAACCTGCAAGCCCCTGCCTGAGCAGCCGGTTGCCATACGGCGAATCTATTACGATTGAAAAACTTCATATGATTGAAGAAGCTGAAAACTTATTGAATGAATATGGGTTTTTGGAAGTAAGGGTACGATATATGGAGGGGGGTAATGCGCGTATAGAGGTGCCGGCGAATCAGATAGAACAATTGAGTTTAAAAACGAATGAAATAACAACGAAATTAAAGAAAATAGGATTCGAAAATGTAATGGTGGATGAAGAAGGGTTGGTATCCGGCAAACTAAACAGAGCAATTAAAGATCTGAAAGTTGATACCCCGGGGTCGTAAGGAAGAAAAAAGCGGAGAGCTTAATTGAAGCTTCTGTTTTTCGATATATCTTTCCATTATTCCATTATTCCAATATTCCCTGCCTAAACGATAGCAGGTGCTGTATAGCAGGCAGGTATATTTCTTTTTTTTTAATTAAAAAATTGACACTACATATGACATCAAATTTCAATCTTGATTTTGACAGAAACGAGCGGTTAGGGTTTCCTGAAACCGTGTTTGGTTTTAATAAGGATATAGATAGCATACGGAAAATTGCTTATTCCATGATAGATGCGAATGAACGTGTTTTGATCACAAAAATTCAGCCGGAAAAGGTGGAGGTTCTTAGAAAGGATTTCCTCGACCTGTTTTATGACCCGGTTTCTTCTATTTGTAGGATTGGAAGCGATATGGATAAAAAATCGAAAGGATCTGTGGCCATTCTTTCCGGGGGCACCTCTGATGAGCCGGTGGTGAATGAGGCTTTTTATAGTCTGGCGTATATGGGTATAGAAACTGAGCGTTTTCAGGACATTGGAGTAAGTGGTTTGCATCGCTTGATGGATGTAAAAATGGAATTGAAAAGATTTAACATTTTGATTGTGGTAGCAGGGTTTGAAGGAGCACTACCTACTGTTGTTGGCGGACTCATGCCGCAGCCATTGATTGCTGTACCGGTTAGTGTAGGCTATGGAGTGGCCCAGGGAGGCGTTACTGCATTACATTCGATGTTGTCGAGCTGTGCAAATGGTATATCGGTGGTTAACATTGATAATGGCTATGGAGCCGCTATGGCAGCGTTTAGGATTATTTCCGGAATGTAATGAAAGAATTTCTTCATAATCATGACAGATTCAATGCATTGAAAATCAATCATATACATGATATTTTAGTATGTGAAATATAAAAGACGATCAAGTTTTGAAACTCAGAAGGATGATCATAGCCCCAACGGGGCGACAGAAAATAGCCCAGGGCGTAAGCCCTGGGTATAGAGGTTAATCTAGTGAGTTTTGGCAAGATTTTTGTTCTTTTTTACAAAAATCATGACAAAACCAAATAGCTGAAAATCAAACAGATATAAATAGTTGATCAAATGAATGGTGCAATATTAAAGGTAGAAGCTTTTGCCGGGTTGAGTGGTGATATGTTTTTGAGTGCCCTGGCCGGGTTGGCTGATGCGTATGACGAAATTATTCAATTGCCCGCATTCCTTAATCTTGAGACAGAAGCAGAGATCGATATCACTTCTGTAGAAAAAAATACAATTGCCTGTAAACATATTAAGGTAGTTGATAAACATCATGAGCACCGGCATCAGCATGGTCATGAACACCATAACCACAGGCATTTAAATGATATCTATAAAATAATTGATGCAGCAGATCTCAATGTTAATGCTAAAACAATTGCCCGTGATATTTTTTTAAGACTGGCCAAAGCAGAGGCTCAGGTTCATGGCACATCTATCGAGAAGGTGCATTTCCATGAAGTTGGTGCTGTAGATTCTATGATTGATATGATAGGAGCCGCCTGGCTGATAGATCGGCTTGGGATCACTAAAACCTATGCAACTCCTGTAACTACCGGTTATGGGTTTGTAAATACACAGCATGGAAAGTTGCCAATTCCAGCTCCTGCAACTCAATTGCTTCTGCTGGGTATTTCTACTGTGGCCGGTGATCATAAGGGAGAAATGTGTACACCG
>Ga0164313_10000917_pt1 | contig 25128 bp, 26 predicted proteins | sample GuaBasSedimGuay4_FD_113735 | JGI IMG/M metagenome (GOLD analysis project Ga0164313, IMG submission 113735) | Subseafloor sediment microbial communities from Guaymas Basin, Gulf of California, Mexico - Guay4, Core 4569-4, 0-3 cm | ecosystem: Environmental > Aquatic > Marine > Hydrothermal vents... | reverse complement strand
TTCGAGTCATCCTCTTCTTCATCCTCGGGACGTGGGGCAGGGCCCACTCCGACGCCGAGATCATCGAAGAAGTCGGCGTCGAGGTAGGTCATCGGGACGTTGTAGCGGACGAGCCCCACCCCAGCGTTCTCCATGGCCCGGGCAAGCCCGCCGCCATCGAAGAGCACCACGGGCGCGGCGCCCGGGGCATCGAGCTCGTCGCGAGCTCCCGAGAGGACCTGCCCGGTGGTGATGATCCAGAGCATCGCCGCCCGGTCGTAGTGGTGCAGCGCGCCACGGGCCTCCATGACGAGCTCGCGCCCGACGTCCGTGCCGTCCGCGTGAATCACGACGCCCAGACGCACACGCTCCGCACCGCGACGAAGGGTTCCGCCCAAGTGGAGACCCTTGCTGTCTCCGGGACGACGAACCGCCCTCAGACCGACGACGCCTTCGGTATTGAGCCAGGTCGCGAGGAGCTCGATGAGCCCGGCCGCGGGGAGTTCGGCGACACGGCGCAGGAAGGTCCGGCGCGCGATGTCCCGCTGGCGGTCCGCAGCCTTCAGGGCATCGCGCTCTGCTTTGGCGGCTTCGCGCGGGAGGGCCCAGGCGAAGAGGCCGACATGGCCCCGCTGGACGAGGAAGCGAGGACGGTCGTGGGCTCCCGTGCGGCGGGCGTTGTCGCTCCGGACTGCGGCGGCGACGGTGGGAGCGAGGGCCTCGGCGGAGCCGCTGAGGGTCTTCTTCCGGACCAGGAGCTCGGCAACGCCGGCGAAGGTCCGCGGCCGCGAACCGCGACTCGAATCGAGAGCATCGAAGACGGCATCGGAGAGGTCTCGCCCGAGGGCGTCTCCCTCGGCTGCCTCGCGGTGCCAATCGCCCGCGACTCGCTCGGTGCGGCCACGGTCGCGATCTCGGCCGCGGCCTCTGCTGCGCCCGCGATCTCTATCCCGGTCGCGATCGCGATCTCGGTCGCGGTCGCGCTCACGGTCCCGACCGCGCTCACGGTCCTTGCCGCGCTCACGGTCCTTGCCGCGCTCACGGTCCTTGCCGCGCTCACGGTCCCTGCCGCGCTCACGGTCCTTGCCGCGCTCACGGTCCTTGCCGCGCTCACGGTCCTTGCCGCGACCTCGGCTTCGACCGCGATCCTCGCCTTCGCCTTCGCCCTCTCCCTCTTCGCCCTTCCCCCGTCGGCGACGACGGCGGCGCTTCTTGCCGCCCTCCTCTTCGTCGTCATCGAGGTTGGCGAGGATGGGCTCGTCGTCGTCATCTTCTTCTGGGAAGACTTCGGCGCCGGGCAGCTTCTTCTCAGGCTTCTTGGGCTTCTCGGGGGCTTCGTCGTCCCCTTCCGGGGCATCGGCCGCGTCTTCAGCGACGGGGGCCTCAGGCTCCGGCGCGGGCTCGGGCTTCGGCTCGGGGGGGAGCACGTAGTCGTGTCCAGACTCCTTCTGGGCGGTCTCGAGGACGGCCTCCGAGAATTCCCGGAGCCCGAAGACCCCGGGCTTGATCTTGACGATGGGAGCATCGCCGCGATCCTTTTTCACCATCGTCGCGAGGCGCGAGCTCATGGTGATCTCAGGGGTCTTCCCTACGTGGCTGAGGAGATTTCGTTCGATCGCGATTTCCGCGATCTTCTTATAGTGGAGGGGCTTCCCGACGAGTCGGAGCACCTCCACGGCAGCTTCGGTGAAGGTCATAGTGATTCGGTTGGTGCGGCGTCGCCGCCCTCTCGGGGGCCGCCGGTCACTCGATTCCGTGGTGTATTGGCTGGATTGAATGGCGACAGCTGGAACCTGCCGCGAAATCACGGGCTATTTTTGGCGCCCGAATGAGGACGGGACCCTATCACCGGGTACTCCGGCCTGCAAACGAGCCTGAAACAGAGCTTTCCGTCGCGTCGTTCGAGTCCGGATGCTACGCCCGGGGCATGGCGACCATCGAAATCAGCCGCGCCCACTCCCTGGGGCGGGAGCGGGCCCGGGTCGCCATGGAGGGCCTCGCCAAAAAGCTCCAAAAGAGCATCGACGCTCGCTACCGCTGGGAGGGCGACGACCTGCGCCTCGAGCGAACCGGCGCCACGGGCAACATCCACGTGACCGAGGAGCAGGTCCAGGTGGTCATCAAGCTCGGCTTCGCGCTCAGCATTTTGAAGGGAAAGGTCACCCGGCACGTGCACGACTACCTCAACGAGAGCCTCCGCGAGTGAATCGTATGAACCGTCGTTCCCAGCCCACCGCCCGTCGAGTCCTGGTCTCTGCTCTGGTCCCTGTCCTGGTTTTTGCCGTGGCCTTGGCGATGGCCGGCTGCGGCGACGACGCCTCGGGCGCCGAGACCCCGGCGGCCACCCCGGCGACCGGGACGACCACCGCCGCGACCGAAGGTGCCCCGGAATCCGACCAGGAGACCGCACCTCAGGTCGATCCCCTCCTGACGGCCCCTCCCTTCGACGTCCGTCGAATCCGTACCGAGCCCGACCCGGACGACACCGAAGAGCGGCCCTGCGACGTCGCCTTCGCCGAAGACGCCCGTGACGTCACCGACCCCGAAGCTTCGTTCTATCCCGCCGGCACGGTCTCGCACCGGATCGTTCGGTGCGCGGCCCCGTCCGGCGGCGGGTGGCTCGAGCTGGCCTTCGCGGATGCCGCCGCGAGCGAAGGCGTGAGCGTCGGCACGCGGTTGGCTTTCCGGCTGACCTCCGTCACCCGAGGGCGCCAGGGCTATCCGGTCGTGAGCTTCCTGCGGGTCGTCGGTGACGCTCCAGATGCCTCGGGATCTGAGGAAGCCCAAAACAGCCCAGAAAACCCTGAAGGACAACAGGCGCCCCAGGTCGCCCCCGGCTTCGACTTCGGCCGCCTGCGCAACGAAGCGGCCCTCGCCCGCCGCCCCCAGCGGTGCGCCGTCGATTTCGTCAGCGAGCTCGTCCTCCTCGATGAGACGGCCCGTCGCAGAGCCGGCTACCCCGCAGGTACCCAGAATCGACTCAGCGCAAAGTGCCTGCACAGTGATGGCGACTCCTGGATCGATCTGATCTTCTCGAGCGACGATGCGGCCCGCGCCCTGACCGTCGCCCCGGGAGCCGAAATCACCGTCGAAATCGAGTCCGTTGACCGCGGCTTCGCCGGAAGACCGATGGTGCGCCTCGCAGAAGAGCCCTGAGCTCGCGTCACTTTATTGACCGGTCCTTTGACGCTCGTGTACCGAAGTGTCAGGGACGACTCGCTCATGTGGTTGATACGACGCGACGAGCCGGCTCCCGACCGGTGCATAGCCTAAAGATTCTCACTCAGGCGGGCTTGGCCCGGTCTTTTCAGTGACTGGCCGACGAAAGGAAGAAATGTCGATGGCGAAGAAACACGTCGGTGTCCTGATGGGTGGCATGAGCGCAGAGCGCGAGGTCTCGCTGAGCAGCGGAGAAGCTGTGGCGAGGGCCCTCGAAGAGCGCGGCTACCCGGTAACCAAGATCTACGTAGACCAAGACATCGACCGGGTCCTCCGGCAGACGCCCATCGACGTCGCCTTCCTGGCGCTTCACGGGACCTACGGCGAGGACGGTTGTGTGCAGGGGCTCCTCGAGATCCTCGGGATCCCGTACACCGGCTCCGGGGTCCTCGCGAGCGCCCTGTCGATGGACAAGCTCAAGTCCAAGGAGCTCTTCCGGCTCTACAACGTGCCCACGCCCCCCTACTACGCGATCGACAAGGGACGCCTCGACGACCTCGAAGAGGTCCACGGGTCCTTCGGGTTCCCGGTCTTCGTGAAGCCCCGGCGTGGCGGGTCCAGCGTCGGCGCGGGCCGCGCCAACGACTTCGCCGAGCTCCGGTCGCGGGTCATCGACGCCAGTCGCTTCGACTCGTCGGTCCTCGTCGAGCGATTCGTCGGAGGCCGCGAGGTCACCGTGGGTCTGCTCGACGGTAAGGCCCTCGGTGCCCTCGAGGTCGTCCCGAAGGGCTCTTTCTACGACTACAAGTCGAAGTACCAATCGGGGCAGAGCGAGTACCACTTCCCCGCGCGCCTCACTCCGACCCGCTACAAGGGGGTGCTCAACATCGCGGAGCGCGCCAATGCGGCCCTCGGTGCTACGGGCGCGACGCGCGTCGACTTCCTCGTGACCGAGGGCGAAAACGAATACGTGCTCGAGGTGAATACCATCCCCGGGCTCACGCCGACCTCCCTGCTCCCGAAGATCGCCAAGGGCGCGGGCTACGAGTTTGGTGACCTCTGCATCGCGATGATCGAGCGCGCCGACACCGGCGTCGTCAACGGCATCGACGACGATGCAGGCGAAGGCCTCGACGACCCCGGCGAGAGCCAGGACGCGGCGCCCTTCCTCGACGCCGAATAGCCAAATCGCAGGTCAGCGTTCGAAGCGCATCACTTCGATGCGCCCGGAACCGCCACCGGCTACGCGCAAGCGCAGTTCGGTCCGCGGGGCGCAGCTCGCGACGGTCGCCAATATGCCCGCCCCTTGGTCGATGGTGTCTTCGCCCCGGTACAAGGTCAGGGTCACCGGCGATTGTCCATCGTGGGCCACGGCGGCCCAACGAACGCACGCCGAGCCCTCGCCGATGGACGGTACCGGGCCGGCGGCCACGGCTCGGCGCTCGACCAGTCGATAGGCATCCACTGACGCATCTTCGACGGCGTCGAGGAAGCTCCCTCGGGCTCCTTCTGCGACAGCCTCGAGTTCGGCGGGCACTTCCTTGGCAAAGTGCGTCAACGCGAAGCGCCCTTCGCCGCGCCGTGAAATCAGCGAGACCGAGACGTCGATGGGAGCGTCGGGGCAGAGCCGGGCCCGGGCCGAGGACCGCGCGCCGCCCCGCTCGGTCAGGGTGTGACCCGCACGATCGGTGACGCGTAGAACCAGCCGCCCGAGGCCGCGGCCACCGTCGGCGACGATCAACGAACAACGCCCCGCGGGCAGAGTCAGGCGGTTCAAGGACGCGCCGCCGCTCCGCAGCTCTCCGGCGACACGGGTCAGTTCACGCCATCCGGCCGCGGTCGCGGCGTCCGCCGAGGCCCGGCGGACCTCCTCGACGTCACGGTCCGTGCGCCGGCCATCTTGGCGCTCACCGAGCCAGAGCCCGCTGCTTCCACCGACCCGAGCCTCGGCGGCGCTGAAGATGGCCACCTGGGCTTCTCCGCGGCCGATCACGGCGTGAACTTCGGCTGCGTAGTCCGCGGTCCGGGTGGCGCAGAGCTGCACCGAGGCGTCTCCGCTCGGGCTCACGTCGACGACCACATTTTCTCCGGCGTCATCGAGGACCCGGAGGTCGACGTTCGGGAGGCCGGGGCCGCTGAGGGCGATGATGGTGTAGCAGCGCCCGGTTTCGATCCCGAGGGGGACCCGAACGCGCTGGTCGTTGGAAAGGATCACGGGGATCGGGGACCCCTCCGGGGAGAAGCCCCGGCGGGCGACGCCCTCGACCCAGCCATGCATCCGCACATCGCGACCGCCCTCACCGGCCCCGGCGCTGGCGACGCCGGGCTGCCCTCCCACGACCGCCGCCGCCGCCCCGAAGCCGCCCCGGGGTCCGAGGAAGGACGCATAGATGAACGTGCCGATGCCCTCGTAAGCCGTCAGCGAGTAGTAAAGCCGCCGGTCGGCGTCGGGGTCGGCGCAGACCTGCACCGTGGGGTGGGCGTCGGGTTCGACGTCCTCCGCGAGCACGTCGCCGCTCGGGGCGAAGAGCGTGGCGTCGAGGTCTCGGATGCCCCGGGACGTGATGGCGATGACGGTGGCACAGCGGCCCCGGGGAATGGTGATCGCCATCGTCTCTTGCTGCCGGGCCGTGAGGAAGCCCTGCGCCGTTGGCCCACCGGGAGCCCATCCGGCTTCGGCGAGGCGCCGCCCGATGTCCTGCATCTGCAACGACACCGGATCGCTGCCGCTCTGCCATGGCGCGGACTCCGGGGCCGCGAGCGCGGATGACACGCCTCTGTCCGGCGACGCCCCGCAGGCCGTGGCCAGCCCCGAGAGCACCAAGAGCCCCGAGAGCATTGCGATGAACCGTGCGGCTGACGCCCAGGTCCTCGTCTTCGCTGTCATCATCACCTGCATCACCTGCATCACCTGGCCGGTTCCTCCCCGAGCACGGTGAGGTAGCGGCCCCAGGCGCCGTAGAGTCGGCCGCGAACACGGTATCGGCCGCTCTCTTCGGGGCAGTGATAGAGGACCGGGGGGGCGTTACCGCCAACATCCCAGGCCAAGAGCGCGCCACGCTCGTCGATGAGCATCAGATCCAAGTCGCCCTCCGCTGCTTCGTCGGCGGTCACCGCGGACAATCCGTAGCAGCGCCCTGCCTCGAGGTCGATGGGGATCCACAACGTTTGCCCGGGGATGAGCATGCCCCAGGGCAGTGGCCGGGGCGACAGGCCTCGGGCCCCGAGGCGGGCTCGGACCTCGGCCCAGCGCCCCCGCGCATTGCCCTCGACCCCGGGCGGCGTTCCGCTGACCTCCGGGAGGACGAAGGTCTGGAGGGCGTACTCCCCCTGGCCAGCGAACATGCGCACGTCCGCGACGAGCTCGCCGCTTGCCGGGGGGCAGAGCCGTACGACGGCGTCGTTTCTCCGCGACTCATCTCGCCCGACTTCGAGGCCGTTCAACGTGCGCACGAAGAGGTCGACGTCGCCGACCTCGGCCCCACCGACGAGGGCGATGGCGTAGCACCGGCCCCGTTCGAGAAGCAGTCGCCGCGCTTCCCGGAGGCCCTGGCTCAGCTGCCCTGTCTGGGCCGGACCGTCAGGCTGGTACCCCAGCCGTGCGAGGCGCTCGGCCATCGCGACTCCAGCGTCGGCAACGCTGCGCCCGGGGGGAGCCGCCCCGACCTGAGCCGAAGGCCGGCGGATCCCGCCGGAGGTCGCGAAGCACGCGCCGACGGTCCGCCCGAGGTCCGGGAGCTGCGGCGGAGCATCGCGAAACGCGATCAGCGCGACCTCACCCTGGCCCTTGTACATCTCGAGGTTGACCACCAGACGCAGCCCGGCGGCACCGCAGAAGCGAACGTAGGGCCGGGCATCGACGTTCGCGTCCCGTTCGAGGAGGACCCCGCGGTCGGTCATCAGGGAGAGGTCGAGGTCATGCACGCGACGGTGCCCAACGGCCAGGAAGCCGACGCATTCGCTGGCCTCGAAGACGAAGGGCCGCGAGCGGCTCTGGCCTTCGGTCAAGAAGTCGCGATAGGGCTCGCCCGTCGGGGTCGCCCCGCCTGCGGCGAGAGCCACGACGGCGGCGTCGACGCATTCGCCCAAAATGTCACCAGGACCGTCGGCGGGACCGTCACCGGGCCTCTGCCCGCGGGGCTCATCTGCCCTGGCGGGAGCCGCCGCCCCGAGCCATGCCCCGGCCAGCAAGACCGCCAGCAAGACCGCCGAAAGCCTGCCGAAGAGCCGCCCGATAACCAACTGCGGCAAGCTCATTGCGAACCGTCGAGGCGTTGCAGCGTGACCGCGCCGTTGCCTCGGTAGGCGACGACTTCGAGGTCGACCTCGATGGGCACGTCCTCTGCGCAGCGAGTCACGGCGGCATAGGCCTCGGGCCCCGACGACGACGCGAGGAGTCGGCCCTCCTGGTCCCGGAGCAGGACGTCGACGTCGGCGACGCCCTCCTCGCCGGCGACCGCCACGGCGACGCAGCGGCCCACCCCGATGGTGAGCCGAGCTCGGTGGGCGGTGCCTTCCTCGAGGTGCAAGACCTCGAGGGGGGCGCTCTCGAAGCCCCGGTCTCGCAGCGCCGCGGTGGCTTCTTCGAGGCGCAGGGCTCGCACGTCGACCGTCTCCGCCGGTGCGCGCTGGGTCGCCAGGGCGTAGGGGCCGGCCCGACCGTAGGCCTTGACCGTCACCCTCACCGTCGTCGTCTCCCGAGGGCAGAGCCGGACCCGAGCGGTGGGAGCCACGCTGGTATCGCGGTCGATCGCGACCCCGTCGCGGCTCAGGTAGAGGTCGAGGTCCGTCTCGGACCGTCCCGCAGCACCGAGGACGACGAAACACCCGGGGCCGAGCACGAGATCGTGGTTGCGTACCTCCCCCGGGGCCACCCATCCGTCGGGCACGATGAACGAGGGGGCGCCGTAGCCTCGGGCTTCGAGGGCTGCAACCGAAGCCGACAAGGCGGCGACGGGCTCCCCTTCGGGCACCGCCCCTCCCTCGCCGGTGCCCTCGAGCCCCTCTCCCCCTTCCGCTTCGATCGCGTGTGCTTCCTCGATCGGAGCGGGGCCGCCGACGACCAGGAGGCCGAGGGCGCCGGCACCTTCGAAGGCCCGGGCGCTCACCCCGTAGCGACCCGAGGTCTCCGGGCAGAGCTCGACCTCGGGCTCGGCGTCTCCTTCGAGATTGCGCGCGACCTCCGCTCCGGCGGGGTCGAAGAGGGTCAAATCGACGTCCCGGAGCCCCTCGTCCCCGCGAGCCATCGCGACATAGCAGCGCCCCGGCTCGAGCTGCACGGAGACCTTCACCTCGTCCCCCTCGGCGACCCGTTCGAGGCGGGGCTCCCCGAGGGGAAGGAAGCCGCGCTCTCGGAGCACCGTGCGGCGCTCGGCGAGGCGCTCCTCGACATCGCGGAAGGGAACCTGGGGCGCGAGGACGCCATCGAAGAGCCCTTCGAAGCCCTCTCCCGCACCGGGGATGGTGCGGAACGCCCCGAGCACCACGGCGCCGGATCCCTCGAGGGACCGCACGACGAGGTGGTGGGGGATGGTCTCTCCGGCTCTTCGAGGAGGCGCCTGGGGGCAGATGTGGGCCAGCCCTCCCTCGCCCATGACGGCGGCGGCGACGACCTCGATGCCTTCGCCGTCGAAGACGGAGATCGACAGCTCTCGGACCCGCCCTCCGGAGAGCCCGACGAAGGTGGTGCAGCGGCCCGCATCGAGGTCGATGGGCAGAGCGACCCCTTCTCCCTCGAGGAGGAAGATCCGGGTCGCTCCGATCTCGTCATCGTAACCGCGGCCGCGCATGCGCTCGCGGAGCCGCCCGAAGCGCCGGGTCAGGGCATCGAGGGGCCCCGTACCGTCGGTGGGGAATGGGCTCGCCATCGAAACGGCTTCTTCGACATGTTCGTCAGCATGCGGTGCCGTACATCCGCCGGCGGTCGCCCAAACTGCCCAAACTGCCCAAACCGGCGACGCGAGGCTCACGGGCGCTCCGGCAGAGGAGGCTCCACGGCGGCGCCGTCCCGGAAGAGGTCGTCGAGGCGGATGTCGATGCCCGTCGGCCCCTCGTAGCGACGGACCGCGAAGAGCCCGGTCCCGGCGGTCGCCAGGGCGGCGATGTAATAGGTGCCAGCATGCGGTGGGCAATAGTGCAGCGCCGCACCGGGGCCCTGCTGGGCGTCTTGACTCACTTCGCTCCCGTCGCTGTCGAAGATCCGGAGGTCGAGCTCCCGGAGGGCGTCGCTGCCGGCACCCAAGAGTACGTAGCAGGTCCCTCCCCGGAGGGATGCTTCGTCGGCGGCCGACCCCTGTTCGACGAGGAAGCCGCGCCACTCGTCGCCGGCGCTCGCGAACCCCCGGGTCTGAATCGCCTGGCCGGCGGCGTCGAGGACCGTGCGGACCTGCTCCGAGCGAAACTCTGCGGCGCGCCGGGGCGCCGGGACGGGGCCCTCGGCGGCCACGTCTGCATCGCAGGCCGAAGCCCAACCCCCGAGGGCCGTCACGACCGCGACGCGCGCCAATACACCAAAAAAGCCCAAGAGCCCCAAGCTCTCCGAGAGCTCGCGAAGCCCAAACTGCGACTGCCCTCGACTCATCGCGATTGAGACATGCGTTGGCGGATGAAGGGGAAGCTGTTGAGGTGCCGCACGACGGGCTCGGCGTCCGCAAGGAGCCCGTCGACCCGCTTGCGGATCTCCGAGTCGAGGCGATTCGACTGGTCGCGCAGGGAGCCGAGGTCGAGGTCGGACTCGGCGTTCACCGTGCCGAGGCGACCCTTGAGCTGGGCCACCTGAAAATCGAGGTCTTCTCGCTCTCGTCTGCGCACCGACATATCCCGCTCCAACACCCCGAGGGCCCGGTCGGCCTCGAGCCAGATGCTGGCCAGATGTCCGGCTTCGCGCAACACCTCAGCGTCTTCGCGGGTCGCCCGGGGTGACTTCGCGGGCAGCGGCGAGACGGCCCCCCAGGCCCGCAGGAGCGGCATCTCGAGGTCGTCTCGACGCTGGGTCGCCTCGTCGAGGCGGGGCTGGGTTTCGGCGATTTGGCGCAAGATCCGGCTCTCGTCGCGGCCGAGTTCGTCGAGGGCGAGGCCAATACGCAGCCGCGCGTCGCGCATGTCGTGTTCGTGCTGGGCGGCGCTCTGGGAGAGCCCGTCGAGGCGCTTGCGCAGGTCGCGTATCTGCGTGATGTGGGTGCGCATGCTGGAGATTGAGGGGTCGAGCCACGCCGGGCCGTCGCCCGCCGGGTGAGCCTCGTCGGCCATCTGGCCGAAGAACTCGACGCGATCGCCCCATGCCTCTTCGACCACGGTGGTCTGCGTTGGCTCCTCGGCGTCGAGGAGCGGCCGCCCCGTCCTCTCGGTGTCCCTCGCCGGGCGAGACTTGTCGGACGTTTGGGACACTTGGGACCCCGGAGCCCCTGACGACCCCGGTGACACTTGCCGCATCTGCGACGTCGGCGGCATCGCCGGCGGGGGATTCGTCGGCGCAATCGCCATCTGACCGGGGAGGATCGATATCTGCCCGACGTCCGAACGGGGCATCCGCGACATGCCGCTCAGGTCGGTCAAGATGCCCTTCAGCTCGTCGGCGAGGGCGTACGCATCGAGATAACGATCCTCGGGCTTCTTCTCGAGCAAGCGCATGATCATCCGGTCGACATCCCGGGGGATGCTCGCCAGCTTGCTCGAAGGGGGCTCGGGGACCGTCCGAAGGTGGGCGATGATGAGGTCCGGGGTGGTGCCGGTGAAGGGCAACGAGCCCGTGAGCAACTCGTAAAAGACACAACCGACGGCGTAGAGGTCGACGGCGAATGTCGCCGGCGCGCCGCGCGCCTGTTCCGGCGACATGTACTCGGGTGTACCAAAGACCGTGCCGGTGGCGGTCAGTCGGAGCTCGCCCTTCATCTGGGCGAGACCGAAGTCGAGGATCTTGATGAAGTCGCCGTCGTGGCCGCTCAGCAGATAGATGTTGTCGGGCTTGATGTCCCGGTGCACCACGTCGAACTCGTGGGCCCGGGCGAGGGCCTGGGCCATCTGGAGAATGATGCCGAGGGCCCGGAGGGTGGGCATCGGGCCTTGTTCGATCACGGCGTTGAGGGGCCGCCCGACCAAGTACTCCATCACCAGGAAGACGAGGCCGTCCTCGGTCTCACCGAAGTCGGTGATATCGATGATGTGTTCGTGATTGATCCGGTTCGCCGCCTTCGCCTCGCGCAAGAAGCGTTTGCGGTTCGTGGCGTCGAGGGCCAGCTCCGGCGCGAGGAACTTGATCGCCACGTCTCGGCCCACCGCTTCGTGGCGGGCGCGGTAGACGGTCCCCATGCCGCCGGCGCCGATCTTCTGGGTGACGACGTAGCGGCCCCCCATCGTACGGCCCAGGAGGGGATCCGGCAGTTCTTCGAGCTCGCCCCCGTCGAGGGGACAGCGCGTCGGGTCCCCCCGGAAACGCGCGCGACACACCTTGCAGATCTTCACAGTCGGCCCCCGTGAGCCGCACGATACTCGGCTCCCGGGCACTTGGGCAACGGCGCGGCTCGTTGACAATGCAGCGCCCTGCGGTACCACCCGCACAGATGTCCGGGTCAGCCGAAGCCACTGATATGCCCTTTTACCGACTACCCATGCACTGGCTGAGGCGCCTCTACGATTGGACGCTGAGCTGGGCCGAGACGAAGTATGGGGGGCCCGCGCTCTTCGTATTGGCCTTCATGGAGGCCAGCTTCTTCCCGATCCCCCCGGATGTGCTGCTCATGGCCCTCTCCCTGTCGAAGCCCAAGCGCGCCTTCGCCTATGCGCTGGTCTGCACGGCGGGGTCGGTGTCAGGCGCGATACTGGGCTGGTACATCGGCACCTCCCTCTGGGCATCTTTCGGTATCGCCGCCGAGTGCTCCCAATACGGCGGCGGGGCATGGCTCTTCGACCACATCCCCGGTTTTGCCTGCTCGAAGTTCGGCACCGTCGAGGGCCTCTACCAAGACAACGCCCTCATCGCCCTCTTCACAGCGGCGTTTACGCCGATCCCGTTCAAGATCTTCACGGTCGCCGCCGGGGTCTTCCACATCGCCCTGCCCACCCTCCTGATGGCGAGCTTCATCGGCCGCGGCGCCCGCTTTTTCCTCGTCGGTGGCCTGATTTGGAAGTTCGGGCCGCCGATCAAGAAGTTCATCGAGCAGCGCTTCGAGCTCCTGACTCTCGTCTTCGCCATCCTCCTGGTCGGCGGCTTCGTAGTGATCAAATACGCTTTTTGATCTCGCATACTTAGGCCTATTCCCCGTATTTCCGACGGGGTATCTTCGGCGATTCTTGACGCGTCCCCTCGGCTACCCCATAACCACGGGACGTCAGGGTCCCGATGAAGCTCTCGAACAAAGGTCGCTACGGCGTGCGGGCCGTCTTCGACATCGCCTTCCACAACCGCGGGGGCGCGACGCAGATCAAAGAGATCTCGGAGCGCCAGGGGATCCCCCCACGCTTCCTCGAGCAGATCTTCCAGGATCTCAAGCGCGCCGGCCTCGTCTCGTCGAAGCGCGGTCCCAAGGGCGGCTACCAGCTCGCCAAGGAGGCCGAGGACATCCGGGTCGGAGACGTGGTCCGGGCCGTCGAAGGGCCCGTCGTCCTCACGACGCCCCCGGGCACGAAGAAGGTCACCGGAGACCCCCGGAGCCAGGAGATCACCGAGGTCGCCTTCGCTGAGCTCGCCGCCCAGGTCGAGGCCTGCTTCGACGCCATCACCATCTACGACCTCTGCGAGCGCGGCGAGGAGGGCGGGCTGCACCGGACCCCCCTCCTTCGCTACGTCTATTCGATTTGAGCGATTTGCCGTGAACCCCCAAACTCGCCCGGGCCCGGTCGTCGACGACCTCACCGCTCTCATCGGCGGGACGCCCCTGGTGCGCCTCGGCCACGTCGTCCCCGAAGGCAGCGCGGCTCTTTGGGCAAAGTGTGAACAGCTGAACCCCGGCGGTTCGGTCAAGGACCGCATCTGCCTCAGGATGATCGACGGGGCCCGAGCCGACGGACGACTGGCCCCGGGGCAGACCGTCGTCGAGCCGACGAGCGGCAATACGGGGATCGGTCTCGCCCTGGTCTGCGCGGTCCGGGGCCACCCCCTCGTCTTGACCATGCCCAAGTCGATGAGCCTCGAACGACGCCAACTCCTCGAGGCGTACGGCGCAGAGATCGTGCTCACGGACCCAGAACGGGTGATGGACGGGGCCCTCGAGGCAGCCGAGCAAATCGCCGAAGAGCGCGGTGCGTTCTTGCCGCAGCAATTCGAAAACCCAGACAACCCCGACGCACACGCGGAGACCACCGCGGTGGAGATCCTCGAGGCCTTCGACCAAGACGGTGAAGAAGTGCACGGCTTCGTCGCCGCCGTCGGTACTGGCGGCACGATCACGGGCGTTGGCCGGGTGCTCAAGGCGCGTAGCGCCGAAACGCTCATCGTGGCGGTCGAACCCGAAGCGAGCCCGGTCCTCGCTGGCGGCGCGATGGGGCCCAGCAAGATTCAGGGCATCAACGCGGGCTTCGTACCCAAAAACTACGACCCCAGCGTCGTCGACCGCGTGGCCCACGTGGGCGACCAGGCCGCCTGGGACATGAAGCTCCAGCTGGCTCGGACCGAAGGGCTCCTGGTGGGCATCAGCGCCGGGGCCAACGTCGCCGCGGCCGCGCGCCTCGCCGCGGAGCTCGGCCCCGACAAAAACGTCGTGACCATCCTGTGTGACACCGGCGAGCGCTACTTCAGCCTCGGCGAGTTTTTCGAGTGAAAGAGCAACGGAGACAAGCATGGCCGTGACCGTACGCATCCCCACCCCCCTTCGAACCCTCACCGGCGGCGCCGACGAGGTGCAAGCCGAGGGCAAGACCGTCGGTGAAGTAATCGATGACCTCGAGGCAAAGCATGCCGGCATCAAAGACCGCCTCATCGACGACAAAGGCGTTCGCCGCTTCGTGAACATCTACGCCAACGACGAGGATATTCGTTTCCTCGACAACCTCGCGACCGAGCTCAAAGACGGCGACTCGGTAGCCATCATTCCGGCCATCGCGGGCGGCTGATTTGGCGTCAGTGCGACATCGGCGCATCGAGTCCATCGTCGACGCGGTGGGCGGTACGCCGCTGGTGCGCCTGACGTGCCTCGCTGACGAGGCGCCGGGGGTCGCGATCTATCTGAAGCTCGAATACGCCAACCCCGGCGGTTCGGTGAAGGACCGGCCGGCTCTTCAGATGCTGAAGGACGCCATCGCCGACGGCCGGCTCACCCCCGACAAGACCCTCATCGACGCGACGAGCGGCAATACCGGCGTGGCCCTCTCGCTCTACGGCGCCGCCCTCGGCCAGCGCATCGCCCTGGTGATGCCCCCGAACGTCACCAAGGCGCGCAAGGACATCATCGCGGCTTTCGGCACGGAGCTCATCTTCAGCGATCCGATGGAAGGCTCCGACGGCGCCATTCGCCACGTCCGGGACCTCGTCGCGAAGGACCCGGACAAGTACTTCTACTCGGACCAGTACTCGAACCCGTCGAATCCCAAGGCCCACTACCTCGGCACCGGCCGGGAGATCCTCGAGCAGGTCGGAGACCGCATCACCCACTTCGTGACCGGCCTCGGGACGAGCGGCACGATGATGGGCACGACCCGTCGCCTGCACGAGCACGACCGGCCGGTCCGCTGCATCGCCATCCAGCCCTCCGAGGCGATGCACGGCCTCGAAGGCTTGAAGCACATGGCGTCGTCGCTGGTTCCGGCGATCTACGACGCCTCGGTCCCCGACGCCCACATGACCGTCGAGACCGAAGACGGCTGGGACATGGCCGACCGCATCGCCGCCGAGCAGGGTTTGCACATCGGTCACTCGGCCGGGGCGAACATCTTCGGCGCCCTCGAGGTCGCCAAAGAGGTCAGCAAGAACGTTGGCTCGGGGTGCGTCGTGACCGTCGCCTGCGACCGCGGCGACCGCTACTTCGCGCCGATGCGTTGGGAGGCCCGCTATGAGTGGTGACCGGCCGTGGATTCGCGGCGAGCTCACCATCGATGCGGCGGTGATGGCCGAAATCGAAGCGGACTCCGTCGCGTGCTACCCGTCCGAAGCCTGCGGCTTCGTGATGGGGCCAGCGAGTGAGCCGGGGCTCCTCGACGGCGCCCTCCGCGAAGAAAACGAAGCCGACAAGTACCACCGCCTCGACCCGGTCGCCTTCCCGCGGACGAGCAAGATGTACTTCAAGATCAACGAACTGCGCGCGGCCCGGGCCTTCGATGCCGGCGAGGCCGAGGGGCGCCCGATCAAGGTCATCTACCATTCGCACTGTGACGCCGGTGCGTACTTCAGCGCCGAAGACGCGGCGACCTTCGCGAACGACGGTCAGCTCATGTGGCCCTGTGCCTTCATCGTGGTGAGCGTCGTCGACGGCGTGGTGAAGGAGAAGAAGCTCTGGGTTCACACGCCCGGGACCGACGGCTTCGAGGAGTCGGTGCTCAGGATCCGAAGCCGCTGAGTTCGATCACGAAATCTGAAGGCCCCATGGCTCCGAGGTCGTTCGCGCTCGAGACCACGAGCAGGTAGTGCTCGCCGGTCGTGACGCCGGAGAGCGTTCGCTCTTCGGTGGCCCCTTCGCCGCCGTCGTTCCCGCACGACTTCGGGGTCCCCGGGCACGGCACGCTGTTGGTATCGTAGACGGTCAGAACCGCGTCAAACCCGGCCGGCCGGACCGCGATGGTCAGGTTGCCGACGAAGTTGACGGCCAACATGAATGACGTCTCCTGGCCGCTTCCCTCGCAGGCCATGCCAGACGGGTCCGTGGCAGCGATTTGACCTCGATAGGACTGAACCGCTCGATTGACGGTCAGCTGAGGTGCCCCGCACAAGCCAGGCGTGCCCTCGAGGGCGCAGGCGTCCCAGCTGCACCCGTCGCCGTTTTGCATGTTGCTGTCGTCGCACGCTTCGCTCGCGTCGAGGTACCCATCCCCGCACACATTCACCGCGCATCCACCAGAGCCGTCCGGGGCGAAGCCATCGTCGCAGATAAACCCGCACCTGCGCGCGCTGCAGGTGGACGTCGCGTCTGCCGGCGGCGCATCACACGCATTGTTGCAGCTTCCACAGTGCGAAATATTGGTCCGTAAATCGACGCACGTGCCATCGCAGCTCGTCTCGCCCGGGCCGCAGCCAGGCCCAGAGTCGATCGTCCCCGTGTCGCCGGAGCCGGAGTCGGGGGTGCTCGTGTCTTCGGGCTCGTCTTCGCCGCTGTCGACCACGACGCCGGTGTCCCCCGGCACGATCGCCGACTGGTCGACGCTGCAGGCGACCGCGGTCAGAGCGAATGACACCAGGGCCAAGCGAAACACGCGGGTAGCATGCCATGGGGAGCGTCGTGACACCACGGAAGTGCAGGCTCAGCATCGTAGCGAGGACGTCACTGTATCCGACAACACACTACCGTCGCGCACCGAGTTCATCGAAGAAGCCCACGAGGACCGGGGCCATGTTGGGCGGCACGTCTTCACCCCAGGCGCTGCTCGTGATCGACGGTCCGGCGGGCCCCCCGTCCTCACCGAGGGCGTACCAGGTCGGCACCTCCGCCCCGATCTCGAGGGCCCCGAGCTCTGCCCTGCCCCAACGGTCGATGTCGATGGCGGCGACAGCGACCCCGGCGAACGCTTCCCGCATCGATGGGTCCTCGGCGTGCCGGGCGAACGCCTGGCACGGCGGACACCACTCGGCGTGCGTATAGGCAACCGGCACCAGGCCGTCGGCCCGGGCTTCCCGTACGTGGGCCGCGAGCTGGGCCCGCAGCCCCGAGGCGCCAGGGGCGAGGTCGACGCGGCGGGATTGGGCCCGGCGGGGCGCGGGAGGGGCCTCGGGGGCAGCTTCCGATCCCGGCTGGGCTTCCACTTGGGATTCCGCTTGGGACTCCGGTTCCGAGTCTTGGCAGGCCCCGAGGACCCCCGCGGACAGGAGAACCAGGAGAACCAGCGCGCCGAGGGCCCAGGGGGCGAAAGACGGCCGAGGGCGGGGTTCGGCCCGATCCATGGAAGACATGGCCGCACGGTACACGAGCCTCGTGTTCCCGGGGGTGGCCGCCTCCCGGCTCTGGCGTTAGAACCCCCAGGTGCACGGTAAACTCGAAGCGCTGCGTTCCACGCTGAGCGAGATGGGCTCGGTCGTCGTCGCTTTCAGTGGCGGCATCGACAGCGCCCTGGTGCTCAAGGTCGCGACCGACGTGCTCGGTGACCAGGCCCTCGGCCTGACCGCCGTCGGCCCGGCCCTCGCCCCCCGCGAACGGGAAGATGCCCGCCGCGTCGCCGAAGAGCTCGGGGCCCGGCACATTTTCACCGAGAGCCTCGAGATCGAGGACGCGAGCTACCGGTCGAATCCCGCCAATCGCTGCTACTTCTGCAAGACCGAGCTCTATCGCATCACCGAGGCCAAGCGCCGGGAGCTGGGTTTTGCCTGGACGGTCAACGGCACCAACATAGGCGACCTCGGCGACGTCCGACCCGGTCTCGTCGCCGCCGACGAATCCAAGGTCCGCAGCCCCCTCGTCGAGGCGGGCATCGACAAAGACGCAGTCCGGGCCCTCGCCAAAGAGCTCGGCATGGAGATCTGGGACAAACCCGCTGCTGCGTGCCTCGCTTCCCGCATCCCCTACGGCACCGAGGTCACCCGAGCGCGCCTCGAGCAGATAGGCGGCCTCGAAGCGGCCCTCAAAGACCTCGGCCTCCGGCAGGTCCGCGTGCGCTACCACGGAGAGCTCGCGCGCATCGAAGTCGCCAAGGCCGAGCTCGAGGCGGCCTTCGCCGACCGAGACGCCATCGCCGTCGCCGGCCGCGCCCACGGATTCGCGTTCGTGACCCTCGACCTCGAGGGCTACCGCGTCGGCTCCTTCAACGCGCTCCTGCCGGTCATCGAGTAGCTCGCAGGGGCTCGCACCATCTCGCGATAGACCGCAGTCATTTGCCTAAGCGGCGCCGAGTCGACACAATTGGCGTGTCGATGCGTATGTTTTCTCGACACGCCCTGCTCGCCCTCAGCCTCGTTGCCGTGAGCGCCGCCGCCCGGGTGGGCTCCGCAGACGCCCTTCCTGGGCCGAGCCGCTCCGGCGCCCCAGCCCCCAAGGTCGTACGCCTCGAAGCGCCGGTACTCCCCGACCTGAGCCGCAAAGACCCGACCCTGGTCGCCTACTCCCCTTCGACTCAGGTCTACGAAACCACCTTCGTGAACATCCATACCCGCGACGTGTTGCCCGTCGTCGCCGGAAGCCCCGTGGCCCCAGCCCTGCTCTCGGAGTTTCTCCGGTGCCGCGTGACCGGCCACACGACCGACATGGCCGCCCAGCCCCTCGCCGTCGCCCGAACCATCGCCCGACGCTTCGATGCGGATCGGGTCGAGGTGGTCAGCGGCTACCGCTCCGCGAAGTTCAACGAGATGCTGCGCAAGAAGGGGCACCAGGTCGCGACCCGGAGCCGCCACATCCTCGGCCACGCCCTCGACTTCTCGGTCCCCGGCGTCGACGCCCGGACCCTCGCCCGAGCCGCCGCGGAGATCCACCAGGGCGGCATCGGCACGTACATGCACTCCGGCTTCATCCACGTCGACATCGGCCCCGACCGCCGTTGGCATGGCCGCTGAGGGGCGTATGTTCCGGGTGTGCTGAACGTCGAAGCTCGAGCGTGCTTGCTAGCGGTGGCCCGGGATGGCCTCGAGGCCGCCGTCACCGGGCGCTCTCCGCGATTCCATCCCCAAGAGCGCGAGGGTCCCCTCGCCGAGGACCTCGCCTGCTTCGTGACGCTCTACCAGGGCGGCGCCCTTCGTGGTTGCATCGGCATGCTCGCGCCGAATGGAAGCCTCGCCGAAAGCACCCGGGCCATGGCCCTCGGCGCCGCCCTCCGTGACCCCCGATTCCCTGCGGTCACGCCGGACGAGCTGGCGAGCCTCGAGCTGAGCGTCAGCGTGCTTTCGCCGCCGCGCCCCCTCACCGACGTGAGTGAGTGGAAGCTCGGACGGGACGGCCTCATCGTGAGCCAGGGGGCCAGGCGCGGAGTCCTATTGCCGCAGGTCGCCGCCGAGCGGGGGTGGGATTACGAGACCTTCGTTTCCCACACATGCATCAAAGCGGGCCTTGCGCCGGACGCGCACCTCGACCCCGAGACGAGGGTCGAGGTCTTCTCGGCCGAAGTTTACCGCTGAAGGGCGACGCTCAGGCCGCCCGTCACATCAAGCAGACTCGACCGCGGCCTTCTTGGCCTTCTTCTTCTTTTTGGTCTTCTTGGCCTTCTGGCCAACGGCCTCCGCCGACTGGCGCTTCGAGGCGCGCAAGCGGGCCTTCTTGCCGCGGAGCTCGCGGAGGTAGTAGAGGCGAGCCTGACGAACGTGGCCGCGGCTGGTGATGTCGATCTTCTGGATACGCGGGGAGTTGGTCGGGAAGATACGCTCGACGCCGACGCCGAAGGAGATCTTGCGGACCGTGAAGGTCGCTCCGGCACCGCCGCCAGTCTTGCGAATCACGACGCCCTTGAAGACCTGGACTCGCTCCTTCTCGCCCTCGCGGATGAGGTAGTGAACCTCGACCGAGTCACCGGACCGGAAAGCGGGGAGCTCACGCTCGAAGGACTTCTCTAGCTTCTGAATCTGCTTCAACGGGCTCGACATCGGTCTTCTCCAAAGGAGGGGGGCGGATAGCTAGCGTAGAGGCCCCCCCCGGTCAAGCCATTTGCCCCCGGGTTTCGGCCAATACCCCATCATTCTGCGGAATTACGGTCTCCGAGAAGGCGATCCACAGTGATCGCGGCGGCGGCTCGGACCGAGAGGTGGTTGTAGTCCCCCCGGCCCGCGATCGGAGGCAGGAGCGTATCGGCCTCGTCGAGGACCGAGTCGGCGAGGCCGTGACCGGTCCCGAAGAGCAGCAAGGCCGGCGGGCCCTCGGCGGCGAGGAGCTTCGCCTCGGCCGCGTAGCTGCCGAGCTCTCGGCCGGAGGAGCGCGCGGCGGTGGCGATCCGCCGCGGGGCGGTCCCCGGCTCCTGGGTGCCTCGTGCTTCTTGGGCGATGACCTCGGCGGCGGCTTCGATCGTGTCGACGACCCGGACCCGGGAGAGTGCGTCGGCCCGGTTGGGGATGCGCTTCTTGCCGCCCCCATCGCGCCAATGGGCGAGGATGCGTTCGACGAGCTGCCGCTGGGCCTCGATCGGCGTCACGATGAAGTACCCCCGGAGCTCGAAGGTCCGGGCGAGGCGGGCGATGTCGTGTACGTCGAGGTTGGTCACGGCGGTGGTCACCGTCGAGCCGTCCTTGGCGCGCACCGGATAATGCACGAGGGCACAGTAGACGTCGGTCATGACGGGTCCTCTCGCTCTTCTTGATCCAACTCGGCGAGCATCACTCGGTCTTCCTTGGTGAGTGGCGCCGTGTCGAGGAGCTCCGGGCGACGCATCTTGGTGCGGCGCAGAGACTCGCGGCGACGGTACCGGGCGATCGCGGCGTGGTCCCCCGACCGGAGAACCTCGGGAACAGAGGCCCCCCGAAACTCCGCTGGCCGCGTGTACTGCGGGTATTCGAGCAGCCCCGCCACGTGGGACTCGTCCTCGGCCGATGCCTGGTTGCCGAGGACCCCTGGCAAGAGCCGCGCGACGGCCTCGATCATCGCCATCGCCGGGACCTCGCCGCCGAGCAACACGAAGTCTCCGAGGGAGAACTCCTCGTCGACGTGGGGCCGGATGCGCTCATCGAAACCTTCGTAGCGCCCGCAGACCAGGGCGATGGCGGGCAGCCCCGCCAGCCGCTGGGCGTCGGCCTGGCCAAAGCGTTTGCCCTGGGGCGTCAGCAAGATGCGGTGGGGGCGCGCCTCTTCGCAGGTGGACAGCGCCTCGAGGGCCTCGACGACGGGGCCCGGCATCATGACCATGCCGCTGCCGCCGCCATAGGGCGTGTCATCGACGCTGCGGTGCTTGTCGTGGGTGAAGTCCCGGGGGTTCTGAAAGAGCACCTCGACCTGCCCCCGGTCGTGCGCCTTGCCGATGATGCCCGCCCCCCGCCACGAGTCGAAGAGCTCCGGGAAGAGGCTGACGACGTGAAAGCGCATCAGCTACCTCGCTCGTGCTTGCGCGGCTTTCTGTCTGGGATGTCGGTGATGGGGCTGAGGGTCAGGGAGCCTCCGGAAACATCCACCGCAATCAGGTAGGGGTCCGCCATCGGGACCTCGCGAACCATGCCGGCGTCGAGGACGACGAGGCAGTTGATCGTGGGGTATTCGATGACGTCCACGACGCGTCCGAGGGCGTCCCCCGATTCGGTCTGGGCAGCGAGGCCGATGAGGTCGACGAAGTACCACTCGTCGTCGGCGGTCTCGGGGAGCGCCGTCCGGGGCACGCAGAGCTCGGTCCCCCGGAGCGCTTCGGCGGCTTCTCTTCCGGCGACCGTGCTCAGCACCATCAAGACGGCGCCCTTCGGCCCTCGCCGTGCCGACTCGACCTCGACCAAGCGCACGCCGTCGCTCCCGCGAAGGAGGATCTCGCCCACCTCGTAGAGCAGCCTGCTCTCCGGGTTCAGGCAGTGCACACGCAGCTCGCCGCGCACGCCGTGGGGGCGCGCCACGACGCCCACCGGAACGAGTGCGTCGTCGGCCATAGGATCGGCCATGGGATCGACCTCTACTCGACGATGTCGAGGACGGCGCGCTTGCTCAGCTTGGCGCTGGTCGCCGAGAGCAGGGTCCGGATGGCCCGGGCGGTGCGCCCTTCTTTGCCGATGACCTTGCCGAGATCGTCGGGACCGACGAAGAGCTCGTAGATCATCGCGCGCTCGCCTTCGATCACCTCGACAGAGACGTCGTCGGGCTCGTCGACGAGGTTCTTCGCGATGAAGACGATGAGGTCTTCGAGGCGCTCCTCCGCGTCGAGATCGTCGTCGCGATTGTCGTCGTCGCGATTGTCGTCGTCGTGGTCGCTCATGGAATCAGGCCGTCGCGGCGAGAGCCGCGTCGAGGGCCTTCTTGTGCTCGCGGATGACCCGGCCGAGGGACTCCGTGGCCTTGGCGCCGACGCCGGTCCAGTAGGCGAGCCGTTCGTGATCGATCCGCGCCTCAGCCGGGGGCTTGGCGGGATCGTAGGTGCCGATTTGCTCGATGAAACGACCGTCTCGGGCCTTCTCCGAGTCGGTGACCACGATGTGGTAATACGGGCGCTTCTTAGAGCCGTGGCGGGCGAGTCGAACCTTGACCATGTCGGTCATTCTCCAGTGAAATAACTACGTTCTTGGCCGCTCTTGGGGAGCGGGCCGCGGAATGTGGCAGGAAGCCATGGGAGCGTCAAGGTGAGTTGGCGCCAGAGTTGGCGGGGGGCGCGACCATGGCCCCACCGGGCACCGGTCCGCCGGTTGGCCCAGGGCCGGGCGGGGCTTGGTTCGGGCCTTGCCCAGAAGGCCCAGGCGGCGCGGGGGGCGGCATGTTCTCGGGCCCCCCTTCCCGGCGGCAGGTCGTGAAGGGCCCGCCGCAGGGGTAGTGCACACAGGTCATCTCTGCGTCGGGGAGATCTGCGAAGGCTCCATCGGGGCGGCAAGCCGCCTCGCAGTCGTCCTCCCCGGGGCCGAGGGGCCGGTCGGCGCGGCGATGACACCACGCGGCCTTCTCACAGAGGCCCTGGCAGATGGGCGGGAAGATCGCGATGTCCTGGTCGCGCATGTGGCCGAGGACCGCTCGCCGGGTGCATTCCTCGAAGCCCGCGCCGCAGGCCTCCCCGGAGCATTCGTGCAGGCTCGCCGGGGCCTGGCGGTGGAGGCCTCCGGACTCGCAGCTCACTTCGCAATCCTGGGCGGGTTCGGGGATCCGCCGCCCGGCCGCGGTCGCGCATTCGTTCGCCTTTTCGCAGAACGCCTCGCAGTCGTCGACGTCCCAGTCGTTGTCCCCGGGCCCGCCCCGGACCTCTGCCCGGGTGACGTCCTCCGAAGGGTCGGTGGATGCCTCGGCCTCGTCGTCCCCGCAGGCCCCGAGGGCCAAAACGAGGCAGGCAGCGAATGGAAGGAGTCGACGGGCGGTTGTCATACGGTTCTCGAGGGGCGGTGGGACGGTCAGCAGGCCGCTATCGGTGCGAGATCAAGCGGCATTCAACCCGATCGCCGCTCTCCGGAGGCAGGTGCTACAACGGTGGCCGTGCGAGTCAAGGCAACGAGGATAGCGACGGTATTGGTCCTGGCGATGGCCGCCCTAGCGGGCCTGGGTGCTTCGTGTGGGGACTCCGATGGCACGACGACCGCCAGCCCCACCACCAACCCGCCGCCGACGCCGGCCCCCATCGAACGACCCGAGCCGACCCTCCGACTTTTGGTGATCACCGACCTCGAGGGCTACCTCGCCCCCTGCGGCTGCAACGCCCGCCCCCTCGGCGGCATCGACCGCATGGCCGCCAAGGTGGCCGAAGTCCGCGGCCACGGGCAGCCCACCCTCCTCGTCGCGGCCGGGGACCTCTTCTTCGGCAGCGAGGAGCACGGCTTCGGGGGGGACGGGGCCGAGGTCCAGGAGATCTGGAAGGCAGAGCTCCTCGTCGACATCTTCGAAGAGATGGGCCTCGCGGCAGCGGTGCCCGGCGCCTTGGACCTCAGCATGGGGGTCGACACCTTCCGCTCCCTCGTCGTCGCGGCCGACTTCCCGCTCCTCGCAGGGGGGCTGCGCCTCGGCCCGGACGCCGAGATGTATGACGCCCCGACGAATCTATTGTCGGAGACCCTCGTCCGCACCGTCGGCGACGTGAAGGTCGGCCTGGTCGGCGTGACCTCGATGGAGTCCCTCGCCGGCACCCTCCCGGATGGCGTCACCCGGGACAGCGCCCTCCGAGACGCTGCCCAGGCCGGCGTCGCCGCCGTTCGGGAAGAGGGGGCCGACCTCGTCGTCGCCCTCGTCCGGGGGACCCGCCGCGAAGCACGCCAGGTCGGCGCCCTCGATGGCGTCGACTTCGTGGTTCAAGGCGGCATCGACCAGGCCGAAGCGATCCCCCCGGTCGACGCCGACGGCGCCTTCATCTTCCACAGCGGTCGCCAGGGCCAGGGCCTCTTGGTCGTCGACATCTTCAAGCGCGACGACGGGGCCTACACGGACTGGAGCGACTGGACGACCGAGGTCGAACGAGGACGCCTCGAGACGCGCATGGAGGAGCTGCGCACCCGCCTCGAAGACTGGGCCGGGGACGACTCGGTGGACGAAAACGACGTGCGTACCCAGCGCGCCCGCCTCGAGCGCATGGAGACCGAGCGGCGAGGGCTCCGGCCGCCGGCCACCGTCCCGGGCAACGCTTTCAGCGCGACGTGGCTCGAGCTGCCCCCGGACGCCAGCCAGGCCGCCCCCGTCACCCGCATGATCGACTCTTATTACCGCCGCGTGAACGAAAACAACGCGCGGGTCTTCGCCGACCTCGTCCCTGAGGCCCCGGCAGAAGGCCAGCCTCACTACGTCGGCTCCCAGGCCTGCGGCGGTGACTGCCACCAGGGCGCCGTCGACTGGTGGACGGGGCATGCCCACGGCCGGGCCTACGCGACCCTCACCGAGCTCGACAAGGAGTTCAACCTGAGCTGCGTCGGGTGCCACGTCACCGGGTACATGAAAGCCGGGGGCTCGACGGTGACCCACAACCTAGACGGCGCTCTGGTCAACGTCGGCTGCGAGAGCTGCCACGGCCCCGGCAGCGACCACGTCAGCGCCCCCGAGGAGGCCCCTCTGCCCCGAGACATCGCCGAGGGGGTCTGCGTCTCCTGTCACAATCAGGAGCACTCCGAGCGCTTCGTCTACGACGCCTTCGTGCAGATGCTGGTGGTGCCGGGCCACGGACGCCCGGCTGCGGGCCAGTGACCGTGAAGACGAGCGTTGGTCTCTTGGTGCTGTTGGCCATCTCGGCGGCGGCGTGCGGCGGCAGCGAGCCGGTCTACGTGCGGGATTCGGCGGAAATCCCCGAGGACGCCCGCCGCTACGCAGGGCCGAGCGGCTATCCACGGCTCGTCGAAGCGGGCACCAACGAGGAGTG